>Ga0209491_10000239_pt1 | contig 107787 bp, 81 predicted proteins | sample BON02_FD_187213 | JGI IMG/M metagenome (GOLD analysis project Ga0209491, IMG submission 187213) | Freshwater microbial communities from Lake Bonney liftoff mats and glacier meltwater in Antarctica - BON-02 (SPAdes) (version 2) | ecosystem: Environmental > Aquatic > Freshwater > Ice > Glacier... | reverse complement strand
GAGCTCCGCTTCTGCAACCTGAAGCGAGACAGTCACGACACAGAATTCAATGCATCCCGCGAATGTGTCAGAACGGCCTGCGTATGAATCGCCCCACGCATCCATACTGCGGTATGGATCGCAGAACGCGAATTTCACTGATTCAGCTGTTCCGTTCTCGCCCTGCATCCAGATATTGAAGCAATCCGGATGGCAGGCTTTTCCCGGCTTCCACCAAGGATCCAACAACGGACGCACGTCGAAAGCTGCGTCATAGTGTTTGGCGTTCTTCCATGCGTCACAATCGGCATTCCATTCCGGCAGCCAATGCGGAAGACAGAGTTCACGCCTGCAGTCTTCAAGTTGAGCCGTGAGCCCCAACAGATCATTCCACCAGCCTTGAATCCGTGGTTCCTTGAGTCGATCGAGAAGGACGTGGGCAAGCTCAAGGAATTCGCTTTTCGCTTTCGGCGTTGGCACAACCTGGTTCATGTTTCGACTTTCCGAGAGTCGTTTCCGAATTGAGACAAACAGGGCAGGCGGTTCGGATGCCGCTTTTCAACTGGCCGGTCTAGCCCTGATTGATTCACTTTTCATTCACCTCGCCATTCACCTTTTGGGGTGAAAAACAGGCCTGAGGTGAATGAACTCTAATTTCTAAACAGTCGGTTTGCCAGTGTTCTTACAGGGTTTGAACATCAGTTGCACATAGCTGATCGACTCTTAATCCGTAGGTCGTTGGTTCGAATCCAACTGGGAGCACTGAAACGCCGCCCTGTGTCAAAGCAGGAGTGGCGTTTTTTATTGCGCCGCTGTGTGTTTGATCCATCACTCAGTGGCGAAGGGTGATATTTCCGGGCTTGACGTCGGTCAGGAAGATTTTGTGCTTTCGCAGGTGAGCCAGAAGTGTTTCTACCTGTGGCCAGTCGTCTCCGTACATATCCATCCGCGAATCCAGCCATTCTTGATGATCTTCCTCTGACATCTCTGCGAAAATTCTCGATTGCTGGTCCAGGCTGGCCCCGGCGAAGTCCAGAACAAACGGGGGGACGACGATCTGGATTTCGACGATCCACAGCGAATCGTCAAAACAGATGAGCTTTGGGACGTTAAACCCTGCAATGTCTTCCAATTCGGTCTGTGCCAGTCGTTGGTAGACGTTGCGTTCGTTCAGGTAGAGTCGCTCGTATCGCAGGCATTTCAGAACGGATTCCTGATTCGTTGAATAGACCAGACCATCTTGACCAAACCCGAATCGTTCCATAAGTTGGGCTTCACGCTGATTGGCGTAAGCCTGCAACCGCCGGAATTCTTCCTCGTAGTGTTTTTCCATGAGTGTCCCTCAATTCTCTCAACAATCTTATTCTGCCAGCGTGTCTGCTGTGTTGATTGTTGGCCAGCAGCACATACCGCTCGCCAAGATTGGCCCGGGTGAGATCTGTTTCCAGTCGCCTCAGTCGTTGCCTGCGTGTTCAGGGCACATCGAACTGATTGTGGACGGAAAACTGCGTTCCTGGAATGTGCACTTACCGAATGGAGCAGTGCCATTTGAGCGAGTCGCCCAGACCGAACGTATCGAACAGGCGAGTTCATCTCACGTTTGATGAACCCCAACAACGACTTGATTGATATCAACAGAGGTCGGCTTCAATTGCCCGACAATCTTCAGTGTGGGGCTAATTGCCATTTGCCGCATCCTTCCTTGGCTCGAGCGTCTGGGATTGGATCCTGATCCCGAACCGAGTGACTAAGGCACCAACCGTAGCCCGTTTCAAATCTACGTCCCTCACAACATGAGCGGCCCGAGCAATCGCCACCAGTTCGGCGGGACTGTTCAAACTTTCCGTCTTCGACATGGGTTACCCCCTTTCAGTAAAAACCAGACGGTTCACTGGTAGGGGCGTTCGTTCGGTGTTCGGTGGCAATCCGCATAACCGAACACCAACGAAAACGGCCTGTTTCACTGAGGAAACAGGCCGGAAATTCTTTTGAAATTGTTGGTGTTCGTTCGGTCAGAACCGAGTTGAACGGCGCTTGCCGGATTTATCCTTGACCGTTCCAATTTCAGCCTTTCGTTGCTTCACGGCGGCATTCATCGCCTGAAGTTCGACGTAGACCGGTTGTCCTGAGATGGAGGACGTAGAAGCCTTACGGCCCCAGTGCGGCGTCAGATTGAGAACCCAAGTTCGGACCGACCAGCCTGCGCACTCGACTGTGCCGTACTTGTCTAACAGGTGTCGCATAAATGCATTCAACGGCGGCTTCTTATTCCCCCCCGACGTCGATTCGTCGGCACCCTCACGCGGCGTCGCTACTTCAATCGCATCACCCGCCAACTCAGTCGGAGTAGGTTGCTCAGTCTCCTGCAGCGGAACATTCGTCGGCCGATTGCGGATAGCAGCAACCGCTACATCGCAGGCAACTTCTTCGGTAAAATGCCTTTGTGCTTCGCTGACGTTAAAAAACAACCCGACAAGTTCTGGTGACTCCAGTTCAATGGCGTCTGCCACCTCTACCGCTTCAGCCCATCGCGTTAGTAGATTTGTATCAATTCGATCGGACCGGCCCGTGTTCGAGTACTTCCCTACTCGCAGCACGGCTCGGACAAATTCTCTGATACTGTTTGCAAGCGATAATCCCGCAAGGTTGCCGGCAATTTGGTTCTTCCGATATCGGTAAGGGTCACCCACTTCGTCGTCGGAATCGAGAGGCCTGAACAAATTGCTCCCGCCCATTAGATCAAAGGTATCCTCAAATTTCTCCAACAACGCTGCCCAGTCCAAGACAGCTTCGTTCGAGTCAACGAAGTATCTCGCAACCATGTTTGCAACATTCGCAACGTCGACTACCTTCCCAAACGAGGGCGGGCCTTCGAGTGGTTTGGGTTTGGCTGAATCCGTCTTTCCATTCGATGGCGGTTCCACTTCTTGCTCAGTGACCGATTTGGTGCCACCGCTGGTGGCGAATCGGAAAAGCATCATCACTTCGCGAAGTTCTTTGAGTTGGTTCTCAGCCTTTCGCAAGTGGTACATGACTGTTGGCACGGGATGTAACAACGTTCCACGAGATACATGCACTGGCAACCCGTCCGTTCCCGATATCGCCTCAATCAAGTCAGGCACCACTGCCTTCAAGTCGGCGTCCGAAATTGGCAATGGCTTAATCGCCGCTACCGCCTTCAGGCTCAATCCGCAACCGTGCAGCGTCTTCGCCAAACCACTCACTTCCCAGGAAACGGCTAACTCTCCAAATTTTTCGTCAAGAGCTTTAGATCGAATAATATCGCTTATCCAATCATGAAAGATGTGGAGCAGTTTCGTTATGGCCTCAGGATCACTAGCCCACGTTTTGATCGGCACAGTCCGCAATCGTTTCTGATAGTGCTGGACAAGACATTACGGATGCCAGTCCACCAGTTCGCCAAGGATTCCTGCAATCCGTTGCGCTGGGTCGCATAAAAAGTCCTCGGTGCAAGGCAGATTTGGGTCTACCGTCATCGTCCGTCCTCCCCCAAAGCGGGCCGGGGCCGGGGAGTTGTTCGGGAAAGGTGAACAACTCAACCCGGCTCCGCATTAAGCGATTCAGTTTCGAACCTGAATTGCTACCCGTTCCCGGATTCTATTTCGATGCGACCACCACCAGCAAGCGTTGCAGGATCGGCCAACCGTCCGGCGTTCGTCCATTTTGCGGAAAAGCGCACGCGACTGAAGGGCGGTTCTTGGGATGTAACGCCCGCAACTTTTGAGCCACTGCCAGTTTCTGCTCTTGATTTTGGAGACCAATACGCGCCACTAAAGGGCGGTTCTGAGACCTGAATGGCCTCAACATTTCTGCCCCCGTCGGTTTGTCTGAGAAGTGGTCATCACTCGGTTTCAACACTTCAGGCACAAAAAAACAGGGATGAAGCAACACGGTTCGACAGAGCTCCGGCCGGGAAGGACCCGACGCACAATCCCCCCCCTCGGAAAATATCCCGAGCGAATGTTGTTGATTGCCTGCCTGAAAATCGGCAGACACATTTCGTTCGCCGCATGATACCTGCGCGGCCCATCCGGGCTATCGGCAGGACCCATTGCGCAGACCGACCCCAAGCCCCTTTCCGATGCGTTTGCTTACTGTGTCTCGGAGGGTCGCTGTCGGGAATACCTGCGCCATTCGTTTCGTCGATGGGGGGACCCAATGACGGGAGGCCCCCTCCCCGCAGACAAAAATGCGCCGGACTGTGTGTTTCAGGATCTGCAGCTTTCTTGACCGCGTTGGAAACCGACACGACAAAATGGACCCGAAATCTCGCCGGGGTATTGTGGATTCGGAATCGCCCCACTGCCCCCACTGCCCCCACTGCCCCCACGCTGCGGAGCGGAAAACAAAAGAGACTGTAACCGCCTCGGCGTCGTGTGTGGTTTCGTTCGAAGTGTTGGCAGGGGGACCCGTTGTTCGAATCCGTTCCTTGCGGCCATGGCAAGCTGCGGCTGACCCCCCTCGTTGGGAAATTAGACGCTATTTACCGTCAACCGGCAAGAGTTCATCTCGCCCTTCCATATCATCGTCTTCATCCGCATCTTCGATGGATGAGACTTCAGCAACTCTCAACAGCAATTCTTCATCGGAGATTCTTAGCGACTCTCTGTACGCCAGGGCTTCAGGGTCTACGGTATATTCCACAACCCCATGATTGGCCTCAATGACTCGCCGTATCGTTTCAATGTCAACCTTGAAAAACTCCTTGCGGAAGTTGACTCGGTTGACTCGGTATTGGTGAAGCGATCGGTGAAGATTGAATTCCAGCTTCGGGGCGTCGTCGCACCGGATCATCATGTGAATATCAAATGTAAATGGCACTGAGGCATCCCCCAGTTCCTTAACTCGGTCTTCCGGATATGCACGCCGAGTGAGGCCGACCTTGAAGACGTTCTCACCGAACGAACCAACATTTGAGATCACGTAGACGTGCCCGGCTTTGGTCATCTCTGCCAGTGCTTTCGTGCGTTGTCCTCGTGCTTCGGCTTCTTTCAATTGTTCCCGCAGTGCTTCGATCTCTGCAGAATGCTCGTCCCCAGTCCTCTTCAATGTGTCGGCTATGGCACGTTCAATAGCGCGTTGCTCGGCTTCAATTCGCTCTTCTGCCTGCTTGCGTTCCCGCTCTACCTTCTGATCCTCTCTGATTTTCTCCCGAAAGCGTGCCTGTTCGCTGCGGTCGCGTTCACGTTTCAGAACGCTTTCATAGTCGGCCATGAGTTGCGTAATCAATTCGCGTTCTTGCTTCGTAGAAACCGAGTATCCCTGTTTCCGACAGAATGCGATGGCTTTCGTGATACGCTCTTTTGTGGATTGGAAGTTCTCACCGGTAAGTTTTGACGTCCACCACTTGCGAGTCTCATCCAGAAATCTTTCGGCCATGCGATGAACAGCGTTTACAGAGTCTTTGGCGGTTTCGAGTTCTTCCGCAAGCTCTGCACGTCGCTGCCGGAATTCGTCTTCCGTTTCTTTTATTAGATAGTCTCGCACTTCTACCAAATGGCGTTTCAATGAGTTCAGTTCAGAAACGGCGTCCCCCAATTGTTTGGTTCGAGAGTCCAACTCACTTTCCACTTTGAGCAAATGGGCTCGGTACTTACTCCACTGACTGCGGTAATGAAACGTAACACTGAACAAGCCAGCCCCAGCGGCCAGAAAAATGGAACCCACCAGTACCGCGAATGGTGGCTTCCAAAGCAATGACATGGCCCCGAAGAATCCGGCAGCCAAAGCAACGATAGCGGCAGCGATCAACAGTGTGTCGAATTTCCCCCACGGTTCGACTGGCACACGGTCCAATGAGGGGTCCGCAGTGGTATTCAGAAAATCAACAAAGGTTCCGGGGGCACTGCAACCGGGGCACCGGCGAGGCTTGTCTGCTGAACTGATGGAGATAATGACTCGACTGCCACATTCGGAACAGTATCGCACCGTCCGACGTTCGGGAGAATCAAACAGCCAATCGCACGTTGTGACCTCAAACCAATCGGTTGTCCCGGCCTCATCGCGAACGAAAGCATTGTCTAGAAGTCCATCGGCATCAACCAACTGTCTCAGTTTTGCCCTAGTAAACGGCCCCGCTTTTCTGGTGCCCACCATCACTTTCCAAAGTGTGGTTTCCTCCGTCGGCGGCAAGATCTTTTCATCTCCGTCTGGCACCTGGACTATCGCCTGGCACTTCGGGCATTTCAGGTGTTTCCCGGCGCTTTCGCTGCCAACCCCAAGTTTTGCATGGCACTGCGGACACGTTACTACGATTCGGGATGTCATCGGGCGCATTTACTTCGAAGCGGCGGGAACAAATCAGCCATTTCATCGCACACCGCAGGAAGGCAGATTTGAACCCTTCAAGTGGGGGCTATGTCGGGGGAGCACTCTACCGAGCCCCACTGCGCATTGTCACCCAAGGCCAATATCCGCTTTTTATTCCGTCCATGATTTTACCCCCATACCCGTCGGTTGCCGTTCCTTCACTTTTCCGCCAGGCGGAACACCAGTCGTTTGCCAAGTGCATCGGCGACGCGCTGGAGTGTGTAGAGTGTCGGGTTGCCATCGGCTTTCAGCAGCTTGCTCAACTGTGCCGCATCAATGCCGGTGGCCTCTTGAAGTTGTTCCAGAGTCATGCCACTGGATTCTCTTGCGGACTGCAACACAACTCCGTCACTTCCAGCAACATGGCTCGTTTGCGGGCTTGCACGTGCTTTGCCCATCGCGCGAGTTCCGGTTTTTCCTCTTCGATCGCTGCAACAACGCGTTTCCACTTGGCACGTTGTGCTGGTGTCATCGTCACGTTCTTGTGTCGGCTGGATTTTGGTGTGTCCGGCATTTCTCTCTCCACGCAAATCAGACTTCGCAGGCTGTGATCGGCAACACGGTGTCTTCGTCGATCATTTCGTAAACACAGAACAGTGTTTTGCCAGAGGCGTTTTCGTTTGAACCAAGCCCGGCCATAATCGAATTGCGAATTGATGGTAAGATTCGAAACAGCGGCAGTCAGTTTCTCTCCCTGATTTCAACTTTCCCCGTGGCAGGGTATTCTGCCACGCCACGGGCATCCGCCTGAATGGCCTGTCAAAAGATTCAGCAGACTATCAGGAATCTGATATGACCAATCGCAATGAATCGCATGGGAATGATGGGAAGCCTGGGAATGATGAAAATCGTAAATCCCATCCTTCTGATAAATCCCATGAGCCAGTCGATCCCAATCCCAACCGCCTGCTGCGGCCTCGCGGCGACTACCAGACCCTGCTGTCATTTCAAAAGGCCGAAGTCGTTTATGACATCACATTTCGCTTTGCCCATAAGTTTCTTTCCAGAGGCGATCGCACGATTGATCAAATGATTCAGTCGGCAAGATCTTGCAAGCAGAACATTCTGGAAGGCAGCAAAGCCGCGACAACTTCGAAGGAAACGGAAATCAAACTGACCAACGTTGGTCGGGCCAGTCTGGAAGAATTACTGGCCGACTTCCGTGACTATCTGCGAGTCCGTGATTTGCTGCTGTGGCCGAAGGATTCCAAAGAAGCGATTTATGTTCGCGATCTGGGACGGCAGACTCCGCAGACCTTTGAAATCTACCGAGAGTTTGTCGAAACTCGACCTGCTGAGGTGATCGCAAACATCGCGATCTGCCTGATTCATCAGACCAACTATTTATTGGATCAGCAATTGAAGACTTTGGAAAAAGAGTTCGTCGAACAGGGTGGCCTGCGTGAACGAATGACGAAAGCGAGATTGAATTACCGCAATCAGAAACCAAAAGAGTGAACGATGACGGACAACATAAATCGCAATGGCATCTAAAGTTCTCTTGAGTTGATCCCATGCTTCACATCGATCCCACGGCTACGCGATGTTGATGGGAATTATGGGAAGCATGGGATTTATGAAATCGCATGATTCGGATGCCTCTCATAAATCCCAACCGCTTGAAACCGAAATCACCAATCTGTGGCGATGCGGTTAGAAGAGCCGGGCATCGTTCGTTCGGTGTGGAACCGAACGAAGCACCAGCGAGTGCCGTCGGGAGTTGTTGTCACGCAAAAACTTTCTTCCAGTGGTTCGCCGGAGAACTGGTCTGCGTTGTCCTTTTCGGAAACTGTGCGATCAATCTCAATCCGAAAAAATCGGCCCGACTCGGTCATGACCTGCCAGGTACCTGAGGCCAGATTCTTTGGCATCGGAATCAGCAGCTGAGCGGCATCGACGGAGAATCCAACAGCCGAGAGAGCGGCTGCACCTACTGCAGATGTGTCGGCCGTCAGCGGTGCAGTGTGAGCGATCACGCCAGGCAAGTTTTTCGGCATCGCGAGGCGGGCCTGGGCGGCGGGCGGCCGCTTGCTGGTTTTTCGTGCGAGCGCAGCGTCAGCCGAACGTTGGTCGGCATCCCATACGCCCATAAACATCAGGGAAAATATTACCAGGAGAAAGACTCGAGCGTTCATCGACGGACTTTCCTTAATACATAAGACAGTGGACTCTGGAAAGAACTATCGGCCGTAGGGATTATGATCAGCCTGGGATTTCTTCCGATCCGGCAAAGACTCACCAGGCGGACGGTCGACTCACCACGTTTTCCACTGTTGTCAGATGTCACGGTTCCTGCGCCTGTTGCGACTTGTTCGTTTAACGGGGCAGGAAAACTGAGAAACTACTGGAACGGTCTCAGGATCTACGCAAGTCGCCGCCGTATCGCGACCCCGTGTTCTGTTGACTCGACGAAATTAAGCCAACGCGAGCGAATGACCTTTCAGCCAGGTGTTGCTCGCATCTCTGACACGCATCTCTGACACGCATCTCGGGCAGGATTGTCGAAAGGCGGGCGGTGCTCTACGCTTCTCTTTCCCCGAATTCGGCAATCATAGGGCTGGCTCGTTCAACGCTACTGTTTCTACCACGGCAGAGCATCGCGAGACGGCTGTGATTGCCGCAGCAGAAAGCTGTGATATGAAGATTGCATCTATTGAAGCGATACCCGTCCGCATTCCTCTCAAACCTGAACGGCGAATGATTTCTGCCCTCGGACGGCATGAGGTGTCTCAATTTGTGATCGTTCGGCTCACCACGGACACTGGAATTGTGGGAGTCGGCGAAGCCACCGCGACACCTCGCTGGAGTGGCGAAACAGTCTGGGGAGCTCAGGCCATTATTCAGAATCTGTTTGCTCCCCTGCTCGCAGGATTTGATCTGAACGATCTTCCGGCCATCACAGAACGAATGGATCTTGCGGCGATTGACAACTGGTTTGCCAAATCGGCGATCGAAATGGCCTGCTGGGATGCACTGGGTCAGGAAGCCGAACGTCCGGTTTATGAATTGCTCGGCGGCGCGGTTCGGCCTCTGACAATTCGCAATCGATTTTCACTGGGCGCTTACGATCCACCGATTGCAGCCGAGCGAGCAGCGCAGCGAGTCGCAGCCGGGTTCACAACCATCAAAGTGAAAGTCGGCACCGGGCCAGAAATGGATATTGCCCGAGTCCACGCGGTTCGCGAAGCCATTGGCCCGGACACACATCTCACGATCGATGCCAATGGCGGATGGAGCGACGCCCAGGCTCGTTATTGTCTGGAGCGGATTCAGGAATGTCGTGTTGAGCTGGTCGAGCAGCCGTTGCCTCGCGGCGATTATTCCCTCCTGGCAAAACTGCGGAGTGATACGGGGATTCGCGTGCTGGCGGATGAGAGCTGTTTTGACGAAATTCACGTTCGTGAACTGATTCAGCACGACTGTTGCGACGCGATTACGCTTTATCCGGGCAAGCAGGGAGGAATTGCAAAGGCTCGTCAGATGGCAGCCATTGCTGCGGCCGCCGGGATTCCGTGTACGATCGGTTCGAATCTGGAATGGGACATCGGCGCCGCTGCGATGATGCAGTTTATTGTGTCGACGCCGAACGTTCAGATCGAAGTGATTCCCGGAGACTGTCTGGGTCCAAGCTACCATGAGTTTTCAATCGTGCAAAACCCTTTGACGATTGAAGGGCCATTTACGACCCTGTCGACCAATCCCGGACTGGGCGTGACGGTCGACTGGGACGTGGTGGAACGCCATCGGATCCGGTAGTGCTCTGTCAAGTCTCAAAAAAGGGGTCAGGGTTTGGGGAATGTCAGCTTGATCTCGTTGCTGCCGCCGTCTGTATTCAGCACCACGGGGATTTTCCATGTTGCTGAGGCCAGGCGGCACAACGCGTTCTTTTCAGTTCCGCAATAGCCGAAGCTCATGCGAACCAGGAACGTTGCTTCGCCCGGCTGACCTGTCAGAGGAACTTCAAACCGGGCCACCTGATCGTCGCCGGTCACTGCCTCATCGCGGACGCCCAGATTTTCACTGGCCACGAGAGTCTGGTCGGCTTCGGTGAAAACTTCCCAGGAGACCGGTGCAAGATCGTTACGCTTGTAGCCATCCGGGATGTTCAGGGTCACAGTGAAACTCAGCTTGTCCGTTGCGGCAATCTTCTGTGACTCAACAGCAATGGCATTCGACGCATCGGGTGCGGCCTTGCGTTGAACGGGCGCAGGAGTTGTCATACCGGCGATGGAAAGAACGGTGGTCTGACTGGTCGCCAGATCAATCGAGAGAACTCGATGATTGTTCGTGTCGGCGACAAACAGCCGCCCGTCCGCCAAAGCCAGGCCACCCGGTTCGTTCAGCAACAGAGGCTCCGTTGTGTTTCCCGGTTTTCCGGTTCCAGCGAAAGTGGAAGTGCTTCCTTCGGCCAGTTCAATGGTTCGCAGTTTATGGTTGTAGGAATCGGCGACATACAGACGATCGCCGGCGATCGCGATTCCCAGAGGATGCTGAAAGCGTGCCTTTTTGCCAATGCCGTCCACATCGCCGAACGCAAACAGAGATTGTCCGCGCGGCAGCTCGGAGGTTCCGGCGACCGTCGTGACCTGACCGCTGGGGTCCGTTGGGACCTTGCGGATGGCTGATCCTTCGCTGTCGACCAGATACAGAAATTTCCCGTCAGCGTCGCTGACAATTTCCGACGGCTGAGCGAATGCGGATGAGGCCAGTGAGCCATTGATCACGTCTTCTCGCCCGGAACCGGCAAATACACCAATCGTGTCGCTGCCAATCTTGTGTGACCAGACCTGATGCGGACCGGCCATCGCAATATAAAGAGTGTCGCCGACAGGCGCAATGGACCACGGGCTGTTCATGGGCGTTTCGAGCAGTGGGCCCATGGTCTTAACACCAGGCGAGCCCTGGGCTCCGGTGCCGGCGAGGGTCGCAACGGTTTTTGCTTCCAGATCGACGACACGAATCAAATGGTTCTCTGTGTCGGCCACGTAAAGTTTTGTGCCAACGAGAGCCGTGCCCTGGGGACGATTAAATTCTGCCTCTTCAAAAACGCCGTTCGCACTGCCGTTGCGACCACTGCCGATGGTCTGCTGCAATTCCCCGGTGAGTGATGTCACAACAATGCGGTTATGATTGCTGTCGGTAATAAATAGTCGGCCGCCGGCGGCATCTGCCAGAACTTTGCCCGGATATCGCAGAGGCGTGGGCTGGACCTTGCTGGCTTCGGATTCAAAGACGATGGGTGTTTCGTCAAGCGTGCCATTCCAGCGGTGGTACTCCACCATTTTTTCAATCACTGTGTCGAACAATTCCCGATTGCCCTCGCCGCTTTGAGAGCCCGCATATTTTCCTTCGGGATCGACCAGCGCCAGCGTCGGCCATGCTTGAGTTCCAAACTTTCGCCAGATCAGCATTTCACTGTCATTCACGACCGGATGTTCGATCTCATAACGCAGGATGGCATCTCGAATGCTCTGTGAGACTTTTTCGTTGTCGAACTTTGCCGAGTGAACACCAATCACCACAAGCTGATTACCATATTTCTCTTCAAGATATTTCAGGTCCGGCAGCACGTGCATGCAGTTGATGCAGCAGTAGGTCCAGAAGTCGAGCACGACAACTTTACCGCGAAGATCTTTCATGTCGATCGGACGTGACGTGTTCAGCCATTCCGTTCCACCATCCAGAATTCCATTGGGAACAGCCACCGCTTCCGGGAACGGGTTCTTCGGCGGTTCGGCGGTGGCCGCATTTTCAGCAGGTGGTTTGTCGGCGCCTGCCTTTTCAGCGGGCGGCTTTGCAGCTTCGTCGCTGGTGGCGTCCTGAGTTGCCTGGGCGATCGAATCAGAATTCGTTTCGTCCGCCGCAGCACAAACCGAATGAAGGCTCGTCAGGGCGATCACGGCACTCAAAATCAGCGACGGGCGGAAGACCTGAGAAACTTGAATGAGACAACTCATGGTGTCATCTCCTTTTGAAATAGGGAAGTTGCAGGCGACCATACAGAAGCGTCTGAGTGACAAGTGTAGTCAACTGCCGTGCGAATTTACCACACCGTAACAGCCGCAACAGCACTTAGAGGCTCTAACAAAAGTGGGACAGGCACCCTCCCTGCGTCATCTTTCTGAACATTTTTCGCGAGATCCGGGAGCCAGTCCCAGTTTTGTTAGGCGTTCTTAGTCAGCTGATCGAGATCGGGCTGCATTCGCCGAAGTCCTTCTTCAACAGTGACCAGCGGGGAGTAGCCAAAATCGCGTTCTGCGGCGGCGATCGAATAACTGTGGGAGCCCGCCAGTTGTGCGGCGACAAACCTTGTCATGGGAGGTTCCCCTTTAAGTTTCAGGATCTTCCAGAATACCTCCATCACGCCACCAATTCGCAAGGCCGCGTATTGGGAAAGCGATCGGGAAACAGGCGGCAGGCTCGCCTGGAGCAGCAGCCGGTTAATCCAGTCCCACAGATTGACGGCATCGCGTTCGTTGATGAAATAGGCTTTCCCGGCTGCCGTGGTTGAATCCCGCAGCGACCGTTCGGCCTGAAGATGAGCAGCGGCCGCGTTTTCCACATACGCCACGGATACAACATTTGTGCCGTCGCCGACTCGTCGCAGGCGGCCGGCCCGAGCTTTCTGGATTAAGCGCGGGATCAAATGATTGTCGCGCGGCCCCCAGATCAAATGCGGCCTCAGTGAGACGGTTCTGAATTGATTGTTGTCGTTTGCTGCCAGCACGGCCTGTTCTGCCAGAGCTTTGGAATGCGGATAATGGCACAGCCATTTGGTTGGGTAGGCCAGCGACTCCTCAGCATCCACATGATCGCTTCCGTCGAACACGACACTGGGAGAACTGGTGTAAATCAGCCGCTGAACTCCGTGAGCCTGGCAGCCGGCGATGAAATTCAGAGTTCCCTGGGTATTGATTCCGTGATACGTATTCCAGTCGCCCCAGACTCCGGGAATGGCGGCGGTGTGGAAGACTGCATCAATGCCGTGACAGGCATTGCTCACGGACGTGACATCCCGGAGGTCGCCTTGAATCGTGGCGACCCCCAAAGCGTCCAGAGTTGGATAACGACCGCGGCAGTAAACCGAAACAGAATGACCGGCCTGAAGGAGCTGCTCAACGATATAGAGTCCCAGAAATCCGCCGCCGCCGGTGACCAGAGCTTTCATGTGGGGTCGCTTGTCCATTGCATGCATGTACGAAATCGAAAGGCACGTTGCAACGAAAAGTCTGTCGCCTTTCGATCAGCACATCAACACAGACTGCAGGAAAGTCCTGAGTTGGTCGGATCAAATGTTTTTGCGTCCATGGTGAATCTTCATTGGCGATGGAGAACGTTTAAAATCCCGTCTGAAGTATGATTATTGGATGCTCTTCTGGATTAGTCTACTGCAACACTTGGGAGACAATTTGAGGTCGCGAATAAAAAAGTGGCACCGGCAGAAAATGCCGATCCTTCGGCCTGCCTTCAGCGACGATTCCGTGTGTCGCCCGCTGCGCTTCGGTCCTGGTCTGGACGGGCGAGCATTGATGTTCCAGACTCCGGATCTGCTCAGCCTCGACCCCGGCGATTCCATTTTTGGGCCGCTGAAAAGTCTGATGAGACGATGATTTTCCTTCAGTCGAGTGTTCTCCTATGAAGCGACTGGTAATAGCCGTCTGCTGCTACGCAGCCATTTTCGCAGCCTCGTTTTTCGTTGCGCTGCAGCTGCGCTTTGACCTGAACGTCATTCAGTTCGTCAATGCCATCGGCAGGAACGAGGTGACTCTCAGGCCGCAGCCCGGACTGGTGACTCCATTTCATGTTGAGCAACTGACCTATGCGAAAGACATGTTTCGAGGCGGCTGTCTTTTTGTCCTGCTGCTGAAGATTTCGGCCGTGCTTTTTTCGCGGGACTGGCGACGACGACTGCGCTATTCGACGACTCAGGATATGGCTCTGTCGGCTGGCATTTGTCTGGTGGGCGGAGTTTTAATTGCTGCGCTGCAGATTGCATGGGAAGCGATTCCTCATATTCCTCGCGGTGTGATCATTATCGACACCATTCTTTCGGCCTGTGCCGTCGTGTCGGCCCGAGTGATCGCAAGCACCATCAGAACCAGTCGGCTGACGGGACGAAATCCCCAAGCGTCGCGAACTTTGATTTATGCCAACGGCGGCGACGCGGTGCATCTGGTCACATCGATTCAATCCACTTCCAATCGGCTGCGAGTTGTCGGAATTGTGTCGCCGCTGGATGCTGCAAAAAATGGAGTTGTGGCTGGGGTTCAGGTTTTCGATGCCTCAAAGGGGCTTGAGCTGATCATTCAGCAGACGCAGGCTGAAGTGCTGCTGTTGCCGTCCCAGCTGAACGGCCGAACGATCCGTGAAGTCAGTGAAATCTGTCTCCGAAACGGCGTGGAAACACATCTGGTGCCGTCCGTGGACGAAATTCCATCGGGCCGTTTTCATCTTCGGATGCGTGATATCACCATTGATGATCTGCTGCGGCGCGAACCTGCTCAGCTGGATCTGAATGAAATCCGCACGATGCTGCGTGACCGAGTCATTCTGGTCACAGGCGGTGCTGGCAGTATTGGCTCAGAAGTGTGTCGCCAGTTATTGTCATTCGGGCCTCGGAAAATCGTACTGCTCGATCAGTCGGAGTTTGGCATCTTTCAGATGGAGCAGGATTTTCAGAATCTGCAGAAGCAGCCCGGGCGGACGCCTGTAGCCGTAGAATTCGTCGTCGAAGACATTACCGATCAGCATGCGATGACGCGCATCTTTATGCTTCATCGACCGTCTGTTATTTTTCATGCGGCTGCCTACAAACATGTGCCTCTGATGGAAGCCAATCCTCAGGCGGCCGTTCGAAACAATGTGCTGGGCACTCGGATTCTTGTCGATCTGGCCAGCAAGTTTCTGGTGGAACGCTTTGTCCTGATTTCCACCGACAAGGCAGTTCGACCGACCAACGTCATGGGTGCCACCAAGCTGATTGCCGAACAGTATCTGCATTCCATCGCTTCTCGTTCGAAGACTCGCTTCATTACGGTCCGCTTTGGAAATGTTCTGAACTCTGCAGGCAGTGTTGTGCCCACCTTTCGCCGACAGATTGAAGAAGGTGGTCCCGTCACCGTGACAGATCCGCAGATGGAACGTTATTTCATGACCATTCCCGAAGCTGTGCAGCTGGTGCTGCAGTCGGCGACCATCGGTGAAGGTGGTGACGTTCTGATTCTGGACATGGGTGAACCGGTGAAGATTCTGGATCTGGCAAAAGACATGATCCGTCTGTCAGGCCAGCGGTATCCGGAAGATATCGACATCGTTTATACGGGCCTGCGACCCGGCGAAAAGCTTTTTGAAGAACTGTTTTACGAGGCCGAAGTCAACGCCTGCAGGATTCATGAAAAGATTTTCCGGGCACCACGCGCTGTGGATGTGAATGCGTCGCTCATTGAAAGTGAACTGGTTCTGCTGACGCAGCATCTGCATGCCAGTCGTGATGAGCTGCGTGATGTTCTTTGGCAGGTGACGGCTCGCATTGTGGAGAGTTCGTCTCAGGTTCGGCCGTTGCTTCCCATCACAGCGGACAGCGTGCAGGGTATCGTACGAGCATCGGGCTCCGGCCTGAATTCACGCCAGCGAAATGCGGCGTGACGAAAGGCGTCCCATGAAAGCAGCTGTTTTCGAAAAATTCCAGACGCCACTAACGGTTCGCGAAGTTCCCGCGCCTGATCCGAAGCCGGATTCTGCTGTGATTCGTGTTCGCGCATGCGGACTTTGTCGCAGCGACTGGCACGGCTGGATGGGACATGATTCGGACGTCCATCTGCCCCACGTGCCCGGCCATGAATTGGCGGGTGAAGTTGTTGCGATCGGCAGTCTTGTTCAGCGCTGGACTCCGGGGCAGCGAGTCACCGTGCCGTTCTGCTGCGGCTGTGGTTCGTGTGCGCAGTGTGTGACCGGAAATCAGCACATTTGCGATCAGTACACGCAACCGGGATTTACTCAGTGGGGAGCGTTTGCAGAGTATGTTGAGATCCGGCATGCGGATGTGAATCTGGTGACGCTCCCGGAATCCATTGACTACGCGACGGCCGCCAGTCTGGGCTGTCGTTTTGCAACTTCGTTCCGGGCGATTGTGTTTCAGGGACGAACTCAGCCCGGCGACTGGGTGGCTGTACACGGCTGTGGCGGAGTTGGCTTGTCGGCCGTCATGATTGCTGCGGCGCTTGGGGCGCAGGTCATTGCTGTTGATGTTAAATCCGATCGCCTGGAGTTGGCCAGACGCTGTGGTGCGGATCACGTGATTAATGGAGCCACGACGGATGTTGTGGCGGCCATCCGCGAACTCAGTACCTGCGGAGTTCATGTTTCGCTGGATGCGCTGGGCAGCCGACAGACCTGCTGGAATTCTGTGAATTCACTTCGCAAGCGCGGACGTCATGTTCAGGTCGGGCTGATGCTCGGCTCCGAAGCGGATCCGCCGGTTCCGATGGGAGCGGTGATTGGCAACGAACTGGAAATCCTCGGCAGCCATGGCATGCAGGCATTTGAATATGGTCGCATGCTGGCCATGATTGAGTCGGGAGCCATCAATCCGGCGATGCTGATTAGTGATCGAGTCACCCTGTCCGAGGCCGCTCTGCTGCTGCCCGAGATGAATCGATTCCCGGGGACCGGTGTGACTGTGATCGATCGGTTTGTGTAGACGGGGTTTGGGACGGCTATTTCAACCATTGCAGAATTGCGGTGACAGGAAAATGGTCCGAGGGAAATCGACTGTTATCGTTCGTGTGGTCGATCTGCGATTCTTTCTCTGCGAAGTGACTGGTCGACAAAATCCAATCGATTCGAGCGTCGCCCGGTTTTCCAGTAAAGCCATGGAAGGTGCCTTCGTTGCCGGATTTTTCGGGTTGGACTTCACGAAGACTGTCCTTCAGCATTCCGCCGTCAAGAAGTTCCGTCCACGGCTCTGAACCTTCGTCGCAGTTAAAATCTCCGGTCACCACGATCGGCTGATCTGGAGCCAGTTGGGTCAGTTGACTTCGCAGCAGTGCGGCTGATTTTTTGCGAGCTTCCACACCACGATGGTCGAAGTGAGTATTCAAAAACAGCAGCTCGCGATCGTCTGATTTCTTATCCTTCAGGCGGACCCACGTGGCGACTCGCGGCAGCGATGAGTCCCAGCTTTTCGAAAACTTCTGATCGGGCGTATCACTCAGCCAGAACTGGCCGGACTCCAGAACTTCAAAGCGTGTCTTGCGAATAAAAATCCCGCACTGCTCACCGTCGGGGCTGGCATCGCGAGACCAGCCGACATACTGAAAATCGGGCAAATGCTCGGCCAGATAACTGGCCTGAAACGGCAAGGTCTCCTGGGTCCCCAGCAAATCGGGCTGCGAGGTTTCGACCACTTTAAGAACCAGTTCCTGCCGTTTTGGCCAGGCGTCTTCGCCGTCTTTTGCCGTCCCATACCGAATGTTGAAACTCATGACTCGCAGGTCGTCCGCGTCAACAGGCGAAACCATCGCGACAGACGAGACCAGCGAGACAGCCAAAAGAACGAACAGAACAGGCAGGCGATTCAGCACTCTTTGGCTCCACAACGTATTTTGCAATCCTACGACCGAGACTAAGTCAACGGCCGGCGTGTCGGATGCGTTCAAAGCCGCGCATCCGACACGCTCATGAATCCGGCGGCGGACTTACAGGACGATGCCCGGGACCGGGTAGACTCGAGCGAACTCGGCAATCTCAGTGCGGATGCGTTCAAGTTCTGCCGCGTTATCGTGGCCCTTCAAAGCGGCCAGGATCCATGTGCCCACGCGTTTCATTTCGTCGATCTTCATTCCGCGAGTTGTCAGAGCCGCGGTTCCGATGCGCACACCGCTGGGGTCCATTGGTTTGCGCTGATCGTACGGGATCATGTTCTTGTTCACAGTGATGCCCGCTTTTTCCAGAGCATGCTCACCGATCTTGCCGGAAAGACCAATCGCCGTCACATCGCACATCATCAGATGGTTGTCAGTTCCGCCGGACACAAGTCGCAGTCCGCCGCTCATCAGAGTTTCGGCCAGAGTGCGGGCGTTATCCACAATCTGCTGACCATAGGCTTTGAATTCAGGCTTCAGAGCTTCGCTGAAACATACGGCCTTGGCGGCCACGATGTGCATCAGCGGACCGCCCTGAATTCCCGGGAACACACTGCGATCGACATTGGCCGCATGTTCCTTACGGCAGAGAATAAATCCCGAGCGAGGGCCTCGCAGTGTCTTGTGAGACGTTGACGTCACAAAGTCTGCGTGAGGTACGGGGCTGTTATGAATTCCGGCCGCGACGAGACCGGAATAATGGGCCATGTCAACCATCAGCAGTGCGCCAACGGATTTTGCGATTTCTGCGAACTTGCCGTGATCGATTTCGCGGGGGTACGCGCTAGCACCCGCGACGATCATCTTTGGCTTATGCTCTTTTGCGAGAGATGCGACCTGATCGAAGTCGATTCGATGATCGTTTTCGCGGACGCCGTAATGAACGGCATTGTACAGCTTGCCGCTGAAGTTCAGGTGCATCCCATGCGTCAGATGCCCGCCGTGCGCAAGGTTCATCGCCAGAATCGTGTCGCCCGTATTCAGGACGCTCATGTAAGCCGCCATGTTGGCCTGTGAACCTGCGTGGGGCTGAACGTTCGCGTGTTCGGCACCGAACAATTCCAGAGCCCGATCACGAGCGATGTTTTCCACAACGTCCACGTTTTCGCAGCCGCCGTAGTAACGTTTGCCCGGATAGCCTTCGGCATACTTGTTCGTCAGAACTGTACCGGCCGCTTCCATGATGGCGGCGCTGGTGTAATTTTCGGAGGCGATCAGTTCGAGACCTTCCACCTGTCGGCGACGCTCTTGAACGATGGCATTCCAGATGGACGGATCAGAGGACTGCAAAGCGGACATTCCCGGAACCTTCGACTTCTTAATCTGTGGTGGATCGCAACATCAGGCACGAAACGACCAGACGTTTCGGTTGTGAGATCCAAAAACCTGGAGCATTCAAGTCACAACCGCAAAAATGGCGAAAATTCACAGTGTTTTTGGCAAAGTTTGTGGATCTTTTGCGACTTTGCTCCCTTATAGCAGTAGATCGCCCGAATGCTACCCATCACCTTTTTTCGACGGTATCTTCGAGCAAAACAGTCGCAGATTTCCGATCTTCGAAACTCCGGCCGGATTCTACCGGTTCACGACTTGCCGAACCGCGGTTGCGGTCTGTTGATATCTGATGACGCGTGTTTTTCAACATGGAAAGTAGGCCGGTGACCGACCGGAAAATTATTGAACCTGATGTCGCACTGTTCTCCGGGGGCAGCGAGCCTGAATCGGACGCGCCCCTGAGTCCGTCTCATGCGGCCTCAGATTCTGCGAACGCAGTCAGTTCACTGCCGCTGTCCGGCGAAACGGTGGCCTTCACCGGAACGCTGGCCTCCATGGTTCATCGCGACGCCATCCGGATGGTGGAGCAATACGGTGGCCGAGCGACGCAGTCGGTCAGCGGTGCCACCACGATGCTGGTCATCGGAGAAGAAGGCTGGCCGCTGGAAGAAGACGGCGGTGCCTCGCAGAAACTTCAGCAGGTTATGCAGTTGATTGCGGATGGTTCAGAAGTGCGCATCGTCGCCGAATCCGACTGGCTGCAGCTGCTGGGCCTGGATGATCACCGTGAAGAGATTCGTCGAGCCCACACACCGGCGATGCTGAGCCGGCTGCTGGATATCCCCGTTCGAATGATCCGCCGCTGGGCCAGACTAGGACTGATCAGGCCGGTCCGTCGCGTTTGTCGGCTTCCATACTTCGACTATCGCGAGGTTGCCAGCGCGCGACGACTGGCGGCTTTACTGGAACAGGGCGTGGCACCTCAAACACTGGAGAAGAGTCTGGCCGAACTGAGCCAGGCCATTTCCGGGACCGATCGCACCTTGGCCCAGCTGAACCTGCTTGTTCAGGATGAGAAAGTGCTGATGCGGGATGAGCGCGGAGTTCTGAATCCGCGCACCGGTCAGCGGCTTCTGGATTTTGATGCCGCTGAGCCGTCTGGAGTTGCTTCTTCGTCAACGGCGTTTGGTGAAGCAGCAGCGGACGCCGCAGGTGAGGATGACGATCCCGTGTCGTTGCCGTTTTCAACGGCCCAGCGTCAGGCGGATGAACGTCAGATGACCGACTGGAATGCGGAAGAATGGTTTCACGAGGGTTGTCGTCTGACCGAAGAGGCGGAGTTTGAGTCGGCCATTAATGCGTTTCGGAATGGCATGAGTCTGTTGGCCTCGGAGCAGCTGATCGTCCGCAGCGGAATGAATCCGCCAACAGACGATCATGGCACCCTGTTTCCGGATCCCGCCGACATCAACTTTCATCTGGCTGATGCGTTGTATCGTGCCGGGCGAGTCGAGGCTGCGATTGAACGCTATTACTGTGCGATTGAATCTGCTCCCGATTTTATCGAAGCGTGGACTCAGCTGGGCTGTCTGCAGTCCGAGCGAGGCCAGCTGGATCTTGCCGAGCAGTCGCTGATCACAGCCATCTCCATCCATCCGGGCAACCCGGATGCGCTGTTGCATTATGCTCAGTTGCTGGAACAGACCGGGCGGGCGGACGAAGCCATCAGTTACTGGAAGCAATATCTGCAGCATGATTCGCGGGGCCCGTGGTCCGATCATGCACGCAACAGAATTGCGGCCGAACAGCCCGGGGACAGCCCTTTTTCCTGAACGTCCAGTGCCAGTCTGCAACACGACGATCGTGTGTGCAGACCTGCAAACTGGACGCGCTTGGATAGAACGGGAGGGGCTCGCTGAAACGTTGTGGAATCAGCGAGAACTGGCGACAATCACGACGACAACCGCGACGATGACCAGGACGATCGCAGCCACGAAAATGCCGAGGATGATTTTTGCCGGCCCATCCAGTGTCTTATGATCTTCATAACCCTCGGGATAGGCGGTGCAACGCAGACCTACGAAGATGTTCAGCAGCGGGACCACCATGCCGAGGCACCACCAGGGATTCATTCCGATGTTTTTGCATCGCTGATAAGCGAGGACAAAAGTGCCGACAAGGGCAATCGGAATCGACAGGAAAATCAGAGCCGTCGCATTGTTGGCGTTCCCCACGCCCTGCATTACCTGAACCACGACATTCAACAGAAAGCTATAGCCAAAATATGGCAAGCGTCGGATCCCGCCGTATTCTCTGGCAGGGCGACCATCAGAAGCGAGATCTCCGAAATCGGCAGGTGCGGCGAAAGGATTGTATTCGTTCATGAGTTGGCGTTTCGGGTAAAGCGGCTGATGATTGTTGGAGTCTCGCGGTGGGTATGTACCCCGTCCACTCCTCTCAGTCAATCAGGTCTTTATCGTTTACGGAAGTTTAAGCAGCGTCCCATGGGTTCGTACCTTCCGGCTGACGTCCGTCGGCGGCGGAGATCCGCCTATTGCACAGCATCCAGAGCTGGAATGCGGCCTTCGTATTCGTCGCTGCGTGCTTCGTCCTGAATCTCAAGGAAGCCTTCCCGGAGAGTGCTCATGACCGTCGCTGCGGAACGCCAGCCTTCCACGGATTGGCCCTTGATCTGATCCAGTGCAAAGACAACAAGGCGCAGGATCTGGCCGGGCAGTTCACCCTTGGCCATATCGAGCCCGTCCGCGATGGCGATCAGGACGCGCATTGCCTTGAGGCTCACGGGAGGCAGCTCGGCGAGTCTGTTTTGTTCGAGCAGTCGGGCGCCTTCGTTCAGGGTAGTCACAGCCTGATCATAGATCAGGATGAGCATATCGATGCGAGTCCACGAATAGGACTGGACGGCCTTGTATTTTGAATGCGGGTTCATCGATTGTCTCTGTCATGCACCGGTTAAGAATTGGCGATCTGAGGCAGGCTGGCCAGCTGACCGCCCAGATAGCTGCTGGTAGCGTTCATCTGGCTGATGGCACTTTCCAGGGCCTGAAACTGCTGGCGAATGCTGGCTTCCTGAAGATCAAAAATTGTCTTTTGTCGATCGATCGATTTTTGCACGCTTTCGATCTGCTTGTCGTACCCGTCATCGACGGAATTCAGAATTCCAGTCTCCGTGTTTAATATCTTCCCAAGGGCCTGGTCCAATGACGAAGCAAGGCCGCGTGAGACAGTGATTGTTCCTTCAGCCCCGGCGACTACCTGTGCGGGTGTCAGTGTGATCGAGAGTTGAAGGTCGGCTGTATTTTCGTTGTCCGCATCACCAGAAAGAATTCGGCCTCGGCCCACTGCAACTTCTGTTTTTCCATTCACGATGAAATTACCGACAACATCGCGGCCATTGTCCGTCTGTCCGTTTGTCAGACCCAGATCGGTGACTGCATTCCCGCCAACAACGGTAATGTTGGAGGACGTTCCATAGGCCGCAGATGTCAGCTGCAGGGCACCACCGGAAATTCCTACTTTGATGTCGCGGCCAGGAAGATCGGTGGAATCGTTGATCACTTTTTCAAGATGATCGGCCAGCTGCTGAGCGGTGTACGTTCCCGGGCTCAGGCTGACGGTCGCTGTCTTCCCGTCCAGTCTCATTTCAAGAGTACGATTGGATGAGGTGATCACCGTGGATGCGGCCAGTGCAGTCCCGGCGGTAATCGTTGCCTGCTCGGCTGCCTGACTGATATCAACGCCAATTGGGGTGGTTGAGGCCAGAGTTCGCGAACTTCCTGCGACGAACGCAATGCCGGAATTCGAAGCCGCGCCGCCAAAAGCAAACAGTTTTTTTACATCCTCGGCATTGACCCCTTCGATGTTGCCGTTCAGAGCATCCTGCAGTTTTGCCTTGTCCAGAACCAGCTTGGCGCTGTCATTGAAAGTGACGCCGACTGCGGACAGACGATTGGCCAGGGGATTGGCGCCGGGAACGACGCTTTGAATTGTGGATCGCAGTGTCTGCTGAATTCTGGCTGCGCTCTGATTGCCCAGCATCACGCCGCCCTGATTCGCGGCAGCGTCGTACCTGGAGTTGTCATCAATGTACTGCAGAACGCCGTTGAACGAATCCACGAAACTCTGAACGGCGGCCACAGCACCGGCATTGTCTTTGGATACAGTGAGCGATACAGACTGACCGGCGGTTACCTGCAGAAGATCGAAGGTGACTCCTGCGACGACATCCTTAAACTGATTGGTGTTGCTGGTCACCGAAATTGCTCCGGCACCCGATCCAATCGTCACTTTTGCGTCAGCCGCCGCCTGGACGGGATTTAGAAAATTAATGTCCGGCCGAACTGCAGAACCGGAACTTGCGGCCAGACTGTTGGTCACGGAAATTTCATTGGCGGAACCGGTTTTAGTGCTGCTCAACAGAAGGCGATAGGGCGTTCCGCCGCCGGTGGAATCCTGCACAACGCTCGCGGTGATCCCCGCATCAGAAGAGTTAATAGCGGAAGCAAGTCTGGCCAGGGTGTTGTTGTTGCCATCAATCGTAATCGATTTGGGAGAGCCGGCTCCCAGCCGGACTTCAAAGGTGCCCTGAGTGATTTCTGCATCCGCGTCAGCAAAGCCCTGAGAAGCCACCTGATGGCCTTGCGCCGTCGAGTTGACTGTCATTCGATACACGCCGGCAATTGCAGATGTTGTTGCCGTCGCGCTGATGGCATCAGTGTCGCTGGGCGTTACCGAAAGTTTTGTCAACGGATTATTTGTGTTGCGGCTCAGAACTCCAGTGTCCGCTCGCAGGCTCAGCAAACGAGTTTCCACCGTTTTGAAGGCTGCCTGTTTCTGCTGAATTTCATTCTTTCGCAGCGCCATGCGATCGAGCTGCTGCTGCTGGATGTTGAGCAGACCCTTTACAATGTTGTCCGTATCCAGTCCGGACACGACGCCGTTAATACTAAGCATGGCTACGCCCTGATGTTTCGATCGTGAATGGTTCCCAAAGAATCATGCGGGCGTATGGCGAGGAAGTGCCGTGGCCCTGTCTGTGGAATCGCGAAACGGTCCGTCCGAATTCTGGGTAACCAGTTTCGGCCGGACCGTTCCAATTTCATTTTGCTCAGCGGAAAGATTATCGCAGCAGTGACAGCACTGTCTGCGGAATCTGGTTCGCGTTGCTCAACATGGCAGTACCAGCCTGAACGAGAACCTGGCCCTTGGTAAAGTTCGCAATTTCTTCTGCAAAGTCGGTGTCACGAATGACGGACTCGGCATTGATTGTATTTTCCAGCGTTGCACGCAGATTGTTCGCAGTGGATTCCAAAGTGTTGCTCTGGAAGGCACCCAACGCACCTCGAAGATTAGTAACGTCGTTGATTGCGGCGTCGATCACTTCCAGAGCGTCCTGAGCCTTGCTGGCCGAGGTAACTTCAATATCATTCAGCGTGCTGAACTGATTTCCGGTGATACCCAGACCCAGACCATTTGGATTCACTTTGCCAATTGCGATCTTGGCTGTCTGATCCTTGTTGGCGCCGATCTGGAATACCAGAGCGTTGTCGGTGATAGTCACGTTGCCCTGAACACCTGTGACGGTCAGAGTGGCATCCGCAGAGTCAGCAGCAAAGGAGATTGACACGCCTTTGGCAGATCCGGAATTAGCCGTCAGAACGTTGCCTGTCCCGGTGTAGCTGGTCCCATCGATTGTGCCGATGACGTCCACACCGGACGCGGTGACTTCGGTCGTACCGAAACCACTGCTGTCTACCGCTCCGGCAATATTGGAGACTACGGAAATCGATGAGTTTGATCCGAAAGCTTCTGTGTACAGACGTGTTGTTGTGCCGTCGACTTCAGCGGTAACACCTGTCTGAGAGCTGAATTCGTTGATGCGGTTGACGACCTGAGCTTGGCTCATGCCAGACGACAGAGAAATGCTGACGTCGTTGACAGTCAGGATTTCGTCAGCTGCAAGGGCTGCAGTTTGATCGGTACCGGCGGCCGCGGCCGCTCGTTCGCCTTCAGTGGTGATTGCAACTGCATAGGTTCCAGCGGCGGTGTTTGACGTTCCCTTCAGGAAAGTCACATCGGTATCAGTGACAGTGCCTTTGACACCGGCTGAGCCGTCCAGCAACTTCTTGGTACCGAACTGTGTGTTGTTCGCAATACGGTTGATGGAGTCCAGGGCGTTAGAGATTTCCGCCTGGTTGGCCGCGAGTGCGTCATCATCGTTGACGCCGGCGTTTGCACTGTCGATGGCCAAAGTTCTGACCTTAACCAGCAAGGAGTTGATTTCGTTCAGAGCACCTTCTGCAGTCTGAACGACTGAGGCGGCCTTTTCTGTGTTGTCGATAGCCTGCTTGAGGCCGGCGATCTGAGCACGCTGCTTTTCAGAAATCACAAGTGCCGCGGGGCCATCGGCACCACGATTAATTTTCAGTCCGGATGAAAGTTTTTCGACGGACCTTGCTACGCCCATAGACGCTTTGCTCAGATTGTGCTGAGCATTGATGGACGAGACGTTGTTTGCGACTGACAAACCCATGATAATTCCCTCTTCTGAAGTGCTGTGGGTTGTAGTCCGCGTCGTGGCGGTGAAGACCCACACCAAGGATGTAAGAAACCAGCTGTGCTTTCAGCAAGAAGAGCCACATGCTGCCCGGCCTGAACAGGCCTGGAAGACCGAAGCAACACATAGTCCTTCAGTGTCACTTCAAGACAGAAAGCTTCTCTAAGCATCCTTGCCCAGAATTGCTGCCGCTGATTTTTCAGCCGCAACGCGAGTCAGGTAATCGCCTCGCTGCACTCTCACTTTAGCCGCCGCGACAACGTCGGGCCGGACTTCACTGATCTCGTCAAGTTTGCGAGACAGTGCCTCCAGCTCATCGCCGCCGTCAACCCCCTCGGCTTCATTTTCTCGAGACGCCGCTCCCTGCAGTAAATCCTTTGAACCAAGGCCAGTTGTTCGTGCCGGACGTGGTGTGGCCGAACCGCTGACATTATCAAATCGTTGTATCTGCATTGCCTTGTCTCCCGGTGAGAAACCTGAGTCAGAACGTGTTATCGAACCGTCGTGGAAAAACTTGCAAAGATATTTTCCCTCAATATGAGCCAAACCTCAGACGATGAGGATGAAACAGTTGTAACGATTGTTCCGGATTCAGGTTCCGCGCAAGAGGTCACTGACGTGTCCGATCAGGCAAAATCGAAGGCTTTACCCGCGTTTCTGCGGCTTGCGATCATGGCTCTCGTCATGGCCGGAGCCGCCGGACTGGGGGCTGCCGGAACGCTTTACCTGCAGTCCGGAAAAACCCGCATAACAGAAGAAAATCCCGCATCCGCCCGGGAAGACTCGCATGAAGGTCCCGCCAGGTCGGCCTCCGTGGCAGAGGCCGAAAAACATTCCCCTGAAGTTCATGCCGAACAAATTCCGTCGGATGATCCCTTCAGTGCCGAACCTCTGGATCTCGAAGCCACAGCCGCTTTACCTGCGAACCTACTCACATCAGCTGATCACACTGGCTACGCGTCTGACAATCAAGGCCCGATCGGAAATCACGAGGCCAGTCGTTCTGACCACGCAGCGAATCAAAACGATGTGGCGGAATCGGCAGACTCGTCTGTTTTGCCAGAGGCTCACCCGGGGAGCGATTCTCACTCGGTGAGCGATTCGCATGCGGAGCGATCTGCGAGTACGCAGCGACGAACACAAAAGCCGACCGCCCAAAGCAAGGCAAAACCTGGATCAAACGTTTCCCTTCAGGAACGAGTGACGCAGCAGGCGGTCAATCTGATGGCCATTGCGGATGAGGATCTGGCGGGCGGAAATTACGTTCAGGCGATGCAGGCGTATCAGTCTCTGCGACAAAAATCGGACGGTGTGCCGGGCACGGCAATTCTGTTTCGCCTTGCTTTATGCGCAGAGGCTGCTGGTCGGCACGCGGCGGCGATTGAAGCCTATCGAAAGATCTCCGGGACTCAGGCGGACCCGGCATGGGCCGGAGTTGCTCGCTACGGTGAAGCCCGCTGTCTGTCCGCAATGAAGCGTCATGAAGGTCTGCAGACAGATATTCTCCGCCGGGCGATTCTGGATGAAACCGAATTTCTACCGACCGTTCGTGGCGAAGTCGTGCATCTGCTGGGCCGCGATCTGTGGCGGGAGCAGACAGCGCATACGGGGACAAATCTGCTGGACGATGCAACTCTGATTGTTCCCGAATGGTCGGCCGATCCGGCTCGTCTGCTGGATGAACTGCCGATGCTGATTCACGAGACGCCTTCCAAAACAGTTCCGCCCGAGTTTCAGGTTTTGAATCTGAACGATGCAGATCCCGAGGATATTGTTCTGCGGCTTCACTGCGGCATGACTCGAGTGGAATCTCTTCTTCGAAACGTGATCACCGGCTGCCGGATGAGCTGCGATGTTTCCGCTGCGGCGATGGAAACGCTTCAGGGACGAACTCAGAGAGTTCACGTTTCTGAACAGAGTCTCGCGCTGCTGCTGGATGCGATCACGATTTCCAGCGGCGTCGCATGGCAGCTGAAGGACTCTGTCGTTCAAATTGTTGCTCCTGAGGAAATGACGGCCGAGGAACTCCGCCAAAGCCGACTGAATGCGGCCGAACGCCTGCTGCGACTGGCTGTGATGGAGGACCCGGGATCTCCGCAGGCAGGCCACAGCCGACTGGCTCTGAGCACCTTGTTGTTTGAACAAAAGCGTGCGGCCGACGCATTGCAGTTTCTTCAGGTTCAGGTCGAATCCTCACCGAGGTCCGTCGTTGAATCCGAGGCCGCGTTTAACCTGGGCAAATGTCTGATGATTCTAAATCAGCGGGATGAGGCGGTGCAGGCTTTTCTGCGCAGTATTGATTCGTCAGGCGGATTGATTGACGTCCGAATTGCCTCGTACATTTTTCACAGCCGCATCCTGCTGGAAGACAACAACGGAAAGATGGCCGTTCAGTCCATGATGCGAGGACTTTCATTGAGTAAAGGTTCAGAGCTTGAACCGTTTGCCGCCCTTCAGCTGGCCAGCGCCTATTTGATGCTGAACAATCCCCAGGGAGCGAACGCCGTTTTAATGGAACGACGGGAAGAGTTGGCCGATGGGCCGGGACGAAAAGGAGCCGCGTTTTTGTCAGCCCTCGCCAGGTTTCGTGCCGCTGTGCTGGCCGATCGTCGTGAGCGTGAAGGCGCGGCGGTTGTGTCGGCTCTGACCGAATTTGATGCGTCCGGCTATTGCGGCGGACATTGGGCGGTGCTTGTTGCCGGGGCCTGTGAAGAACTGGGTCTCTCCCGAGAATCCACCGATGCCTATGTTCTGGCTCTGAAAAAGCTGCCTTCCTCCGACTTGCGAAATAAGACCATTCTGCGACTGGCATCGCGATATCAGGCAGAGAACGAGTACGAAGAGGCCAGACTTTTGCTGGCAACGCTGACATCCGCAGAATCCAGCCAGCTGTCACTTCAGGCTCGCCTCAGTTCAGCCGAAGTGGCTCTGAACCAGAATCGTCCGCAGGAGGCGATTGCCGCCTGTCGGCTTCTGATTGACTCAACAGAAGAAACGCAGATTGAGCGGGCTGCTTTGAAAATCATGGGCCAGGCATTTGAACGCATGAAAAATCATCAGGCGGCCATTTACTGTTTTGCCGGTCTGCTGCCGGACAAGGAGGCGGGTGAAGATCTGATGAATCAACCGATCAGTCAACCGGCCAGTCCGCCGATTAGTCAACCGAAACCTGCTTCTGCAGGAGGGCACAATTAATGAGTGCCTTCATTTCTCGACCCGTCACGCTGCGGCTGGCGATGTTGCTTGTGATGAGTCTGGCGGCCAGCGCGAGTCTCCAAATTTCGCAGCAGGCATCGGCCCAGGAAGTCCGTCCGCCTCGCCGTGCCGATGACCGTTCAAAGGCCACTTGTGCTTCGGGCAGTACTTCCTCGCCGGCATCCACAAAAAGCGACAGCCAATCATCGGCCTGGAAATCGTCTGCTCAGCGAAAATGGGCGGCTTCGCCACGAAACACAGCCCCAGGATCCATTCAGTTTGTGTCGGCAACTGACAGCGACGCAGCAATTGACAGCGAAGAAGACGTCGCCCGTCCAGGCGAGCAATCGGAACCGCGCGTCGTGTCATCGCCGGCAAAGAAGAAGCTGGCCACTTCCCCTCGAGCTCCCGCCACTCAGCCTCATAGCAAGGCCGTTGCGTTAGCTGACGATGCCCCGTCGCCTCCTGAAACCAGACGGCTGACGGCCACTGAGCGATTTAAGCAGGCTCTGGCAGCACAGCGTCGCGCTCTGGAACAACAGTCTCCACTTTCAACTAATGAAACGGCGAACACAGAAACAGCAAACACCAGCACGGAACCGGGAACGATGGCGTCCTCAGGGACACGCAAATCGACGGGCAGGCTGGGGCTGTCTGAATCACCGCAGTCGGATCTGGAAAGTGACGATCCGCTGAAGCGCGAACGGGCCGAGCGATTTTTGCAGCTCAAGTCGCAGCTCATGCAGTTAAAATCTCGTCTTCAGCAGGCTGAAACTCCTGCCGACTTTCATCCGACGCCTGACAATCCACACGCTCCCGATGCACACGCTGCAGGGACCGGTGAGGCTGGCGTCGATACAGAGACACCGGGCACTTCGACGAATGCCTCCACGTCTGTTGATGACATGCATGAGGAACACGCAACGCAGGCGGAGTCGCATGGGCCTGATCTGCACGAGCCATATCCATCCGGTCCGGAGTCGCCAGGCCACGCCCCGGTTCCCGAGACCGAAAGCCCGGAATTGCCATCTGAGTCCGGTGGTCAACAGGCATCCCCGGCCGATGCAAACGACCGCTCGACGAATCCGGAGCATGCAGAGCCGCACAGCGGTCCACTGACGGACCGTCCTTACAGTTCAACGGCTCCGGATAAGACTGTTGTTGAAGGGCCGATTGATCGCATTGGCCTGGCTAACAATCTGTATGCCGTCGGCGAGTATCGGCTGGCGATGGACATGTATGAAAACGCCACGGCCGGAGACCTGTCGGCGCAGCAGCAGATCTGGGCCGAATATCAGACTGCCAACTGTCTGCGTCGGCTCGGCAAAAACAGTGAAGCGTCCAATCGTTATCGCAAACTGGGTGGCAAGCCCGAAGCTGGCTGGCTCAGTGAACAGTCCAACTGGTGGGTCGAAGTTCTGGAACAGGTTCGGCAGCTCGAGAAATCTTTAGAGAGCGATCGCCCAGCACCCGTGGAGACAGCGGCTCATCCCGGAGATCATCGCGTCCCCGCCAAAACGCCTGCCGTGACTCCGCAGGCTGTTCTGTACTTCTCTGGTCAGCCTGAGCCCGTGAGATCCATTGAGCTCACTGAACCAGGCGAGTCCCCTGAGTCCACGGTTCTTCAGGAATCAATTCAGCCGACTGCAGAATCTCCTCCTCTTTTAAAGGAGCTTACTGATGGTGAACATTCCGAATAGACACACGCCGCTGAACACGACATCGGCGACGGCACCGGGTTCTGAGATTGAGCTTAAGGCCTGCATTCAGGAACAGACTGCTGTTTTTGAAGACGCAGTGCGAACAATCGAACGGCTTGAAAATGCGGCGACGCAGAGAGAGCTCGGAAGTCCGGACTCGGTGGCTCAGCTGCAGAAATCTCTGGAGGCTGTGGTCACGGCTCAGCAAAAAGTTTCCGCCGCTCACGGCCGATTCAGTCAGACCAGCGCCACTCTGACGCCGGAGCTGCGAAAAACGTTGTCCAGGCATGAAGAGCTTCTAAAGGTAATGATCGTTCGCATCGATCATCTGCAGAAGACCTTCGAAGACGTGCGCGCCGAATTGATCCCGCAACTGGACGTTGAATCACGACGAAGAAATATGCACTCCGCTTATCAAAAGTCCCTGAAAACAGTTTAAGCCACCTAAGCGTTCCCCTTACTGCACCATCGGGACAGACGAACCTTGCGGGCCATTGGACGCATCTTCAGTATCGAATCTCACGCCACAAACTCCAGCCTGTAAACAGCCTCATGCTTATCTTCGAATCTTCCGCAATGCATGACATCCTTTCCAGAGCCAAGCGATTTGCCCGCTCCTCCGGCACCGTGCTGATTACCGGAGAAAGTGGAACAGGCAAAGAGCTGCTGGCTCAGTATCTCCACGATCACAGTCCGCGGGTCGGCAAGCCGTGCGTGCGCGTGAACTGCGCCGCGTTTCATGACGGGCTTGCAGAAAGCGAACTGTTCGGTCATGAGCAGGGAGCCTTCACCGGCGCGTCCCGACGTCATGATGGTTTCTTACACGCCGCTGGTGATGGCACTTTGTTTCTTGATGAAATCGGTGAGCTTCCCCTGCCGACGCAGGCAAAGCTGTTGCGTGTTCTGGAAGCGCACGAGTACCTTCGTGTGGGAAGTACAGAAGTGCAGCAAATGAATGCTCGCATCGTCGCGGCCACGAACCGCGATCTTCAGAAGGAAGTGGCGGCCGGTCGATTCCGTGAAGATCTGTTTCATCGCCTTGATGTATTGTCGCTGCGACTGGCTCCGCTGCGCGAACGGCCTCAGGATATTCCCGCACTTGTGAATCACTTCCTGAGTCTGTTCCGCGACGAAAATGAAATCCCGGTGACGGCTGTCAGTGAAGAGCTGATGCCACGCCTGCTGGAATTCCCCTGGCCGGGGAATGTTCGCCAGCTTCGCAATGTGATTCACCGCGCCTGTGTGGATGCGGAGTCCCCGACGATTCATCATCTCGATCTCGGAAGCGTTGTCAGCGTGCGGATTGCCGCAATCAGCAATTCAGTCGACGATCTTCCCGAAGGATTTCATAATCTGCCGCTTGAGGATATTGAACGAGCCGTGATTCTTTCACGCATCGAACGCTGCCGAGGAAACAAGACGGAGGCCGCGGCAGAACTGGGCGTGACGCCGCGAACTCTTCGCAACAAACTCGCGCGCTGGAACGAACTGAAGAAGGCCGGCTGAGAACTTAAGCGGGCTTCAATCATTCTCATGACGACGGACCACTCAGGCGTCTGCTTCCGTGGACGCGATTTTGTCTGAGTCACGGCTGCGCGACATGCCCGTGATCAAGCCGACAGCCGTCAGGCTCACCAGCAGGTTAGTGCCGCCGTAGCTGATAAACGGATGGGGCACGCCTTTGGGCGGAACAAGAGCGGTGACAACCGCAATGTTGGCCATGGCCTGCAGAACAAGTTGCAGTAGCAGAGTTGTGCCAAAGATCCATTCGAAGGACGTGCGCGGCAGATGGCGCAGCGAGGCGCGGCCCGTCAGAAATACGGCGATCCAGACAAAGCAGACAGTCATGGTTCCCAGCAGGCCCAGTTCCTCACCGATCACAGCAAAAACAAAGTCCGTGTTGGCTTCGGGCAGATAACTCAGCTTCTGCCAGCCACCGCCGATGCCGGTTCCCTTCAGTCCTCCCGAGCCGATGGAAAGCAGAGACTGGCGAACCTGCCATGGCGCCTGACTCAGATCCTGCCAGGCGGCCATGAACCCCTTAATGCGTTCCAGCTGATAAGGTTTGAGAATCAGCAAGGAAGCGGTTGCGGGAACAATCAGCAGCCCGCAGCCCAGAAAATATCTGAGCGGCCAGCCACCCAAAAATAATGCCATGATAAATCCGGTGCCGAGAAATACCGTCGCGCCGAGGTCCGGTTCAATGGCCACCAGTGGCAGAACGACGAGCGGCATCAGTGTCGCAGGGACTGTGCTAAGAGAGAACCCGGTGGTTGTGCGTCGTGTCGAGATAATCGTGGCGGCCATGAGCGGCAGGATGATGCGACCAAGTTCCGATGGCTGGAGAGAAAACCCGCCCACGCGAAGCCATCTCTGTGCACCGTTGATGCGGCTGCCGATGCCCGGGACAAGGACCGCGACGAGCAGAATTGCGAAGCACCAAAACAACAGTGTTGCATTCCGCTGCAGCCACGCACTGTTTATTCGCGACGCAATGGCTGCACAGACGACCGAAATAACAAGGTAGCTCAGATGCTTGCCTAGAAACACGGAGTCCTGTTCGCTGGGACGTGATGTCAGGCTTGCGCTCTGGACCATCTGAATGCCAATGCAAACCAGAACTGCAACCAATCCGATGAGAAGTCTTCTTAGATTCTCGCGTTCCGAATCTGCGTCATGGCTGTCAGCATGACGAGAAACTTCAGCTTTAAAAATTTCTGTTGCGTTGTGCATAACAAGTCGTCGAGTTCGATTGCGAAATTATCAGACGATGCTTAATCTCCGCCCTCAACGGAGTGAAACGGTTTTGTGTTTCTGACACGAACCCGCTGGACAGGGAAGTCCTTATTTTCATTTCGGCATTTATGCTGTCAGTGGTCCATGATGGATCACGTCAGTTGCGCCTTCGATAACATCAGTTGAATCAACGGCAACTGTTGTATCAGTTCCGCCGACTATGTCCGCCCCTTTCTTTGGCGTCGAGTGAAACGCGAACGATCCCGGTTCAGCCAAAATCACCATCCCCCCTTTTAAGCGGCAGCGTGTTGTGTGGGCGGCGTTTTGTTTACTTCTCCGTGGGTGTCTGCGGTTCTGCTGGCGCGGGTTGCGGTTCTGCTGGCGTTGGTTGCGTCGCTGGCTCCAGGGATGGGCTTTCCACGGGTTCCGCGGGCTGAGCCTGTCCGGCGGTCTGCTCCGCCATCCATTCGCGTCCGATATCGGACGCCACGAACTCTGCGTACTCGTGCACCGACGTTAGATCATCAAAGACCATCCCGAATTTTTCACCAATTTCACTGAGCAAAGTGGCGGTTGTGGCGTGGTCGAGTGCTTTCAGAGCAATCGACACCTCAAGCCAATAAATATCGACTCTGTTCGGTGACACTGCTTTGGCCTGCGCAACCGCCTGGCGCGCATCGTCCACGCGATTGAGTGCAAGCAGGCTGTTGACCTTCAGCACGTTCAAATATGGATCCTGAATCCCGGCTATCAGACGGTCGACGGTCTTGATCAGCTCACTATGCTGCTCCTGAAGGCTCAGCAGATCCAGGGCACGAAAATCACGTGCGGCGTCCTCAGGCCAGTTGCGTTCCAGATCACGAATCACGTTGATGTAGTCTGCATCATTCAGGTTCTGCGCCACAATCAGCTTCGTCAGCAGAACGGTTTTGTCTTTCTGAAGTGCTTCCGGCAAAGTCCCAAACAGATCAAAAGCCTCCTGGTATTTCTGTGCCGATGTCAGCTCATTGATCTTTTCAATCGTGCCGATGTTTTTGATCAGTTCGGATTCCACTCCTGTCAGTTTTGCCAGAATGCCGGCGTTCGCGGCCGCCACTGAGGGAAGTACCAGTCGCCGAATGCTCTGGCTCAGCAGTTCCCCACTGAGATACACATAAATGTCGGCGATTCGCGGCTGCTTGTTTGCATCAACACTGATCACCAGTTCGTGGTAGTTCATTCCGCCGGACTGCGGCAGGGTCAGGCGGAAGAGAGGCCGTAGCTCGTCACCCTTCTGGACCATCCTCACAAAGGTAAAGTCACCGCCTCGCTGTACGGCCCCGAGAATTTCGTTCGATAGTTTTGTCAGTCCACCGCCTTCACGCACGCCCTGAGTAAAATTGGTTCGAAAGGCCTGATCAACGTCCAGCCCCGCGAGAACTCGATCGACCATCTGGACTTCATCGATAAGCCCGTTCAACAAGGCCGCATCCTGGTGAGCAATCGCGGTCTCGATGGATTTTACCAGAGCCTCGGTTTCGGAAAATGAAGCAGCGACAAACTTCGTGGCCGTGTTCACTTCCGATGGCGTAATTTCGCTGGATGTCCCAATTGGCTGCGCGCTCCCGCCACAGCCAGCAAGCGGACTGAAAAAGGCAGCAATGACAGCAAGCCGTACGACGATCTTCGAGAAGCCTGACACCTTGAGAATCACCTTGTGCTGAATTATGCTTCTCGATAACCCCATGATGAAAGTTCCTGGTGCGGGTCCTGTGTGACAGAAGCCCGACCCCTTCAACAAAGGCCGGGCTTCTTTTATTAAATAACGTCATCAAGCCAGCAGTTGGCTTACGCCCAGGTGCGAGCGGGACGAGATCGCAGACCGTTGGCTTCATCGTCGCCGACAAATTCCTGTTTTACCGGATCGTAAGTCAGTGTGCGTTTCAGGATCCAGGCCAGCGCGGCCGCGTGGCAGGCGATGTGTGAATTTCGCATGACTTCAGGATTTGTGACGGTCAGCTCGCGAGTCTTGACACAGTCGAAAAAGTTTCTGGCATGAGCAGTCACATCCAGGCCTTTGACTTTGGATGCTGAAGCCTGGAGTTCCTTTTGCAGAGACGATGAAGAGACTTCGGTCTCGCCACTGTCGCCGGTTTCGATCCAGCCGTCTTCGCCCACGAATTTGACCGGACAGGTTCCCAGTCTTGTAATCCAGTTGGGCGATCGATCGCCGAAGGGAGTGGCGAGGAAATCAAGCACCAAAGTCACGCCGTTTTCGTACTTGCAGGTGATACCCGCTTCAGACGGTTCATAAGAAACCGGAGCTGTATTGTCGGCCTGATTGGCCCACTGACAAAGATCCACGGTGTGAGCGCCCCAGTCGAGAAGTCGGGCACCCGAATCAAAGTCGTAATAGCCGCGCCATTTGCCAGCGACGTACTGACTGTTGTAAGGACGCCAGACAGCCGGTCCCAGCCACATGTTCCAGTCACACACAACCTTCGGAGGTGTTGGTTCGCCTGGCAGCCAGCTGATATCAAGAGTTGGAATGTAGACCGATGCGTACAGCGTCTTCAGTTTTCCGAGCTTTCCGGACTGGGCCATCTGCACGGCCTGCTGAAAGTTGGGCACACTTCGACGTTGAGTGCCCGCCTGGAAAACCCGGCCGGTCGATTTCATGGTCTCAGCCAGCTGCTGACACAGTTCAATCGTCAGCCCGCAAGGCTTTTCGCTGTAGACGTCCTTTCCGGCCTGAGCAGCCAGCATGGAGGCCGTGGCATGCCATCGGTCGCCGGTGGCAATCAATACGGCATCAATATCCTTGCGGTCCAGCAGTTGGCGAAAATCGCTGTAAAGTTTGCAGTCGGAAGTACCGTAATGCTTGTCGACCAAAGCCTTGCCCGCATCTCTCCGACTGGCCTGAACATCGGCGATGGCAACGCATTGCACATCCGGAAGACCCATCATCGCCTGCAGGTCATAGGTACACCTTGGTCCGATCCCGATCACTCCCAGAGTGATCTTTTCACTGGGCGCCACCGCGCCGCCTCGTCCGAGAACATGCGCTGGAAGAATCCATGGGGCCGAAAAAGCGGACACCGCTGCTGCGGAGCGTCCCAGGAACTGTCGCCGCGACTGATTACGTTTGCTGCTCATGGCTACACCGGGCTCTTTGCGAGAAAAGCGAAACTTCCAATCCACTGAAGTCTCCCGTTCTAACCCCATACCGCATCAGAATCAAGTGGGGCTGTCTCGATTCACTGCAAGACTCCTGCCGTTCATGTTAGGATTCGGGGGGGCCAGCGGAAGTTCTCCGCTGATCCTGATCAGACCCTCACGTTATCAGCGACAGGGATTTCGATGGAAAAAATTGGGCTCGTTCTTTCGGCAGTCCTGTGCTTCACCACTCTCTTGGCAGACCAGACGTTTGCCGAACACGATGGCAAAATTCAAATCCTGCTGCTCGGTGACAGTACCACGGAAGGCAGCGTGCCACGCCGTCACGTGCCGGAGGGGCCTCATCTGGAAGATGTGATTCGGCTGCTGCTGGCGGAAGAAAAAGATCTGCCGCCGACGAACGTCATCAATCTGGGACTCAGCGGCGAATACATCCACAGACTGCTGGATTCAGGACGTTACGAAAAAGAAGCTTCAAAGTTACCCGCGATCGATTACGTTTTGATTCGTTACGGACTGAACGACGTGGCCCGTCGAGAAAATTTTGACGAAAACTTTCCGAAGGATTATCACGAGCTGCTGGAACGCCTGCGAGCCGATCATCCGAAGGCCGCTCTGATTGTAATGACTGTGATTCCGTATGGTGATGACGCGGTTGTTCAGCGCCTGAATCAGCTGAATGCAGAAGTCGCCAAAGCTGAAGGTTTGCCGCTGATTCGAGAACGATTTGTGAAGCCATAAGCCGTTTGCGATCAGTTACAGATTCGCCACGCTGCACTCGTTCATCCGCGCGTTCGCTCCTCTCAACTTTTTCCCACCGGAGATCTTCGTATGTCGTCCTGCAATCAGAGATGGCTGTTATCGTCTGTCTTTTCAGGGTTCTTGTTCGTGGCCTTGTGTCTGCCAATGAGCTCGCTGCTGCATGCGGATGAGTTCAATTACGACGAAGCCAAAGTTCCCGCTTACACACTGCCGGAACTGCTGAAGGCAGAAGACGGGACGCCGATCGATTCGACGGAGCTGTGGAACAGCAAACGTCGGCCAGAACTTCTGCGGCTGTTCGAGGAAAATGTTTTCGGCACACTGCCTCAGGGCGAATTCCAACTGCGGACAAAGCTTCGTTCGGAAAATCCAAAGGCGCTGAACAGTCTGGCGCTGCGACGAGAGGTCACGGTGTTCTTTACCGACGATGATCAGGGTCCACAAATGGATCTTCTGATTTACACGCCGGCGGATTCCGACGAACCCGTGCCCGTGTTTCTGGGATACAACTTTAACGGCAACCACGCTGTCGAAAACGATCCGACTCTGCACATCACGGAATCATGGGTCCGCAACAACAAGGATCTGGGGATCGCAGACAATAAAGCCACGGAAGCGTCTCGGGGTTCTGAATCCAGTCGGTGGGCTGTGGAAGCGATCGTGAAGCGAGGCTACGGTCTGGTGACGATTTATTACGGCGACATTGATCCGGATTTTGATGACGGTTTTAAGAACGGCATTCATTCTCTGTTCGCAAAAGCCGACGCCCCGCGAGCGGCCGATGCGGGCGGATCAATTAGTGCCTGGGCGTGGGGCCTGAGCCGTGCGCTGGATGTGTTGGAGTCTGATGCGACGATCAAGGCGAAGTCCGTGGCCGTGTTTGGCCATTCTCGCCTTGGTAAGACATCGCTGTGGGCGGGGGCAACTGATCCCCGCTTTGCGATGGTGATTGCGAATGAGTCCGGCTGTGGTGGTGCGGCCTTGAGTCGACGAAAGTTTGGTGAAACAGTCGCACGGATCAATACCGCGTTTCCTCACTGGTTCTGCCTGAATCATCGGAAGTACAACAACAACGAGCAGTCACTGCCGATCGACAATCACATGCTGGTTGCTCTGTCTGCACCTCGACCAGTCTACGTGGCCAGTGCCGAAGAAGACCGCTGGGCGGATCCATACGGAGAGTTTTTGAGTGTGTATCACGCCGGTCCGGTTTATCAGCTGTTCGGAAAGAAGCCGCTGCCTTCCGAAATATATCCGGCCGTCAATGAACCGGTGATGACCGATCTGGCCTACCACGTCCGCACCGGCGAGCACGACGTCACCGACTATGACTGGGACCAGTACCTGAAATTCGCCGACATGCATCTAACCAGGTAGTTCCTGCCGAGTGGGTGAAGCAGCCAAAGCGTTGGAGCCCCGTCATTTGGTGCGCAGGCAGTACACAGTTTCTGCAGTAGTGCAAAGTCAGAGTCCACTGTGGCGGGGTTGGTGGCAGCGGACTTTTTCCCAACTGCCCTTGCGGGGTATTGATTGAGACGCAACCCGAGCCTCGGGTGTTTTCGATGTGTTTTCAAGACACACACCCGCAGCTAGGCGGGTGTTGATTTAATGGGTTTTCACAACCCGACACGTCAGTGAGGGATGAAATTGCCCGCGTTTTTTTCCAACATCCCTCGCTGACGCAGCGGGTTACGATTAAATCAACAAGCAGCTAGCGCTTTGCGGCTCACGAAATCAGCAAGCCGGCATTCGGCAGTGGTTTATTGGCTTTCTGCACCGCTCGATCTTTTCTGCTGGTTACTCAAAGATCAGCGAATACAAATCGGCTTCGCGCAGGATGAAGCGCACGATCACCGGTTTGCCAATCAAAGCTTCCACGCTCGGCTGATCTTTCCAGGTGACCTTGCGATCGAGCGAATCGCCGTAGATCAGATCGCAGTCGGCCAGTGTGTAGCCGGGAATTGGGCTGCCGTCCGGATTCAGGATTTCCACCTGCACCATTCCGGCGGCACTCGTGGCGACGTTCAGTGACAGTTGCGTGCCGGAAAATGTGAGTGGCTTTGTGGTCAGTTCGCCTGACTGCAGTTTGGCATGGATTGAAGCAAAACCGTCGACTCGCATTGAATAACGTCGCAGCCGTGAATTGCGGCCGGTGAAATAGGATTCGGTCGCGTAAAGAGACAGCTCATTGGGTGCGTCGTCTTTTGTGGATTGTGTTTCCACCACGTGCCATGCGATGTAGTTGTCACCGTACGACCAGTTATGTTGCGTTCTCAGGCCGGGGCGAAGGAACACGTCATTGCTCTGCCGAAAATTCTTCCCGTCGCGACTGGTGATGTAGACAGAATCGGTCACCGTTGTTCCGTAACGTGGCGAAACGGTCATTCGCTTTTCGCGAAGATCCCATTCCGGCAAAAGGCGAGCCGACGGTGTCAGGCCGTGGTCCACATAGCGAGCCGGAAATCCGACGTACAAGTGCGGCGCTCGTTCATACGGTTTGATCTGATTGACGTAAAATTGAGCCAGCGGCTGTGGGCCTTCACCTTCGGGGAACGTGATCGTTCCTTCGTCGGTCCAGTTCAAAAAGTCGTCGGAGACCGCTCGATTCACGAGTCGTGTTCCTGAAGCTCCCTTGCCGGAAAAGATGCGATAGTAGAGCACATACTTCTGCTCCTTTGTGGACCAGAAGGAAATGTTCTGCGAATCGAAAATGCCTTTCGTGAAGACGGGTGCGGGAGCCATCGGTGTCCAGTGGATCCCATCAGGCGACTGATAGGCCCAGACTCCTTTTTCGCAATCAAACCCTGCCCCGGTGGCCTTGTAGCGGGCTTCGGGTTTTGCGTTGGGATTTTGATCGATGAATGGCGAGAAATCATGGCACTGCCCGCCGTCGCCCATTCTGTCCAGAATGATATTGTTGTCTTTTGAACCGTTGAATTCACAGAGCCCGAGCTTGGGGCGGTCCCATTGGATTCCGTCCTTGCTTTCAAAGTAGCCAATGGTCAGCGGGCCGCCCGGTTCGATTCCGGTGGGAATCTGCCAGGCATGGTAATACATGCGGTACACGGCTTCTTTTTTATCATGCAGAACCGTGTAATATCCGCAGCCATTGCCTTCCCATGGTGCATCACAATTCACCGCCAGCTCTTCACGCACAGGCGGATGAACCAGCAGCTGGACATTCTTCATCGCGCCGACCAGATAGTCGTCGATAAACAATTCTCGCTGGTTTCCAAGATTCAAGGGTGATACCGGCCGTTCTTGCGCTGTCGCCACCGAAACGAAGCAGCCGAAGAAGGCGGCCAAAAAATAGGCGGCCAGAAAGAAGGAGCATGCTGTTCGATACGATCTCATAAGGCCAACCTTCCGGGAGAAGTTGCTGTGGACAGTGCGAGGTGTGGTGCTGGAGGCGGGGCGAGAACTCGTGCGGTTGCGTGAGGTTTACAGCAAAGCTGTTCGGTGGAAAAGCCACTCGCCGGTGGGTAGCTGTGCTTAAGTTGGCCTTGTAACCGGGCGTGCGAGGATTCTTTGCGTCAGATTGGTGGAAGTTCTTCGGCCACGGTAACCTTACGAGTCCGTGCGTCAGGAACTTCCCCAAGGATTGTGTCGTCATGTTTATCCTGAGTGAACTCACGCTCCATGGAAGCCATCGGCCGCGGCTGGATGCGTTGACGCTGGCAGTCCCGGCGGGTCGGACGGCGGTGGTCGGATATTCGGGAGCAGGCAAGACGTCGCTGTTAAATATTCTGGCTGGCTTTGAACGAGCCGATTTCGGCACTGTCGAGCGTAAGAAAATAAAAGCGACCGACGGGGCTCGGGAGACTGCCGGCCGCCTGCCACCCGGGCGTCTGCCGCTGTACTGGGTTCCTCAGAACGGAGGGTTGTGGCCGCACCTGACGGTCGACCAGCATCTGGCCTGCGTTCAAAAAATTCAGGATTTGTCAGACGAAATTCTGAACGCCCTGGATCTGGAGGAACGTCGGTCGGCGTTTCCGGCGGAGTTATCACAGGGCGAGCGTTCTCGCCTGGCGATGGCTCGAGCGCTGGCATCGCAGGCGGAGTGGCTTCTGATGGATGAGCCGCTCAGCCATGTGGATCCGGTGCGAAAGCCGGCGTATTGGAATGTGGTCGGTCGGTGGCTGGAAAAGAACAGGATTTCCGTGATGTTTTCTTCACATGAACCAGAAACAGTGCTGCGGCAGGCGGACCACGTGATCTGTCTGCACGAAGGCCGAGCTGTGTTTCAGGGCAGCACGCGGGACCTTTATCATTCGCCTCCCAGTCGCCATGTGGGCGAGTTTCTTGGGCCGGTGAACTGGTTTGAACCAGACGAAGCTTTGACCTTTTTAGCCGCCGAAGTCCAGAATGGTTCCGCAGTCCCAGTCGCCGTTCGTCCAGAGCGACTGTGTTTATCTGCGGAGGATTCGTCGGCTTTGGAATTGGTGGCGACTCCTTTTCAGGCGGCCTATGCGGAGTCAATAGTGAAGCATGTGGCTTCGGGAAAAAGTCGGACCGTCCTGCATTCCGTTTTCGGTGAGATGCCGCGCCCCGGGCAGCGCGTCGGAATGAGGATCCAATAACATGGCGCGGATGCAGGTCCCTTCCAAACTGAGACGCGTGCCATTCGGCCGCTGCACGCCGTTAACTTCTTTCCTCGTTGGCTCAGCCGCTGTTTTGCTCATGCTGCTGACTGGCTGCATCAGTGAGAATACCGAGCCCGAGTTTTTCGTCTCACGCTTTGATTCGTGGAAAGTTCCGGCTTCGGGTCAATTTCTGCCGGCACCTCGAGGTTTGTATTCGGACGCCGATGATAACGTGTTTGTGCTGGACGATGCCGGTCGAGTTCTTGTGTACAACAGCGAAGGTCGAATTACTCAGCAGTGGGAGATGCCCGAGTTTGCTGCTGGCAAACCGGAAGGAATCTGGGAACTGCTTGATGGGAAGATTGGTGTCGCCGACACTCATTATCATCGCGTCGTGATCTTCAATCCGGATGGCACGGTCAGCCGCATGTTCGGGACTCAGGGCACCGGGTCGGGCCAGTTTGTATTTCCGGTTTCCATCGCGCAGGACCCGGCCGGATTTTTGTACGTGGGAGAATACGGTGACAAACAACGCATCCAGAAGTTTACGGCGGACGGCCAATACGTGACGGAGTTCGGCGAACACGGAACGGGCGAAGGTCAGTTTCAAAGGCCCAGCGGCATGTCCTGGCAAAACGGCGAAGTTTATGTTGTGGACGCGTTTAACAACCGAATTCAGGTCTTCAGTGATGACGGGAAGTTTCTGCGAGTCGTCACTTTGCCGGAGAAATCTGCGCCGCTGGAGTATCCGTACGATATGCGTGTCACTAAAGACAATCTGATATATGTGATCGAAAACAAGTCCGCACGGCTGACGGTGATGCGTCCGGACGGCACAATTGTGGGACGATTCGGAAAGCCGGGGCGAGGCCTGAATGAATTTTATCAGCCCTGGGATCTGACCGTGCTCACTGATGGACGAGTGCTTGTGGCGGATACCGGAAATCATCGCCTGGTGGAATTGACTCCATGAACTGGCTGCGAACAACATTCAAACGAATTTTCCCGCCACCCCATCGACCGGTGGGATGGAAGGCGGCGATTCCGCTGGTTGTCTTCGCGGTGCTGTTTACTTTGATCTGTTTTTCTGTTGTGCCTACCTTTGTGGTAACCGCAAGCCGACGAGTCTGGGATTTTACCTGGTTCCAGATTCCGAAACCGGCCTTCGAAATCGTCCGCGAGCTGGAATTCGCTCGGCCCTGGGCATTTCTTCTGTTGCTTGTTACGCCATGGATATGGTGGATGCAGGCCGCCGGACATGCGGGCCTGCCGGCTCGCCGTGGCGCGTGGGCAGTGTTCATTCGCCTGATGATTTGTGGACTGCTGATTCTGGTCCTTGCGGAGCCTCGTGCCGTTCGCACCAGCGACGTTGTTTCCGTGGTCTACAATATAGATGTGTCGGATTCCGTCAATGAGTCCCGCAATCAGGCGTTTGATCTTGTCGCTGGCACGGCCGCTCAGAAGCCCACGACTGATCAGGCCGGGCTGGTTGTCTTTGGCCGAACAGCGGCTGTGGAATATCCGCCCCGTGAGACATTTCCGTTTGAACGATACATTAACTCCCAAGTCAGCCAGGACGCTACGAATCTTGAACAGTCGTTGGCGCTCAGTGCTGCAATGTTGCCGGAAGAGCATCTGGGTCGAATTGTTCTGGTCAGCGATGGGACCGAAACCGTTGGTCAGTTGAATGACATCATTGATGACCTGCAGGCGCGCGACATTCAGGTCGACGTTGTCCCGATCGAATATGATTACAAGAACGAGGTGCTGCTGGAACGGCTCGATCTGCCGCGCTTTGTGAAACTTGGAGAAACGTACGAAGCCTCGGTAGTGTTAAGCTCGCTTGCGAAGGGCAAAGGCACGTTGCTGCTGATGGAAGGCGAGAACACGATTGCGCGGCAGAGTGTTGAATTTGAGCCGGGCAAGAGTCGCTATTCGATTCCGATTAAAGTCGATCAGCCCGGGTATTATGAATATGCGGCGCGCATTGAATTGACGCCTGATGCCGACAGCCGGTCTGAAAATAACGAGGTCCGGAACTATCTGTATCTTGATGGGCCTGGTCGGATTCTGCTGGTGACGGACCCTCAGAGTAATCCGGCCGAATGGGCGGCCATGCAAACAGCATTGAAGCAGGGTGAACGCCAGGTCGAAGTTCTGAGTGCTCTGGAGTTTCCGCTCGACCCGTTGTCCCTGATGCCGTACGACGCTGTTATCTTTGCGGACGTGGCGGCCGATTCGCTGCTCGGCAATCAGATGCAGGCTATGCACGATGCGATCCGCAATCTGGGCATTGGGTTCATGATGGTTGGCGGTCCGAACAGCTTCGGGCCAGGCGGCTGGCAGGGTTCAGTGATCGCCGACGCGCTGCCGATTTCGATGGAGATAAGCAACAAGAAAATTCTTCCCAAGGGAGCGCTGGCCATCATTCTGCACACCTGCGAATTTCCGCAGGGCAACAGCTGGGCCAAACGCATCACCAAGAAAGCCATCCAGGTCCTTAACTCGGAAGACCTTGTCGGGGCGATGGCTCAGACAATGAACGGGGACGAGTGGATCTTTGAACTGACTCCGGCGTCAAAATACAACGAGCTGGTCCCGCTGATCAACAATGCATCGATTGGTGATATGGGAACCTTTGCCACAACAATGCAGTTGGGACTGACGGCACTTGTGAAATCGGATGCGTCCAGTCGGCATATGATTATCATTTCGGACGGCGATGCTTCCCCGCCGACACCAGAACTGCTGCAGAAATTCGTCGACAGCCAGATTTCCGTTTCGACGGTCGCCGTATTTCCCCACAACGGCGATGTGAGCATTCTGGAAGGCATAGCCGGCGCCACTGGTGGTCGGTTCTATTATCCCAACGATCCCAATCAGCTGCCGTCCATTTTTATCAAGGAAGCCAAGACGCTTCGTCGCAGTCAGCTGCAGACTCGCGACTTTGTGCCGATGCTGGTCAACATCGATCCGATGCTGAAGGAGATCACTGATTCTCCGCAGCTGCATGGTTACGTTCTGACAACACCTCGCGATGATCCGCGAGCGACGATTGTGCTGGCCGCGCCTCCGACGGAAAGTGAAACAGCGGCCGGGGAAACAGAAACCGATCCGATTCTGGCCGTGTGGCGTTATGGTCTTGGCGTCACCGCGGCGTTCACATCAGACCTGACCATGCGCTGGGGCAAAGACTGGGTGGCGTGGGATCAGTATCAGAAGCTGGTCAATCAAATGGCGACTCGCATCAGCCGTGCTCGTCGCGAACAGTTCCTCCGCGTTTACACCTATGTGAATGGCAACGAAGGTGTTGTCGTTGTGGAAGATTTTCATCCAGACGAGACGCTGATGGACATCACGGTGTCTGTCACGGGCCCGAACAACTTTCAGCAATCACAGCCCGTTCGTCAGATTGCTCCGCGTCGTTATCAGACGAGTATGCCGCTGAAAGGCGAAGGTCGCTATCAGGTCATGATCGGCGCTACCGATGGAACTCGTAAAGAAACAGCGTATGGCGGATTTATCGTTTCGTATTCTCCCGAGTATCTTCGGTTCCGCGCCAATCCAATTGTGTTGCGGGAGATTGCCGAGAAGACCGGCGGTTCCGAATTACAGACAGAGCAATCATCGGAAGAACTGGCCAAAACGATTTATGGCAATCGAAAGCCGAAACGCAGCAGCCGTCCGATTTTCGATTGGTATCTGATGGGGCTGGCTTGCCTGTTGCCTCTGGATGTGGCGATTCGCCGCGTGCAGCTGGACTTCACGGGGCTGGTCAGACTTTTCCGTCGCCAGAAGAAGGAATCGACCGGCACGATGGGCGCACTCCTGCAACGGACTGGCGAAGTTCGTTCTTCGTTGAACAGCCAGCGGGATCCGAATGCGGCCGGATCGCGGACAGAATCTGCCGTGAGTCGCCCGATGGTCGCTCGCCCGCCGGCACAGAAATCCACGACGCCCGTCCAGCCTGAAACAAAAGCCGCCCCGCCACCGCCGCCAACTTCGGACGACGGTGGTACAACGTCTCGCCTGCTGGCGATGAAGAAAAAACGTGAGCAGGAAGGTGACGGTGACAAGAAATGATAAACGTCACTCTCCGGCAAGTTCTGATCCCGCGCGTGTGGCTGGCCGCACCGAATCCCGCGGAGTAATTCGCGGGCCTTTTTCGCAACTCACTGACATCCTTTTTACTGCTGTCTATCGCACTCTTTTTATCCTTCGAGCCAACTCATGAGCGAACCACATAGCCCTGCACAGCTGCAGGCGGAAGCCGATCAGTTTCGAACCGAATTTCAGTCCGTTCGGGACGCTGTGGGCAAAGTGATTGTGGGTCAGCAGCGCGTTGTTGAGGCCACGTTGACGGCGTTGCTGTGCGGCGGCAACGTGTTGCTGGAAGGCGTTCCGGGGCTGGGAAAAACCGAACTGGTCAAGGCGTTGTCTCAGGTGTTGAAGCTGGACTTCAAGCGAATCCAGTTTACTCCCGACCTGATGCCGGCCGACGTTATCGGCACCAACATCATGACCACCGACGATGCCGGCAGGTATCGGTTTGAATTCCGCCAGGGGCCAATTTTTACTCAGCTGCTGCTGGCGGACGAAATCAATCGAGCGACTCCGAAGACTCAGTCGGCTCTGCTGGAAACCATGCAGGAAGGCACCGTCACAACGGGCGGCAACACTTATCATCTGGAGCCGCCGTTCTTTGTCCTGGCGACTCAGAACCCGATCGAGCAGGAAGGTACGTTTCCGTTGCCGGAAGCCCAGCTCGACCGATTCATGTTTAAGGTGGTTGTGCCATTTTTGTCGCGTGAAGAGCTTAACGAAGTGGTCACGCGGACGATTCTGAAGAAGAAAGTTGATGTCACAACGGTGATCGATGGGGCTCGCATTCTGTATCTTCGGACGATTCTGGATCGCGTCGTTGTCAGTGATCCGATGCGGGATTATGCGTGTCGACTTGTTTTGGCCACGCATCCGGATTCCCAGTTTTCTCCTGAGCGAGTGAAGAAGTATTTGCGGTGGGGGGCCAGCCCGCGAGCGGCTCAGGCATTGATTCGAGCGGGGCGGGTGCGGGCATTAAGTCTGGGCCGGGCTCATGTGTCGTTTGATGATATTCGTTCGTTTGCTCACGAAGTTCTGCAGCATCGCGTGTTGCTGAATTATGACGGGCAGGCGGAGAATATTTCTGTGAAAGAGCTGATCGATGAATGTGTGAACCGGCTGCCGACGGACGCTTAGGACGGTGAGGCTGCGGGAAGCCGGCTTGTTTTTTTGACGAGTGTTTTGGTTGTGCCTCTGCGGCTGTCCCCTCGCCCCTTTGGGGGAGACGGGCTATGGTGAGGTTTTTTTGGTGTTTTATGAGCGTTCTGGTTGCAGGTAAGCCCCCTCATCCGGCCTGTCGGCCACCTTCTCCCCCGCGGGGGAGAAGGACGGTGGAAGCCGACTTGTTTTTTTACAAGTGTTTTGGTTGTGACTCTGCGATTGTCCCCTCGCCCCTTTGGGGGAGAGGGCCAGGGTGAGGGGGGTTGTGTTTGATTTGTTTTTTTATGTTCGCGTTCTGCACGCTGAGCCCCCTCATCCGGCCTGTCGGCCACCTTCTCCCCCGAGGGGGAGAAGGGCGGTGGAAGCCGCCGTTGAGTTCGGTATTCGGTTCCGTGAAATTCAGACTTGTGCCACAGGATCATCTGCGTGACAAACGCGTCCACTCAATTCACAACGCTGTTCGACAATGCACTGCTGAATCAGATCGAGCGGATGCGGTTGAAGCCTATTCGTCGACTGACCAATCGCAGTCGGGGCGAGCATTTATCCGGAAAGGGTGGCAGCAGCACGGACTTCGCCGACTATCGCGACTACGCGGCCGGCGATGATCTGCGGTATGTGGACTGGAATATTTTTGCCCGGCTTCGTCGTCCTTATATCAAGCAGTTTCAGCACGAAGAGGAAATGCATGTGGTGCTGCTGGTCGATGCGTCGACCTCGATGCTGTTTGAAGACAAATTTCTGCGAGCCAGGCAGGCGGCAGCGGCGTTCGGAATCATGGGACTGCTGAACGTCGAACGCGTCAGCGCGTACGCTGTTCATTCCCGGACAGGACGGCCGTGGATGTTTCCACCGGGCTCGGGAAGAACTCGCGTTCGGCAGTTGCTGGCCTTTCTGGAACAACTGGAAGGCGGTGGCGATGTTCCGATTGAAAAGGCCGTTGAAACCATGCTCCGCTTTCATCGAGGCCGCGGGGTGGCCATCATTGTCAGCGATTTTCTGACCTTCGGTGATCTTAGCCGGCCCATGAATATGCTCTACAGTTCAGGGCTGGAAGTGTGGGGTCTGCAGGTCCTGGCCGAATCAGAAATCAATCCGAACGTGCAGGGCGATCTGCGGTTTGTCGACAGTGAAACCCAGGAGACACTCGACATCACCAACGCCTCCGAACTGCTGAACGTCTACCACGATCAGCGAATGTGGCTGCAGCAAAGTCTGGACTCCATGTGTCGCAGTCGGCAGGGCCGGTTTTTGTCCGTCAATGCAGGCGCTCCGCTGCAGACAATCCTCTTTGACCAGTTGTGTCGACAAGGATGGATTCTGCGATGAAATGGCCAGGCTTCGTTAATCTGTTTGGTGCCTGGTTCTTTCTGGCACTCATTCCTCTGATCATCCTCTACTTCCTGAAGCTGCGTCGGCCGAAGATGGAAGTGCCGTCGCTGGCGCTGTGGCAAAGCGTTGTCAACGATCAGCGAGTCAACTCGCCCTTTCAAAAGTTTCGACGTAATCTGCTGTTGCTGCTGCAGATCATTTTTTTGTGCCTCCTGGTGCTGGCACTGATGCAGCCATTTTTGTCAGCCGATGCTGAAGTGGCTGACTACAAGCCGCTGCTGATTGATTGTTCGGCCAGTATGTCGTCGCTGGATGAAAGCAGCGGCAAGTCACGGCTGGATCTGGTCAAAGAGCAGGTCCGAGAGCAGATTCAGAACCTGTCCGGCGATCAGAGGATTGCCCTGTTTTCTTTTGCGTCGACTGGCCGCAGGCTGACCGAGTTTACCAACGATCGCCGCACGCTTTTAAAGGCCCTGAACGCTGTTCAGCCGACCGATCTGCCCGGACAGCTGGATGATGTGCTGCGGATGGCGGCCGCTTACATTCGAACGTTCCCGATTGAAACAGTCACCATCATGACGGACGGGAATTTGCCTGATCAGGTGGACTTTGAACTGCCGTTTTCGCTGGAAGTGAAGCGAGTTTCTCCGGGCGGTGCGAATGCTGGCATCACGGAAATGAGCGCACGCAGAAGTGGCCCCGAGGAATGGGAAGTGTTCATTCGGGTGTCCGGCTCGTCAGTGGATCTGCGCGGGGCAGAACTGGAATTATATGAGAACGGTGAGAAGACAAATTCTCAGACCATTGAAGTCTCGAACGAGGAAGCCGAGCGAATGGTCTTCCCGGTCAGCACTTCTCAGGCAAGACTGATCGAAGCGAGACTGGTCCCATCCAGCTTCGATTCGATGGCGATCGACAATAATGTGTGGCTGACTTTACCAGTCCCGCGTCCGTTGAAGGTCTGGACCTCGCCAAAGCTTTCCTCGTGGCGCCATGCGATTCGCGTGCAGCCGAATATTGCTTTGGAAGATACGGAGGAAGCTGTTCCGGCGGGCTCCGACTATGACCTGATCGTCAGTGATACTTCCGAACTGGGAGATGTTCTTGCGCCTGTCAGGGTGTTTGTGGGAGTGATTCCAGCCGATCTGCAGGATCTGATTGAGATCGCTGAAGACGTGACTCATGTTGTCGACTGGAACCGCACGGCTCCGATTCTCAGGCATGTGCAACTGTCGGACGTGCAGATTGGTGAGCAGCCAAAGCTGATGGCGGGAGCCAGCGTGAAGGACCTTGAAGAGCGCGGCTATGAGGTTCTGATTGATGGCAACGCCGGGCCGCTGTTGCTGCAGAAACGTGAAGGTCTGAGTGTCTCCTTCTGGTTCACGTTTCACACCGACAAATCCACACTGCCGTATCGCGTCGGATTTCCGATTGTGGCTGCGAATGCTGTGGAATCGGCATTAAAACAGGCTTCCCTGTCAGAAGTTTCCGCTGCGTCGACGGGTGTTCTTCCGGCAATTTCGGTGGATGCCGATCGTTCATATACGGTTCGATCGCCTGATGGTCAGCAGATTCCCGTTACGTCCACGGCCTCCGGAACACTCACCGGAATTCCGGCCCCTAAAGTCGGGCGATACGACGTGATGGAAGGCAATGACATCGTCACGTCTGTGGGCACAGGCCTGTTGAATACCACGGAAACGTCTTTAACCTCGGTGGAAGAACTGCGGTTCACCGAGCTGACTGTGGCGGCCGAGCAAACAGACAAAATTGATTCTGACCGGCCGCTGTGGTGGATTCTGGCCCTGTTTGCGTTCTGCGTCATGCTGTTCGAATGGTGGTACTTCCAGCGAGCACGAGGAGCAGCGGTATGAAACGGCACAGCAATGGTCGGCAGATGGCGAATGAATCGGCGAATGAAACTGTTTCTGAATGCCCGTCCGAACATAGGGCTGAACCGGAGACTTCGCGAACGGATGTTTCGCGTGGCGTCGGAGCCAGCATTCGCGGGCTTCGGACGTGGCAGAATTTTCACTCAGCCACGGGCCTGGTGTGGACTCGTTTTATTGTCTGTCTGCGGCCGCTTGTATTGTGCTTTGTGGCAGTCGTTCTTCTTGCTTTGATGGGGACAGTTGCGGAAGCGAAGGATAAACCTCGGGTTCGTCTGAAGATGGAGCTGATGTCGATTCGCAATCGCTCCTCCGGACCGTTGCCGGTTCGTATCCGCGTCGAGTACAACGATCCGCAGATTCTGGAAGGCGATCTGGAGCTATCCATTTATGACGGGCTGGATGTGTATTCGCGCGATGACCTGATGGCCACGGTTCGTCACGAGGGAATCGTGCTGGCTGGGCGAGACTATGAGTTCAACGTCGTGCTGCCTCCGCTGCGAACCGGGGTGACTCAAAACTGGGCTATTGAAGCCTGGTTCATGACGAAAGATGGCCGTATCCCGCTGAGTTCGATTCCGGATCGACCCAATCCACCGGAAGCTCATGATCTGCTGACGACCAGTCCTTTGGAGCGAGGCGTGCTGCTGTGTTCGTGTTCGGCCGATCCACAGGCGTCGTCCGGGAACAGCAATCGCAGATTCCTCGAAGCCGCGTTGTCGCTCGACAATTACAACCCGCTTTATGCAGAGCTGGAAGGTCGAGCCGAAGCTTCAAACAATCTGTCGGCCACTGGTTCGCAGGTGGAAAAGATCGGGCGCACGATCATCCATTTTCCCGGTCAGTGGGCGGCCCGTGATCTGCCGGAAGATCCGCTGTCTTATTGCGCCTTTGACGCCGTGCTTTTGTGTGACGGAGCGCTCGGCAAGCTCAACGCGGAACAGCTCAGTGGTCTTACAAAATGGGTGCGAGCTGGAGGCAGCGTTTGTATTGTTCCCGATTCGCGTCTGAAGCCGCAACATCTGGAGTTCCTTCGTACGCTGATGCAGAATGCTGAGCAAACTATTGAGCCCAGCGGCGAACCACCTGCTGAGCAAAGCCGCGACAAGGGAGCTCAACTGACCTTGGATGACGAAGGTCAGTTGCTGGTGATTGATGACAAGGCTGACGGAGTGCGAATGAGCCACTTTGGACTGGGGCGAGCTATTCTGTTGCCAGCCGTTGAGGATCTTGAGCAGCGGCTAAGCCCTGAAGAAATGGGACGAATAGTCGCGTTTTTCTGGAAGGTGCGGAAAGATCAGCCCGTGTGGCGCGGCGAAGACTGGCTGGGCGTGGGTGCGATTCGTGAGCTGCAACGGAGAGGTATTGAGGCGCAGGAAGATGAACGCGGAATTTATGTCGTCAAATCGGACAGCGGGCAGTATGCGTTCTATGGTGGTCACGAAATCAACGGCCGCATGTACATCGACCTGCCGCAGCTCAAAGCGATGTTTGGAATCGATCATCGGCTGAGCCCCAAAACGGAACCGCTGCTGGCTTATGCCGAACAACTGCTGCTTCCGGCTGATGCCGAGATGGTGCCCGCCCATGTGATTGGGCTGATCCTTGCGGGGTATGTGCTGACGATTGGTCCAGTCGATTATTTTGTGCTGGGCTGGCTCCGTCTTCGGAAATTGACCTGGCTGCTTTTCCCGCTGGTTACTCTGATCTTCACCTTGATCACGATTGCGGTCGCCCATCGCTACATGGGCAGCGACGACACTGGTGGCCGGCTGGTTATTACAGATCTTGTGGAGGGCGGCATCGCAGCGCGGGAGACGGTTCTTGAAACTATGTTTATGGGTGCTCAGTCTGATATCAAAACAGAGCATACTGCACAGCTTGTGGTGCAGGCGGAAGATTCGTTCACGGCCGCTGACTGGCAGGGCATGTACAGCGGAGGGCAAGGGCGGCCGGCGGATGCTCCGTTAAGTTACACGGGACATTTTCCGCAGAAGTTTTCGATTACGCAGCAAGTCAGCCAGTGGTCGCCGGTCTCGTTGAGAACACTGTGTCTTGAACCTGAACCTGTGAAATTGCCTCCTATCGACTGGGACGATTTTTCGCTCATCAACACGGAGGAAGGCAACCGCAGGCTGGCAGCAAGTCTGGTCAGTAACGCCAGGTCCACGGGGCTCAGAACGGTGGCCGTGATTTACCACAATGACCAGGCACTGACTGTTGTCGGCGGATCACGTACCTGGGAACCAATCCCACGATTGTTTAACAACTACTATTCCAACGCAATGACTCCGCCGTCGTCCCGCGATGAAGCGATTGGAAGGTTCCTTAGCTATTTGCCAACGATCAATTCAACCGACCAGAGTTTCTTTCAGATCGTGAGTCAGGTGTCACCTCAGGGAGCCGGTTCTCTTGAAGATCTGGCGTTTGTTGATCCTTCTGATCCCGCACAATGGGGGCTGGCCATTATGCAGACCGATGGGCACAACTTTCATGTGTTCAGAAAGTTGTATTTGCAGCAACCTTAAACCGGACCACCTGCGGGCGGGTCGTTCCTTGAAATGAGCTTCATCATGTCGACACCTCAATCCAGTCTTCAGCAACCTAAATCGCCGGTTTCGTCGCCAAAGCCGCTGGCGATTTGTGTGCGTGATCTGCGAGTCAGCTATGGGAAGTTTGATGCGGTGAAAGGCATCTCGCTCGACATTCCTCAGGGCGAAGTTTTCGGATTCATCGGACCTAACGGAGCGGGAAAGTCTTCCACCTTTCGAGTCCTTGCCACGCTGCAGCCAAAGTTTCGTGGTCTTGCGCTGGTCTGCGGTCTGGACGTGTTGACTCAGGCTCAGAAGGTGCGCGACATCATGGGTTTTATCCCCGATTTTTTTGGAGTGTATGAAGACCTCACGGCTCTGGAGTACCTGCACTTCTTCGCCGCGGCGTACAAGTTGCCGATTTCCAGACGCAAAGGAACGATCGACGATGTACTGACACTGACCGATATGACCCACAAGGCGGATTCACCAGTGGACGGATTGTCGCGGGGCATGAAGCAGCGACTGGCGCTGGCTCGCGTGCTGCTGCATGATCCGCAGGTGCTGCTGCTGGACGAACCCACCAGCGGGCTTGATCCGCGAGCTCGCATTGAAATGCGGGAGCTGCTGAAGGCCCTGCGCGAAATGGGTAAGACAATTCTTATCAGCAGCCACATTCTTTCAGAGCTCAGTCAGTTGTGTACACGAATCGGAATCATCGAATTGGGCAAGATGGTGGCTCAGGGTTCCGTGAATGATATTTATCGCCAGTTGCAGCTAAAGCGAATCGTCCATGTGCGAATTGAGAATCCTGCGGCCGACCTTCTGGATCGCGTGATGCAGATTCCAGGCGTCGACTCGGTCGACAAGCAGGTGGATCGCTGGGAGATACGACTGCATGAGGACCAGCTTTCAATTGCCGACCTGCACCAGTCGCTGGTGGAAGAGAAAGCCCGACTGACCATGTTTCAGCCGGAGGCGATGGATATGGAAACCGCCTTTATGAAACTAACGGAAGGCAGGACCGCGTGAGCATTCTGCGATTTATCCCCGAACTTCCGCTGCTGCGACGCGAACTTATCGAGCTGTCGAATCGGCGACGTACCTACGTGGTGCGTTTCGTTGGCGCAATCGTAATTTTGACGATCGTGTTGATCGCGTTTTATCGGCAAATGAACATCCATTCGGCGGGCCGCCAGTTCAACATGTCAACTGGCGGATGGGCGCCGGTCAGATTTGATGGGATCGGCGGCACGATCTTTCAGACAATCGTGCCCCTGCTGTTTTATTCTGTGCAGCTGCTGATGCCGGGGCTCATCTGTGGAGCAATCACGCTGGAAAAGGAACGCAATACGCTCGGAACGCTCTTCGTGACTCGCCTTTCGCCCATGACTATAATCCTGGAAAAGCTGGGCAGCCGTCTGGTCCCGATGTTCTCGTTTTTGCTGCTGACGTTTCCAGTGCTGGCTTTTTTGTATTCGCTGGGCGGCGTTGACACTACGCTGCTGCTCAGCACGCTGTGGCTGCTGATCTGCGAATGTATTCTGTTTGCCAGTCTTGGATTGCTCTGCAGTTCCTGGTTCGCCACGACGTCAAGCGCCTTTATCTGCTCGTACGTTCTGGCGGGCTTGCTGGCCATATCGTCAACCGTGATGCAGCTGGCCGCCCGCATTCCGGTGTTGACTCCCTATGATGTCTGGTTGTTTGTTTTTGGACGGGATGTTTTTGGCATTCGTCAAAACCCGGGCGCGATAGAACAAGAGCTGGCGGCTCTGCTGACGGAACCTGCTTCTGGTAATGGTTCCGGACTGCTGGTGCGTCTGTCTGTGATTGTGGCCGCATCAGTGCCATCCATGATGTTTGCCGGGGGCCTGTTGTTGCTTGCACGATTCTTCCTGTTTCGCCGGGCGTTTGTGTCATCGTCATCCGTGCTGCTGCGAGTCTTCAAGCGAGTGGACACGTTCTTTGTCAATTTGAACCAGCAGACAACAGGCGGCGTTGTGTTGATTCGCGATTGCAATTCCTTGCCGCTGTTTGATCCGGTGGCCTGGCGCGAACGGGCCAAGAAGTCGCTCGGAAAAGCCCGTTATCTGTTTCGCGTGCTTGTCGTTTTGGAAGGACCGGTCCTGTTTATCTGCCTGAGCGCAGCAACTGTGTCTCAGGCTTCCAGTTTTTCCGGTCTTCGATTTCTGTTGTCCCTGGTCTGGGGCATTGCCACCATGATTCTGGGCATGAAGGCATCCACCATTATTTCGTCCGAACGGACTCGGGAAACTCTGGAGGCGCTGCTGTCGACTCCGCTGACCTCCCGGGAGATCCTTGAGCAGAAAGTGGCCGGAATGGGGCGGCTGATGCTGGTCCTTTCGATTCCAATTCTCAGTGTGCATTTGACGTTGCTGCTGATGCATTTTGATCTGCTCATGGTCTTCAGTAATCCATTACAGGGGGCGATCCTTGACGTTCTGCTTTATAGTGGGCTAAGCGTCGCAACGACGTTTATTTTAATGCATCTGATCACGTGGCTGTCCGTGCTGATGGGTATGCGAGGAAAGTCGCAGCCACGTTCGGCGATGGCAGCACTGACCTTGATCGGCGCATGGATCGCGATCTCGCAGATTTTGTTCAGCCCGGGTAGTCTCCTCTATAACCATTTTGGTGCCGCCATAGCCGGCCTGGATCGACCGCTTTTGCAATGGAGAGATCAGGCCTCCATCGAAGAAAAAGCCCGCTACCACAGCAGACTGAGCAATTTTGCAACTCTTGCATTGGCGACTCGGCCGGACGGAAGTATTCAGGCCAATGAGTCTATTCTGGATGTTTCCGGGGGTGGACGTTCCAACGAACGGGAACTTTATTTTGGATTCACTCCTAACCGGGGCTCAGCGGCAGCCACCGCACTGTTGCTTGTCGGATGGCAGCTGCTGCTGACATTTTTGATTCGCAAATGGACGTTGTACCGAGCGCCTCATTTGTTGGGGCGACTCGACAATGCCATGATTTCGCCAATCAAAGTCCAAAATGGGGCCACGATGATCGCGGTTGCAACGGAGTCTGCAGGATGATGCCTTTCCTAAATCCAGATTTGCGCAGACACACGCCTGCGAAGAGAACGCTTCGCAAAGATTCGTTCGCTGCTCAGGCTGCTGTTGTTGTTGTCATGAAGCAGAACGCCATGCCTGATGGTGAAACCAGAATGGCGGCCGTGGGGCGCTTTCGAATGATCTTGTTGATCGTGATTGCACTGATGTTTGTCAGTCAGCCTGTTTCTGCTCAGCAGAATCAGCAGGTGCGAGTTGTCGAGGTGATCTGGGGATTTGACGGTCGAGTTGTCGCGGGGCAGTTTATGCCTTTGTCGATTCTGATTGATAACCTGAGTGATCAGCCGATTGAAGCCACGGCGCGGCTTAAGCGAGTGGCGGGGATGGTGAATGAAGTCGGCGGCCTTGCGGTTCAGCCTGTCTTTCTGGGGCCAAATTCGCGGCGTTGGGTACAGTTTTATCCCTACATTTCCGATCGTTCGGCCACGTGGTATTTCGATCTGCTGACGGAAGATCAGACGTTCACGTTCGACCCAATGGACCAGCCTCGTTCTTTACTGGAACAAAACAGGCTCGACAAGGAACCTGACAAAACACTGTCGGCCGTCATTCTCGATCCGCAGGGGATGGCCACACGTTTACCGACCACAATCAAGCATATGCCGGCCGAGATTTTTCCTCCGTATGGCACCGCCACACAGGGGCTGTATGCTTTGTTTCTGGACCATGTTCCCGACTGGGAGGCACCTCGGCAGGAAGCCTTATTGTCATGGCTGAAATCCGGCGGCCATCTGCATCTGCTGCTGGATTCGAATAGTCAGACACTCAGATTTTCCGGACTGCTGGCACCGCTGAACGATCCCTTCCCCGAGTTCTCTGTGGGCAGTGGAACGGTAACACGGCATGATGTTCAGCGAGCTGGTCTGGTCTCGCAAATTGTAACTCCTGCGATTACCCCTCCGGAAGTGAAGGCAGCTCAGGCGGATGAAGCTGCGGAACTGGCACAGCAGGCACAGATGGCTCCGGGGTTTCGAAACGTCAACTCGTTTGAAGACGCCGAGATGTTTTCTTCGCTGAGGAAAATCACACAGCCGGAGCACTCCTGGATTTTGATTTTTCTGCTGTCGATGTGTTACGTCGGGCTGATTTTTCCGGGCTGCTGGCTGCTGTCAAAGCAACGCCGATTTCATTTTCTGGTGACGTATGGCGCGGTCGCCAGTCTGGCAGTCGTCTTCAGCCTGATCTTCCTGGTCATTGGTCGACGTGGATACGGGGAATCCACGTCACTGCACTCTCTTGCGGTTGCGAGAGCCGAAGGTGATACGCACTGGAACTCACTTCAGTACAGCACGCTGTTTGTGACCAGCGGAAATCAGTATGTGATCGAGGAAAAGGATCGGCAAACTTTGCTCGCATCCGGTTCTGCGGACGAACGCGTGGATGCGGCGATCACCTCCGGTAACCTCGCCAGCTTCGTGGCTCGCATTCCGCCTTTCAGCAGTCAGGCTGTGATGTCGCGCCGGCGACTGATGACGAAAAGCTGGGGCCTGGTGCTGACTGAGATTGCTCAGTCAGCCGATGAACTGACAAATATGACATGGACGTTCAACGAGAACTTCCCCACGGGAGACGACATCCAGTATTTTGCGGTGCATGGGAGCAAAGTCTACACGCTAAAGTCCGATGCCGGAAAAAAACAGTTGTCATATGCAAACCTGTTTACCAGTCTCGCAACATTCTGCCAACAGAAGGATGAGCAGGACTTTGGCGCCGTCTTTCTGCCGTTCGGCGGTCGACAATACTCGCAAGACGATCCAACGGAAACTCTCCAGGCAGAATGTTTTCGAAAAGCGTTGCCCCGACTTACGGCGCGCAGTCTGATCGATGATTTTGCGATCGATCCCGGTAAGTTTCGTCTGCCGGAAGGACGAATTCGTGTGATGGTTTACGCGCCGCTTCCGTCTGAGTGGGATATGTCTGTGTCGGCAGAAGTGCGACGCGGCGGACGGATCCTGTATGTAAAGGACATGACGCTGCAGACAGGCTTGAGTGATTCGCCTGAGCAATAATGCAACGCAGGTTGCGGAAGATGCGGTGATGCAGTGTCCATTCGCTGGCGAGCCCGGCGGAACAAACTTCGCTCGATGAACGGAGTGCGAACAGATCGTGCTGACACCGCATACGGCCGATCAGACACAGGAAGGCATCGATAGACGCCCAGGAGGACTGACCTCGCACAGCGCTCTGCGGGAGGTCTGTCGGTGGTCACTCTGGCGGTGGTCACTCTGACGATTATGAAGTCCGCATGTTATGGAGTCAGGATATGCTTGCCGTTTTCGAACTGTTTGTGGCAGGCATTGCAACTGTCCAGCATCGTCTTAAAGGCCGCAGTCGACGCGTCGAAGTCTTTCGCCTTGGCGGCGCCGTAAAGTTTGGCACCGTGCGATTTGGCCGCGGTCGCATGCTTCACCCAGTCTTCCGCATGGTCTTTGGGTGTTCGGCTGTAAAGCAGGTTGCAGCTTTCAGCCAGAATCAAGGAGTCGGACTTAATGGCTTTCCAGCCTTTGTTATCCGCGGGAGCTGCAGTCATGCTCTGCTTCAGACGCAGATAGGTTGGCTGAAAAACGTACTCCATAAATTCATGCATGCTGTCTTCGACCGGCACGTTGTCACCTTCAGCCGGAGACACCACAGGCGAATAGCCAGCTGAAGCGGAAGTGTTCACCGATACGGCGGTCACACCGCAAATACCAGCAAGAGCCAGACACAAATAACCGACAACTCGTTTCATACACATCACCTTGTTGAATGTTGAAGAAGCCACAGCTCCTCAGAGCCTCAGGCTTCAGTTTCTGGATTGGACTGTAAACTCCAGTTCGGCGACTGCAGTCTGAAGATTCAGCTGGTCGCGGAGACGAAGACGCATCAGATATTTTCCCTCCAGAGCCGGCAGTGTCAGCTCAAAACTCTGAAAATAATCGGTTCGTTCGACATCACACAGATCTTCAATTTGTGGAACACGAATCGTATCCACGACTTCGTCTTCGCCTTCGCGCAGGAATTCCAGTACCGCTGCAAATTCTGAACGGTACCTGCCGTCGGCCGTCAGCTCTGATCGAAAATTCTGCAGCTCCGTATAAACCAGAATTCTCTGTCCGGGCTCGAAATTGGCCGTCGGGAATTCGGCCACACTTCCAAAGCCGTCGATACGATCACACAAGATTATGCGAGGAATTGACAACTGCGCCAGCGGTTGCAGCTTTTTCGTCGCGTTTCGCAGATGCTGAAGAGACTCCGTCAACTGTTCGGGTCGGTCAGAATCCTCACCCGCCTGGCGAAAACGATTCATTGATAACATCAGTGACTGCCAGTATTCCTGCTCTTCTTCCGGCAACGATTCAATAATGCGAATCGATTCGGCCGAGCGACCGGCAATCATATGCAGAAGCCGCAGATCAGTCTGACGCCGACGCCATTCTGTTGGCTGAGCCGGCTTGCCGGAAGGCAGGCGAGGCCATTCCGCCAGCTGCTGCTCGAGTTCCGTGATCGCCGTCTGAACCGAAGTGCTGGTACCCTGTGTCGGCTGCGGCAGAAGAGGGACCGCAGCGGCCTCCGTCTCTGGTGTTTCCGGTGGCAGCGATTCTGGATTGTCGCGATCTGTCAGCAACCCAAATGGATCTGGCCAGCGTCGAATCTGTTTCTTGAGTTTGTCTGTGTTCTCATCGAGGCGAGGATTGTAGAGGCCTCGCAGGCGATCGAGCATCGTCGGGCCTTCAGGGGATGGAAGTTCAGCGGCCGGATCTGTAACAGCCGCCGAATCTGTAATCGTCGCATCCGGAGCCGGAACTTCACTGATCGAACCAGTAACATCCGCCGGATCGGTTTTAGTCACGCTCTCCGAGGCGGACACGGGATCCGACTTCAAGGGGGCCTGAATTCCCAGAGCGCCCTCTGCGACGGGTTGCCCGGATAACGTGCTGGCATCGCCCATCAATGGAGCTTTTCTCAACAATATTTCTGCCGTCTGCGTTTCGTTCGGCGGAAGAACAGATTGCCACGCGTCGCGTTTTGTGACGGCCGAGTTCTGATTCGCAGTGTTCGACGAAGCCCACGGATCGGTTGGGCTGCTTGTGGTCACATTCAGACTATGACCCGCAGTTGGACCCGCGTTTGGAGGATTCTGAATAGAACGGGTGTCGGTGATCGGCCGACCGAGACGCGCTTTGGGTTGTGCGAATGAATGTCCGGGCGCTGCAGCGCGCACGCTGGACGGCTTGCCGGAATTCCATCGACCTTGCGCGGAACGAGGGTTCGCAGGCAAAGAATTTTTTGCGGCGGCATTGCTCGGACTTAACCAGTCAACATTGAGTGGCGTGTCCTGAGACCGAAACGTGGATTCCGCGGACTGCCGTGTGAAGGCCGTTGGCAGATTGGCCGTCGACATAGAAGGCGAGGCACAACCGCAAAACAGACCGATGGCGCTCACGAGCATCCCGATGAAACGATGCGAAGCTCGTGTTGACAGGATTCGTGTGCAGAGTGATGGGCAATCACGCGGCATTGCGACCTGGGGCCTTCCTTGGACTCATTGCCTTTTGGGAAAAAATGGCGTCTCGCAAATCGAGACTCAGCCAGTCCGCACTCTATATTTTCCCCTCGTTTCAGCGACACGCCGGATTGGGCGACACGCCTGGTTGTGAGGAAACCCTCCTGAACGGATCCTCGCACAACGGCGGAAACCGCCGATCGCTCTGCTGTTGCGGGTGGTCTGGTGACAATGAGAAGAGTGGGTCGAGTTGACTTTCGGACCGATCGGCAGCCCTTGTTTCGCATTCCGATTGTGTACTCAAGGACAGGTATAGACCCCCTTGGTGGAGTTGCGATCAGTCCCTGTGGAACGCCAGAAAGCGTGAAAGAACAGACTTTTGTACGTGTGGAATGGGTTCCGGCGTTCTCAACGTTAAAAACGTCGAACGAATCAAACTCTGAGTCCCGGTACCAGGTTTCGGCATTCAATGCTTGACTCCTGCGGCTGAGAAAATACGCTGTACGATGTTCCAACCGTTCAGAATTGGCGGAATCCCCTTCCGTGCCACCAAAACACTCTGAACTCCTCAGTCCCTGGATTGACACGACGTTGATCAACACCTGCCTTCTGGAGTCACCCGCATGAAGATTGCCCGGTTGTCTGCTGTCTTGTTTTCGCTGGCGATGATTATGGCGGAAACTTCTGCGATGGCTGAAGTTGTGAAGCTGGAGATGACTCCGCTTCCGGAGGGAGATGCCGTCGCCATTCGTAGTCGAGACGCTCGTCAGCAGTTTATCGTCACGGCCATTCATTCAGACGGGCTGTCGACAGATGTGACTCGCGAAGTGGCCTGGACAATTTCCGATCCCTCCGTGCTGGCGATTGATTCCACAGGCATGGCCGTTCCGGCTGCCGACGGGGACATCACTATCACCGCGACGCTTGGCGACAAGACCGCGGCGGTGCATGTGCTCGTGAGTGGTTTCGCACATCCGCTGCCGATCAATTTTCGCAACCAGATCGTCCCGATTTTCACAAAGCTTGGCTGTAACGGCGGTGGCTGTCACGGCAAGTCGGGTGGTCAGAACGGCTTCAAGCTGTCGCTGCTCGGGTTTGTTGCAGAAGACGACTATGAGTTCCTTCGCAAGGAATCGCGCGGTCGCCGCATCTTTCCGGCCGTGCCGGGAGAAAGCCTGCTGATCAAGAAGGCGATCGGCCGAAGCCCACACGGTGGTGGCAAGCGAATGGAGAATGGCAGCTACGAATACAATCTGCTGGTTCAGTGGATTGAGCAGGGCATGCCTTATGGAGCCGAGACTGATGCTTATGTGACTGGCATCAAGTGCATTCCCGAGACACGCACGATGACCCGCAAGTCTCAGCAGCAGATTTCCGTGATTGCAACTTACAGCGACGGAAGATCCGAAGATGTGACTCGCATGGCGCTGTTTGAACCCAACGAAGCGGAGATGGCAGAATCCTCCACCACTGGTCTTGTCAGCACTTTGGAGCTGAGTGGTGAAGTCGCCATCATGGCTCGTTATCAGGGCCAGGTTGCCACTTTCCGTGCGACGATTCCTCTGGGAGCCGACACATCCGGAATGCCGGAGCCGATCAATCTTGTCGACACTGCGGTCTTCGGGAAACTGAAGCAGCTGGGGATTCCGGCCTCTGACCTGTGCGACGATGCCACATTCCTGCGTCGCGTCTCTTTGGATATCACTGGAGCGCTGCCAGCAGAAGAAGAAGTTCGGACGTTCCTTGCGGACACATCTTCTGACAAGCGCGATCGCATTATTGATCGACTGCTCGACACAACGGCTTACGCCGATCACTTTGCCAACAAGTGGAACTTCGTTCTGCGGAACAAAAAAGAAGGTGCTGAGGACGGGCCAGGAACAATGCTGTTCCATCAGTGGCTCTGGAGCAAGATGTACGACAACACTCCTTATAATGAATTTGTTCGTGAAATCATTACGGCCTCCGGTGATCCGCAAACCAACCCCGCTGTAGTATGGTATCGTGATGTGGACAGCACTGAAGAGCAGGTCGAAGACACGGCTCAGCTGTTCCTTGGCCTGCGAATTCAATGTGCTCGCTGCCATCATCATCCGTTTGAAAAATGGAGCCAGGATGATTACTACGGTATGGCGGCGTTCTACAACCGCGTTGGTAAAAAAGTTGTTCCCAATGCGTCGGGCGGAATGCGCGATCGACGTGTGTTCCATAATGAAGGCGTGGCAACCGCCAGCAATCCTCGAACAGGTAAGGCTCTGAAGCCAACCGGACTGGGAACACCGGCTTACGAAATTGCGGCCGACAGCGATCCGCGTGTGAAGCTGGCTGACTGGATGTCAGATCCAAAGAATCCGTTCTTCGCCAAGTCGCTTGTGAACCGCTATTGGAAGCATTTCTTCAGCCGCGGCATTGTGGAACCGGAAGACGATATGCGGGAAACCAATCCGCCAGCGAATCCGGAACTCCTGAATTCCCTGTCAGACCATTTCATTGCGTCTGGCTTCGATATGAAAGAACTGATCCGCACGATCTGTCGATCGCGGACTTATCAGCTCAGTGCGCTTCCAAACGACTTCAACGCCAACGACAAGCAGAATTTCTCGCGATACTACCCTCGCCGTCTGAGCGCTGAAGTCCTGTACGATGCGTTCCATATCGTCACCGACACCTCAGAAAATTTCGGTGGGATGCCGGCCGGCACAAAGGCCATGCAGCTTGTAGATGCTTCCAACGCAACTTACTTCCTGCAGGTCTTTGGTCAGCCTAAAGGTGACACAGCCTGCGAATGCGAACGCAGCATGGATGCGAATCTGGCTCAGAGCCTGCACCTGCTGAACGGTCGAGAAATTCAGGAAAAGATTGGCCGCGAAGGCGCTCGTTCGGCTCGCCTTGCGACCGAAACCGCACGGCCAGACGATGAACGCATTCGTGAACTGTATCGCTGGGTATTTGCTCGTGAGCCCAACGCTGAAGAACTGGAAGTGGCACTTGCGTATCTAAAAAAGCATGCGGACAACGTGCGACGTGGTTATGAAGACGTTGTCTGGGCCCTGATCAACACGAAAGAGTTTCAGTTTAATCATTGATCACCGGGTAACGCTTTCGCTGCCTGCCTGATCCAGGAAGAGCAAATGCCGATGTGCGCTGCACTCGGCATTTGTTCGGGCTGGATGCAGCGATGCTGTGGATTTCATCCCTCCTCTATTTCTCACCTCCTTTACAATGCCTACCCAGGACCTGCCTTATGACTGGGATTCGATTTTTTTTGGCCGCGGCTTTTGTTGCTGCGACCGGTGCTCAGGCTTCCGCACAGCTGCCACAGACCCGCATCACTTCCGTGTTTCCGCCCGGCGGACAGCAGGGAACCAGCGTGGATCTGACGGTTGGGGGTGGCACTGACCTTGATGAACTGGACCAGATGTTCTTCAGTCATCCGGGCATCACGGCCATTCAGAAAGCGGACGCCAACGGGGCAACAGTAGCCAACACATTTACCGTGAGCGTTGCTCCGGATGTTGCTCCCGGTCTTTATGACGTCCGTGTTCGCGGTCTGTTCGGAGTCAGCAATCCTCGCATGTTCCGCGTGGATTCACTTCCGGAGGCTACGGAAGTTGAACCCAATAATGTGATCGCTCAGGCAACACCGGTCGCGATGGGGACAGTCGTCAATGCTCGTGCGAATGGCGGCACGGACGTGGACTTCTTCAAGGTGCCTCTTGCGGCCGGCCAGACGCTGGTTATTCGTTCAGAAGCCGCGCGGCTGGATTCTCCGATGCAGCCTCTTCTGCAGCTGTTCAACGCCGCCGGACGAAGGCTGGCGGAATCGCGACGAGTGTTCTCCCAGGAAGCCAGTTTGGTCTACACCGCTACGGAGGCGGAGGAGCTGGTTCTTCGAGTTCAGGATATCGTCTACAGCGGCGGCGATCAGTTTGTTTATCGGCTGGGATTTGACTCGCGCCCGATTGTCGACTGGATCAGCCCGGCGTTCGTGCTGGCTGATGGGCCAACCAACGTCACCGTGTTTGGGCGGCACCTGCCTGGTGGCCAGCCCACCGATCAAAAACTAGGCGGCCACACAGTTTTTCGACAGGACATGACGATTGCTCCGGCGGACGGGCGACAGTCAGTCGGTGCTGCGGCGACGGCGGCGTTTGCCGATTCTTTCTGGTGGAATGGTCTTGAGGGGAATCTTGTCCGAGTTGGTCGCAGCCCTCTAGCTGCGATCCTGGAAAATGCTGGGACTCCTGAGCAAACAGTGACGGTCCCTTTCGATGCCAGTGGATCATTCGCGGAGCGGTCCGATGAAGATGTGTTCCGTTTCGATGCGAAGAAAGGTGAAGCCTGGGTCATCGAATTGTTCGCTCAGCGTCTGGGATCCAACGCTGATCCATTGTTGATGGTAGAACGTGTTGTGACGGCCGCTGATGGCGCAGTCACTTACACGCGACTGGCGACAGAAGACGACGATAAACAAGATCCCGGCGGAGCAGACCTGCCGACGTTGGGTGACGATCCTTCGTTTCGTCTCGACGTTCCTGAAGACGGAACCTACCGAATTCGTCTGCGAGATCGCTATGCGGATGCACGCGGTGACTCTCGGCTGACCTATCGGCTTTCCGTGCGAAATCCAAAGCCGGACTTTAGTCTGGTGGTCTTTGATGCATTCCCTTCGGCGGACGGAAAAGCGCCTGTCACCAGCGGTGCGGTCAGTCTGCGAAAGGGCAGCAGCTATGAGCTGGTCGTGTATGCTTATCGGCATGACGGACATGCCGCTGCGATTCAGCTGACTGCCGAAGAACTGCCTGCAGGCTTGACTTGTCGTCCAACCACAATTGGCCCCGGTCAGGTTTCGGCCCGGCTGGTGGTTACAGCCGCTGCTGATGCCGCGGAAATGATTTCGCCAATTCGAGTAGTGGGACGAAGTGGTGTGGCCGAGGCAGCGATTCAGAAGGACGCGCGAGTTGCCACGTTGGTGCATGATGCCATCAACGGATTACCACGCACGGCTCGGCTGTCTGAATCCCTGGTTGCAGGAGTTATGAAGGATGAGCAACCGTTTTCGATTATCGTTGATCCGATCAGTGCCGACTATAGTCAGGATCAGCAACTGCTGATTCCAATCCGGCTTGTAAAACGGGGTGGATTTGATGCCAAGGTCGATCTGAGCTTCTATGGAATTCCGGGCGAAGTCGATGCACCTGCGGTCGCCATCGAGCCTGGAAAAGACAGTATCGTGGCTCGGATCTATTTTAAGGAAAAGGCTCCGGTCTCCACGAACACAATTCTGGTTCAGGGCACATCGGCGGTTCCGTATCGACGTAATCCGTGGATGGCCGATCGAGCTAAAGCAAAAGTCACAGAGTCTGAAGCGGCTGTGGTGGCTCGCCAGGAAGCTGTCACCAAAGCGGCTGCGGCTGCTGATGAGGCCGCGAAAAAGCTGGAAGTCCTGACCGTGGCCGCAGCCGAACTTGCCAAACAGGTGGCTGCCACTAAAGAAATGGAAACGTCGAAGGCCGAAGAAAAGATGACCGCGGAAGAAGAGGTGGTCAAGAGTACGAAGGAAGTGGAAGTGGCTCAGGTGGCTCTGACGGCCGCTCAGAAGGAAGTCGAAACAGCGACCGCCGCCAAGACGGCTGCAGACGCTGTCTTCAAGGCGGCCGATGACGCGGCAAAGCCGATGCCACTGAATGTTCGTGTCATCTCAGAGCCACTGATTGTCAGCATTCATGCGACACCTGCAAAACTTGCGGCCGCTGTGCCCGACGCAGGAGCGATCAAGCGTGGGGCGATGATGGCAGTGAAGGTCACTGTGACTCGCCTGAATAGTTTTGCGGGAGTGATGAAACTGAGTCTCGTGCTTCCTGATGGTGTTGCTGGTCTGACCGCGGAGCCTGTGGATGTTGCCGCCGATCAGGCGGAAGGAACATTGACAATCATTGCCGCTGCTGACGCTCCTGTGGGTGACATTGCTAACGCTGTCATTCGTGCGACGGGCGACTTTGCGGGACGCGCCGCGTCTACCGATGTCCCCGTGGCTCTGAAAGTGGTGGAGTAGTGCCGACGCTGGTGTGAACGGCAAACGTCGAATCCTTTTGGCGACGATTATTGTTCAACCGGAGTGCCTGAGAAACGAGTTTTCTAAAACTGGAATCGACTCAATTCCTTCGGGGCTTCCCTGGAGTGAAGATCATAAAACGAAAGCTGGCCATGAATCATCAATCCCTCAAGACGGTTTTCCGCACGAGCCTTGCAGCCTTATTGTGCTGTTCGGCCGCTGCTGCTGATGAGCTGACGCCCATCACGCATGAGGATCCTGCACTTGGTCGTCCGGTAGAATTTGAGCGGGACGTTTATCCGATTCTGGAAGCCAACTGTATCGCCTGTCACAACGTCACTGTGTCGGAAGGTGACCTGATTCTCGAAAACCTGGAAGCGATTTTGAAGGGTGGCAGCACTGGGCCGGCCGTTGTTGCAGAGAAGCCAGATGAAAGTCTGATTTACAAACTGGCACGGCGTGGTGATGAACCTGTCATGCCGCCTCTGCCAAACGATCGACAGGCCAAAGTTCTGGATGGTAAACAGCTTGGTATTCTTCGCCAGTGGATTCTGGAAGGAGCTAAAGCGGGTGCCGTTTCCACCAAAGCCATGAACTGGCAGCCGATTAACTCGCGTCTTCAGGGCGTTTACTCACTGGATATGGATACTGCCGGGCGATTCATCGCCGCAGGCCGTGGTAATTATGTGAGCGTCTATGACATGGCTCGCAAAGACGTTGTTGGCGCCCTTGTTGACTCGGCGATCGTGAGTTCACAGACAAACGGGCCCTCCGGCGCCGCTCATCTCGATTACATTCATGCCATTGCATTTCATCCCACCGAACCGATGATCGCAACCTCAGGGTACCGAAACGTCAAGCTGTGGAAACGTGATGCTGAAAGCGTTGCTGCTGCATGGCCGGTTCCGGCCGACGTTCAGGCATGGGTTGCTTCTCCGGACGGCAGCGAAATGGTGCTGGGGGTCGCTTCAAAAGGCCTTGTGGTCGTGAATGGAGCCACCGGTGCGGAACGAGGTGTTGTTGCTGTGGACGGACAGGCCATCTCAGCCGTTAGTGTTTTCATGTCTGAACCAAAGTGGATCATTGCTGCGACCGCCGACGCTCGACTGGTGGTTGTCAAAGGCACTGATCTGCAGGTGGCTCACAAGTCCGAACCGCTGCCCGCTGCCATCACTGCACTCAGTGGAGAACTGGTCGGAAACAAAATTGCGGCACTGCTCGCAGACGGTACCGTCAAACTGCTCACCGTAGCGGCCGACACCGGTGCTGTTGCCGTCGCCGCCGAGATCAAATCAGATGCAGGTCCCGTGCAGAAGATTAGCGGACACGGTTCAACGCTGCTGACCGTCGCGGCGGATCGCACTGTTCAGAACTGGAAAACAGATGATGCGACGCCGGTCAACCGATTTGATCTGCCCGCCGCCATTGCAACTCTTGACATTAATTCTGCAACAGACCGCACGATTTTTGTTTTGGCAGATGGTCAGGCACTGCTTTGGTCACAGAAGGATGCAAAGCAAATCGCCGCTCTCACCGCCGAGATGGCTGCCCAGAATCGATTGAAGAAAGCCGAACAGTCGAAGGCTGTGCTGGACTCACGAGTAGCCGTTGTCAAAGCGCAGATTGACGAATCCGATAAGGAAGTTGTTGCTCAGAAGGAAGCGGAAACGAAAGCCAAAGCCGAAGTTGAAAAGCAGACTCCTCTGCAGGCTGACGCCAAGACGAAATACGATGCCGCTATTGCCGTCACCGCAGTCGCCAAAACAGCTTCGGAGGCCGCACCAGAAGACGCGGCTCTTAAGACCGCATTTATGGAAGCGGAAAAAGCGGAAGCGGCGGCGAAGGATGTCTTTACGAAAGCCGACTCGGAATTTAACATTGCGAGAAAGTCGCTCGACTTCGCCACAGCAGCGATCGCCCGTGCTGAAACTCGCGTTGCCGACCGCAAGCAGCAGCATGATGTGGCCACTGCGGAAGCCACGGCTTCCGCAGCCATTGTCGAAGAACGCAAGGCACCGGCGGCAGTATCTGTTCCATCCGCCTTTGGCAGCCTCGTTTCAGACGGCCGCTTTGTTGTCACCACGGATGCGACCGGAACTCTTCGCATATGGAATTCTGTTGACGGAGTTGCGATCGACGTGCTGCCCGGGGCGAAGATCGGAGCGAACGTCGCTGCCATGAAGTCGGCCGGTGCAACTCTGTTGCTGCAAACTGCGGACTCGCGTCTTGTGTCACGTTCTGCCTTTCCTGAATGGACACTGGCGGCTTCTCTGGGTGGCCAGGAAAGCGGTGGCGATTCCGTGTTCGTGGACCGAGTGCTCTCACTGGCCTTTTCTCCGGACGGCAGCCTGCTGGCCGCGGGAGGTGGAGAAGCGTCTCGCTCCGGACAACTGACGCTTTGGAATGTGGCCGATGGGACTCTTGCTCATCAGTTTGTGGATGCTCACAGCGACACGGTTTATGGCATTGATTTTTCTGCCGATGGAAAGCTGATTGCATCCGCCTCGGCTGACAAATTTGTCAAAGTGTTTGACGTGGCCACAAAGCAGTTTGTGCGTTCGTTCGAAGGACATACGCACCACGTGATGGACGTCTCCTGGAAGTCCGATCGCACAACACTGGCGAGTGCAGGGGCTGACAACGCGATTAAAATCTGGAATGCGGAAACAGGCGAGCAGGCACGGACGATTGCGACCTATACACGACAGGTGACGTCGTTGCAGTACGTCGGCCAGCAGGACCTCATTGTCAGCAGCAGCGGTGACAAGCGAGTCTTTTTCCATACCGGAAGCAACGGTGCTCCGGCTCGTGAGTTCCCGGGCAATCCCGACTATGTCTACCGTGCCGCGACCAACGGGGACGGAACAATTGTGGCCTCGGGTGGTGAAGACGGAACTGTGCGAGTCTGGAAAGCGGCCGACGCGGTTGAGCTGGCGAAGTTCGAGGCGGCTCCACTGTGATTTGCGAATGAGCGGAAAATCATTGGCCACAAGATCGTATCGGCGGAAAGTCTGGCCGCTGCCATTTCCGAGCGCTTACTCAATGGGAGTCATTTTGTAGCGGAACGCGCCAAGCGTTTCGTTCTTCTTTAGAGTTCTCAGAGCGCGTTTCACGATCGCCTGAGTGGCTGGCGTTGGTGATTCTGAAAGCCAGGTTTGGCAGGTCTGCCGGACGAAGTCCGGTCGGGATTTTGAGGCATCATTCAGCCAGTTGGCGACCGAATCCCGCACGTATTTGGATTCATCGGAACGCAGAGGGACCAGCAGCGACAGTGCCAGTTCGGGGGATTCCTTCAGTTCTTTGATATGCGCGCACCAGACACCGCGGGGACGAGTGGCCTCACTGGCGAAGCGGCGAATGCGTTCGTCTTTGTTCTGAACCCAGGAACTCAGCAGCTGGATGGCTTCAGGCAGCTGCTGGCTGATCAGGGGACGAGCGGCCATCCAGGCAATTTCTCTGACTCCCATATTGGGATCAGCGGCCAGGGGCTGCAACAGCGACAGTTTTTCTGCGAGCGTGATTGCCGTCTTCTGGCCAATCAGTGCGCAGGCCCACGTGCGAACGGTGTCTGAGCTGTGGTCACGCAGGGATTCAAAGGCGCTGGCGGCGGCAGTCTTTGACGTGTGCAGCTGCGCCAGAATTTCCCCCACGGCAAAAGTCTTTTTCAAAGCCGTCGGGGTCTTTAAATTTTTGAGGGCCGAGGAGACCTGAGGCAGGCAGCTTTGCCATCCAAGTTCGGGAAAAACGTTTTCTGCCAGCCGTTCGTGATCAACGATCAGCCACTCACACAGGTTGACCGATTCGATAAGTCCCGCGTTGAGTAAGGCTCGCACATCCGCCGACACGGCGGCTGTGTTGCGAGCGCCTTTGCGATTGAGAATAGAAGCGGGGACTGCGTCAGCGGCCGCAGACGAGTTCCTTTTCAGCTTCGGAGTTTTGTGTTGATCAGCCATAGAAAAAGGAGCGGCACTTCGGTGGAGATGAGTGCTCCACCGGAGTGCCGCAGCCCCACCCGATGCCAGAAGACCGCCGGAGCGATCCGGGAATCTATTTCGTTTCGTACAATGTTCCGTCTGGTCGGCAGTGAAGCCCCGGTCCCACAAGGTCCGGAGGTATGGCCAGAAGTTCCAGACGAAGCTCGTGTGCTTCGGTCATTCCGTGTACACAGATCAGCGATCGTATTTTGTTGGAAAGGTTCTCGCCGGCGTCTCCCAGCGAATACCATTCGAATCGATTTACCGTTGTAAACAGCTTTGAAACAGCAGCTAGATCAATTCGAAAACTGGCGTGATCAATTTGTCCGTCCTTAGCGCCCCCAACAATTTCGGTGGTGCCAAGATACATGCAGACAGTCCAGCCACGTTCGTCAAACTGACAGTCGTAGCCAACTCGTCCGACATGAGTCAAAGGTTCAAAAACACCAGCAGCCTGCTGCACAAAAAGCTTCAGCCACTCCGGCCGGAAATCCCGCTGTTCCCTGCGTAACCGATACTGCTCCATCTGTACAAGCAGTTCTTCGATGGACATGGGCAACCTAAACGAGGAAGCCAGCTGAGAGATCACTGCGATTGAGTGATATCAGTGGCAGGTGTTGACGGTGGCATCCATGACATAAAATCCACAGGCAGAGTTTTCACTCCGGCAGCCATTTCCCGACTGCGAACAAACGATGTATCGAACACATTTGCACGTGTGTTAAGTTCTTTTCCCTGTTGGCCGAACAGAACCGCACACTGGAGTCCTGTCCTTCCAGCTGCAACATCGAACGCCTGTTAAATGCAACGTGCCGAATGCTCCGACTGTGCAAATTGAGCACGATGCCTCCGCGTATCACGCGGGGCTCTCTGCGATGTGCGCGCAGTGCGGTGTGGCGGGAGCCGGAGTTTCGCGGGCGGACTCCGAGAATCCTGAAGATTTCAGGCAAGAATTTCCTGCACGACCTGCTGCGGTTCGACGCCCGTCAGTCGCTGGTCCAGGCCCTGGAATCGATAAGAAAATCGCTCATGGTCAATTCCCAGGCAGTGCAGGACAGTCGCGTTCAGATCATTCACGTGACACGGCTTATCGATCACATTGTAACTGAAGTCATCGGTTTCGCCGTGGACGATGCCACCTTTGATCCCGCCGCCGGCCATCCACATGCAGAAGTTTCGGGGATGATGGTCACGTCCATAATTATTCTTTGTCAAAGTCCCCTGTGAATACACGGTGCGACCGAACTCCCCGCCCCAGACAACAAGCGTACTGTCCAGCAGTCCGCGCTGCTTCAGGTCCTGAAGAAGCGCAGCACATGGTTGATCAGTATCGTAGCACTGGTGACGAATCTCACTGGGCAGTGACCCATGCTGATCCCAGCCCCGATGAAGGATCTGCACGGCTCGCACGCCACGTTCGACCATGCGGCGGGCCAGCAGAGCACTGGCCGCAAAAGTTCCCCGCTTAGTGACTTCCGGGCCGTACATGTTAAGCGTCTCTTTTGTTTCGCCCGACAGATCCACCAGCTCCGGAACGCTGCTTTGCATCCGGAACGCCATTTCATACTGGGCGATTCGTGTCTGAGTCTCCGGATCTCCGAAGCGTTCAAAATTTTTCTGGTTCAGCTGCGACAGCGTATCCAGCATGGCACGCCGATGCTGACCGTCCACGCCTGCAGGATTGTCGATGTACAAAACCGGATCACCCACGCTTCGCAAAGCGACGCCGGTGTATTTCGAAGGCAGAAAACCACTGCTCCACATGCGAGTAAACAGCGCTTGTGCCGCCTGTTTAGAAGTCCAGCGAGGAGTCAGCACCACAAATGCCGGCAGATTGTTGGTCACACTGCCCAGTCCATACGCCAGCCACGCACCGATGCTGGGCTTGCCGGGAACTTCACTGCCTGTTGTGACAAACGTACACGCCGGGTCATGGTTGATGGCATTGGTATGCACGCTGCGAATCACGGCGAGATCGTCAGCGTGGCGGGCAGTCTGAGACAGCAATTCACTGGCCCACGTTCCGGCCTGCCCATACCGAGCAAAGCTGAACATTGATGGAGCCACGGGCAGCCGAGTCTGACCGCTGGTCATGGTGGTGATTCGCTGGCCCATGCGAATCGAATCGGGAAGCTCTTTGTCAAAATACTGCTGCAGACCCGGCTTGTAGTCCCACGTGTCCAGCTGCGAAGGCCCGCCATTCATGTGCAGGTAAATGATGGCCTTTGCTTTAGGAGCAAAATGCGGAAACCCGGGCAGAGGCGGGTGAACCTGTTCTGAACTTCCCGCCGGCAGTGTTCCGTCAGCGTGAGCAGTGAGCGGCCGGTTTGCGGCCATCATGGCGAGAGAAATGCCGCCCATCCGTAACGCGCCGTCACCGAAAAATTGCCTGCGAGTCTGAGCCAACAGGTATTCATTGAGCGAGTTCATGGCGTGCCTCAACGGGACAGATAAAGCAAAAACGCATACAGCAGACCAAGGAAACCAATGGTCTTGCCGAACATGATGACAGCCGATCGAAGAATTCGCTCCGGCAATTCAAAACGGCTGGTCGAATACACCAGACAGATGATGGCCGTCAGAGGGATCGCGTGAGTCAGAATGGTGAGATCCATGAGAAGCCACTTGTGAAGTTCGGAGGATTTATGAGTCCATGACGCAAAGCAACAGAAAAGTCTCAGGTCTTTTTCGGCGACTCTTCTTCTTCGTCGTCGTCGTCGTCTGGCTTCGATTTTTCATCACCATATCCATACGCTGGCCCGTCGGCAGCATCCCAGATGGCCAGCAGATTCAGTAAGCCGGCGATCCAGGTGAACACGGAGGCGATATCAAACTTGCGGCTTAGATCTCCATGCAGTCGATCCATCTCGTGTGAATCACGAGGAGCCTGAAACCAGTTCAGAAAACTGCGAGCAACCGTTCCCTGCACGGAACCTTCTGTGGCGAGTTCAGCGCCGTTTTTGCTGATGATCCCACATCGGATTTCACGTCGAGGTGATCCAAAGATCTGCCGACCCAGTTCCACATAGCCGCCAAGACCATACTCGATGGTTGTACCGTCGTCTGCAGCGACCGTTAAAGTGCCCGTCACATCGCGGCTGCCCGCGGCATTGACGGGAGACAGGATCATCTGGCCGGAAACTGTTTTCGCCGACTCACCGGACTCAGTCTGTTCACGCACGATTCCCGAAAAATCGCTAAGAATCTCCGTCTCAAGGATATTCAGGTTGGCTTCTTCGTTTCGGAATCGCGCTTCCTGAACCAGGGCCGGCAACGCAGGAAGTCCGGAGAAAAACTGAGCCGCATATCCAAACGAAAAGCGAGTCGGCGGCGTCGCCTTTTCCATCTGAGCGGATTCGGCCCGGGTGCGGTAAACCAACTGACTGTAAACGGGCTGCCAGTTTCCCAAAATCATTCCCCAGACAAACAGAGTGAGAATGCAAACCGAGTAAATCGTGGCCTTAAAACGTCGTCCCTGATACCAGTGACCGGCTCCGGGGATTAGAAAGGCCAGAACCGCGGCGGTAATCGGGTTCTTCAGCTCAACGCGTGTGTCTCTCATGAATCGGCCTGTATTCGGGAACCGGCGACGGTTCGGCAACTGTGCATTTCCGGGTATGTGTCACTCTTCAGGGACTTATATCCTAGCAGGCCCTGAAGGTCGTGTCAGCCTACAGTCTGGCAACAAGAAGTCCGCCGACTGTTCTCGCAAGTTGAGTCTTCGCCTACATTTCCGTTCGTTGGCCTTAGTTCCCCGATTCTTGCCGATTCACAAGATCATCACCCATGACATCTGAATCCACTGGTTCTTCAACCTCCGATCCGCGCCGCCTTTTTGCCGTCAGCGTTGTTGAAATCCTGCGAAAAGAGGGGTTTGAGGCTCTTTGGGCAGGTGGCTGTGTGCGAGATGAGCTGCTGGGAAAGGCTCCCAAGGATTTTGATGTTGCCAGCACCGCGACACCTGACGATGTGATCCGCATTTTTGGCAAAAAGCGAACGGTCGCCGTGGGAGCCAGTTTTGGCGTAGTGATGGTCCTTGGGCCTACGCGATCGTGCGGGCAGGTGGAGGTGGCGACTTTTCGAAGCGACGGCGAATATCTGGACGGTCGCCGGCCGGAGTCTGTCAGGTTCTGTCGACCGGAAGAGGACGCTCAGCGCCGCGACTTCACCATCAACGGTTTGTTCTTTGATCCACTGACCTGCGAAGTCATCGATTACGTCGGCGGGCGAGTTGATCTTGCGGCTGGAATTGTCCGGGCGATCGGAGATCCGGCGGCTCGTTTTCAGGAAGACAAACTGCGGATGCTCAGGGCCATCCGGTTTGCCGCCACGTTCCACTTTCATCTGGACGGCGCAACGGCCGAGGCGGTTCGCAGGCATCGTCACGATCTGAATCAGGTCAGCGTTGAACGAATCGCTCAGGAAATGCGACGGATGCTGGCTCATTCGACTCGCCAGACATCCGTAAAGCTTCTGGAGGACACGGGGCTGTTACCCGAGGTGCTGCCGGAAATCTGTTCTGTCAGCGGGTTGCTGCGCGATGATGAAACACTCGCGGCGCTGGAACATCTGGAACAGCCGGCCTTTGAACCGGCGATGAGCATTCTTCTTCGTAGCCTGTATCAGCCACAACGCGGCGAAGAGAACACTGACTATCGTCAACGCGTTGAAAAGATCGATGTCGTTTGTCGCCGACTGAAACTGTCCAATGAAGAAAATGACTGTATCTGCTGGGTGCTCGATTCTCTGCCCGTGTTAGCCGGGATCGCCGCACGGCCCCTGCATATTTTGAAGCCATTGCTGGCACATCCACATTCCCCGTTCCTGCTGGATGTTTCTTCGGCGCTGGCGTTTGCGAAAGCTGAGCCTCCGGTGGACGTGGAATACTGCCGAAGATACCTTTCCGCCAATTCATCGAATATCCTGCTGCCGGCGACGCTGATTGACGGACGCGATGTCATGCAGCTGGGCATTCCTGCCGGACCTGGCGTGCGAACTCTGCTGGCTGCCGTCCGCAATGAACAGCTGGACGAACTTTTATTGAGCCGCGATGAGGCTCTGATTCGACTGCAGCAGCTGATTCATCAGCTGGCTGAACTTTAATCCCGGAAAACCCTGTCATGCCTACACATGTTCGTTACGGAATCATCGGTGCCGGTGCGGTATCTGACTTCCATCATGTTCCCGGAATCAAACTGGATCCCCGCGCATCTCTGACGGCCATCTGCGATCCCAACGAAGCCTTGCTGGCTCAGCGAGCCAGCGAATGGGGGCCCGTCCGGACTTACACCGATTACCGACAACTGGCGGCCGATCCCAATGTTGACGCCGTTATTATTGCCACGCCGAATTTTGTGCATCGCGAGCAGGTTCTTGAGTGCGCGAAGAATGGCAAGCACATGATGTGCGAAAAGCCGCTGGGGCTGAGCTTTGCGGAATCGGCCGAGATGTTTCGCGCGGCACGCGATGCGGGCGTCCGGCATATGACAGCATTCACGTACCGCTTTGCGCCATCCATGCGTTATGTGAGACATCTCGTTTCCACAGGCGTTCTGGGAACACCGCGGCATTTTCGCAGTCAAAGATTTCTTGATCTGCCCGAAACCAGCTGGGGCTGGCGTCAAATCAAAAAGCTGGCTGGCGCCGGCGACCTGTTTGACATGACAATTCACCGCATCGACTTTGCTCAGGATCTTCTGGGACCGATCAAATCCATCTGCGGTGCTGTCGCGCAGTTCGTACCTCGCGACATAACGGCTGACGGAAAGCCGTGTCCGCCATCAGAAGTCGACGACTGGTCCAGCCTGATTGGGTTCTTTGAGAATGGAGCTGTTGGCGTCTGGGAGGGCAGTACGCTCATGAAAGGCCACAACAATAATGGCGTCGGTTACGAATGGGCAGAAGTCAACTGCAGCGAAGGTTCGGCCGCTTATCAGCTGACCGATCCCAACAACATTATTTTGTCCCGCAATGGCAAGGACATGGAAAAGATGCCCGTGCCCGAAGAGTTTCTCGTTCTGCCGGGAAGTCCTCGCGATCCGTCACAGGGCAAGCCGAGCACCGTGTTTCGCTACGACCTGGTTTGGGAACTCACGTCTGCCATCATTGAAGAACGCGACGCAGTCCCCGGCTTTCATGACGGTGCAACAGCTCAGGCCGTTGCCGATGCAGTGCTGGAATCATTCGAAGAACGCCGCTGGATCGATATCAGGTCGGAACTGGGTTGATAACCCACAGCCGCCAGGCAGAAGCCCTGGCTGCTCGGTGCTCAGCGTGAGATCTCACGCTGAGCAATCGCTGCAACCGTTTTCCAATGATGCTTTTATGGGGCAGGATCAAATCGATAAATCCCCTGACCGTTGATCGTCTCAAGCATGTAGTACAACTCGCCCTGTTCGTCTTCGCCAAAGGCCAGAACAGGAAACCCAGTGCTGGCGATCCCCATGTTGCCAGTCACCTTGCCCAGACTTTCGTCATACTTCAGAGCCCAGATTCGACCACTGATGAAGTCGGCATAAACGTACATGCCAGCCAATTCCGGCAATCGAGTCCCGCGGTAGACGAAGCCTCCGGTAATCGATTTTCCGATCTGGTGATCGTATTCCCAGACCGGATTCACCAGCGGATCCACAATTTCCACGGTCTTGTTGCTAAACGGATACGAGGCTTCGCGAATGCTCCAGCCATAGTTGGCACCGCGTTTGACAATGTTCACTTCCTCCCAAAAGTCCTGCCCGACATCGGCCGCCCAGATGTCTCCCGTCTTTCGATCAATGCTCATGCGCCAGACATTGCGAAAGCCATAAGCATAGATTTCAGGCTGAGCCCCTTCGCGATCCAGAAACGGGTTGTCTGCCGGAATTGCATAGTGTTTGCCATCCTGCTCATGGTTGACATCAATCCGAAGCATTGACCCCATCCAGGTCTTCAGATTCTGACCATGTCCGAGCGGATCATTTCGACCGCCCCCGTCACCGAGTGCAATGTAAAGGTAGCCATCATGTCCAAAAGCAATGGATCCCCCGTTATGGTTGGCAAAGGGCTGAGGAATCTTCATCACGATCAGTTCACTGGCCAGATCGGCACGATTCGAATCGGTTTCGGAAACTTTGAACCGAGAAACGATCGACATGCGAGGCTCAGAAGACGAACTGTAATAGACGTAGAACTGTCCGTTCGTCTTGTAGTCCGGATGAAACGCAAACCCCATCAGACCTTCTTCATTATCCTTTCGCCAGTCCTGAACTTTTTCGCTCAGGTCAGCAAACAGTGTTGCCATCTGAGCCTTGGGGTCATTGGGAAACACATAAATCGTTCCTCGCTGAGTTGCGACGAAGTTCCGATGGGTGCCATCACCTGCATGAGTCAGCACCATGGGCCGGAGAGTCGTAATTCGACCGTCTTCATCGGCCCCTTCAAAGCCTTCCCACTTCAGTTCGGGAAACGCAACGACACCTTTCAAAGGCAGTTGACCATCAACCGGATCTGTCACACTTCCATCAGCGGACAGACTCCGTAATTTGATATTTCGAAATGCAACAGGGTCACCGTGATCCTGCAGGCAGATGTGTCCTTTGCTGGCCTTACCGAACTGAGGGAACGCGGCAAACTTGCTGGCAGCGACTCGCGTGTTCCATTCCTCATCACCCTTATGAAAATAGAAGTAGCTCACGCCGTTAACTGCCACTTCACACTGACGTGGTGAGAGTCGCAGGTAAATATGATTCCATTCTCCGGCCGGGCGAGTTGCATCATCGAGATCAGTTCCCTTGAAGCCGACCTGATTTTCGAACATCGTCGCCCACTCCGGTTTGACCGGTTTGTAAAGCTGATAAAGCCATCCCGCTTTCTGCGGATCTCGTCCGTCAACGTTATCCTGAATCTGGACTTCCGGACCGCTATGCCAAGGCGCCGGCTGATCCTCCGTCACATGAAACATGATGCCGCTGTTGCCGCCTTTTGAGATGCGATATTCGAGAGACAATTCGAAGTTCTCATACTGTTCTGTCGTCACAATATCGCCAGCACCTTTGCTGACTCGTTCCAGGACCCCGTCTTTGACAACCCAGCCGTCACTGATTTTGTCCGACTTGTAATTTCGCCACCCGTTGGCGGATTGGCCATCAAACAGCATCTGCCAGCCGCCGCGTTTTTCCGCTTCCGACAGCCCATTCCGGGTTTCATCGGCAAGGCTGGTTTTGCCTTGAATGGTCAAACAAACTATCAGGAATACGTGCAGGAAGAATCGCGTGGAAGAACTCATCGAATTGCCTGTTCAACAGTGGACTGTGTGGGAAAACGACAAAGTGGGCAGGGCTATTTCTGGAGTGTAGCACCCCGACCGACGCCTGTCGTTTCTGGAACGAACCAGGAGACCCGGGGAAACACCATTCTTAGACTCCGTCGTGGAACCAGGTGACAAAAGTAGCAGGCACATTCCATGTGCCGCAGCCCGTGTGGCAGATCACTGCGGTTTTGGGCCACGGCACTCGGAGATTGCCTGCGACGCCGAGCGAGAGATGCAGGCAGAATGGCTCGTACGATGGGCATTCCTGCCCGTCGAAACGCTGTCGGACAAGAATGTCCAACGTACTGGGTGAACCGCGCGAGAAAAAAGTGCAGATCTTGCCGAGGACATTGTTCAGGTGCGTTTCGTCAATTTGCAAATGTACGAATGAAGGCGGAAAGGGCGCAGTTCATTTTCTAATCCATGAGCATCGTCCGCTTAATCACTTCCAGAAAAGGAAGTCCGCCCAGCAGGGCATTTGCCGCTTCTGTTACGCCAATGCCGACGATAGAATGACGACAATTGTTTCGACGCTGGTTCCAGGCGTTTGCGGGTCTGAGGCGGGACTATGACTCAAACAGGACGACGCGATGATTGATATTCGAAAAATTCACGAACAGTTGGCCAATCTTTGGGGCATTGCCGCCATCGCTCGGGCAAATGGAATGACTTTGGCGACTAACAAGGTTGCCGCGTTCGGACGTGGGTCGGGGTTTTATGCTGAAGACTGGGAGGAAGGAGCCACCCATGTTGTTTGATACACACACGAACCTGATGTGGTACCCGGAACATCTTTCCGATGAATTTGTTAAGTTTGCATGGGAGGCCAAGCGAGCCAAGATGAAGCTCTCGCCGGATGTCTATTTCGCGGGGAGCGACAGTCCGCAGTCCAACGCATTCGATTCTCGGCCTGAACAGCTTCTAACGGCCACTGCCGATGCGGACAAGGTGATTGTGTTTGGCATCAAAGCACCGTTCTGCGGCATCAATGCCGACCAGGAACTGATCGCGGGGTTCGTCAAGCAACACTCCGACCGGTTCATCGGCTGGTGTTCGGTCGATCCAAACGATGCCGACTGCGTTGATCAGCTGGAACACTATGTCAGCAATCTCGGATTGCGCGGATTGAAGTGTTCGCCGATTTATCAGAACTGGGATCCGCAGGACCCGAAACACCTGCCTCTGTTCAGGAAGGCCGAGTCGCTGGGCATCCCGGTCAACATTCATCAGGGCACATCGTTCGTCCGCCCAGGACCGCTCAAGTATGCAAATCCGATTCAACTGGAGGATATTGCTTTGGCGTGTCCGGATCTCAGGATCGTAATTGCCCACATGGGACACCCCTGGGAAACTGAATGTGTCGTGCTGATCCGCAAGCACCCGAACCTGTACGCGAATATTTCCGCTCTGCACTATCGTCCACTGCGGCATTACCAGGCGTTTATGACGGCCATGGAATACGGAGTGGAGCATAAACTCATCTTCGGATCCGACTTTCCCTCGGCCACTCCGGCCCAGGTGATCGCCGGCCAGCACAAAGTGAACGACATTATCCGAGGGACCAATTTCCCGAAGATCCCCGACGAAATGATCCACGACATCATCTACGAGAACTGGAAACGGTTCCTGCCGGAGTATGCATAAGGGCGGTGTCTCTGATGCTCCCCTCACAGATCAATTCGCAGGGCAGCAATGTTGCCTGGCGGTATACCGGCTTTACATGCTGCATTGTTACCGTTGTGCTTGGGCCAGATGGCAGAGTCGCAGCGATTGATCATGACCATTAGCGCGGAAGCCTGATCCGCTGGTGTCTTCCCTCAGGACGCGCGGAGCCCATTGACAGCGTGAGTTGCTTTGTCAGCGATGGTCGGCTGGGACGCTGGATCGGTCACTTGTTGAGAAGCAGTCGACCGTTTTTTGTGGAGCGAAGACGGTACGTTTGCCCGGCATGCTCGATCACAACTTCTGTGCTGCCGCCAGCGATCTCGTCAAACGTCACAGTGCGTTGTTGCCGGGGAGCGGAAGGGGACTGCGGTTGGTTCTCCGGAACCGCCGGCTCACTTTCGTTTGTTTCGGCCACGATATTTTCCTGAGACAAATGTTGACAAACCTGTTCTTGCGGATACAGTATTGCGACTGAGTCTCAATGTCAATAGGGTACTTACAAAAGCGGCTATCAGGGAATCGCCTGAAAAGAACTGCTTTGAAGGTCGCCTGTGACATTGGCAGATCAGTTTTTGCTGAGGCCGCAGCCAGCCAGTGACATGGTCAGTTAGCAAGCCACGCCCAGCACAAGCAGGTTCGGAAGTTCACGGGGAACATTCCGGGGTCTTGTGTTTTCATCGGAGGCAGTTCAAGTGGTCACACGTTCTAAAGCTGGTACTCGTGGTTTTACGCTGATCGAACTTCTTGTTGTCATCGCAATCATTGCGATTCTCATCGCTCTGCTGCTTCCGGCCGTGCAGGCAGCGCGGGAGGCTGCCCGGCGGACTCAGTGCAAAAACAATCTGAAGCAACTGGGACTGGCTCTGCACAATTATCTGGGAACGTTCTCTGTCTTTCCGCCGGCCGCAATTGTGGATGGGGCTCGAATTACTCAGCCATGGTCCGGGCAGGCGATGCTGCTGCCTTTTGTGGAAGGATCAAATGAATACTCAAAGATCAACTTTTCACTCGGATACCATGACGGTAGCAACAAAGCTGCTTTTCCACCGAGCGGCATTGCCACTCAGCGGATTCCGGTCTTGTTGTGTCCATCCGACGTGAATGACAGAATCCGAACTAATGCCTCTACAGGTGTTCCGGAATACTATCCTCTGTGTTACGCATTTGGTGTCGGTCATTATCAGACGTACAACCCGAACAACGGGCAGGACGGTGGCGCTGCGTTTGCTGTCAACGGCAAGCTGGCCGACCGGAATTACACGGACGGGCTGAGCAATACGATTGGCATGTCTGAGGTGAAAGCCTTCACCCAACGCGTTCATGACGCCACACTTCCGACCACGGCACCCGCTTCTCCTGCCGCTGTGGCCAGCAGCATCTCGGGCGGCTCCTTTGCTAACACCGGCCACACGGAATGGGTTTGTGGCCGAGCCATTCACAACGGCTTCACGACGGTCTTTGGTCCCAACACTGTGGTGCCCTACACGACCGGCGGTGTGAACTATGATATTGACGTCTGCAGCAGCCGCGAAGGCGCCAGTGCTACCCTCGTGACGTATGGCGTGATCACTTCACGCAGCTACCACACCGGAGTCGTCAACACGCTGTTGATGGACGGATCATGTCGCTCGATCAGCAACAATATCGATCTGAACGCATGGCGCAACCTGGGTGCTCGCGCCGACGGTCAGGTGATTGGCGAATTCTGATTGGAGGGCCGAGGCCTGCAAACGTTTCTCGGGCGATCGGTTATCTGCCAGAACAAAAAAAAGGCAACGTCGACCGACGTTGCCTTTTTCGCGAAATGTCTTACTGCTGTCAGAAAATTTTGGCGACCAGCAACAGGCCAAAGGGTATGAGAGTAACATCTGACAGGGCAACGGCCATCCAAAGCGAAGTTATGTTGCAGCATACGACCGCTTAAAGCCAGCCCATGACACCGGCGAGTATGACTGTCAGCCCGGTCAGCACGAGGGCACCCACGACGAAACGTCGCGTAATTCGCTGCTGCTGATTACGGATGGACATGACAGTTTCAACGACAGCAACGCGGTTGTAGCGAGCGACAGTGCTGTCACCAGGGAGCGGTTGCCGAAGCGACCAGCTTCCATGACTTGATTTAGGGCTTAAAGTTTTTTCAGTTACCGTTTTCACAAAAACACCCGTTCTGTTGAGGGTTGGATCCATTTGAAATCTCACTGCTGAGCCCCCTCCTGTGCTCAGCAGTGAGTCGTTAAATCATCTTCGCACGAAGGGCATCAGCGATTGAAAATTTGCCCCGTCAATACGGGCAACCGATGCAACCGAAACCTTATCTCTGTTTCCCAGGAAACAGCGTTGACGCAGTAACGCAGCCGAACTTTTTTCAGAAGGCGGCCGCCATTTTGCGAACCTCGTGTTTCTGTCGCCCCAGACGGCGACTGACCTGATAGGCTGCTCGGTCGATGGCTTCACCAACCGTGGACTGGAGCGTCACAGACTGCTCGTGAACAATCACGTCGGCCAGTGCAGACATCAGGATGTGGATGGTACATCGGATGTCATCTCCACCTCGAGGTCCATTTTCATCGCGAACTGTCACCCTGATTTCGCGAATGGCTGACTGGAACCGATCGAATGCCGCCTCACATCTGTTCGCAATAAACTCGGCAGCATCCCTGGAAAACGCATGATCTCCGTGAAACAGAATCTTCATTGTATCGCCCTTTTACTCGTACCATTTCTGGACAATTTGGGACACTCAATGGAACAATCTGGTCGCAAATACAAAGGCCGTCTCGATGACGACCGCAAACGCGGTCGACAGGTTCACGCAGTAACAGCGGGCTTTCTGGAGATAGAGGACATTCCGGATCGTAAAGATTTCACCGAGACCAACACACGGCCAGCAAAATTCCCTCTATACTGTTACGCATTATTCGCCTCGTCGGGGCATTAATTGTTGACGAATTTGAAAAGAATTCCGAACTGTTTTGGGCGGGAACGACTGGCGATTTTTTTCCTTTCATCAGGATATAGAAATTTTCATGGCTGATTTAACGGGAAAAGTTGCTGTGGTGACGGGTGCCAGTCGGGGAATCGGCTTCGGCATCGCAAAGGCCTTGCTGGAAAGTGGCTGTTCTGTAGCGGTTTGTGCACGCGGAGTGCAGGCCGTGGAGGATGCGGCGAACAGACTGTCCTCGGAACCGGATCGCATTTTGGCGATTTCTGCCGACGTGGGTCTTGAAGCCGATGTAGATCACCTTTTTCGCCATGTGCAGGAAAAGTTTGGTCGCCTCGATATTCTTGTGAATAACGCCGGTGCATTTGACGGTGGTCCCGTGGAAGATCTTTCCCTGGCGGCCTGGAACAATGTGATTTCTTCCTGCCTGACGGGAAGCTTTCTGTGTACGCGTTCTGCGTTCCGCCTGATGAAGCCTCAGGGCAGTGGACGTGTTCTGAATATTGGATCCATTTCTGCCCAGCGGCCTCGAGAAAATTCATCCGCTTACACGGCAGCCAAGTTTGGCGTGCAGGGGCTTACGCACGCAACGGCTCTTGAAGGCCGCCAACATGGCATCGTTGTCAGTTGCCTGCACCCGGGCAATGTTCTGGTCGAACGCCGTCAAGCTTCCGGTATCAAAGCCGATGACGAACCCATGATGGCGGTATCGTCGATCGTGAGCGCAGCAATGGCCATGCTGACGATGCCGGACGATGTGAACTTTCTGGAGGCGATCGTTCTGCCCAGCCAGCAGCTGTATGTCGGTCGAGGATAACGCAACATTCGGGCCATCGATCACATTTCTTCCACATCGTGAGCCCATCGGAATTTATGGGCTCAACAAACAGTGGCGCCACTTCGCATGCCGCTGAGTGTCTGACAAACGCATGCGGGACCGGTGCGGGCGGGTTGTTGATTTAGTAGTTTAACGGCAAGGCGCAGGCGTTGCTTCCGAATTACGTACGCCTGCGGCTTGCCGTTAAACGAAAGCGCCGAAGCCGTGACGAGATCAATACGCCGCTTGCCTGGCAGATTTCAAACATTCTGCGGCCAGGGCACTCTATTCCTGTGGAGCGTCAGAAGCAGTGCCGCCAGAGAGTGACGCTTCACACGGCTTGCAGCCTTCTTTTCGGAATGGTGAAGCCATCCGTTCTCGAAATGTGCGATTCCTCTGAGCCTGCGGTGTGACTGCGGAATTTAGCGACTGATTATACCACTCCGAAAGGTCTCTGGAGATTTCGTGCATCAGAGCCTGCGGGCTGTTATGGCCGGGCGATGGCTCGCAGCGCGGCTCGTCACAGAACAGTTTTTGTCGCAGGCTTCGCTTCGTGGTACTGTCAACCAGTCGATAATCGACTCCTGACCATGTTCCCGTTGTGGCGAAGACAGGTGCCTGGCTTTCGCCATCCAGCACGCGAATTTCGAGCGTCGCCAGGAGCGGAAAGTAGGGACGGTATTCGATGACTCGGACCACCAGAATCTGATCCACAACAGGCGGCGTCGACACCATCAGCATGGGATTGGGCGGCAACTGGGCCGGCAGGGTGTCCTGTGCGTCCGAGAATGCGACCGTGATCACATCCGTTGCAGGACGCTCAGGAATTGCCGGTGGCTGCGCAGCACTCATTGAATGCGTTTGAAGAGTCGCGAGGGGCTCAACAGCCAGTGATCCGCCTGACAACTGAAGCTCACGCACGAGCACCGTTCCCAGCCGCGCGGCGAACTGCGAATGCACGGGATCAACGCCGCTTTGCATCGCCAGTCCGAGTTTCATTCCGGGCACTGCGGAGGCCAACAAAACGGTATCTGAACGTTTCGGCTTATCACTCAGAGGATTTGAAGTGAAACGAGAAGACACCGCTGGAGCACGCGGAGCACTCACCGAATCATGCAGACTACAGCCTTCCGCAAGCAAACCGCCAATGCCGATCAACCCGGCCACCAGGCTTCGAGGAAGCGATTTCAATGATGACGGACTGTTGCTCACAATGATGAACCTCGATTCCACTCAGACTTTATGCCCAATAACTTGTGCGTGGGTGCTTAGCCCGCTCAAGGCTACTCGACAGACGGTAAAAGTACGGCCATTTCTGCAGGACGTTTTGTTGTTCGCCGGGTGCTCTGTTGTGGCACTGGCGGCCGTACGGGCGGTTCCGACGTTTCGGGCGGAGTTACTTCATCTATGAACTGTGAGATCGAGTCAATGGACTGGATGAATTCGCGATGATTCTCTTCGGCTCGCTGTTTCAGAGCTTCATTTTCGTTTTGAAGCCGCATCTGTTCGACCGCCATATTAAGCATCGCCTGCCGGGTCACTTCCGTCGTATTCTGAAGCCCCGTCACCTTTGCTGTCATCTCTGCCATTTGCTGTTCACACTGCTGCAGCTTGACATCGACCACCGGCGCGGTCGACGCGTGCGCGGCAGGATCCGGATAAGAGCTTCCTGGGACCGGCGCCGGAACACAGTATTCGGGATCCATTCGTCCGGGAGCAGCCGAAGTGGACTCAGGAACAAGCTTCCAGCCAGGCGGAACCATGGTCACTACAGGGATCTGCGGGACCGCTGATTGAGCAACATTACCGGGCTGCGCGGGGGATGTGAGCGGAGGGACGTGCGGAACGGGCTGAGCCATCAACTGTGAAGTGAGTGTCGGAGTTGGCTGCGGCAGTTCGCTCACAGCAGGAGGAACGGCCGCCTGAGGTACTGGCATCGCGGTCAACGGAACCTGCGACGTCAACGGAGGGCCGGGAGCGGCGCAATCAGGCTTTGCGCAGTCTTTACCTGCAGCGCCTGTCTGCTGAGACTGCTGCGCAACATCGCCGATCATGGGCTTCAGCAGCACGCTTTTTGTGAAAGCGCAACCGCTCGATGACCACAGACAGAGCAAGCTCAGGAAAGTGCCGAGGGCTCGTCGTGCCGAATGATTGCGGAGAAAGGCAGACCGGGCATTGATGTGTAAGTGCTGGCCATCCATTGCGGAAATATCCGAAGAACAAATTGCCACAGAAAACAACCGAAAGAAACTGTGTCGAGAACAACTCGCGGCATTTCAACGCTGGCCTGATGTCTCAACATGGGGCTCCGCAGATTCAGCCGCTGCCGGGGCACCATAGTTGCATTCCACCACCGTCACTTCACCGCAGCCACACTGCAGAATGATGGCCATCAGATCGCCGGTTTCCGGATCTGTCCGAACAGAAACAACCGCAGCCTCACCCGCACATCGCGCCTGCTGGCCCAGACGTACCGGAGAGTCACTGAAGCGAACCTGCTGGCTGGAAAGAACACGGCCTCGTGAAGCTAGTACTGCGCTCATAGGACTACTCTGAACTGAAAATGCTGTGTAAAGAAATTGTTCAATCGACCTGCAGCCGGCTGCTATTTGCTGCGTCGCTTGATGATCGACTTCAGCTGTAGTTCCGCGGCTGTCAGCAGTCGGGAAACTCTGGATTCCGACAGTCCAAGTACCTGTCCGATCTCCTTCATTCGCATATCGTCCACGTGATACATTGCGACCGCGAGACGCATTTTTTCCGGAAGCTGTTCGATCGCATCTGCCAGCAGTTTTCGTTCGTCATCGCAGTGTGAACCGGCATCGACCCGAGTTTCACGGCCTGCGGGAACCGGGAGTTCGCCGAGTTCGTCAGCCCAGTTTTCAGGGCGAGTCAGTCGCATTGCCGTCAGACAGTCTTCAACTTCGCGAATCGTGAGTTCGGTCGCTGCTGCCAGTTTTTCCGGCGTCAATGGCGGTGCCATATGGACTGAGACATCGCGAATGATCGCCCAGTTCTGAAGGATTGACTGAGGAACCGGACAGTTTCTTCGCAGTTCGTCAAGAATAGCGCCCCGGATCCGCTGATACGCAAAGGTAGTGAAGGCTGTCCCACGTTCCGGGTCGTATTGACCGGCCGCTTCGACCAGTCCCAGAATACCGGCGGATTCAAGGTTCTCGTGATCCACGTATTCCGGAAGAGATCCCAGCATCTTCCCCAGGATATGGCGCACGTACGAAAGATGTTCGAGGATCAAACGATCCCGAAAATCCATCGTGCAAACTTTATTGTAGGCTTTAACAGCGGAGTGCATGCGAGTGCTCATTAGATGATTTCGCAGTGTGGGATGCGTTTAACGATCTCAAATTCAGGCGCGAACCAAACGACGTTGTCAACTGGAACTGCGGTTGGCACCCGTATCTGCCATCGTCTGCAGGACTCTGACAAACATGCGAATACAGACCGCTGAAATAACAGCCGCAATGGCCGCTCGCATGACGATTTCCGCGGGTCCTACGCTTCGGGCGATTCCGATCAGAATGACAACGCAGCTGACCAGAATCCCAAATGCGCGTCCCCATGGACGACGATCCAGAATGATTTCATGAATGTGCATAGATGTAAGACTCGTGATACTGATCGGCCTTCAGGAAAGTGCTCCAACACTTCGGCAGCAAAAAAACTTTGTCAGGCAGCCCCACGAATCTGCTGACTATCAGACGTCGCTTCCGGACCAATAATGTCTTCCAACTGCAGCATGACTGCCGAGTCGATGATCAGATCGTTGGGCACTTCCTGATAAGCAATGACTCCGACGTCCGGCGTTGTTCTGGCCAGCAGGCGTTTCAACGGGCGACGAACCTTCTGATCGACGAGCAAAGCCAAAGGTTGCTGGCGGCGTTCTGAGTCCTTCGCCGCCTTGCCAACGGCTTCGATCAGGCGAGTTAACGGCCCGGCTCCCAGCGCCAACTGATCCTGGTGCAGTGACTGTCGCATGCGAGTGTCCAGTTTGGGTTCCATCGCAATGACTCGCAGCCGTCCGTCGGTCGCGCGGAAGCGTTCACAGACCAGGCGACCAAGGTCGACACGCACATGGTCGGTCAGCTCTTCGCTGGTCTTCGAATGAGGTGCATGATTGACGATAGACTCAAGGATCAGAGTAATGTCGGCCAAAGGAATACGATCCTCGGCCAGCTGAACAAGAACCTGATGCAGCGTTCCCATGCGAATCGTCTCCGGCTTAATCTCATCAACAATGGTAGGAGCAAATTCACGAGCCCGATCAAGCATCTGCTTGAGCGCCTCGCGTGTCAGAAGTTCATGGGCAAAGCGTTTCAAAACTTCCCCAAGGTGGGTAATCATCACACTCAATGGATCCACAACCGTGCAGCCTTGAATCTCGGCCAGACGGCGGCTTTCCGCATTAATCCAGCGTGCATTCAGGCCAAACGCCGGTTCGGTCGTCTGTTCGCCGCTGACCGTGACCTGACGGCCTTCCGGAAGAATGGCCAGCAGTTGTTCAGTTCGTAGTTCTCCGCCGGCCACTCGTCGCCCGGCGACCAGAACTCGATATTCTTCCGGCTGCAGGCCCGTCAGATTGCTGTTCACGCGGATCGGTGGAATCCACAATCCCTGCGACCGTGAAAATTCCCGCCGCAGTGCCGTGATGCGTTCTGACAAACCTTTGACGCGTTTGCTTTGAATAAACGGAACCAATCGAGCGCCCACTTCAACGACAGCACGATCAGTCAGCAGGAACTCGTCCAGATGACGCTCATCATCAGGTGCCGATGCCTTCTCAGGATCTGTTCCTTCAGGTGCCGTTTCTGTAACAACCGGCGGTGATTTTCGGCGGGCGATCATGACCATGCCAAGAGAGATGCCAAGAAATGGCAGCTTTGGAAGTCCGGGCATCATGGCGATCAGCCCCAGAATACCGGCACCGACCCAGATGGAACGTCGGGAAGTAAACAGCTGGCCGCCAATTTCATCACCCAGGCTGTCATCGGAGGTGGTCTTCGTGACCAGAATACCGGCGGTGGTCGCAATGACCAGAGCGGGAATCTGAGTGACCAGACCATCGCCCACGCTGAGGATCGAAAATGTTCGGACGGACTGCGCGAACGACATACCGTTCACCACGCCCATGATGATCCCACCAACGAGGTTAACTCCGGTGATGATCAGACCGGCGATCGCATCGCCGCGAACGAATTTACTGGCACCGTCCATCGCCCCGTAAAACTCTGTCTCGCGAGACAGTTCATCACGACGACGACGGGCTTCCTTATCGTTGATGCTGCCCGCATTCAGCTCGGCATCGATAGCCATCTGCTTCCCGGGCATCGCGTCCAGAGTAAATCGAGCTGAAACTTCTGCGATACGTCCGGCACCTTTGGTGATCACCATAAACTGAATGGTGACAAGGATCAGAAAGATCGTCAGACCGACGACCAGTTGTCCACCAACGACGTAGTTCCCGAAGGCCGTGACGATATGCCCTGCATCACCTTCCAGCAGAATCAGGCGTGTGGTGGCGACATTGAGCGACAGCCGGTACAGCGTGAGCAGAAGAAGAAGTGAAGGAAAGACAGTCAGTTCCAGAGCCCGCTTGGCGCTGAGAGTTACCAGCAGCAGCAACACGGTCGCCGCGAGATTGGCCGCGAGAAGCAGGTCCAGCAGCCATTGAGGCAGCGGCACCAGCATTACGACCAGGCCCACGATCATGCCGAATGAAAGCAGAGTTTCGCTCTGCTTCATCCAGTGCTTGGTGAGGGGTGTTCCTGGGAGTGCCGGAGTTGACATGGAATGACTGCAACCTGAATGGAGACTGGACCAGGAACCTGGAAACAGGATGGCCTGTTAACCGAACACGACATGATCTTCGGGTATTAGTGAAAACTCATACTCAGTACTCTGGCGATCAGCTGCCATCCGTCGACGAGCACAAACAACAGAATTTTGAACGGCGTTGAAATGACCATGGGCGGCATCATCATCATGCCGAGCGACATCAAAATGACGGACACGACGAGGTCGATCAGGATGAAAGGGATGTACAGACAAAAGCCCATGATGAAGGCGGTCTTCAGTTCGCTGATCACATAGGCCGGTACCAGAACCTGCATCGGTGTGTCCTGCGCGGTCTGAATGGTTGAGACTTTGGCCATGCGGGCAAACAGTGCGATGTCTGCTTTGCGAGTCTGCCGGATCATGAAATCATGGAGTGCTGCGGATCCATTTCTCCATGCGGTCTGGCCGTCGATCGTTTCGTCCAGATAAGGGCGAACGGCATCCTTTTCAATTGTGGTCAGCGTAGGGCCCATAACGAACATTGTCAGAAACAGTGATAAGCCAAGAATGACCTGGGTGGGTGGAATTTCCGTCGTGGACAAAGCGCGTCGTACAAACGACAGAACGATGACAATGCGCGTGAACGCCGTCATTGTGACAAGTGCGGCAGAGATCAGTGCCATCCCGCCCAGAAACAAGGCGACCTTGATCTGTGGCGAGAGTCCCTGAAATCCATCGGATTCAAAGATCTGTTGAATTGTTTGTGCGGAATCCATTCCGGCAGCCAGTTAAGAATGTGTTGGTGGGAAAGTGTCGCGGAGGTTGTGAAAATGAGGAGGGATTTGTCATTCGGTCGTCACCGAAAACTGAGGTCGATGTGCGGATGCCTGGTAGCGTTGACTCGCGTTGTCGCTTTCGGAAATCTCGCGTTCCATGTCCGAAAACTCGTCATGAAACGAAGAAGACGCGATGACCAGTTGCTTAATGCCGCCAGCGTCGGAAGCCACAAGGGCGCGATAGCCGGCCATTTCAATCAGTGAAACCGTTCGTCCCGGACCAAGCGACAGTGTTTCCAGGACACGTGACCGAGCATTTGACGTTGGCAAAAGACCGCGTTGACGCTGATACCGGCGGACGCCCAGAGCGGCCAGACTGAACAGACAAAGAGCGATCACGATCCATGCGACGGCTCGCATAAGAACCTGCGTCGGGCTGGTTTCGATGGACACCTCAGCACCACGCTCGCCCAGCGGTTTTGCTGAGGCTGCGGAATCCGCAACAGGCTGCTCGCCCGTCAGATCAAGAAATACGCCAGGTGATTTTTCTGCGGTCGAGTGACTGGCCTTCGTGACCACAGCCGTTTGTTCAAACTCGGCTGCGTGCTCAGATGCACTGTCGGATGTGAACTTATTGCCTTGATCTTCATCGAGTGCTGGCTCGGGCTCAACGGCGGGCGTTGGACGAAGTGGCTCGGGACTTGAGTTCTCAGAATAACGGGTTGCCGGAGTTGACTGATAAGTCGCGCGACGCACGGGCGGGGCCGCTTCGGGGACAACGGCCGTCGAACTGGAAGAAAGCTGCGTGCGATCAGCGAAATTTTGTCGCGCCGACGCATCGGTCGAAGCACGGCTGACTTCAGAGGAGAACTGCGAGCCGTCGGGAGTCCCGGACGGAACTCGCTTTTCAGACCGTGTCTGCTGGGCGATCCGCTGCGCCAGCCTGGGGTCGATCCGTGATCCTGATTCCCGTGAAGAGGACTCAGAACGGTGAACCTGACTGGCTGTACCTGGACGCTGCTGGCCACTGGCCTGAGGAACGAACAGCACCACAACGGCAACGCCGCAAAAGAATCCGCACGCGTTCGACAGCCAGCGCGGATGCCGCTGGGCGAATCGAGAGAGCGTGGGATGGGATGACATTTCCGAAGGCTGCATGAAAGGTCTCGTCCGTGAGTCCCTGGTGATCCTGAAGTTCAAATTTCATTTGAGATTTCAAATCTGATATTTGAAATCTCAAAGGAATGGCTAACGCTTCCTTGCTGACGAACGAGGCTGGTGGTCGCGGCCTTCGTCAGAACTGACAATTTCTGTAATGCGAACGGCAAATCGGTCGTCAATGACGACCACTTCGCCGCTTGCAATTCGCACTCCCTGAGCCATCACATCGACTGGCTCAGAGACGGCGCGGTTGAGTTCCACAACTGCGCCTTCACCCAATTTCAACAGTTCACCGATCGGCATGGTGACTCGGCCAATCTCCACAGAGATTTCGATGCTCACTTCTGCAAATCGTTCCAGCGGCATTGCCGTGCTGGCTCGAGTACGCGACACCTGCGGAAACTCAACTGGATGTGCTTCTGGAACGGAGGGTTCTCCGCCTGGCATAATCTGGTCGAGCGCCGATTCGGTCGCTTCGAGGGTTTCGGCAGACGATTCGTTCACGCCTGTCTCCTCAGTCTTTCCGGGACGCCAAAATTCGGAACCCCTGTCGCTGCCCCAGCCGACAAGGGAAACCCAACCACTGTAGACGACCGGAAATCCTTGCTTCCAATGGACTTCCAGCCGACTGATCAAGTACTAATGTGTCACCCACAACCAGGCGATTCATTTCGCCCAGCGTCAGTGTTGCCTTCCCCAGTCCGACCGTCATCGTGACCGGCAGGCCTTCTGCCAGTGCTCGCATCTGAGGCGACACGTTTTGATCGGCGGTTGAGGGAACGGCTGTTTCGTGGATCCCGATGGAGGCCAGACCTGCCTGCGGCATCAACATCACAAATGTTTCTTCGCCAACGGATGTCGTAACAACCACGACAACTCGGACCAGATTCTCACGCGGCTGGAAGATGCGGCTTCTCAGCGGACGTACGATGACCTGATCAAGCTCCACTGGCAGAGGAGTCACTTCAGGCCAGCCCTGACTTAAAGCACGAGCAATTTCGCCGAACAGCAGTTCGACCAGTGACAGTTCAGCCGCTGTGAGCGCTCGCTGTTCGGGCCATGTCTCACCCAGCGTTCCCAGCATTTCACTGACAAGCGTCAGAACAATGCGATTGGAGAAGGCGACCATGCTGTCAAATTTTTCAGGCCCGATCTTCAGAAGGGCAGCGTAACCCGGGTCCGGAAGAGCCTGCTGAGCCTTTTGAGCAATCGAAGAATCAATTCTTGCCGGCTGCAGTGTGATCCGTTCTCCTGCCAATGCCTGCCAGTATTCCTGGAGCATCGAAGTGGACGTTGCGTTCCATGAAGACAGCGCGCGATTCGCCGTGCCTGCCAGTCGGCGCGGTGCAGTGAAGTCTACGCTTGTAAGGTTATCTTGATTGGTCATTGAACGTTGAATTCTTCAAACAGAACGTCGTAGATCTGGTCGTAGCCGTCAGGACAAAGAACACTGTTGAAGTGATCGCGAATTTCGCGACGCAGCCGGTTCTGTCCCGCCGCGCCCCGAATATCTTCCAGGTCAAGGTCCGAGATTTTACTGAGCAGCCAGTTGCGAAGCAGAATACTTTTCGCCTCCACTCGTTTCTTGAAATCTTCTTCCACAGCCTTTGGGATCTGCATCGTGATGGCGACTCGAAGGTACCGTGACATTCGGCCTTCATCGAGATTCACCACGATGCCCTGATCTTTACCCGGGGCAGCGAAGGGAACGAAGACAGTTTCTTCTTCCTTAGGCAGTGTGAATGCTTTAACCTTCTTTTGTTTCTTTGTCGAGGTGCTGTAGCCAGCGGCAGCATTTGCCGGTGCTTCAGCATGATCACTGCCAGCTTCTTCAGAAGCGTGGTCTGCTTCTTCGTCACCAGCTTTGTGCGGTGGGCTCGCAAGCATGAATGGCATTGCGCTCCCCAGCCCTGCGCTGATCACGCCTACCGCAATCCATGGCACCAGACCGGCAGCAGAAGATTTTCCCTGGCCTTCTGCGGGTGCTGCTGCATCGTGTTTTGCTGGATCTGACATGACAACAACTCATCTTATGACTGTTTGCAGTTTGTCGGTTCGTTACCGTCGAACTCGTACTTACCCTTCAAACAAAGCAGCGCATGGCCGACATGACGGCTGACAACTGCCCGTGTCTCATCAATCGACCATTGTTCCCGGACGACGTAGCGGATTTGCCGGTCAGGTAAACTATGACGTCAGCTGTAATGCGATTCATGAAGGATGCACTCCACTGGACCAGTGGTGAAACCCCGTATCAGAGTACAACACATTACGAACGAGGGTAAACACGCAACAATGCTTCACGCAGAGACAATGGAGACCCGGGGCAAGGATGACACTGACAATTTTGCCTGTTAGCATTCTGATCCTGCCGTCCTTCGTTGCCTTACCGTCTTAATGCCGCACCGCAAGTCGAGAGCTCACTATGTCTGCGTTTCGAAGACACATCCCTGTGACTGCGACCGAAACTCGTGAGTCGCAGGGCGCTAGCCGCGGGTTGGTCGCCCGCAAAAAAGCGGCGGCTACCGCCTTGTCGCTGACGGTGAAAACACAAATCGAGTACCATTGGCCGCTGCCATGGATATGGTGTAGTCTGATGACGTTTTGCTTCGGCTTCTGCGGCCCATTGTCTGCCCAGGAATCTCTTGCGCCGCACGCGCCGGTGGATTTCAATCGCGACATCCGGCCGATCTTGTCCAACCACTGCTTTCAGTGTCACGGGGCTGATGCCGAAGCGCGCGCAGCGGATCTGCGGCTGGATGATCGCGGGGTAGCTGTAGCGCACGGAGCCATCAATCCGGATGCACCGACCAGCAGTAAGCTGCTCGCGCGGATAACTTCCCCGGAGCCTGGCGAAGTTATGCCGCCACCAGAAGCCAACAAGCCATTGACCAGCCAGCAGATTCAATTGCTGCAGCGCTGGGTTTCGGAAGGGGCCGAGTATCAGGAGCACTGGGCCTTTCGTCCGATCCGCAAGCCGCCGGTGCCGCAAGTCGGCGATCGATCCTCGGTTCGTAACGAGATCGATGCTTTCATTCTTCAGCGTCTACAGCAATCACGGCTGTCTCCGGCGGTGGAAGCTGACCGTGCAACGCTGATTCGACGTGCATCGCAGGATGTCATTGGGCTTCTGCCGACGATCGAAGAAGCGGACACGTTTATCAACGACACTTCGCCGGACGCATGGGAAAAACTCGTGGACCGGCTGTTGCAAAGTCCTCATTACGGAGAACGCTGGGGACGACACTGGCTGGATCAGGCACGCTATGCAGATTCCAACGGCTACACAATCGACGGACCGCGCACCATGTGGCCGTGGCGCGACTGGGTCATTGCAGCCCTGAATCGTGACATGCCTTTCGACGAATTCACCATCGAACAACTGGCAGGCGATCTTATGCCGAATGCGACGAAGGCTCAGCGGGTTGCTTCCGCCTTCCATCGCAATACGATGATCAACGAAGAAGGCGGCGTGAAGCCCGACCAATACCGACACGAAGCTTTGATCGATCGAGTCAACACCACGGGGGCCGTCTGGATGGGACTGACTGTCGGATGCGCTCAATGTCATACTCATAAATTCGATCCGATCACGCACGATGAATTTTATCGGCTGTATGCGTTCTTCAACGGAACTGCCGATGCCAACAGTGTCGGCGAAACCGTTGAAGTGCGTGCGCAGGAAATGTTTGGCTGGAGCGATACACAGCTGAGCCAGTTGCAGGAACTACAGAATCTGAAAAAGGAAAAAGCGGATTTGGAAAGGAACTCGCCTGACCAGCCGAATCTTTCGGCTCTCGCATGGAACTGGCAGGCGGCAAAGGTTTCCGCTATACGAGCTTCAGGCAGCATCATTCTGAAGATCAATGAAGACAGTTCATTGCTGGTGAAGCCGCTGGCAACGGCCAACGATACTCTTTCTATCACCTTTTCAAAACCTGAGGTCCTGGACACAACTGCGGCCGTGACGGCCATTCGTCTTCGCACGCTGACGGACAGCAGCCTGCCTTCGGGCGGCCCCGGAACAGCCAGCAATGGCAATTTTGTGCTGACGAATATCGCGTTGAAAGCGGGCAGTACAGAAAAGCGATTTGAAAGAGCCTGGGCGGATCACAGTCAGCCGAAGTATCCGGTAGCTGATGCCATTGATGATCTGGCGACCACAGGCTGGGCCATTAACGTTGATGCTCAGCAGGCGGAGCAAGGCGTAAAAATGAATGCACCTCACGATGCCATTTTTCTGACCAGTGAACCGATTGCTTTTGTTGACAATTTGATGACTGTGGTGATGAAACACGATCTGAACAAGAACTACCTGGTCGGCCACTTTGCAATCGATTTCTCCACGGCCGCACCCGACATGAACGACAAGGGTTCGAAGTCGGCCGAGCGACTGACGCAGATCAAACAGCGGATCAAAGAACTTGAAACCTTGCTGCCGGCCAAAGGAGATCCCGTGAAGCAGATGGTGATGAAGGAACTGGAAACGCCGCCGGAAACTTTTGTGCTCAAGCGGGGCGATTTCCTTCATCCTGATAAAGAACATGGCCGCCTGTTGCCCGGAGTTCCGGCCGCGGTCAATTTGTCCGCGCCGCAGCAGGCTTTTTCCAGCCGCCTGGATCTGGCTCGCTGGTTGGTCTCAGTCGACAATCCGCTGACAGCGCGCGTGACGGTGAACCGAGTCTGGGCGAAGCATTTCGGACGTGGTCTGGTCGAAACAGAAAATGACTTCGGCTTCCAGGGAACACCGCCGACGCATCCGGAACTGCTCGACTGGCTGGCGGCCAACTTTATGGAACACGGCTGGTCGATGAAGCATTTGCATCGCACCATTTTGAATTCCGCCACATATCGACAAAGCTCCGCGTTAACCGACGATCCACAGGGCACGGCCGCAGCAATGGCTGATCCCGATAACTATCTGCTGACTCGACAGACTCGTTTTCGCGTGGAAGCGGAGATCGTGCGGGATCTGGCCGTCGTGGCAAGCGGCCTGTTTGCTCCTGCAGTAGGCGGCCCGGGAGTTCATCTTCCGCAGCCAGAAGGCATTTACGATTTTACGCAGAACAAAAAAGACTGGCCCACGGCCGTTGGACCTGATCGTTATCGACGCACGATGTACACGATGTTTTATCGCAGTGCCCCGTATCCCTTGCTGTCCACATTTGATGCGCCAGACTTCAGCACCGTTTGCACTCGGCGAGTTCGTTCCAATACTCCGCTGCAGTCTCTGACCGTGGCAAATGATGTGGTCTTCACCGAACTGGCCGAAGGCCTGGCTCGCCGGACCCTCACCAACGCCGAACTGACAACCGATGAAGCCCGTTGCAACCACATGTTTCGCGTCTGTCTGACTCGTTCACCGGCCCCACAGGAAATCGACGTGCTGCTGGATTTTTTCAGCCGTGAACTGTCTCGCTTTCAGTCAGAACCTGAGGAAGCGGCCAAATTTGTGAAGCATCAGGAATCAGACCCTGCGACGGAAACGCTGGCCGGCTGGACCAGCGTAGCGCGGGCACTGTTCAATACCGATGAATTCCTGATGCGGAATTAGTCACCAGAATTCGATCTCGTTGCTTCGTGTTTTTTTGTCTGATGTCATAAAGAATCGAAACAGGGGACGATTGTGATTTACAGGGAAAGTAGATCACGGTAGGGACGGCTGTTGCCAGCCGCCCCCCGCACAGATCCGTACTTGACGAACTACGTCATACGGCTCCTGCCTTGAGTCGGGCGCGAAAGCGTTGGTTGGGATAGGGATGGGTGATGCGGGGACGAGGCAAATGCAGACGGACGAGCCGCTGCATTCTTTCCCATGTCCACTTGCTGCGACCACGCTGACTCCGCTGACGGATCACCGTCAGCCAGAGCCGAGTGACCTCGTCAACGAAACGGCACAAGCAGTGACTGTTGCTCGGGACGGCGTGATAGTTCAGCCAGCCCTGCACAACACTCCGCAGCCAGCGACCCATTTCGCCGAGCGGACGATGCATACGTTTCCGCAACTGCTCGTTCATCTTCTGAAGGGTCGCACCCACACGTTTGGCTTTTCCTCGTAAGACACTTTCATTCTCTATTCCAAACCGGTTTATCCCGGTACACCCTGACCCGTTTCCCAGCCTCCGGGTGGGCCGCCCCAGCCTCTGCCGGGGCCGCGACGCCAATGGCAGTCGATTTGTGATTTTAGCAGGCATCACTCTCCGAGTGATGAATAGCATGGGACCGCGTTTCGCGGCCTTCGTCACTCGGAGAGTGACGCCTACTTTGCCTACTCGAGTGCCATCCGCCCCACGCAACCCGCCGGTTGCCTCCAGCACCTCAATTATTCTGGCGCGTGAAGAACATTTCCTTCTTCAGATCTGCAGCGAGAAACAGATGTAAGGGCAACAAACAGGCTTTCCGGAACATAACAACGACCAAGCCACAACGCCTGATTCAGCTGTCGAGCGCCACGTTTCCCATGGATTTGGCCAACAACTTAACACTCGCGCCGTGACGACAATCATTCGGCATCTTCCGAGTGGCCTCGGAATTCACATGAGCTTCATCAGATCTTCACAACACATTGCGACAATCCGACGCATCGAGGCGAAGTTGATCAAGTTGATGTTGCCAACCTGGAATTTCTGCAAGTGGCGAAGGTCCAATCCATCGTCCTGAAGCACCGCAAGAGAGTAATTCAGTGCTTCACAGGGATTTAACGAAAGGTTCATCAGCAGTTAACAGCCCAGCAACAAAATATGCAAAGACAGTGAAGCCTATCTGACAAATTCGGGCAACAACTGTCTGGACGGAAGGTAGTCCGACTGACTCGTCAAGACTCAGCTTATTTTCCGAAGCATCAGTGATTACGCAACATTCAGTCGGAGTGTTTGAAGATTGTGTCATCGATCGCGACGTTGGCACAGGTGATTGGCACGCACATTTGAACCGGCCAGTTTGAGTGGGCGTGAGTAAAGCGATTGAGTTTTCTGGTTTCTATTTCCTGAGTTGAAGTTGAAAAGGTAAAGTTATGAAAAGGATGTTCAAGGGTTCCCTGATTGCGGAAGCCCGTCGCAAGGGTTTCACATTGATCGAACTGCTGGTTGTCATCGCGATCATCGCGATCCTGATGTCATTGATTCTGCCAGCAATCCAGTCTGCCCGTGAAGCTGCTCGCAGCACTCAGTGCAAAAACAATCTCCGTCAGTTCGGTATCGCTCTGTATTCATGGAGCGACTCAGACCCAGCAAAGCGAATTTGCTCTGGTCAGTTCGACGTCAAGCGTGACGGCGACCCAATGAGCTACAGCTGGGTTGGAAACGTTATCACTGTCAAGGGCGGTCTGCCAGCTGACATGCTGTGCCCAAGCAGCGAATTCTTCGGTAGCGAGAAGCTGAATGACGCACTCGGTGGCGATACGAGCAATGGCTCGGCTGCTCCGACAGCTCAGTCTCTCAATGGTCCGTTCTATACGGCTATGATTCCTGCTGCTTCTGACCAAAATCTGCGAGCTGGGGTTCTGAAGACGTTCATCACAGAAAAAGGGATGAACACAAACTACGCAGGTAGCTGGTTCATGTCTCGCGGTGCTCTTCTGTTGACGGGCAGCACTGGAACTGACGGTGGTTTCACCGTGAATGGATTGAAGTGCAAGTCTCTGGTCTTTTCTTCAGCTGATCAACGACCAACGTGCACAGGTCCGCTGACTCAGATTCAGATCAGCAATTCAGACGTACCATCCAACAACATTCCGTTGCTGGGTGACGCTGCTCCAGGTGATGCAAACGAAGCTGTACTGAACGCGGCATTGCTGGGTAGTGTGACCAGCCTTGACCGACTCGGTAAGCTGGTTGCTGGATCACGTTTGGCAGAAACAGCAAACGACGGCCCAGCTCAGGTCAGCAATTCAAGCGTCAAGTTGATGGACAACACTGCTGGATTAAATGGCGCGGTGGCTTCTGTTTACGTTCCCGTAACTTTCGCAAAGGTTGGTGACAGTAACGTCGGAAAGACCGACTACTATCAGGACAACCGCGACTGGTACGCAACACACCGCAACGGTGCGAACCTTTTGATGGCTGACGGCAGCGTCAAGACTCTGTTCGACCTGAACGGCGACCGCTTCTTCAACCCAGGGTTCGATGCGACTGGCATGACTGCTGAGCGCGACGGTTACACTGCAGGCCCAACAGAAATCAGCTCATTCGACGTCTTCTCTGGCGTCTTCCTGACCAATCCTGCAAAGATTGCTAAGGGCGCGTTCGAATAACCAACTCGATTTTTCCTGAGCTGTGTTAGGTTTTAAAATGTCCGGCCGAAGTATGTTACTTCGGCCGGACTGTTGTATTTCAGACCTATCGAGAAGTACCGAGAGCCAGTCCCCGGTTTTGTTAGGCGTTCTAAATCTCTGAATGACTCCGTAGGGCCGCGGGCAACTGAATCTCATGATCGCATGTACTAATTGTAATGCAGGAAATAGCGAATCCGCTAAATTCTGTTCTGAATGCGGTACGAAACTGCGGCAGACGCCTGCCGCAGTTCGACCGCAATCGCTCGTTCTATCAACGGACGGTTCGGGCTCAAGAATAGATTTTCCTAATCTAAACGAGAGTATCGAACGTGCTCGCGGCAAGTTGAAGGCGATGAAAGAAGGTATTCCTCAGCCTCTGACACCTTCACTTGGGCCGTTGATCGGAAGTCTTCAGACGATCCCGCCCGAGGCACAAGTGGCTCGTATTGCGGCCATTGAAGCACTCGGCAGGACTCGCGATCCTGCGATCTTGCGGTCGATGCTGTTATTAACAGGCGCTCGAGCGAAGGATGTCAGGAAGGCCGTCGCAATTGCACTTGGAAGCACACGGCATTCGCTGTCGGCTTACCTTCTATTGCCTATGCTTCAGGACGGATCCTCGCGGGTTCGAAATGTGGCCCTTCAGGCCTTAATTCATGTGGGTCAGCCCTATTGCGCAGAAGTGCTTGCTGCCGCAGCCGTAGAGAGCAAGACATTCAGGAACATTATTGTCGATACGATTGGGATTCTGAATCATTCGCAACGCCTAAAGCTCGCCGAGTCATTTGATGCTGTCAGGGCTGACTCTGGGTCTGATGCAGGCCTGTGTATTGGACAGTTTCGACAGCTGTGTTTTCAGCCAATGACGAACAAACCATCGATGGTGCAGCCATCAATGGTGCAGCCATCAATGGTGCAGCCATCAATGGTGCAGCCATCTAATTCGCCGATGCCGCAAGTGACGGGCGGCTCATTCGGCTCAGCGGTCTCCACGCATTCAGCTCCTCAGGATTTTCGAAGTCCGAGTTCCGAAATGGACTTTCGAAGATCATCGGAGCCAACGCCACACCCCGTGAATAGCCAGCCGGTTGCTGAAGTCTCGCGGGAGCAGACCTATTACGAGCCTTCGCATCGATCCGGATCGTTTCCCCCAGAGATGCCTCAGACGCATTATTCTGTGGAGTTCGATTCTCTGCGAATGTCTGGTCAAACCGACGCGGAAATGGACGTGGGACAACAAGTACTGGCTGACCTGGTCAATAGCAATCCAGCGGCTGAGCGAATTGCGAATCCTGCACCGATGTCTGCCAGTGGAATTCATGGCGCACTCGGATCAAGTGATTCATTTGCAGACTTCAGTTTCTTTCAATCTGTCTCCACAGACCTTGCGAATTCTGCTGAGTTCGCCGTACCGCAAATTGCAACATCCGGAGAATCAATGTCTCCGCCTGCGCCGCCCAGACAGTCGAATGAAACGATGCCTGGCAGCGGGGTGCGCACCAGCTCTTCTGAAATCGACGTTTTTCGGCAGCAGGGTTCGAACGGTTCTTCGGCCGTTCATTTTGGAGCGAACGAATCCGCATGGAATCTCAATGCGTCTGGCAGCTTCCAGGCGATTAAGACCGCTGACAGACCTGTGTTGCCAGTCAGTAATGCCATGGACCCACAACAGCAGTATTCGCAGCAGCAGTATCCACAACAGCAGTATCCACAACAGCAGTATCCACAACAGCAGTATCCACAACAGCAGTATCCACAACAGCAGTATCCACAACAGCAGTATCCACAACAGCAGTATCCACAGCCGCAGTATCCACAGCCGCAGTATCCGCAACAGCAGTATCCACAGCCGCCCAACAACCTGACTCCGAACTCATTTCCCAATATCTCTGTCCCCGCGTTCGCTCCGCAGGCGATGCATGGTCAATCTGCTCTGACAGATATGACGGGATCTGCACCAGTGATCCCAGCGTTCAGTTTTGCTCCAGCCGCCAATCCGGTGGTTACCAGCACAGCTGGCATAAATTCAGCGACGACCGGAAGTGTGATTGTTGGTACTTTGGCGGCGCAGACAATTAACTCAACTGTGGCAGTGCCATCGACGGCTCCGCCCGTACAAGGTTCTGCTTCTGCACAGCAGAATGAACCGACTCCAGAGCAGGAAGCCTCCGCGCACACCAAAGCCCTGAATGAGAAGAATTTGCGACGGCTTGCGGAATTTCGCCAGGCGGCTTTTCACGATCTGTTGCAAAACAAGGAAAGTTTGGAAAGTAACGTCCCGCGCCTCATTTCAAAGAAGATCGCTTCTTTGATGACCACGCCCGCAACGGACGTGGAACGGATCAAACAACAGATTCGATCTCTGGGACAGTCAAAGTCGCCATTTGCGATCGAAGCTCTGGGAACGTTCTGTCATAAGCCTGCTAAAGAAGTGCGAATCGCATGTGCAGAAGCATTGGGAATGATTTCACATCCGAGCTCCGCAGTATTGCTGCTGAAGTTCCTGAGTGATAAATCCGGTACCGTTGCGGATTGTTCCGTCAGGTCGATGATAGCCATCAACCAAGCTGGTATTCGTGGCGTGATCCTTGCGGCTGGACTGGTGACAACATCTTTCCGAACGATTGTCACATCTGCCCTCGACGAACTGGACCCTCCTCAAAAATCGAGCTGGGAGCAGTTTCTGCTGACTCAACTGTCTGGGTCTGATCATGATCTTACGGCGTTTGTGATATCACTGCTTGCCAGAATGACGGTCGCGACACATGTTGAGATCTATCTGCAGATGGTCAAGCATGACTCGGCCAGAATTCGAGCCGCCTGCGTCGAGGCACTTGTTCGCACAGGATTGAAAAGAGTGATTGGAGCAATCAACGATTCGATGATTGATCCGGACCCACAGGTTCGCTCTCAGGGTGCGATTGCCGTTGCCACTATTTGCAGCCCGCGAAGTATCGAACTGCTCGTCACTTTGATTCAGGATCCCGATCTGACGGTCCGGCGGAATGCCGCCCAAACTGCATCTCGGATTGATGAGGCTGAAATTGGCCCTGCTGTGGCAGCTGCAATGAATTCAGAAGCCGACGCCACAACCGTGGAGCACCTGCTGGCTGCTCTGAATCGAAATGGCGGAAACGATTCCTTGTCCGTGCTAACGCGATATGTCGAGGGCGAATCAGGTAATTTGCGTGACTTGGCACTGAAGGCATTAAGGAAGCTGAAGGCTCCCGCGAGTGTGCCTGTCTTCCGACGACTGCTTGACGACAGCAATCCTGCCGTCAGACGGCAGAGTGTGGAACAACTAGCAGCCCTGAAATTTAATGCGGTGCTTCCTCGAATTCACGAAATGCTCAAGAACGACACTGATGAGTCCGTGCGAGGTTCCTGCGCAAAGGCCATTGGGGAAATGCAGGACAAATCGGCACTCCCTCTTCTTGAAGCAGCATTGGAAGACAGTGCGGTGGTTCGACTTCAGGCAGTGATCTCGCTGGGAAAGCTTGGTAATCATGCAGCTGGCCCGGTTTTGCTGGGCCTGCTGCGAGACGTTCAGCCTGAGATTCGATATCAGGCGGTCAGAGCGATCGGTCAGCTGAAACTGGAAGGTAGTGAAGAACAGATCGAGGCGCTGTTCCAGGACAAGGACGAAATGGTCCGCCGCGGTGCCGAGCAGGCGCTGCAGGAGCTTGGAATGACCGTGAGTCAAATCAGGTCGCGAAGGACAAAACGTCGATTCGTCTCGATATTGTCGAAGCTTTCCCCCAACGTGATTGCAGGGGCGATTCCGGGAGGATCGAAAAGTCTGTTGGTGATCCTGCTTCTAGCGGTTTCGATTGGAGCATTTTGGGGAATCGGGAGTATGGTCTCGCTTGCGGGAGGTGGCGAACAACTTCCGATGACATCTGTCATCGGCGTAGCCGCATCCTCAAAAACACAACAGGCGTTCATTCTCCGAAAATTGGATATTCTCGATGTCTGGTCGCTTACCGACACGACGTTAACCAATCGATTCAAAGTTCCTGCGGGCACGACACAGATCATACCGGAGGCCAATGGCAGTTTGTTGCTTGTGCATCCCGACGAAGGTATTCGGCAACTGGATCTAAAGGTCAGTTTTTCTCCGGAAGGTGCGAAACTCGTTGCCTTTGAAGGTACTGTGGCGGGAATATTTATGGAGACTCAATCCAATTCCCTATGTCTCTTTGAAAATGCCGCCGCTGGTCCGCAGTTGCGAATTCTCGACGCTGCGACCCTGCAGGAAAAAAACAAGATTTCTCTGCCAGTGCCATTCAAAGGGAATTGCATCGTCAGCCCCGATATGAAATATGCGGCGATGTTGCAGACGAACGGCGCTCTGACCCTTGTTGATACTGTGTCACGCGATGTCGCCGAAGCCAATGTCGCAAACATGGCAAAGATCGCCTCGCTGGACATGGTGTTTGCGATTCAGTTTTCCTCTGATATGAAGTACTTCTGCTTTGGAGGAACAAAGGGCTTTTTTTCAATTCAAATCGACAAAATGTCGCTGGTAAAACATGTCAAGGATGCCGGCGGCTGCGTCTTTATCCAGGCACTGCCAGGAAGCTCGGATGTTTTGGCGCTGACTGGAGGCTCGGTGCTGGAATTTAAGGACGAATTCCAGACGATGTCTACGGTGGCTGTCCCAACCCTGTCGACTTTCAATTATATGGATCCGCAAGGGAAAATGATCATTTCCGCAGCAGACGACCAAAAGGAAGTACAGGTATTTAACGTTCAGGCGAAAACGTCTGTTAATATTCCTCCCAACGAGTAAGCGGCCACTCATGTTCAAAGAGCAGACCATGCTTAGTGGGAATCCCGGATTTCAAGGTCGATACAGCACGGGAAACAGCTTATCCGGGCCTCCAAATGATCCGCAGGGACGCATGTCCGCGGGTGTTTTTTGGTACCTCGTTTTTGCGGCTGTGTTGTTGTCAATGATTCCCTATTTCGCAACGCCTGCGAACGGCCTGCTGAACTGGGACGATCCAGAGTATCTCTTTAACCGGCCTGAGATTCGAAAGGGATTCAGTACACAATCCGTGACCTGGGCGTTTCAGACCTCTGCTTGTTCAAATTGGCATCCGCTCACCTGGCTTTCTTACATCGCCGAAGCTCACTTCTTTGGCTTTAGCACGTTTGTGATGCATGTCACCAACATTGTTCTGCATGGCCTGAATACTTTGCTGGTCGCTCTTGTTGTCCGGGCTTTCACCAGACGGTCAGATATTGCGATCTTTACCGCCTGTTTCTTTGGCATCCATCCGCAGCATGTCGAAGTTGTTGCGTGGCTTTCGGAACGCAAGGAACTTCTGTGTTGCACATTTGGGTTGTTGACACTTTTGACATGGGCTCGATTCCGACTGACCGGCAGAATCGCCTGGCTCGTGTGTTCCCTGTTTTGTTTTGCACTGAGTCTCCTGGCAAAGCAAATGTTGATGACTCTGCCGTTTCTTTTGTTGGTCCTCGAAGTCTGCCCGCTCCGCGATGAAGACAATGTGATCTCATTCCGGAAGCTATTCACGGCGTGGAAGTGGACGGTTCCGTTTTTCCTGATGATGGTCTATTTTCTTGTGCGCGTGTTTCAGGCGCAGGAAGATGGTGGGGCAATCAGTACCACAGATCACGTGCCAATGTGGATGAGATTGACCAACGCCATCCAGAGCATCGTTTGGTATGTTGCGCAGACATTCGTTCCTATTGGACTTCAGCCGTTTTACCGACATCCGCTGGCAAATATTTCATTGCCTTTGACTGCGTTCTGTGGGGCGATCCTCCTGGCAGGCTGTACCTGGGTGATAGCGAACCGTCGTCGGCCTTGTGTACTGGCAGGAAGTCTTTGGTTTCTGGGAACGCTCGTGCCAGTACTTGGGCTTGTACAACTCGGATCCGCTGCGAGGGCAGACCGCTATATGTACTTCCCTCACATAGGCTTGTTTATTGTCATTGGTTCACTGCTGCCGCTTCGATCACCGGTTTCAGGGAGACGAATGGCTGCTGGCGTGTTGGTAATCGCACTTGCTTTCACGACGGTCGCGTATCGACAAACGCTATTCTGGAAGGACAGTATCGCACTCTGGACTCGATGCATTGAATGTGATCCGGTCAGTTATCGAGGACACGATATGCTGGCGCTTTCCCTGCTTGTGGCAGAACGCCACGAAGACGCTCTGCAGGAGGCAAAGTTCGCTCTCCGATTTCCTGAAAACCAGCAGAATGGCTCCGTTTACACAACCATTGGATGCAGTTTGCTTTTCATGGGGGACCTTCCGGGCGCGATTACAAACCTTCGAGAAGCCATTCGGCTGACGCCCCACGATTTTAGAGCACTAACCAACCTTGGTTATGCGGTGCGAGAGACTGATATGGCCGAGGCTCATCAATTGTTTACCGAGGCCCTGAAACACGCGCCCGGGAACCTTGAGGCAACAGCCAACCTCGCAAACTGCGAAGCTTCCGTCGGGAACTATCCGCGAGCAATGGAGCTTCTGAAAGAGGCCATGGTCATGGCACCAAACGAACCTCGGCTTCGGGAAAACTATCGACTGTGTCAAGAAGCTCTCCGGAATGCGCCAAAGCCTTGATTACCACTAACGCACTGCGTACGACCAATTTACTCAATTCATTGCCCACGGTTGAGTTCGTCCGAAGCGGTTTCTCCTCGATCATTGGAAAGACGCAATCGCAGTCATCCCACGACAGCCATTAATGGATCCTTCATACTGATCCGAAAGAATACGGCTGTGGAGAAACTACAATTTTGAAGCCAAGTCGCAGGAACACATTTATGATTCGCGAGGACATACTCACGCTGATTGGTGGTGGCAATTCGCCGGACAGCGACTATATGCCAGTGGCGTGTTTGTTGAACAGTGGTTACGGCTGCGTGGGATATTTCAACCAGTCGATTAACGAAAATCTTTCTGCTGCGATCGTGCTCCTGAACATGAGACTCGTCGATCTGCGTGTGGAAGAAGGGCATTCACGCAGGGGCCGGGTGGCAGACTTCAATGATTTCCTGCAAGACGTCGTGGCTCAGCATGTTCAGTCTGAAACGGAAGCGGACGGGGATCAAACGGAAAACGCCGACGGCACGATTCCGTTGACGGCCATCCCGGTCAGTGAAATCGCCATGCTGTACCCGGTTGCACATATTGCAAAACTGCTGAAATCGGCACAGCGAGTGACACACGGCGAGAAGCCCGCTCCCGGCAGCGGAGTGCCCACCTTTCTGGACTTCAATAACAAAAGCATCGTGCTTAAAGTGCTGCGTGCAAGAATTTGGTGACGTCACGGTGATTCGCTTGCGCTTCTGCGGGGGCGAATTCTGATGTCGCCGGGAAACGAACATTGCTAGTGCTCCGTCAAGCATCGATTGAGAAGTAGCCGGACTCGTGAGAGTTCGGAGCTTTCTGAAGTCTCACGACTTCAGCTACACATCTTCTGACCCTGCACAGAGCACTAGAACCAGATCTCTTCCGAGCGGGGGGGGGGA
>Ga0209491_10000238_pt1 | contig 107828 bp, 114 predicted proteins | sample BON02_FD_187213 | JGI IMG/M metagenome (GOLD analysis project Ga0209491, IMG submission 187213) | Freshwater microbial communities from Lake Bonney liftoff mats and glacier meltwater in Antarctica - BON-02 (SPAdes) (version 2) | ecosystem: Environmental > Aquatic > Freshwater > Ice > Glacier... | reverse complement strand
CCCAAAGCAAAAACGCGCGCTCGAACTGATCCAGCAGATCCGGTTGTAGACAGAAACCGGAACCCCGTCCTCAAGCCAAGTGCTTGTAACGCAAGATGAACTCGCACAAAGGTTGGAGGAACTTCAGGCTAGAGACGCACCCGGAAATCGGCCGGCGGGTTTCTGCGGGTTCGCCGCTGCGGGAACTGGTGATTGCCCGCGGGCAGGCGGGGTATGTCGCGCTCTACGAGTATTCACCCGCAGCAGACCGTATTCGCATGCTTGCCGTGCGTCATCAGCACGAAGCGGGATATTGGAGTGAGTAGCGGTAAGCGGGTGAGGGAGTGCATGATTGCAAGACCTGACCCCGTTGCTTGCGTTGCTTGTGCCATCGACGTTGAAATGCCCAATTTTCGGTAGATACAATTCTTTCGTGCTGGAATTGAAAGCTATCTGGACCTTGTACTGCCCGTCAGATGCCAGCGGTGACTGTCGAATTACTGCTTCGAAATCTTCGTAGGGAATGAACAAGGGAGGCTCTCGATCAGTAAAAAAGCAAAGATACGAACTACTCCAATGCAATTCGAATGGGATCGAGCCAAGGCCGGGCAGAATCTGAAAAAGCACCGGCTGTCATTCGATGAGGCAGTAACTGTGTTTTACGATCCGCTCGCTGCAACATTTGGTGATCCTGATCACTCTGTCGGCGAAAACCGTTTCATTACAATTGGACGTTCCTCGCATGGCCGTCTGTTGGTGGTGGTGCATGCTGACCGCGGCGATCATCTTCGGGTCATTAGTGCTAGACTAGCCACTGCGCGTGAACGCAAGCGCCATGAAACTTAAAATCGATTATTAGTCTGAAAATATGCGATCAGAATACAACTTTGATTATTCGAAGGCGGTACGCGGGAAATATCATAAGCGAGTACTGAAAGAAGGCACGAACGTCGTGGTGCTTGAGCCGGATTTGGCAAAGGCGTTTCCGGATTCAGCTGTTGTAAACGAAGTGCTGCGCATCGTGCTCAAAGCCGTAGAAGCTTCCAGGCCACCAGTAACAAGCCGCTCACCACGGGCGCGCACAAAATCCCACCGCGCGGGCTAACTGTATAGCCTTCGGCTCCCTCGGCAACTTCGCCCCACACCGCGCACAGAACTTGTCCTTCGCTCCCACCGGCTGCCCGCAATCCTGACAGCGCCGCAGTTCGCAATACCGCATCACGGCTTGAGCTTGTCCTCGAACCAGTTCCACATCTCCGCCACGCCCAGTGTCAGGTAATCGCGCTGGCAGTGCTGCGCGCCGCCTTCTTCGGCAGTGAAGACGCGCAGCGTTTTGTCCTTTGATCCCGAGGCGTTGTACAGCGCCTGCGCGTCGGCCAGCGGCACCTGCTCATCGTCGGCGCCGTGCACGATCAGGAACGGACATTTCATTTTCTGCACCACGCCGTCGAGCTTGTACGGTTCGAGTTTGGTCAGCGCCTCTTCCAGTGTGTCGACACCCAATATCCACGTAATGTGGTGACCGGGCACCGACATCGAGGCCTTGAACTTGGCTGCTATGCGTTTTTTCCAGGTGGCGTGGTAATCCCAGATCGCGCCCCAGGCGATGCAGGCGGCGAAGCGTGGTTCCATCGCGGCCATGCGCGGCGAGTAGTAGCCGCCGAGGCTGATTGCAACCACGCCGATTTTTTTCGGATCCACGTCGTTGCGTTTTTCCAGCCAGTCGACACAGGCGGAGCCGGCGACTTCGTAGTCGTGGCGCAGGAAATGGCCGCGGAAGCGGATCGCCTCGCCCGTGCCGGGGCCGTCCATGATCAGTACTGAAATCCCGCGCTTGATCAGGTCGGGCACGCCGCGCACGTACTGGATTTCCTTGGTGACGTCGAGGCCGTCGAAATACACCACGCAGGGCGGGCGTTTCGATTTCGCGTTCTGCGCATGCACGAAGTAGCCGGGCAGGCTGCCGTCGGCAAACGGAATCTCGACGATTTCGATTTTGACGTCGGTCAGTGCGACATGGCGGTGGAAACAATCGACGCCGTTCTTGAATGCAGCCAGCGCAATCGCATCCTTGGGGGTGCGGAAGCGCTCTGCCATCTGGTAATAGTTGCAGGCCCGCAGGTAGGCATGGGCTGCCGATACCGGATGCCGACTTTCTTCGAATCGCTGCGCATGGGCACGGACTTTATTGGCGACCGAGACACAGGCATGAAACCAGGCGTCGTCATCTTCCGGCGCCGCGTCCTTCAGTTGCATGCCGATCCGGTGCAGTTCGCTGATTTCGGAGCCGCCGTAGGGTGCGGCGCTCATCATGTTGATGAAGGCCGAAGACCAGCGGTAGTTGCCGGGGAAATACATGAAATAGGCGGGATCCTTCTGGGCCGACATGCGGAACTCCTCAGCGATGATGTGATCGGTGGATCGAATGCCGCGGTCGATCGGTGCCGACCGGCCGCGGTGTGTGGCAATTTACACTTTGGGAATTTTCGCAATTTTGGCGACGCGCGCCCATTTTGCGATTTCGTCCTGGATGAAATCGGCAAATTGGGCAGGACCTTCGCCGCCCACGTAGTAGCCCTGGTCGGTCAACTGTTTGCGTATCGCAGGATCATTGAGCGGTTTTTGCAGCACCGCATTCAGGCGGTCGATGACGGCCTTGGGCGTGCCGGCCGGGGCCAGCAGGCCGTTCCAGTTGTAACTGGAAAATCCCTTGACGCCCTGTTCGGCTGCGGTCGGCGTATTGGGCATCAGTGACGAACGTTCGGCTGCGGTGACTGCCAGTGCCCGCATTTTGCCCACGGCGACCAGTGGTGCGGCGGGGGCGATCTGCACATAGGCAAATTCGACATTGCCGGCCATGAGATCGATCATGTACAGCGCAGCACCTTTGTACGGCACCATGTTCATGTTGATGCCTACCGTGGTCGAGAACAGTTCGGTGCCGAGATGGCCCACGGTGCCTATGCCCGGCGAGGCGTAATTGATCTTGCCGGGGACGCGTTTGGCCAGCGCGATGAATTCGCGCAGATTGCGTGCCGGCACCACCGGGTGCACGCACATGCAGCTCGCGGTACGCACGATCAGCGTGATCGGTGCGAAATCACGCGCCGGGTTGTAGCCGAGTTTTTTGCGCACACTGGGGGCGATGGTCAGCGGTCCCGGATTGCCGCCGAGCAGGGTGTAGCCGTCGGGTGCGGCCTTGGCGACGGCTTCGGTGCCGATGATGCCGCCGGCGCCGCCGCGGTTGTCGACCAGTACTTGCTGGCCCAGTGCTTCGGCTATGTAATTGCCGGCCCAGCGCGAGTGGGTGTCGGTTGGCCCACCGGCAGAAAACGGCACGATCAGCCGTATGGGTTTAGACGGATAGGTTTGTGCCGTGGCGTGCACGGCAGCAAAACCCAGCATGAGTACAGCCAACTGCGTCAGCTTGTTCATGGGCTCCTCCAGAGTGGGCGCTCATATTGTGAACGGCTGTGGAGCGCTGTAGAGCACGATAGAGAGCGGAGCCTGACCTGTCAATCGGTCGTGGGCCATCTGTTAAAATTCAGGCATTCGCAAAATTTTTGAAAAATAAGGAAAACAATGGCCGTAAAGTCCAGAAAGTCCGCAACGCGGAAACCTAAAACCAGAAAATACAGCGACATCATTTATGAAGTGAAGGACCAGGTGGCGTGGATTACCATCAATCGCGAGAAGGTGCTGAACGCGTTTCGCGAGCAGACGCTGGACGAAATTATCGATGCGCTGAAATTCACGCGTGAGGACCCGACCATCGTCTGTGCCGTGATCACCGGCAAGGGCAACAAGTCGTTCTCCGCGGGCGGCGATTTTTATGCCATGAAGCGGCTCAATTTCACCAACGCCTATATGTGGAATGACCGCATGCTCGGACTGGCGATGACCATCCGCGGCCTGCCGATCCCGGTGATCGCCATGGTCAACGGCTGGTGCATGGGCGGTGGACATGAACTCGCGCTGTGGTGTGACTTGGTGATCGCCTCGGAAAACGCGGTGCTCGGCCAGACCGGCGCCAAGGTCGGGGCCTGCCCGACGGTGGGTGCGACCCAGTACATCCCGCGCATCATCGGCGAACGTCTGGCGCGCGAAATGATTTTCTGCGCGCGGCGCTTCGGTGCCAAGGAAGCGGTGGAAGTCGGCCTGATCAACAAATGTGTGCCGCAGAAAGATCTGGTCAAGGAAACGCTGAAGTGGTGCGAAACCATGAAGGGCCACAGTGCGCTGACCATCCGCATGACCAAGAAGTCGCTGAATGCCGAGTCCGACAATCTCTACGCGTCGTGGCAACACGGCATGGAACTGCTGGCGCATGTCTGGGGTTCACCCGAAGCCAACGAGGGCATGGAAGCTTTCCTCGCCGGACGCAAGCCGAATTTCCAGAAATTCCGCGTGCAGGCGAAGAAGGAACTCGACAAATACGTGGACGGCTACGAGCGGAATCTGAATGCACCGCCGTCGATGCGGCGGAAGAAGTAAGAGTCTGAAGAAAAACTGAACCGCCAAGACGCCAAGACGCCAAGACGCCAAGCAGAACGGCGGGATAATTAGTTGTTGATTTCTTGGCGCTCTTGGCGACCTTGGCGGTTAAAGATATTGTAGTCCTTCAGTAACAAAGGATTTTGATGAGTTCTGAACATACCGGAGGTGCGCTCGCCGGGGTCCGCGTCCTCGACCTGACGCGCATCCTCGCCGGCCCGCTGTGCACCATGACGCTGGGCGACATGGGGGCCGACGTGATCAAGGTTGAGCCGCCGGGCGCGGGTGACGATACCCGCAACTGGGGGCCGCCGTTCGCCAAGGGCGAATCGGCGTACTACCTCGGCGTGAACCGCAACAAACGCTCGATCACGCTGAACATGGCGGTGAAGTCTGGGCAGGAAGTGCTCGCCGGGCTGATCAAAAAATCGGATGTGCTGGTCGAGAACTTCAAGGTCGGCACGCTGGAGAAGTGGGGTTTCGGCAACGACTGGCTGGAGAAAAACGCGCCGCGGGTGATCCGCTGCTCGATCACCGGTTACGGCGCTACTGGCCCCAAGGCCGGACTGCCCGGCTACGATTTCATCCTGCAGGCTGAGTCGGGACTGATGGGCATCACCGGCGAGCCCGACGGCACGCCGATGAAATACGGCGTCGCCATTGTCGACATTTGCACCGGCATGCTCGCCTGCAATTCGATACTTGCGGCTTTGAATGCACGGCATGCGACCCGGCGCGGGCAGCATGTCGAGGTGTCGCTGTTCGACAGCGGCCTCGCGATGCTGGCCAATGTCGCTGCCAATCATCTGGTGTCCGGGAAAGACGCGGGACGCTTCGGCAACGGCCATCCCAACATCGTGCCGTACACGGCTTATCCGACGCGCGATGACATGATTGCGGTGGCGGTGGGCAACGACAGGCAGTTCGCCAAATTTTCCGCGGCACTCGGTAATCCGGAGTGGGCTGACGATGCGCGATTTACGAAGAACCCGGACCGTATTGCCCATCGCGATGCACTGGATGCGCTGATCAAGACCGAATTGCAGCGCGAGGGTGCAGAATCCTGGATTACCAATCTGATGGCGGTGGGCATCCCCTGCGGTCGCATCAACAGCGTGGCGCAGGCACTGGCAGCACCGCATGTGATTGCGCGGGAAATGGTGACGGAAGTCGAACACCCGACGGCGGGCACGGTGAAAATGCTCGGCATGCCCTACCGTTTCAGCGATACGCCGGCGAGCATCCGTCGCGCGCCGCCGACTTTGGGCCAGCACACCGAGGCCGTGCTGCGCGACGAACTGGGTTTCAGCGATGCTCGCATTAATGAGCTGCGCGCAGAAAAAGTGATTTAAATCAATGGCTTATGATTAACCCCTGATGATCACCAACCTCAGCCACGTCTCCATCGTTGTCCCGGACCTCGCGGCGGCCATAACCCGGCTGCTGAAGACGTACGGCCTGGCAGCGGGTGAGATCAAGGTCAACGCAGAGCAGGGCGTGCGCATGACCTACATCGATCTCGGCAACGCCAAGATCGAACTGATGGAACCGTCGCGGCCGGATTCGCCGATTGCAAAATTTCTGGAACGCAATCCCAAAGGCGGCATTCATCATTTCTGCCTCGGCGTCGACAGCGTTGCGCAGACGACGAACACACTCGCGGCCGCCGGCGTGCAGGTGTTGGGCGGCGGCAAAGAACAACTGAACGTGCATGGCGAACGTATCGCGTTTGTGCACCCCAAAGATTTTCTCGGCGCGTTGATTGAGCTGGAAGAAAATAAGTTGGAAGAAAATAAAATGGAGCAAAACGGTGGCTGAACAGCAATCCCCGCAACGCATTGCCGGCGCCAGGCTACGCGCTTTCATCGCGGCAGCTTTCGAGGCGGTGCAGGTGCCGACTGCCGACGCGAAAGTGATTGCCGAGTTGATGGCGCAGGCCGACATCAACGGTTCCGAGGGCCACGGCGTGTTCCGACTGCCGCAGTACATCCGCCGCATCAAGGGTGGTGCGGTCAACGTCAAGCCGAACATCCGCATCGAACGCGAGATGGCGGGCATGGCGCTGGTGCACGGCGATAACGGCATGGGCCATCTGGTAATGAAGTTTGCTGCGGAAACCGCGATCGAGAAAGCGAAGACCGCGGGCGTGGCCTGGGTTGGCGCGCGCTGGAGTAATCACGCCGGACCGGCCGCGCTGTATGCGGCGATGCCGCCGGCGCACAACATGATCGGCCTCTACATGGCCGTGGGCAGCGCCAACCATCTGCCGCCGTGGGGCGGGCTGGACATGCTGCTGTCGACGAATCCAATTGCAGTGGCGGTACCGGCCGGTGACGAACCGGCCATTGTTCTCGACATGGCGACCACGGTTGCTGCGTACGGCAAAGTCAAAACCAAAGCCCAGCGCGGTGAAATGATGCCCGAAGGCTGGATGATGGACCGGCAGGGCAAGCCGCTGACCGATCCCAAACGTGCCAGTGAAGGTTTCCTGCTGCCGATCGGCGGCTACAAGGGTTACGGCCTTGCGCTGATCATCGGACTGCTTGCTGGCAACCTGAACGGTGCAGCGATGGGCAAGGACGTGGTCGATTTCAACAACAACGACACCAGCGAGACCAATACCGGCCACGCCATCATCGCCATCAATATCGAAGCGTTCCAGCCGCTGGCGGAATTCAAACAGGGTATGGATACGCTGATCCGCGACATTCGCAATTCACAGCGCCTGCCCGGCGTCGACCGCATCCGCCTGCCGGGCGAAGGTACGCATTTGGCGCGCGCTGACCGGGAGAAAAACGGCATTCCGATGCCGCCGGCGCTGCTCGCTGCGCTGGATCAACTTGCAGGCGAACTGAAGATCGCACCGCTGCACTGAGTTACTGCCGGGACCGCCGTGATCGACGGTCGCGGGACGCACAACCTTGAACAGGAGAGCGTGACATGGCTGAGAAATTCGATGCGATTGTGATCGGTGCCGGGCAGGCCGGGCCGGCAATGGCGGCACGCTGCGGCAAGGAGGGGCTGAAGACGGCCATCGTCGAGCGGCACCGGTTCGGCGGCACCTGCGTCAACAACGGTTGCGTACCGACAAAAACTCTGGTCGCGAGTGCGCGCGCCGCCCATGTGGCGCGCACCGGTGCTGATTATGGCGTCGTCCTCGACAGCCCCGTGCGTGTGGACATGGCGAAGGTCAAGGCGCGCAAGGATGCGATCGTGGAAAAATCGCGCGCAGGGGTGCGGTCGTGGCTGGACGGCGCCGCCAACGTCACTGTCATCGAAGGGCATGCGCAATTCACCGGTTCGCACCGCGTGCGCGTCGGCGACCGCGAACTCGAGGCATCGCGCATTTTCATCAATGTCGGCGGCCGCGCGGCGATGCCGGACCTGCCGGGAATCGGCGATGTGCCGGTCCTGAACAACGAACGCATCATGCAGGTAGACCGCGTGCCCGAGCACCTGATCATCATCGGCGGCAGCTACATCGGACTCGAATTCGCGCAGATGTATCGCCGTTTCGGCAGCCGGGTGACGGTGATCGAGGCCGGGCCCCGCTTGATCGGGCGTGAAGATGAGGACGTGTCCGAGGCGATCCGCGCGGTGCTCGCGGCCGAGGGCATCGAGTTTCAGCTCAACGCGAAATGCATTTCGATGCAGCGCCGCGGCGCAGGGGTTGCCATAGGGGTGGCCTGCGAGGGCGAAGCGCCGCCGGTTGAAGGTTCGCAGGTACTGCTCGCCACCGGCCGTGTTCCCAACACGCACGACCTCGGTCTGGCGGCGGCGGGCATCGAGGTCGACCAGCGCGGTTACATCGTCGTTGACGAGGGACTCTCAAGCAATGTCGACGGCGTGTATGCGCTCGGTGATTGCAACGGCCGCGGCGCGTTTACCCATACCAGCTGGAACGATTACGAGATTGTCGCGAGCAACCTGTTTGACGGCAAGGCGTGCAAGGTCGGCGAGCGCATTCCCATATATGCGCTGTTCGTTGATCCGCCGCTGGGTCGCGTCGGCATGACGCATGCGCAGATCCTCGACTCCGGCCGGCCGGCGCTGTCGGCGAAGATGATGATGACCCGGGTGGGCCGCGCCCGGGAAATGGGCGAAACGGCGGGCTTCATGAAGGTCGCGGTGGCGGCGGACACCAAGGAAATCCTCGGCGCGGCAGTCTTCGGCGTGCATGGCGACGAAGTGATCCACGCTTTCCTTGAAGTGATGACCACGCGCCAGCCCTACGACGTGATCAATCGCGGTGTGCACATCCATCCGACGGTGTCGGAATTGTTGCCGACGCTGCTCGAGGGGCTGGCGCCGCTGCGCTGAATCCGGCTGCACCGTTCGGGTCGGCGACAGGTGCGCCGACGGCGCCTTATACCGCGGGCTCGTCGACCACGCCGTTGGTCAGGATGCCGATGCCTTCGATCTCGGATTCGATGATATCGCCGGCATTGAGGAACCAGTCGGGATTGGCCAGTGCGCCGCCGCCAGGTGAACCGGTAGAGATGATATCGCCGGGCATCAGCGTCATCTGCGAGAAATGCGCAACCAGCTGCGGAATGTTGAACAGCATGTCGCAGGTGTTGCCGTCCTGGCGCGTTTCGCCGTTGACCCGTGTCTGGATGCGCAGGTGCATCGGATCCGGGATGGCATCGCGGGTGATCATCCACGGACCCAGCGGCGCAAAAGTGTCGAAGGTCTTGGCGAGGAACATGTGGCCGCCCTGGCGTTCCAGTGTGCCGAGATCGCGCGCGGTGATGTCATTGACGATGGTGTAGCCGGCAATCACGTCATAGGCTTTTTCTTCCGGCACATCCTTGCAGCGCTTGCCGATGACCACGGCGAGTTCGGTCTCGCAATCCAGTGCCTGCGTGATGCGCGGCTTGATGATGTCGCGGCCGGGACCGGTAATCGACGACAGGGTCTTGATGAAGCCCGTGGGAATTTTGCCCGGCGCCTTGCCGGGATTGCTGGTGTAGCCGGGATAGTTGCGGCCGACGGCGATCAGTTTGGACGGCCGCACCGGTGCGTAAACGCGGCAATCGGCGAGCGGCAGGAAGATGGGCTCGCGGTTGATGCCCAGTGCGTCGGGTGTGGCGGTGGCGAGGCCAGCAAGATAAGTGTAGGCATCGGCCAATGCCAGCCACGCAGGCTCGCCCATGTGCAGGAATTCGGTGATGTACGGCGGCATGTAAATGGCCGCGAGTTCGCTGCACTTGGGGTTGCCGGCGCGGGCCAGATGCAATGCATAACCGGCACGCAGATCGCCAATCAGGTCTGGTGCAATCAGCACGCCCAGACGCGCCAGTGTGCGCGGTTCGTGCTTGAGGCTGTAACGAAGCAGTTTCACGATATGCCCTTGTGTTGCGGAAAGTTGTTGAGGGACCGAAATGATCATAACAAACGCGAATTCGACTGCATTCGCTGCAAATCGCGTCCAACCGGAGTATTGCTGCAGGCCGGAATAAACATGTAACTTGTTGTTTAATTAGGTTATTCTAGATCAATCTCGCAACTGTTTGCGGGTAATGATGCGACTTGTGGAACATTTCATGGCTGGTCCCGGCCTAAGGTGGGTATCGTGCGGGTCGCGATGTAAAAGATTGGCAAGGGAAAACAGAAAATGAAGAAAACAATCATCGGAATGTTGTTCGTCATCTGGTCGGCAATGGTCGCCGTCGCGTGGGCGCAAACACCGCCCGATGAACTGGTGCGTACGACGGTTGAGGAAGTGATGGCCGTGCTCAAGCAGAACAAGGACCAGCGGGTGTTGCAGGACATCGCCGAGAAGAAGGTGTTGCCGAATTTTGATTTTAAGGCGATGACGCAACTGGCCATGGGCCGGTTGTGGCGTGATGCGAACCCCGCCCAGCGCAAGGCGCTGGAGAATGCATTTCGCACATTGCTGGTGCGCACCTATACGGCAGCGCTGGTCGATGCGTCCCAGGTTGACCGCAAGGTCGAAGTCGAGGTCAAACCGCTGCAATTGAAGCCGGGAGAGGACTACACCACGGTGCGTACCCTGGTGAAGGAGTCGGGGCGTCCGCCACTGAGCATCGATTACCGGATGACGCTGACCGACAAGGTTTGGAAAGTCACCGACATCGTTGCGGAAAATGCCAGCCTGGTGATCAGTTACCGTGGCACATTTGCCAGTGAAATCGGACGTTCGGGTGTCGATGGCCTGATCAAGGTCCTCGAAGAAAAGAACAAACAGGGCGCATAATCCCGGACGCGGCCGTATTTTCCGGTACTGCGGAATATTGTTCTGCTGCGCTGGATGCGGCATTTGTCCGGAATTCAAGCATGCGTTTCCTACAGCCAGATTCATTTCCGAAGCTGCTGGTCGTCGGTTTTGCGATGGTGGCGTTGCCGCTGATTTTTGCGCTGATCAACAATGCCATTTCGATAGACCAGTTTGCCAACCGCAGCCAGCGTGCCGTGCAGCAGGCGGTCAAGTCGACGCAATCCAGCCGCCGGCTTGCGGAACTGCTGGGTACGCTGGAGCGCAATGCCCGGCAGATGGCAATCCTCGGCGATCGTTCGCTGCTCGATACCTATGAGACCAACCGCGCGGCGTTTATCCAGACGGCTGCGGAATTCGCAACCCTGCCCTTCGATGCGGAACAGAAGGTGGCGCTGGATGACATCGTCAACGGCGAAGCGGCGATTTATACGGGACTGCGTGGTGCAGTGTCCGGCAGCGCTGAACTCAAGCAGGTGGTGGAAAATTTCCGGCAGCTGGATGCGCGCGCCGGCAGCATCATAGAACGCGGTGACCGGCTGATCGATCGCGAAATTGAAGCCATGCGCGATACCGCAACGCGGGCGCAGCGCATCACCTTATGGCAGATGATGGCGCTGGTGCCGGTGGCCTTGCTGCTGGCAGCGGGGTTCACGGTGCTGATTGCGCGCCCGATCCGTCAGATTGATGCCGCGATCCGGCGCATGGGTGGCGGCGATTTTGCCGCGCCGGTGGGTGTCAACGGACCGCGCGACCTGCAGTTGCTCGGTCGCCGGATAGAATGGCTGCGGCACCGGTTGAACGAACTGGAGCAGCAGAAGAACCGTTTTCTACGCCAGGTTTCGCACGAATTAAAAACGCCACTGACCGCGCTGCGCGAGGGTTCCGAGTTGTTGTCGGAGGAAGCGCTGGGCAAACTGACGCCGGAGCAACAGGAGGTTACCGGGATTTTGCGCGCGAACAGTATAGAATTGCAGCGTCTGATCGAGGATCTGCTGTCTTACGGTGCCGCAGATTATCACCGCAGCGCGCTGCGATTCTCCCCGGTATCCACGCGGCGGGTGGTTGCCCGCGTGCTGGATGACCAGAATCTCGCATTGCGTGCACGGGCCCTGCGCATCGCGCCACAGGTAAATGACGTAACACTGGAAGCCGATTTCGAAAAATTGCGCATCATGCTCGACAACCTGATTTCCAATGCCGCAAAGTTTTCCCCGGAAGGCGGCGTCATCGACATCGCAGTGCATGCCGACGGCGAGCACATGGTACTGGAGGTCGCCGACGCCGGCCCCGGTATTCCGCCTGCGGAACGCGAGCGGGTATTCGACCCCTTTTATCGCGGACGCAGTGTCGCGGGCGGACCACTGCGCGGTTCAGGCATCGGCCTGTCCATCGTGCGTGATTACGCGCAGGCGCACGGCGGCACGGTCGAAGTGGTTGATGACGCGACGCGGTCCGGCGCGCGGCTGCGGGTGACCATGCCGTTGCGGCAGGGGGTGTTGGCGTGAGGGCATGGTATTTACTGGTGGCGCTGGTGCTGATGCTGTCGGCCTGCGATACGCTGCGCGGCGTTGATGCCGGTGATGCACCGTCTGCAGTGACGGACTTGCCCGGTGAGAGCGCGGAAGTCAGCAAGGCGCTGGTCTATTATGCGCGGGCGCGCAAGCTGGCCGGACCGGAGCTTGCGCGTGAACAGGAGGCGGCGCGGCGCGCGCTGGCGCGCACCCGTACGGATGCCAATCGGGTGCGTTATGCGTTGATGCTGACGGTACCCGGTGCGGCGGCGCAGGATGATGGTCGCGTAATGGAATTGCTGGAGCCTGTGACCCGTAACGGTGACAGTGCGCTGCATGGGTTAGCATTGCTGGTGACGGCGTTTTTGCAGGAGCGGCGCCGGCTCGATGGCAATGTACAGAATTTGCAACAGAAGCTCGACGCGCTGCTGACGCTGGAACGCAGCATGACGGGGCGCGAAGCGGGCACGACACGGAAAAGGTGAATATGGTGATGCAGGAGCAAATCAGGATGCAGGGCAAATTACCGGGTGCGGCGCAAGTGCTGGTGGTCGATGACGATCCCGGTCTGCTGCGTTTGATGCAGCTGCGGCTGGAGGCGGTCGGTTATGGCGTGACGGTAGCCGACAGCGGCGAGCGCGCACTGGCGCAACTGGCGGTATCGCGGCCGCAGGTGGTGGTCACCGATCTGCAGATGGGCGGCATGGACGGCATTGCGCTGTTTGAGGCGATACGTGCGGATAATCCGGCGCTGCCGGTAATCATACTGACGGCCCATGGCACGATTCCCGACGCGGTTGCGGCGGTCAAGGGCGGCGTGTTCGGCTATCTGACCAAACCCTTTGATGCCAAGGCACTGCTGGTGGAAATCGAGCGTGCACTGGCCGTCTCCGGTGTACCCAATGCTGCGGGCGTTGATGACGGCGCATGGCGCAGTGCGATCATCACGCGCAACCCGGCGATGGAGGAGGTGCTGGCCAAGGCGCGGCTGGTGTCCGCAGGAGACGCTGCGATCCTGGTCCGGGGCGAATCCGGCACCGGCAAGGAACTGCTGGCGCGCGCGATACACGCGGCGAGCCCGCGCAGTGACCGTCCGTTTATTGCCATCAATTGCGGTGCGATTCCCGAGCCGCTGCTGGAGTCCGAGCTGTTTGGCCACGTCAAGGGCGCTTTTACCGGTGCCATACGCGACAACCGCGGGCTGTTCCAGGCAGCGGAAGGCGGCACGCTGCTGCTCGACGAAATTGGCGACATGCCTGCGGCATTGCAGGTCAAACTGCTGCGTGTGCTGCAGGAGAAACAGGTGCGTCCTGTCGGCGGCATGCAGCATGTGGCCATCGATGTCAGAGTCATCTCGGCAACCCATCGCAACCTGGAAACGGAAATGGAGGCGGGCAATTTTCGCGAAGACCTTTATTACCGCCTGAAAGTGGTGACGCTGACCCTGCCGTCGCTGGCGGAGCGGCGTGAAGACATTCCGCTGCTGGCCGGACATTTCCTGAACGAGCTCGCTGCTCGCTACAAGAAAAAATTCAGCGGGTTGTCGTCGGAGGCGATAGAACAACTGGTTGCCGCCGCGTGGCCCGGCAATGTGCGCCAGCTCTACAACGTCATTGAACAATCGGTGGCGCTGGCCACCACGCCGCTGATCCCTGCGAACCTGGTGCAGCAGGCGATACAGCGCGAACAGACCGAACTGGCGTCGTTCGAGCAGGCGCGGCGCAAGTTTGAACGCGATTACCTGGCGCAGTTGCTGAAGATTACCGAAGGCAACGTGACCCAGGCCTCGCGGCTGGCCAAACGCAACCGCACCGAGTTCTACAAACTGCTGCAGCGTCACAAACTCGATCCGCGGCTGTTCAAGCCGCAACGCGTCTGATCCGTCGCCAATAGCCGACTGTTGAAGTCCTCTCAAAACAGCGGCTTAGGTGGCAGGCTGTAGTCATCGTCGCTGATCGGCGACGAGCCGCCTCCAGAGATAATCCGTAACATGTTGTTTTTAAACATAATTTATTCTGGCACCCATATTGCGTGGTAACGGGGCGGCTGGTGGTCACCTCAGTGTGCTGCCATGCCCGCGATTGATTGCTACGGAGAATTGCCATGACATCAACAAACGCTACATCGGAGTCAGCCGCCGCCAGACCGGTACCGCCCCTGCTGTACCCAACGCTGCTGATTGCAGGGATTGCCGTGATTATCGCCAGCATGCTGGGCATTGCGGCAATGACCGGCCTGTTGCCGCAATCGCAGGCGGTCAGCGTCGAATCCAAACCGGTGGCGCCAGCACAGGCGCACCGCGACGGCAAAACGGCACCACGGACGCAAACCGGCGCTGCGAAGATTGCATCGGTGCCTGGCACGGCAGCGGCCGGTGCCACGCGTTGCGATGAGTGCGGTGTGGTTGATACCATTCGTGCTGTTGAGACCAAAGGTCAGGGTTCCGGTGTCGGCGCAGTAGCCGGTGGCGTAGTCGGTGGCATCCTGGGCAACCAGGTCGGCGGTGGCCGCGGGCGTACGGCGATGACGGTGGTCGGCGCAGGCGCCGGCGCGTATGCCGGGAACGAGGTGGAAAAAAACATGAACAAGAGCGTCAGTTATGAGGTTCGCGTGCGCATGGATGACAACACCTACCGCACCATCCGCACTCCGCAACCCGGGGTTGGTGTTGGCCAGCGCGTCAAAATCCGCGACGGTCAGCTGGTGCGCACGGGCGGAGCGACGTAATTGATGCGCATGACAGTGGTTGTTCGCGTGCTGACAGGTATCCTGCTGAGCACACTGCTGATGGCATGCGGCAGTCCCCGGCCCCAAAGCTACAACCTTGCGGGTTATTCAGCCGTGTACAAACGCGGACACGCGGACGGTTGTGCTTCCAACAGCTGGCAGCAGCGCAAGGACGAGCGGCTGTATCGCGGTGACGCTGATTACATGATGGGCTGGAACGACGGGCTGGGCGCCTGCGCCAAGCCCAAATAACCCTGCAACTGCAGCCCGCGGAAGTGCTCAGCCTTTGATGCGGTTGATGCGCACGACTTCCGGAATCTTGCGCAGGTCGCGGACGATACGCGCCAGATGCATGCGATTCATGACCTGCACGGTGAAACGCATGCCGGTGTAGGTGCCACCATCTTCGGGATCGACGGCGACGTTCTGGATGTTGGATTCCGCGGCAGCAATTTCTGCGGCGACCTTGGCCAGCACGCCGCGCTGGTTGGCCACCACCAGGCGGATGCCGACATCAAACAGTTTTTTCGGGCTGGCGTCCCATTGCACATCCAGCACGCGTTCTGGGTCACGGTGGCTTTTGGCGATGACCGGACAGTCATGGGTATGCACCACCATGCCCTGGTCTTTGCTGATGAAGCCGATGATGGGGTCTCCGGGGATCGGTCCGCAGCAGCGCGCAAACTGCACGGCCAGGCCTTCCGAACCGCGCACGACCACGGCACCGGCTGGTCGGGATTCGGGCGGCAGCGGCTCCCCCAGCGCCAGCAGCTGATGCGCAACCACCACCGCAAGGCGCTTGCCGAGACCGACATCCGACAGGATTTCGTCGCGCGACTTGCCACTGGAATCGCGCACCAGCTTGTTCCACTGGTCGTCGCCGACGTCGGCCAGCGTCATCTTGAATTTTGCCAGTGCCTGCAGCAGCAGCCGTTCGCCGAGCTGTACTGACTCGGCAAAGTGCATGGTTTTCAGGAAATGGCGGATGTGGGCGCGGGCTTTGGCGGTGGCCACAAAATTCAGCCACAGCGGATTGGGCTTGGCGTGTGACGCGGTGATGATTTCGACGCGGTCGCCGTTGCGCAGTTCGGTGCGCAGCGGCATCAGTTCCTGATTGATCTTGACGGCGACACAGCGATTGCCGATGTCGGTATGCACCGCATAGGCGAAATCAACAGCCGTGGCGCCGCGCGGCAGCGACATGATCTTGCCCTTGGGCGTGAAGACATAGACTTCATCGGGGAACAGATCGACCTTGAGATGTTCGAGAAACTCCACCGAGTCGCCTGATTCGGACTGCATTTCGAGCAGGCTCTGCAACCACTGGTGGGTTTTCTGCTGCAGTTCCGACAGCGCGGTGTTGGAGCTTTTGTAGAGCCAGTGCGAGGCGACGCCGGCTTCAGCGATTCTGTGCATGTCTGCGGTGCGGATCTGAATTTCGATCGGGCTGCCGAACGGACCGAACAGCGTGGTGTGCAGCGACTGGTAGCCGTTGGCCTTGGGGATCGCGATGTAATCCTTGAACTTGCCCGGAATCGGTTTGTAGAGTCCGTGCAGCAGACCGAGGGCGATGTAACAAGCCGTGGTGTCCTTGACGACAATGCGAAAACCGAACATGTCGTGCACCTGTGCAAACGACAGGTGTTTGTCGCGCATCTTGCGGTATACCGAATGCAGGTGTTTTTCACGACCCTGTACCTGCGCGTCCAGGCTGTTTTCGCTCAACCGGCGTTCGATGCTGTCCAGCACTTTGCTGACGACTTCGCGGCGGTTGCCACGTGCAGTGCGCACGGCCTTGGCCAGCACGCGGAAACGGTCGGGGAACAGATGCTGGAACGCCAGGTCGGCCATTTCCTGATAAAGGCTGTTGAGGCCCAGGCGGTTGGCGATCGGCGCGTAGATTTCCAGGGTTTCACGGGCGATGCGCTGGCGTCTTTGCGGATCGACGGCGTCGAGCGTGCGCATGTTGTGCAGGCGGTCGGCGAGCTTGATCAGCATGACGCGCACGTCGCGTGCCATGGCCAGCAACATCTTGCGGTAGTTTTCGGCCTGCGCTTTTTCCTGGGTGTCGAATTTGATGCGGTCCAGCTTGGACACGCCATCCACCAGCTCGGCGACGGGTTTGCCGAACTTTTCGGCGATTTCGTTCTTGGTGACCGCAGTGTCTTCCACGACGTCGTGGAGCAGTGCGGCGGTCAGCGCCTGTGAATCAAGATGCCATTGGGCGAGTATGTTGGCAACCGCCAGCGGATGCGCGATGTACGGTTCGCCGGATTTGCGGAATTGCCCTTCATGGGCGGATTTGCTGAAGTGGTAGGCCGCCTGGAGCTGGGCAATATCTTCGGGCTTGAGATAACCCGACCACTCCTTGAACAGGGCGGCGGGGGTGGCTGGCAGCGCAGCGGCGGTGCGGGCGGGTGCAGTCATGCGTACGGTGGGTGTAGCGTCCGCGATCAGGCGCCGTGCCTCCGGTGGAGGCGCGCACCGCTGATTACGTCGGGCTTTTGTTGAGGATTTCCATGCCGTATTTTCCCGCTGCCATTTCGCGCAGCGCTATGACCGTCGGCTTGTCGCGCGTTGCGTCGATCATCGGCTGGGCGCCGTTGGCCAGCTGGCGGGCGCGGTAGGTTGCTGCGAGGGACATGTCGAAGCGGTTGGGTATGATTTTAATGCAGTCGTCTACAGTGATGCGTGCCATGTTTGCTCTGCCTGTTTGAGTCTGATTATTTAAGTCGGTCGATTAGTGTGTCGTTCCGGGCCAGCTGGTGCGGGGTGCGCAGGCGCTCCGCGCGGACGATATCCTGTAATTCCCCTGCGGCGACCCGAAAATCACTGTTGATAATAACATAGTCGAAGTCCGCAACGTGGGCGATTTCTTCGCGCGCATTGTCGATGCGCTCCTTGATGGTTTCAGGGGAATCCTGACCCCGGGCGTTTAGCCGTTGCAGCAACGTTTCAAGCGACGGCGGCAGGATGAAAATGCTGATGGTTGCGGGCAGCAGTTTGCGGATCTGGGCGGCGCCCTGCCAGTCGATTTCCAGCACGATGTCGATATTGCCGGCGAGCTGTTCTTCCACCCACCGGCGTGAAGTACCGTAATGGTTGCCATGAACCCATGCGGATTCCAGAAAGTCCCCGGCCTGTGCCATTTTTTCAAACGCACCTGCGGTGACAAAATGATAATGGCGGCCTTCGGTCTCACCCGGCCGTGGTGCGCGCGTGGTGTACGAAACCGATTTGCGGATCAGCCCGTCGGTTTCGAGCAGTGCCGCCACCAGGCTGGTTTTGCCCGCCCCGGAAGGCGCACTGACAATATAGAGATTGCCGCTCATGCGTGGTTGTCCGCGGTTGTTCGATGTGGTTATTCGATATTCTGGATCTGTTCGCGCATCTGCTCGATCAGCAGCTTCAGAGCCATGGCGACCTGGGTCACCGTAATGTCCGCTGATTTGGAGCCCAGCGTGTTGGCTTCACGGTTGAGTTCCTGCATCAGGAAGTCCAGCCGTTTGCCCGCGGGGCCGCCTTTTTTGAGTATGCGCTGCAGTTCGTCGAGGTGGGTGGCCAGCCGCGACAGCTCTTCGTCGACGTCGATCTTGTTGACGAACATGGCGATTTCCTGGCGTACGCGTTCGTCCTCGGCGGAAACCAGGGCATCTTTCAACCGGGCGTTCAGTTTTTCCTGGAAGGCGGCAATGATTTCCGGCATGCGTGGCTGTACCAGTGCGATGCGTTCGCGCATCTCGGCAGCGCGTTCCAGTATCACGGTTGCCAGTTTTTCACCTTCGCGATTGCGTGCTGCCGAGAAATCCCCCAGCGCCTCACGCAGCAGCTCTCCGGCAACAGCGCGCAGCTCATCAACCGGCAATTCGTCGGTGCCGAGCATGCCGGGCCAGCGCAGGATGTCGGCCACGCTCAGCGGGCGCGCTTCGGGCAACGTAGCCTGCGCCGACGCATTCAGCGCCAGCAATTGTGCAAGCATGGCCGGGTCGAGTTCGCTGCCGCTTTGTACGCCATTGCGCTTTGCGTAGGCCACCCGGCATTCGACCTTGCCGCGGGTTACCGTCGCCGCAATCGCTTCCCGCAATCCCTGTTCTGCCGGCCGCAGTTCATCGGGCATGCGAAACGAAACATCCAGATAACGGTGATTGACCGAGCGCAGTTCGACGCTGACCGAGCCCCAGTCGAGTTCGCGTACCGCGGTGGCATAACCGGTCATGCTGTTGATTGCTGGGCTGCGATTCATTGCGGGGGCTTTATAATGGAAAACTCTTCAAACATAGCATATCGAAGGAACACCGTGCGACCCAGCCAGCGCAAGCCCGATGAACTGCGTGCCATCCGCATCACCCGTAACTACACCTGCCATGCCGAAGGCGCGGTGCTGATCGAGTTTGGCGCCACCAAGGTGCTGTGCACTGCGAGCGTGCTCGAAAAGCAGCCGCCGCACCTGCGCGGCACCGATCGCGGCTGGGTGACCGCCGAATACGGCATGCTGCCGCGTTCGACCAACACCCGCAGCGACCGCGAGGCGGCGCGCGGCAAACAGTCAGGGCGCACCCAGGAAATCCAGCGCCTGATCGGGCGTTCGCTGCGCGCGGTGGTCAATCTCGAGCAATTGGGGCCGCGCACCATTCATCTCGACTGCGATGTATTGCAGGCCGATGGCGGCACCCGCACGGCCAGCATTACCGGCGCTTACGTGGCGCTGACTGACGCGGTCGGCTTCCTGCTCCGCGAAAAACTTCTGGCGGCGACGCCGGTGCGTGAGGCCGTGGCCGCGGTGTCGGTGGGGGTCTATCAGGGCAAGCCGGTGCTGGACCTCGATTATGCCGAGGATTCGAACTGCGATACCGACATGAACGTGGTGATGACCGAAGGCGGCGGCATCATCGAAGTGCAGGGCACGGCGGAAGGCGCGCCGTTCAGCCGCAGTGAAATGCAGGTCATGCTCGATCTCGCCCAGAGCGGCATCGTACAGTTGATCGCCGCGCAGCGCGCAGCGCTGGGATAAAACTGCAAACGCAATTCAGCCACAGAGGACACAGAGGAAACCGGGATTATGTTTTTTGGTTTTGCATCTCTCTCTGTGTGTGCGCTGTGACCTCTGTGGCTAATGGTTTTAAGACATGAACAAACTCGTCATCGCGTCGAATAACCCGGGCAAGCTGCGCGAGATCGGCGCCATGCTCGCGCCGCTGGCGATCGAAGTCGTGGCGCAGGGTGCGCTGGGCGTCACGGAAGCCGAAGAGCCGCATTGCACCTTTGTCGAGAACGCGCTGGCCAAGGCGCGTCACGCCAGCCGTATCACCGGCTTGCCGGCGCTGGCCGATGATTCCGGCGTCTGCGTGCATGCCCTGGGTGGTGCGCCCGGTGTGCATTCGGCGCGTTACGCCGAAAGCGGCGACGACGCGGGCGGGCGCGATGCGCAGGACCAGCGCAACAACGACAAGCTGCTGCAGGCGCTGGCCGGTGCCGCGGACCGGCGCGCGCATTATTACTGCGTGATTGTGCTGGTGCGCGCCGCTGATGACCCGCAACCGCTGATCACCGAGGCCGAATGGCATGGCGAGATGCTGCAGGCACCGCGCGGGAACGGCGGTTTCGGCTACGATCCGCTGTTTTTTATTCCGCAACTCGGCAAGACTGGCGCCGAACTGTTGCCCGAAGAAAAAAATCGCGTCAGCCACCGCGGCCAGGCGCTGGCGCAACTGGTGGCGCGGCTGCGCGCGGCCGATTGACCATGGCCCAGGCGTCTATCGACACTGCGGCGCTGGCGATGCCGGGTGCGCCGGTGCAGTTTGCGGCGCTGCCGCCGTTGTCGCTGTATATCCATATTCCGTGGTGCGTGCGCAAATGCCCTTATTGCGATTTCAATTCGCACGAGGCGCGGGGCGAACTGCCTGAGGACGAATACGTCGCGGCGCTGCTGGCGGATCTGGAGGCGGCGTTGCCGCAGGTTTGGGGACGTCCGGTGCTGACAGTGTTCATCGGCGGCGGCACACCCAGCTTGTTCTCGGTGCGTGCGCTGGACGCCTTGTTGTGCGGTGTGCGCGCACGCTTGCCGCTGGCGGCGGATGCCGAAGTGACACTGGAAGCCAATCCCGGCACGGTGGAAGCGGAAAAGTTTGTCGGCTTTCGTGCGGCCGGGATCAACCGCCTGTCGCTGGGTATCCAGAGTTTCAACGACCGCCATCTCAAGGCACTCGGGCGCATCCATGGCGCGGCCGAGGCGCACCGCGCCGCTGAACTGGCGCTCGGCACCTTCGGCAATGTCAATCTCGATCTGATGTACGGGCTGCCCGGACAGACGCTGGCCGAAGCCGAAGCCGACATGGCCGCGGCGGTGGCGCATGCGCCGCAACACCTGAGCGCCTACCACCTGACCATAGAGCCGAATACGTATTTCCATCGCTATCCACCGGTGGTGCCGGATGACGATGCGGCGGCGGAGATACAGGCGGCCGTGGAGGCGCAACTGGCGGCGGCCGGTTACGAACACTATGAAACCTCGGCGTTTGCACAACCTGGCCGGCAGAGCCGTCACAACCTGAATTACTGGCTGTTTGGCGACTACCTCGGCATCGGCGCCGGGGCGCATAGCAAAATATCATTTAAAAACAATATATTACGAGGATCACGTGCACGTCAGCCCAAGGCTTATCTGGGGCGCAGCAATAACGGGATCAGCGAGCAGCACGAGGTGGCCGCAAGCGACCTGCCAGGCGAATTCATGATGAATGCACTGCGGCTGAACGCAGGATTCGATCTGAAATTATTCGGCGCGCGTACCGGGCTCGATCTGACGCGCATCCTGCCGATGCTGGACAGCGCCGAAGCCCGCGGGCTGATCATCCGTGACCATCAGCGCGTGGTACCTACACCGCTGGGCCGGCGATTTCTCAACGATCTGATGCAGATGTTCCTGGCCTGAGCGGACGGCTGCGCCGATTATTGCGTTTCGGTACTGGCAGACTAGAATAGTGCAGCCGCCATGTGCTGGCGGGCGTAACTGAAGTCAAACGCGCTAAAAAGCGCAAAAGCGCAAAAAACCAGATTACCCAAGACCGGAGGAGTGCAATGATCAGTTTCAAGAACAGTCTTATTGTGTCAGTGGCTGCAATGGCAGCGCTGGCCGGCAGTGTCGCGCAGGCCCAGGCCTATCCCAACAAGCCGGTGCGGTTTGTAGTCACCTATCCGGCCGGCGGCAGTTCCGACGTGATGGCGCGCATCATCGGCAAAAAACTGACCGAACTCTGGGGCCAGCAGGTGCTGGTCGATTCCCGTCCCGGCGCGGCCGGTGCGGTGGGCATGGAATATGCCGCCAAGCAGGCGCCCGACGGTTATACCTTCCTGCTCGGCAACTTTGGTCCGGTGGTCGCTAATCCGCTGCTGAACAAGGTCAATTACAACGTCGACAAGGATTTTGTGCCGGTGTCGCAGATCACGCGTGCGGCCAACATCCTGGTGGTGCCGAATGCGCTGCCGGTGAAAAACGTCAGGGAACTGGTTGCGCTGGCGAAAAAGAATCCCGGCATGACCTACGCCACCAGCGGTCCCGGCAGCATGTCGCACCTGATCGGTGAAATGTTCAGGCGTGAGGCCAAGGTTGATATCACCACCGTGCCGTACCAGGGCGGCGTGTATTCGATCGCGGCAGTACAGGGCGGCCACATCATGATGATGTTTTCCGACGCGCCGCCGGTGATGGGCAACCTCAAGGCCGGCAAGCTGAAGGCGCTGGCGGTGACCAGTGCCGAGCGCACGCCGTTCACGCCTGAACTGCCGACGCTGGCCGAGGAAGGCATCAAGGGCTTTGCCGCGGCCAACTGGTGGGGCATCATGTTCCCGGCCGGTGTGCCCAAACCGATCATCGACAAGGTGTCGACCGACCTCGGCCGCGCGCTGGGTGACGCCGAGGTCAAGAAAAACCTGGGCGTCATGGCCATCGAGGCGGTTTACAGTCCGCCCGAGAAGTTTGCGGCCTTCATCCAGTCCGAACGCAAGCGGTGGGGCGACCTGATCCGCGAAGCGAAAATCGGCGGCAATCAGTAAAACAATTTTAGTGTTGCAGCAACGGCAGCCTGCGGGCTGCCGTTTTTTATGGGCGTTTGCGGAAGACCAGATCCCACACGCCATGGCCCAGTTTCAGGCCGCGGGTTTCGAACTTGGTCTGCGGACGGTATTCCGGGCGCGGTGCGTAAGCAGCGGCGGTGTTGGCGAGTGATGGTTCGGCGCCGAGTACCGTCAGCATTTGCTCGGCATATTCCTGCCAGTCAGTCGCCGCATGCAGATAGCCGTCCGGCTTCAGGCGCGATGCGGCCAGCGCGATGAATGCCGGCTGGATCAAACGGCGTTTCTGCTGGCGCTTCTTGGGCCACGGGTCGGGAAAAAAAATGTGCATGCCGTCGAGAGTGGCCGGCGCAATCATGTGTTCCAGCACGGCCACTGCATCGTGCTGGATGACGCGCACATTGCTGAGACCCTGTGCATCGATTTCCTTCAGCAGGCTGCCGACGCCGGGCGTGTGGACCTCGATGCCGAGATAATCCTGCTGCGGATGTGCGGCGGCGATGGCGACCGTGGTTTCACCCATGCCGCAACCGATTTCGAGGATGCGCGGCGCATTGCGTACAAACACCGTATCGAAATCGATAGTGGCCTCGGCGTACGGGATGCCATAGCGGGGCAACAGCGTCTGGTGTGCGCGCTGCTGGGCGTTGGAGACGCGGCCTTGGCGCAGCACATAGCTGCGGATGGGAGGATGTGAGGTCATGCTGATGGCGGAGGACGGGTTAGCGGGTGCGGTCCGGTTGCGCATGACCGGCGGTACTGCTGCAGCTTCAGGTTTTGCCGATCATGCCGCCGGTGGGCGAACTCGGTGCCGCCGAATACAGCTTCTTCGGCATGCGTCCCGCGCGCCAGGCTTCACGGCCTGCAGCAACGGCTTTTTTCATGGCCGAGGCCATCAGTATCGGGTTGCGGGCGGCGGCAACGGCGGTGTTCATCAGCACGGCGTCGCAGCCCAGTTCCATGGCAATAGTGGCATCGGAGGCCGTGCCCACGCCGGCATCAACAACCACCGGCACCTTGGCATTCTCGATGATGATCTGCAGGTTCCAAGGATTGAGTATGCCCATACCGGAACCGATCAGTGACGCCAGCGGCATGATGGCCACGCAGCCGATGTCTTCCAGCTGTTGGGCGATGATCGGGTCGTCCGAGGTATAGACCATGACCTTGAAGCCGTCTTTGACCAGTGTCTTTGCGGCGGCAATGGTTTCGACCACGTTGGGATACAGCGTTTTCGGGTCACCCAGCACTTCCAGTTTGACCAGGTCGTGGCCGTCGAGCAGCTCGCGCGCCAGTCGCAGCGTGCGCACCGCGTCGTCTGCGCTGTAGCAGCCCGCGGTATTGGGCAACAGCGTGTATTTGGACAGGGGGATGGCGTCGAGCAGGTTGGGTTCGCCGGGATTCTGTCCGATATTGGTGCGACGGATGGCAACGGTGACAATCTGCGCGCCGCTGGACTCAACCGCGGCACGGGTTTCGGCAAAATCCTTGTATTTGCCGGTGCCGATCAGCAGTCGCGAGGCATAGGGTTTGCCGGCGATGATCAGCGGGTCGAGGTTTTCGTGTGGTTTCATAAGGAGGCTGCCGTCCGGAATTCAACTGGTTCTACAAGGCTGCAGTGTGGCATGCAGTCGCGGGCTGCGGCAATGATCGTTGTCAAGAATCGTCAACAAGATTCGCGTTCAGCCGCCGCCGACCGCGACCACGATTTCCAGCCGGTCGCCGTCCTGCAACTGGCAGATGCCAAACCGGCTGCGTGGCACGATTTCGCCGTTGCGTTCCATGGCAATGCGTTTGCCCGCTAGCTGCAGTTCGCCGACCAGATCGGCGCAGGTCAACGCATGATCGAAAGTGCGGTTTTCGCCGTTGATAATGACTGAAATCAAAGCCGTGATCTTGTTGAAGGTATATAAAGTGTGTTCGGGTTGATGCCAAAACCACATTTTACCGCCGTGTGCAGGGTTTTTCGACCGGCATGCCGCAGGACGGCCACTCATTCATGAATCTGTCTGATCGACATTATCTGACGCCCTTGTTCGAGCCAGCTGCGGTCGCGATCATCGGTGCCAGCGAGCGCGCCGGGGCCATTGGTACGGTGCTGGTCTCGAACATGCGCGCAGCGGCGTACCGCGGCACCTTGTTTGCGGTCAATCCCAAGCACGGCCGCGTGCAGGGCGTGCCGTGTTTCCCTTCCGTCGGCCAGATTCCGCAACGCGTGGACCTGGCGGTCATCGCGACGCCGCCGCAAACGGTGCCGCAGCTGATGGTGGAATGCGGAATGGCCGGGGTACGTGCGGCGGTAATCATCACTGCCGGATTTGCGGAGGTCGGTGCGGCGGGAGCACGCCTGGAACGCGCCGTGATGGACAATGCGCGGCGCTACGGGGTGCGCGTGATCGGCCCCAATTGCCTGGGTATCATGCGCCCGGAACTGGGCCTGAATGCGACCTTTGCGCGGGGCAATGCGCTGCCTGGCTCGTTGGCACTGGTATCGCAATCGGGTGCGGTATGCACGGCGATGGTCGACTGGGCGCGGCCCAACAAGGTGGGTTTTTCCAGCGTGATCTCGATGGGTGGTTCGCGTGATGTCGGTTTCGGTGAAATCATCGACTATCTCGTCAACGATCCGCGCACCGAACACATACTGCTCTATATCGAAGGCGTGCGTGATGCGCGCCGGTTTTTTTCCAGTCTGCGTGCCGCGGCGCGGGTCAAGCCGGTGATCCTGATGAAAGTGGGCCGGCATCCGGTGGGGTCGCGCGCCGCGGTGTCGCATACCGGCGCCATCGTCGGCGCCGACGATGTGTTCGACGCCGCAGTTCGCCGCGCCGGCGTGGTGCGGGTGACCACCATCGGCCAGTTGGTGGCGGCGGCACAGGCGTTGTCGGCGCGTGTGCGTCCGCGCGGCAACCGCCTGGTGATCATTACCAATGGCGGTGGTCCCGGTGTGATGGCGGCAGATCATGCTGCTGACCTTGGCATTCCGCTGGCGGAACTTGCGCCCGTCACACGGCAGATTTTGCAGGGAACGCTCCCGGCAAACTGGTCGCACGGCAACCCGGTTGACCTGATCGGCGATGCCGATGCAGCCCGCTATCGCGCCGCGGTGACGGCCTGTCTCGACGACGAAAACGTGGACGGCGCGCTGGTGGTGCTGACGCCGCAGGCGATGACTGAACCGACCGCCGTGGCTGACGCGGTGATTGCCGTGGCGCGGGGCCGCTCGAAACCGGTGCTGGCGTGCTGGATGGGCGAAGCGGAAGTGGCCGCCGGCCGCAAACGGTTTGTCGAAGCCGGCATCCCGGTATTCCGCACACCCGACCCGGCGGTCGAAATGTTTGCGCACCTGTCCGCTTTTTATCGCAACCAGCAGACGCTGTTGCAGGTGCCCGGTCCGTTGGTGATGCGTACGCCGCCAGACGTGGCGGCGGCGCGATTGATCATCGATGCGGCGCTGGCCGAAAAGCGCACAGTGCTCAATGAACTCGAATCGAAGGCGTTGCTCGCGGCCTTTGATATGCCGGTCGCGAGAACGGTTGCTGCGACCAGTGCCGATGAGGCGGTGCGGATTGCCGGCGAACTCGGCTACCCGGTGGTGCTGAAAATCAATTCACCGGACATCACCCACAAGACTGACGTCGGCGGCGTGTTGCTCAACCTGCGTGATGCGCAGGCGGTGCGCGCCGCGTATCAGCAGATCGTCACTGACGTGGCGCGGCTGCGACCGCAGGCGCGGATTACCGGGGTTGCCGTCGGGCAGATGGTTGTCCGGGCAAACGGTCGCGAACTGATGATCGGCGTGATCCGCGATCCGGTATTCGGTCCGGCGATTGCATTCGGTTCCGGCGGCGTCACGGTTGAGGTGTACCGGGACCGCGCGGTGGCGCTGCCGCCGCTCAATACCTATCTTGTTGCGGAGCTGGTCAATGGCACCCGTGTGTCGAAATTGCTGGGGCCGTTCCGTAAAATGCCACCCGTCGATTTCGCGGCACTGGAATCGGTGTTGCTGCGGGTTTCGGAAATGGCCTGCGAGCTGCCGTGGATTGAAGAGCTCGATATCAATCCGCTGCTGCTGGATGAAAACGGCGCCGTGATTGTTGACGCACGTGTGGTCGTCCGGGAATACATGCTGGTGCACGGACATTATGGTCACATGGCGATTCATCCGTATCCGACAGACCTGGTGACCACCTGGCAGTTGGCGACTGGCGAGCTGGTGACGCTGCGGCCGATCCGGCCCGAAGACGCTGCCATCGAACAGGCGTTTGTGCGCAGCCTTTCTTCCGGGAGTCGCCATTTCCGTTTTTTGGACACATTGCGCGAATTGACACCGAAGATGCTGGCGCGTTTCACACAGATAGACTACGACCGTGAAATGGCCCTGATTGCAACCGTCGAGCATGATGGGGCGGAGGTCGAGCTTGGCGTGTGCCGGTACGTTACCAATCCCGACGGGGCCAGTTGTGAATTTGCAATTGTCATCGCCGATGAGCGGCAGGGGCAAGGTCTAGGCCGGCGCATGATGACGCAATTGATAGCGGTAGCGCGTGCGCGCGGCCTGAAGGCCATGATCGGTTATGTGCTGGGTAATAACCACGCCATGCTGGGATTGTGTCAGAGCCTGGGTTTTGCGGTGGCGGAGAATGTCGAAGACCCTGCGTTAAAGTGCGTGACACTGGTTCTAAACGACTGAAGCTGCAGGCGGCGTTTACGATATGGATTCGCGACGAGGCGTCTGAAACGTCGATGCTACAATCGTTGCTCACTTCTACGAATTGTTTGCCACGTGCAACGATACGAATTTCCTGATGCGCGACTGCTGCGGCTGACTGCTGGGGCAGTGATTGCCATCGTGCTCTGGTTCGTTGTTCGTGGTGCGCTGCCGGAGATGTGGCGCACACCGGGCAGCCCGGCGCTGTATTTCACCGGCGTTGCCGGCGTGTTGCTGCTGCTGGTCCCGGTGGCGTTTGTGCTGGCCAAGCGCAGCGGGCACAGTAAAAATCCGGTCGGCTGGTTCAATGCGCATATCGTGTGTTCGCTCGCGGGCATGGTGTTGATTGCCATACATTCCGGCGGTTTCCTGCGGCGGCCACCGGCCTTGCTGTTGCTGGCACTGGTGGCGCTGGCTGTATTGGGTGTTTGGGCACGGGTGCGCGGTTCGCGGCGCATGGCGGCAACGTTTGCGTCGAAAGCGCCGGCATTCAAGGTGCCTGATACAGCAACACGCGAGCGATTGCGTGCACTGATTATTGAAAAGCGCCGGCTGCTGGCGGCGCTTGATCCGCAGGCCAGTGAGGGCACGTTTTCGGTCAACCTGCCGCATTTCCTGCGCAGTTCGCGGCTCGCCTTGGCCTACCGCAAACTCGCGGGTGAAGAATCGATGCTGCTTGGCACGCGCCGCGCAGTGTCGGCACCACAGGCGTGGTGGCGACCGCTGCACATGGCGCTGGCGTGGCTGTTTGTGCTGGGCGTGGTGATCCATGTGATCACCGTGACCTTTTTTGCCGGTTACGTCGCCGACGGCGGACCAATTACCTGGTGGCACCTAACCGCATGGTGAATGCATGAGTGCAAACGTCCAGAACAAGAATGAGCAGAATCAGAGTGAGCGCCTGGCGCTGCTGATTGACCTTGAGCGCTGCACTGGCTGCAAGAGCTGCGAAGCGGCGTGCAAAACGGAACATCGTCTCGGCCCCGGCGAATACCGCAACAAGGTGGTGTGGGCCAGTGCGCTGGAAGAAGCGGGGCTCGCGTTCCTGACGCTGACCTGCCAGCACTGCGAACGGCCGGCGTGTCTGCGCGCCTGCCCGGTGAATCCGAAGGCGATTGCGAAAGATCCGGTGACCGGCATCGTGCGTGTCGATGAGTCACGCTGCACCGGTTGCGGCGAATGTGTGATCGCCTGCCCGTACAGCGCGATGGGTTATGACGCCAAGGGCCATCACGCGGTGAAATGCGATTTGTGCGTGGATCGTCGTGCCGAAGGCGAAACTACGACGGCCTGCGCCAGCGTCTGTCCGACGCAGGCCATTCGCTTCGGCAAGCGCGAAGATTTGCTGGTCGAGGCGAAGCAGTCCGGACGCCTGCCGCGCGACCAGGACCATTTCCTGCTCGGGCCGGCGACGATTTATCTGGAACGCACTAACCCGGAAAACAAAAGCACTGCGACAGCTGTGACGCCAGCGCGTGCGCATCCGCAGGAATCGCGGCGGCCGTCATTTATGGATGCGTTGTCCGCGCAAAATGCGGTGCAGGCGCAACTGCCAGCGTATCCCTACGGCGAAACCCGCGAGGACACCGCGCCCGATCGCGTAGTGCCCGGCGGCTGCAATATCTGCTTCAATTGCTGCAGCACAAAATTTCACTTTAAAAACAACAAGTTAGTAAAAATAACCGGTAACGATGATGATCCGCTGTTGCAGGGTCGCGTGTGCCCCAAATCGCAGCTGACGCTGCAGATGTATCACAGCGAGCACCGGCTGCTGTATCCGCAGAAGCGCATCGGCGCGCGCGGCGAAGGTCGTTTCGAGCGCATTTCATGGGATCAGGCGCTGGATGAAATCGCCGAGAAGCTGAAAAAAGTTCGTGATGAATACGGCGCCGAAGCATTGGCGATGTTCATCGGCACGCGCACCGGTACGCTCGATAATCTTGGTTACACGCGTCTCTTTGCCCAGTTGTGGGGTACGCCGAACAAGGGCGGCACGGATCCGTTCTGTGCGACGTCCAAGAGCGTCGCCTATGAACTGACGCAGGGCCGCGTCGGCAGCGGCAACAGCTATACGCAGGACGATATGGGATCTGCCGCCCTCTACGTTTATTTCGGCGACAATCAGGCTGAAACACGGCCGGTGTATTTCGGCATGATCAACGACTGGCGCATCAGGAACGGCGCGAGAATGGTCGTCGTCGACCCGCGGCTGACCGCGACGGCATCGAAGGCGGACTGCTGGCTGCCCATCCGTCCCGGCACCGACATGGCGCTGGGGCTGGCCTTGTGCCAGCACATCCTGGCGCAGGGATTGCATGACGCGCGGTTCTGCGAGGAGTGGGTGCTCGGATTTGCCGAATGGCGCGATTTCATTCTGGCGCGCGGCTACACGCCGGAGTGGGCCGAGCCGGTCACCGGCATTGCGGCCGCGGAAATCCGGCGGCTCGCGGAAGAGATCGCTGCCGCTGACGGCTGCGTGATTTTCGGCAGTCGCGGCGTGAACCAGCATACCAACGGCACGCAGACCAATCGCGTGCTGATGTTTCTCGCGGCAATCACCGGTAACTGGGGCCGGCGCGGCGGTACCTACTTCAATATGACCGCCGGCACGCCGATTGCGCCGAACGCGCCCGACCACAGGCGTCCGAAAATCAAGCACCCGAAAGTACGCCTCAGTCCCGCCGGCTGGACCGACGCCATGCTCCACGGCAAACCGTACCCGATACGTGCGTTGATCACCTGCAATAATCCGCTGGCGCAATGGCCGGGACAGGACAAGGCCAGGGCCGCGTTCACCGCGCTCGACCTGATGGTGCACATCGAACTCTTCGCTAACGAAACCTCGGCCTATGCCGACTACCTGCTGCCGGCGGCGAGCGGCATCGAGAAGGGCGAGATCGGTCGCTCCAACGACGACCGCCGCGTCGTTTGGATCGACAAGATGATCGATCCGCCGGGCGAGGCGAAAGCCGACGGCTGGATCTGGATTGAGCTCGGCAAGCGCCTCGGCTTCGATGATGTGCTGCAGGAGCGTTACAAGGACACCGGCGTGTTCTGGGACGAGATGTGCATCGGCAACCCGCTGATGCGCGGCTGCACGCAGAAACGCCTGCATTCGACACCCTATCGCTGGGTGCGGCAGCCGGTGACCAGTGAGGAGGCGCCGGAGATTGACACGCTGTATCTGGAAGGCACGACCGCGCCGGGTGCGCCCGCCGGGCATCGTTTTCCTACGCCGAGCGGCAAGCTCGAATTCTGGACCGCAGCGCTCGAAGCCAAGTTCAATGTGCTGGGCTTGTCGTCGCTGCCGGAATTTTATTCGGAGCGCGAACAACTGGTTGATCTGCCGTACATGGAATTGCAGGATAGCGACGCGGAGGCGGGTGTGGTTTCACCGTTCTGTTCGCCGGCAACCGGTACCTCGCGCGGGCGCATCGTCAAGCCCGATGCTGATCATCCCGGCGCAAAGCTGCGCGCGCAGGGTTTCGATACCGAACTCGTCACCGGCCGCCCGTCGGCGGCGCATTTTCACAGCTGGACGCATTATTTCTGGCAGTCGCAGGAAATGTGCCCGGATCTCTTCTGCCAGATTCATCCCGACAAGGCGGCGCAGCTGGGGATCAGGGACGGTGAGCGCGTGCGAGTTGAATCGGCGCACGGCGAGATTGAAGCGATGGCCTGGGTGCATACCGGCATTCGCCCGACGGCCGTGTTCATACCCATTGGCTGGGGTGAACGCCAGCCCTACAATCCGTGGCGCTCGGTGAATTTTCTGACCGACGCCACGCAGCGTGATCCGGTATCGGACCAGACCAACCTCAAGGTGCTGCTGTGCCGGGTGTCGCGCGCTGTGCCCTAAGCGGGCAGAACAGCAAGCAGAAAACGATCGTCAGTGTTTCGCCAGAGGTTTGGCGGAGTCCGCATTAGCGCGGTCAACTTCCAGATTCCGGTTTGTCTGCCGCAGCACTTTCCTTCTTCAACACCTGGACCCGATCGACGCTGATATCGAACACGTCGCTGAACCAGCGTTTGTCAACTTCACCCTCGATCTCGACCGGTGTGCCGGTCACGAGTTTCTGTCCCCATAACAAGCGGTCATTGATCGAAAGGCCGATCTGCCCCGTGCCGTCGGTGAACAGGTAGGACTCGTCGCCGCCGTTGCTGACAATGGTGCCGCGCAGGATGATCCGATGACCATCCACTGGTTTGGCAAGTATGGATTGCACGTTCTCATCGGTGGCTGCAGATGTTCCAAACTGGGCGAAAACAGGAATGGCGACGCAAAACAGCATTGCAAATAAAACCTTTTTCACGGATGTTCCTTTCTTGATGTTGATATCCATTAACCAGTAGGACCGGGATTCCGGCTCCAGGGTTCCCTGACGGGGCAAAACAGCGGGTACTTGCTCTTCGTGAAGGTGCACTCCGTGACGATTTTAAATCAGTGCAGTGCAGCCTTATATGTGCGCATTGAGCCATTTCACCAGCATTTCGTTGAATGCTGCGGGCTGTTCCATATTGGGCAGATGGCGCGCACCGACAAACTCGCCGTATGTTCCTGTGTGAAGATTTTGTTCTGTGACAGAAATTTTTTGAGTAGGCCCATTATGGTAACTGACGCAACTGCCACTTCCCTTTGCAGTAAAATGAGGATTACTGCGGGTGTAGTTCAATGGCAGAACGGCAGCTTCCCAAGCTGCATACGAGGGTTCGATTCCCTTCACCCGCTCCATTCCCGCAAATGGATCTCGAGCAATGAAAATCCTAAAATATCTGATCTTTATTATTGGCGCTCTGGTCATAGTCGTCGGCGGTGTGTTCGCCTATGTGGCGGCAACCTTTGACCCGAACGCGTACAAGCCGCAGATCATCGAACTGGTGCAGGAGCGCACGCAGCGCACGCTGAAGCTCGACGGCGATATCAAGCTGGCCTTCTGGCCGGGCATCGGTGCCGACCTGGGCAAGCTGTCACTGTCCGAGCGCAAGAGTGAAAAAGTGTTTGTTGCTGCCGAGGGTTTGCGGGTGTCGCTGCAGCTGATGCCGCTGTTGTCGAAACGGCTGGTGGTGGATGAGGTGACGGTCAAGGGCGCACGCATCAATCTGGTGCGCGACAAGCAGGGGGGCATGAGCATTGATGATCTGACAGCGCAGGGCGATGCGCTGGCGCCGGGGAAGGCTGTGGAGCAAAAGCCGGTGCCGTTTGCGTTCGACATCAGCCAGGTGGTGATTGCGGATTCCGCGCTGAGTTTCCGCGATGAGGCCACGGGTGCACAGTATGCAGTTTCGAAGCTGAACCTGAAGACTGGCCGTATCGCGCCCGGTGTGCCGGCGGATGTGGCGTTGTCGCTGGCGGCGCAGGGCAATCAGCCCAAGCTGAATCTGACTGTAGATATGAAAGCGCGGCTCACTTTTGATCCGGGCAAGCAGACTTATGCGCTGCAGAATCTGGCGCTGGAGGTGCGGGGGCAGGCGGCAGACGTCAATGATCTCGTGCTCAAGGCGGGTGGCAGTGTCAGCGCCAACATGAAAAGCGGCGAGTTTGCCGCAGACCAACTGACGGTTGCGGCCACCGGCAAACGCGGCAAAGAGGCGTTTGATGTCAAGGTTGATGCGCCGCGCCTGAGTTTTGCCGATGATAAGGCGACGGGCGACCAGCTCGCGGTTGGCGTAAAGCTGACCGGCCCTGATGGTGACAAAAGCGTGAGCCTGAAATCACCGGTAAGCGGCAGTCTGCAGGCGCGCCAGTTCAGCCTGCCGCAGTTGCAGGCCAGCGTCAGTGCAAGCGGCGTTGGAGTGCCAGGCCAGCGCATTAGCGGTGAACTGACGGGAACCGCCCGCATCGATGTCGCGAAAGAAAATGCGCAGTTGGATATAGCCGGAAAAATTGCCGACAGCACGCTCAAGGCGCAGATCAGTGCCGCGGATTTTTCGCCGCCTGACATCCGTTTCAAGATCGAGATCGATCAGCTGGATGTTGATAAATACCTGTCGCCGAAAGCGGCTGCCAGCGGCGGCGGCAGCGGCAGCGCCGCCCCTGCTGCTGCGGGCGGGGGAAAACCTTTTGACCTGTCGGGATTGAAAGCTTTCCGGGCCAATGGCAGTTTGCGTATCGGCGCCTTCAAGGCCGGCAACGTAAAAGCCGCGAATTTGCAGGCTGATATCAAGGCCAATAATGGCCGGATCGAAGTAAGCCCGCTGAGTGCGAATCTGTATCAGGGAACATTGAATGGTGCGGCAACCGTCAACGCCGCGCCGGCAGTGCCGGCGTTTGCACTCAGGGCCAATCTGGCCGGAATCGAAGTGGCGCCGCTGCTGAAGGATCTGGCCGACAACGAGACGCTGGAAGGCAAGGGCACTGTTGCGCTGAATGTTACGACCCAGGGCAATGTCGTGTCGGCATTAAAACGCGCACTGGACGGCACGGCCTCCCTGAGGCTGGCCGACGGCGCACTGAAGGGCATTGACATTGCCGGCGCGATCAGCAGTGCCCAGGCGAGCCTGGGCGCGCTCAAGGGCGAACAGACCCAGCAGGCGGATACCGGACAGAAGACCGGTTTTTCCGAGCTGACTGCAACTTTCAAAATTACGGACGGCATAGCACGCAACAATGACCTGTCGATGAAATCGCCGTTGCTGCGGGTCGGCGGCGAAGGCGAAATCAACATCGGTGCAGACACCATCAATTATCTGGTGAAGGCCAGCATCGTCGGCACGGCCAAGGGCCAGGGCGGGCGCAACACCGACGATCTGCGCGGGATTACAGTGCCGGTGCGCGTGACCGGGCCGCTGGCGGCGCCCTCGTACAAGCTGGACTTTGGCGCGATGATCAGTGATACCGCAAAACAAAAAATCAAAGACGCCGTAAAAAACCAGCTGCAGGAACGATTGTTCGGCGGCGGCGCAAAGTCTGATCCGGCGGCGCCGGCTCCGGATGCTCCGAAAAGCGGAGGCAGCGCGCGCGATGCGTTAAAGGGCTTGTTTGGGCGCTAAGGCGGCATCCCGGCAGGTAGTCCGGCCGGATGAGCGGTCGGCGGAATTTGCGCCGGCACTGATCGCCTGGCAGAAACGCCATGGTCGCCACGACCTGCCGTGGCAGAACACGCGGGACCCTTATGCCGTGTGGCTGTCGGAAATCATGCTGCAGCAGACGCAGGTGGCTGCGGTCATTCCCTACTATGCGCGCTTTCTGCAGCGCTTCCCGACGCTGGCCGCGCTGGCTGCGGCGCCGCTGGACGACGTACTCGCGTCCTGGAGCGGTCTCGGTTATTACTCGCGGGCACGCAATCTGCACCGCGCGGCCCAGACGGTAGTCGCAGAGCACGGCGGCCAGTTTCCGGCGGCGGTGGACGACATCATGGCCTTGCCTGGCATCGGTCGATCGACGGCAGCAGCGATCCGGGTTTTTGCATTCGGCCGGCGCGCCGCAATACTCGATGGCAACGTCAAAAGGGTGCTGGCGCGGGTGCGCGGCATCGCAGGTTATCCCGGTGATGCCGCGGTGGCCACGCAGTTGTGGCACGAGGCCGAGGTGTTGCTCCCCACCACGGGCCTGCGGGCCTACACCCAGGGTTTGATGGATCTGGGCGCTACGGTGTGTGCGCGTCGCAATCCGCGTTGCACGCAGTGTCCGGTGCAGATGCTGTGTATTGCATACCGGACCGGTCGGGTGGCGGAGCTGCCGGCGCCGAAGCCGCGCAAGGCGCTGCCGCAGCGCCGCACCATGATGCTGGTGCTGCAGCGGGCGGACGAGGTGCTGTTGGAAAAACGTCCGCCGACCGGCATCTGGGGCGGCCTGTGGAGTTTCCCGGAGGCGGCAGCAGAGGACGACGCTGTGGAGACTTGCGCACGGCGTTATGGTGCAACCGTAAAAATACTCGAACCGCTGCCGATGATTGCCCATGGTTTTACGCATTTCCGGCTCGACATCCTGGCGCAACCGATGGCGGTGACCGCATGGCCGCAACGCGCTGAAGAACCCGGTTGCCGGTGGCTGTCACTGGCGCAAGCGCAGACTGCGGCAGTGCCTGCGCCAGTGCGGGTCATACTGGAGCAACTGCTGGTGCAGCAACGAGTGCAGCAACCCGAGCCATGAACTGGCAGGACATCAATGCATGGCGCAAGGCGCAGCGTGCCACCTGGATAACTTGGCGCTGTGCGGTGCCGGCAGCACAGCGCGATGCATGGGGATTGCGCATGACCGCGCTGCTGCAGGCCCTGGTGGCGGAGCCGCAGGGGATGGTGATCGGATTCTGCTGGCCGTTCAAGGCTGAATTTGATGCCCGCTTTGCGGTGCGCCACTGGCGCGGACAGGGGGCCATCGCGGCGTTGCCGGAAGTGATCGTCAAAGGGGAACCGTTGCGCTTTCGGCAGTGGTGGCCGGGTGCGCCCATGACCACCGGGGTCTACGATATCCCGCTGCCTGACGGCACAGCCGAGGTGTTGCCCGACATTGCCATCGTGCCGATGAATGCCTGTGATGATCAGGGCTACCGTTTGGGTTATGGCGGCGGTTATTTTGACCGCACCCTGGCTGTTTTGGAGCGGCGCGTCATCGCCATCGGTGTGACACATGAGGCCTGCCGTGTGCCGACCATACATCCACAAGCCCATGACATCGCGATGGATTTTGTGGTGACGGAAGCGGGAATTTATGCGGCCGGCGGCAAGCCGCTGGCCTTGCTGGATGCAGCATCAGGTGGGGCGCAGTTACAATCACTGCTGCGGCAGCGGGCCTTGCCTAGAACATAACTAATTGATTTTATTTGTTTTTTCTATAATGCCGTGGGCCAGCATCAAATCGCGCAGTTGGGACAGCCGGGCTTCGGTATCAGTCAGTTCCAGCAACGCCTGTTTCTCCTGCATTGAAATGGGCAGGATTTCCGCCAACCGGTAACTGACCCACACCGGATCATCAAGCCGCACCGGCCCCGGCATCCCACCACCTGCAGTCTCTGCACGTTCGGTGGCCAGCCGCAGTACTTCCTGGCAAGCCTGGTCTATGGCGTCTGGTCGCGTGGGTTCAGGCAGGGATTCGATGCGGGCAGTGATGAGTCCGTTTGCAGCGATCGTGGTGTCGAGGATGCGGAAGCGTGCACCGCCACGCGCCAGCACGGCAAACAGATTGGGGTGCGGAACCTCCCAGTGCTCAATACGGGCGAGACAGCCGACCCCGTACGGCGCCGCTGGCTTGCCGACTTCCTGCCCTTCCTTGATCAGGCAGACGCCGAACGGCGTAGTGTCGCGCAGGCACGCCTTGGTCATATCCACATAACGCTGCTCGAAAATTTTCAGCGGCAGCAGGCCGTCGGGAAACAGTACCGTGCCCAGCGGAAACAGCGGTATCTCAGCGGGCAGTGCAGACGGGGCTGCGGCAGTCATTCCGCTCATGTGTCCAGTTCCCGGTGGCGCGCCAGCGTGCGCGTATGTTCCCGAAACCGGGCGGCCAGTGTTTCCACGAAAAAAACCGAACGGTGGCGGCCGCCGGTGCAACCGATGGCGATGGTCAGGTAACTGCGGTTGTCGCGTTCAAAGGCCGGCAGCCAGTCACGGACAAAGCGGTGTATGTCTTCGAGCATGCGCATGGCATCCGGTGTCGCACGCATGAAGTCAGCCACGGCCGCGTCACAACCGGTCAGGGGCCGTAATTGCGGGTCGTAATGCGGATTGGGCAGGCAGCGCACGTCAAACACAAAGTCAGCATCCAGCGGGATGCCGTGTTTGAAGCCGAAGGATGCGAAGAGCAGTGTCAGTCCGACATGGGGCAGTGTCGCAAAATCCTTCACCCAGTTGCGCAGGGTGTTCGGCGCCACATCGCTGGTATCGATGTGATGCGCCATGTCGGAGATGCCGGCGATCAGTTCCCGCTCCCGGGTTATGCATTCGGGCAGCGTCAGGTCGGTCTGCGAGAGTGGGTGGCGGCGGCGGGTTTCGGAATATCGTTTGATCAACGTATCCGGCTTTGCTTCAAGAAATATGACGCGCACATCGATGCTGTCGTCGCGCAGGCGCTTGACCAGACTGGGCAGTTCGGCAACGGCATCGCCGGTGCGCACGTCTATGGTCAGCGCGACGCGGTCATTGCCAGAAGTGCGCAGCGTCTGCACCAGCCCCCCGACCATGGCCACGGGGAGGTTGTCGACACAATAAAATCCGGCGTCTTCCAGCACCGCCAGGGCGACGCTTTTGCCGGAGCCGGACAGTCCGGTGATGAGTATCAGCTGCATGTCAGCATGCGCAGTGTCGCAGGCACGTAATTATCCCGGCCCGTCATCCTGGCTCGTCATCGATCGCGCCTGGCGCTCGATAAATTCCCGAGTGCTGTCGATGCCGCGCATTTGCAGCACGTGGCTGCGTACCGCGGCCTCGGTCAGCACGGCGAGGTTGCGGCCGGCGGCGACGGGGATGGTGACTTTGTGGATTTCAATGTCCATCAGCATCTCGGTGCCGGGTTTCAGAGGCAACCGCTCCAGGTGGGTGAGATCGGAGCCGGATGGGCGCTCGAGATGCACGATCAGTTTGACGTTTTTGCGGGGGCGCAATGCCGCTTCGCCGAAAATGGTGCGAATGTTGAGGACGCCCAGCCCGCGCACTTCCAGATAATCACTCAGCAGCGGCGGGCAGCGCCCTTCCAGGCTTTCCGGGCCCAGCCGGTAGAGTTCGACGACATCATCGGCAATCAGCCCGCCTCCCCGACTGATCAACTCCAGTGCGAGCTCGCTTTTGCCGACGCCCGAATCCCCGGTAATCAGCACGCCCACGCCCAGCACGTCGAGAAATACGCCGTGTATGGTGGTTGACTCGGCAAGCGCGCGCGCCAGGTGCGGGCGCAGTATCCACATCAGTTCGACACTGGGGATCGGCGATGAAAACAGCGGGGTGTGCGTGGTCTCTGCAACTTCGATCAGTGCTTCCGGCGTTGCCGGAGTGCCGGCAACGATGAAACAGGCAAGTTCGCGGGTAGCCGCGCGCTGCAGCATACTGCGACACGTGGCGGCCTCCAGGGTGCTCAGGTAGTTGACCTCTGATTCACCCAGCACCTGGATCAGATTGGGGTGTATGAAGTTCAGGTGGCCGACCAGTCCCTGAGAGGAGTCTTTGGTGAGTTCGCTGTCTATGCCCTTGTCGGCGCCGTTGCGTCCGGCGACCCAGGTCAGCCGCAGTTTTTCACGGGTGTCTTCAAACAGCCGGGATATGCTGACTTGGGGCATTGGGTTCCCACTGGGTAAGTAGCTGCTGCAGCTCGTCCGGGGTGGCGGCGTTGAGCAGTTGTTCGCGGAAAGGCTTGTCGCAGAACATCTGCGCCAGTTCGGAAAGTATCTGCAGATGTTCGTCGGTTGCGCGTTCCGGCACCAGCAGCACGAAAATCAGCTTTACGTTTTCACCGTCGGGCGCGTCAAAGGGCACGGCGCTTTGTACGCGTATCATCGCGCCGGTCGCCGCCTTGAGGCCCTTGATGCGGCCATGGGGGATGGCGACGCCCTGGCCGAGGCCAGTAGAGCCGAGTTTTTCCCTGGCAAAAAGACTGTCGAAAACAAGACTGCGGGAAAGGTGGTCGTTGTTTTCGAAGAGCAGCCCCGCCTGCTCGAATACCCGCTTTTTGCTGGTGAGATCGGCATCGAGCAGGATGTTGGACAGGGGTAGTAGCTTGGCGATCAGGTTCATGAGTGTATTAAATGAGTCTCGTGATTCCCGGCGCGTGGCCGGATTTCACTCCGTGGGTTCCGTGGGTTGATACTTGATGGGATCGGCATCGTGGCGATGCGCGATATTCTTGCCTTTGTGCTTGAGGATGGCGCGGTCGAGTTTGCCAACCAGATGATCTATGGCCACATACATGTCTTCGCCGTGTTCTTCGCAGAAGATTTCCTTGCCGCTGAGATGTACCGTGGCTTCCACGGTATGTTGCAGTTTTTCCACCGACAGAATGACGTTGATGTCGATGACGTGGTCGAAGTGACCGGTAATTTTTTCCAGCTTGTGCGCGACATGGTCACGGATAGCCGGGGTGATCTGCAGATGGTGACCGGTCAAGTGCAAGTTCATGGCGTTTCCTCCATCATAGGGTTTTCCTCAGATTTACCGGGAGTATTTGCATGGATTCCCGGTATTTGGCGATAGTCCTGCGTGCCACAACTATACCCTGCTGGCCCAGCAATTCCGAAATTTGGCCGTCGCTCAGCGGTGTGCGGGTATTTTCTGCGCTGACCAGTTGCTTGATCAGGGCGCGTATGGCCGTGCTTGATGCGGCGCCACCGGCCTCCGTGGCGACGTGGCTGCCGAAAAAATACTTCAGTTCGAAGATTCCCCGTGGCGTGTGCATGAATTTCTGGGTGGTGACCCGTGACACCGTCGATTCATGCAGGCTCAGGGTATCGGCGATTTCGCGCAGCACCAGCGGGCGCATGGCAACTTCGCCGTGTTCCAGAAAATTGCGCTGCCGGTCGACAATGGCCTGGGACACGCGCAGGATGGTGTCGAAACGTTGTTGGACATTCTTGATCAGCCATTTTGCTTCCTGCAGCTGGGAGCTCAGTTGTTGTGAACTGATGCCGCGGTTGCGTTGCAGAATGTCGGCGTAGAGGCGGTTTACCCGGAGGCGCGGCATGGCGTCCGGATTGAGTGCCGCGAGCCACACGCCTTTGACCTTGCGCACGATCACGTCGGGAATGACGTACCGTGTTTCTTCTACGGAATAATCCTGGCCCGGCCTGGGATTCAAACTGATGATCAGTTTCTGCACCGAACGCAGACAGTCGTCGTCGCATTTCAGTAATCGTTTGAGGCGCGAAAAGTCCTTTCCGGCCAGCGCGTCCAGGTGATGTTGCACCACGTCCAGCGCTGCGCTGCGGTAGGGGGTGTCTTCCGGCAGCACGTTAAGCTGCAGCGTCAGGCATTCAGAGAGATTGCGGGCACCGACGCCGATGGGGTCCATGTGCTGCAGATGCTGGAGCGCAATGCACAGTTCTTCATGCTCCACTTCCAGTTCCGGCGGCAGCATGGTGCCTATGTCTTCCAGCGACTGCGGCAGGTAGCCGTCGTCATTCAGCGAATCGATGAGCAGATCTAGCAGTTGCTTGTCGCGGTCGGACAGGTGGATCAGGGAGAGCTGGGCGCTGAGGTAGGCGCGCAGGCTCGCAGGTTGTTCTGCCACCGGCGGAAAATCATCATCATCGGACTCGTTGCTGCTGCCTGCGCTGCCGTAGCTGGTGCCGTCCATGACATCGAAGGCGGAGCTTTCCTCTCCCGGCGCGGCAGTCTCGGCCTCAGCCGGCGGCGATGCTTCGGCAGAGTCGCCGGCTGATTGCGTAACACCTTCATGCGGCGCCGCCGCTGGCTGTTCTATGCCGCCGTCTTCGCGTTCAAGCAGGGGGTTGTCCTGCAGCAGCCGGTCGATTTCCTGATCAAGTTCAAGAGTGGACAATTGCAGCAGCCTGATCGACTGCTGCAATTGCGGCGTCAATGTCAGGTGCTGCGAAAGCCGGAGTTGTAGCGAATGTTTCATTCAGGACCGGATGGGGGGCATGTCCCGGATCTGCGTGCCTACAGCCCCGCGTACCCTGTGGCGTTAAAGCCGGAAATGCTCACCGAGATAGACTTTTCTAACGTTTTCATTATAGACGATCTCGTCCGGTTTGCCGTAGGCGAGCACCGAGCCGTCGTTGATGATGTACGCGCGATCGCAGATGCCCAGGGTTTCCCGCACGTTGTGATCGGTGATCAGTACGCCGATGCCGCGCGCCTTCAGAAAACCGATGATTTTCTGAATTTCGATCACGGCAATCGGGTCCACGCCGGCAAATGGCTCGTCGAGCAGAATGAAGCGCGGTTCGGTGGCCAGGGCTCGGGCAATTTCCACCCGCCGCCGTTCCCCGCCTGAAAGGCTGATGGCAGGGTTGTTGCGCAGGTGGCCGACGTGCAAATCCTGCAGCAGGGTATCCAGACGGGTTTCTATGGTTGCCGCGTCGTTGTGATACAGCTCGAGGATGGCGCGGACATTGTCGGCGACCGACAGGCGCCGGAATATTGAAGCTTCCTGCGGCAGGTAACTCAAACCGAGGCGGGCCCGGCTGTGTATAGGCATGTGCGTCAGCCGCGTCTGGTCCAGGTAAAGTTCGCCGCCGTCCATGGCGACCAGCCCGACCATCATGTAAAAGCAGGTGGTTTTGCCGGCGCCATTGGGGCCCAGCAGCCCGATGACTTCGCCGCTGCGCACTTCCATCGAAACGTCCTTGACGACGGTGCGTGCCCGGTAGCGCTTGTTGAGACCGGTCGCCTTCAGCAGATAGTTTGCTGTTGTTGCGTCTTCAAGCGGGGTGTTGCCTGGTAACGGCTGCACGGTATCCACGCGGTTTCTTCAGCGTTGCGGCGGTTGCGGAGCTTCCCGCGTAGCGCCGGCATTCGCAGGTTTGTCTTTGGGTTTCGGCTGCAGCACGGCCCGTACGCGGCCGTTGGTGCCGGTGGCGGTTTTGGTGCCGCCGGTCACCTGGAAAAATTCCGTGGTGGCGTCGTAAGAGATGTAATTGCCGCGAACTTCGTCGCCGCCTTTTTTCATCGATGCGCGGTTGAACATCTGCACCTTGTCGGCGCGGTCGTCGTATTCGATGCGTTCTGCCCAGCCTTCAATGTATTCGTCATAACCTTCGCGCTTTTGTTTGAAGTACGCGAGATTGCCCCAGGTGGTGCCATTCTTGAATCCCTGGTCATCCTGACGGACTTCCATGCGGTCGCCGCGTATGATCAGCGTGCCTTGCGTAAGCACGACCTTGCCGATAAATGTCGCGATTTGTTTTGCATCGTCGACGGTAACCCGATCGGCCTCAATGTTAATCGGTTTTTCACGGTCGGTTTTTTCGGCATGCGCGTTGCCGGCGGCAATGGAGGAAAACAGCAGGACCATTGCGCAGGCCGCGGACAACCGCCGGAGAAGGTCAGCGGCGTTTATCATTGCGGCCGGGATCATGGTAGGTGGCTGTGAAGTGGGACAGGAATTTTGCGATGCGGGTTTCACTGTTCAATTCTAAGCCAATCGCGTGGGCAACGGTATGGGCGTCGGTGATGGTGACGGGCCGGTCTGTGGTTGCGGTGTGCTCATCCGGAGTGACATGCAGAAAGCTGGTTTCCAGCACGAGTTCACTGCGGTTGGCATAAGCGGCACGTACTGCACGCACGTCGGTGAAGAAATCTATATACTCGCCGCCGCTGGATACTTTCGCCGTGCGCGAGGTGATGGTCATCGGCGCGTTGCCGGATGCGTTGCTGATGAAACGCGGTGACACCAGATCGGTGGTGTCGTCGTCCGGGTAGTGGGTCATGCGCTCGGCGTGCAGCGTGTGTTTGACGTCGCCGCTGGCATCCATGCGGTGCGCGACGATTTTCTCGATGATGAAATCAGGATCATGCCGCTCCGGTTCGGAAACTTTGGCGCCCTGCTCCAGGGCCTGGTTCAGCCAGAATGTGAGGCTGAGCAGGAGGGCCAGCAGCAGCAGCGGAAACAGTTGCGAGAGCCGTGTCATTGCCGCTGACCGGTGTCGTGGATGAAGCGGGCGGTGCGCGCAGCCAGGGTGCCCTGGCTGTGCATGATCATTTCGCAGAATTCACGGGCGGCACCCGATCCGCCACGGGCATGCGTCACGTAGTGAGCGCGGCGTTTGAGTGCGGCCGGCGCATCGGCTACGGTTGCGGCGAAGCCGCAGCGGCACAACACTGGCAGATCAACGAGGTCATCACCGAGGAATGCCGCCTCGTCGGGACTGAAACCGGTTGCAGCAAGCAGTGTTTCAAATGCAGCCAGTTTTTCCGCCACACCCTGCTGTAGGTGCCGAATGCCGAGATCCTCTGCCCGCAGCCGGACACTGGCAGCGCGCCGGCTGGTGATGATGGCCAGTTCCACGCCGGTATCCTGCAGCAATTTCATGCCCATGCCATCGCGTACGTCGAATGACTTCATGGCATCACCGGCTTCCGAGTAGTGGAGTCCGCCATCGGTCAGGATGCCGTCGACATCGAAGATCGCGATCCTGACCCGCTGCGCCTTCGGGATCATGGCTGTGTCGCCGGAAAGCGCGGTGCGGGCACTAGACAACTTTGCCGCGGAACAGATCGTGTATGTTCAGCGCGCCGAGCAGCCGGTTGGCGTCATCGACGACCAGCAGTTGCATGACCTTGCTGCGCTCCATGATTTCAACGGCTTCCGCCGCGAGGTGGTCCGGGCCTATGGTGCGCGGATTGGCGGACATGACTTCGGTGATTCCGGTTTTGCGCAGGTCCTGCCCTTTGGCGATGGCGCGGCGCAGATCGCCGTCAGTAAAAATCCCTTTGACGGTCTGGTCTTCACCGACTACGGCGGTCATGCCCATGCGGCCGCGCGACATTTCCAGCAAGGCATCGGCCAATGCGGCGGTGTCGGCGATGCGCGGCGCATCGGCTCCGGAGCGCATGACGTCCCGTACCAGAGTCAGCAATTTGCGCCCCAGTGTGCCGCCGGGGTGTGAACGCGCGAATTCGTCCTGGGTAAAACCACGCGCCCGCATCAGCGCCACGGCGATGGCGTCGCCCAGTGCCAGCGCGGCAGTGGTGCTGGCCGTTGGAGCGAGGTTGAGCGGGCAGGCCTCCTGCGCGGCACCGGCATACAGATGCACGTCGGCTTCGCATCCCAGTGTGGATGTCGGATTGCCGGTCATGGCGACCAGTTTGGCACCTTGCCGCTTGAGTACCGGGATGAGTGTCAGCAGTTCGGCAGTTTCGCCGGAATTGGATAACGCGAGAAAGACATCATCGCGCGTAACCATGCCAAGGTCACCGTGGCTGGCCTCGGCAGGATGCACAAAAAAAGCCGGTGTCCCGGTGCTGGCCAGGGTAGAGGCAATCTTGCGGGCGATATGCCCGGATTTACCGATGCCGCTGACAACAACGCGTCCCTGGCATTGCAGCAGGATGCGCACCGCCTGTTCAAAACGCGCATCGAGATGCGCGATCAGGGCGGTGATAGCCCGGGCCTCGATTTCGAGGACTTCCCGGGCTGCTGTGATCGCAGGACTGGTCGCGGTATCGCTGGAGGGCTTGTTCATTGCTGAAATTATAACAAACGGTTATCCCGGACTTACGGCGGCGTTGCTTGCAATTCATTGAAGAAAAGGCAATATTCGAAGCGTTCGTAACACTCCGATTCCATGCAAAATACCCTGCAACCTGTACTGATACTGTTGGCGGCTGCCGTACTGGTGGTGGTCGTTTTCCGTACGTTGCGGCTGCCGCCGCTGCTGGGTTATCTGATTGTGGGCGTCGCTATCGGGCCCCACGCGCTGGGCTGGATTACGACGACGGATGAGGTGCGCGACCTCGCCGAGATCGGCGTGGTCTTTCTGATGTTCAGCATCGGCCTCGAATTCAGTTTGTCGCGCCTGATGACCATGCGTCGTATCGTATTCGGGCTGGGTGGTTCCCAGGTGCTGATCACCCTGTTGCTGGTGTTCGGTGTTGCCATGGCGGTGGGCGTGTCCTGGCAAGGCAGCATCGTGCTGGGTGGTGCGCTGGCGCTGTCATCCACAGCGATTCTCGCCAAATTGCTCGCCGAGCGCTTTGAGTTGAACACGCCGCATGGTCAGCAGATCATCGGCGTGCTGCTGTTCCAGGACCTCGCTGTGGTGCCGCTGCTGATCCTGATCCCGGCGCTGGGTGCGCCGCCGGAGAATCTTGCGGCCACGCTGGGGTTTGCCCTGGTGAAGGCGGCAGTGGTGTTGCTGGTGCTGCTGTTCGTTGGTCAGCGCCTGATGCGGGCCTGGTTTCATGTGGTTGCGCGCCAGAAGTCGTCCGAACTGTTCGTGCTCAATGTGCTGCTGGTGACGCTGGGCGTGGCTTACATGACCGAACTGGCCGGTTTGTCGCTGGCGCTGGGCGCCTTCGTCGCAGGTGTGCTGATTTCGGAAACCGAATATCGCTACCAGGTCGAAGAAGACATCAAGCCGTTTCGCGACATCCTGCTCGGCCTGTTTTTTGTCACCATCGGTATGCTGCTGGATGTGCGCGTCGTAGTTGAAAACGCCTGGGTCAGTGTGTTGCTGGTATCGCTGGTGCTGATCAAGACTGCGCTGATTTTCGGATTGAGCCGGTTGTTCGGGGCACCCAGTGGCGTGGCCATGCGCGCAGGACTGGCGCTCGGCGCCTGCGGCGAATTCGGCTTTGTGATACTGGCGCATGCCCTGGGCAGCGGCCTGCTGGAGCCCGGCATATTGCAACCGGTACTGGCCGCCATGGTGCTGTCGATGCTGATTGCGCCGTTCGTGATCGAGCGCAGTGAAGCTATTGTGCGGCGCTGGAGTGCGACGGAATGGATGAGTCGCGCGATGCAACTGCACAACATTGCCGTGCAATCGATGACGACGGATGCCCATGTGGTGATCTGCGGCTACGGGCGCAGCGGACAGAACCTTGCGCGATTGCTCGACAAGGAGGGTGTAGCTTTTATTGCACTGGATAACGATCCGCAGCGTATCCGTGAGGCGACGGCAGCCGGAGAGCGCGTGGTGTTCGGCGATGCCGCGCGGCGCGAGGTTTTGCTCGCTGCAGGTCTGCCGCGCGCGCGCGTGGTTATCGTGACTTATGCTGATACAGCATCAGCGCTGCGTATCATTGCCCTTGTGCGCGAGGCGAGACCGGGGCTGCCTGTGATCGTGCGCACCATTGATGACAGTGATGTGGAGCAACTCAAGAAGGCGGGCGCTACGGAGGTGGTGGCTGATGTGCTTGAAGCGAGCCTGATGCTCGCCTCCAGTACGTTGATGTTGATGGGTGTGCCGCTGAACCGTGTGTTGCGCCGCATCCGCGAGACCCGTGAACATCGCTATGATCTGTTCCGGGGCTTCTTCCGCGGCGTGACTGACGCGACCGAGGAGGACGATCAGTCGCCGCAGCCGCGGCTGCACTCAGTGCTGGTGACCGCCGGGGCCAGATCAATCGGCAAGACTTTGCAGGGGCTGAATCTTGCCGAAGTTGGCGTCGAAGTCACTGCGGTGCGGCGGCACAATGTCAGGACAACCACGCCGGCATCGGATATGCAGATTGAGGAGGGTGATGTGGTGGTATTGCTGGGTTCAGAAGAAGCCGTGGCTGCTGCGGAAATCAAGCTGTTGCAGGGATAAACACAAACTGCTGGTTGGGGTGAATGTTTACCATATCGTGCGCACGGGGTACTGCGTAATCAGCGGGTCAGGCGTCACGATGGCCAGCCCGTGCGCGATGGCCTGGCAGATCAGCATGCGGTCGAACGGGTCTTTGTGGAGATACGGAAGGTGCGGTAACTGCAACACCGCATCTTCATCCAGTGGCAACACCTCTACGCCGTGTCGTTTACGTTGTTCCGGAATGAACAGTTGCGGCGGCTTGGGTAATGGCAGTTTCCGCAGCGCATGCTTGATGACGATTTCCCACGTGGAAACCGGACTTATGAAAATCTCGTTCGCCGGATCGGAGAATTGCGCTTTCGCGGGCAGTGATAATCGTTTGTCGTCGGAGAGCAGCCACAGGAATGCGCAGGTGTCGAGCAACAACTTCATTCGTCGCGGCCTTCGAACGCGGCAATAATGTCATCGGGTAACGGATCAAAAAACGAGTCGGGCACTTCGAATTGTCCTTTGGCGAGCCCGATGGGACGCGGCTCGAGCGGCGTTGCCGGCAACGCGCGCACTTCCGCAATGGGGGTGTTGCGCTTGCAGATCTGGATGGTTTCGCCCGGTTTCAATTGCGCGAGGTAGCGTGACAAATGAGTCTTGGCTTCGTGAATGTTGATCTTGATCATGGTTCAATACTAAACTAACTAATAGCCTAAGTCAAAATATCCGCCTGAAAGTCGACGCTGGACATGCGGATTGAGGAGGGCGATGTGGTGGTGGTGCCGGGTTCCGGGGACGCGGTGGCGGCCGCGGAAATCAAGTTGCTGCAGGGGTAGCGTGTCTGCGTGTCTATGTTGCGAGTAATAAAAAAACCCGCACTGGCGGGCTTTTTTGTTGGAGCGGCTGGATTACAACAAACTGGCGCCGCCGCAGTTGGTGCTGCCATTGGTCGTGTTCCATACGCCGAGGGAGGTATCTAAACTGGTGCAAAGGGGGGTGCCCGTACCTGAACCGCCCGTTGGGGGCGCTGCAGCATTGCCCTGATAACGGGAGAACTGGAAGCCGCCGGTATTGGGGGCGCCATCATCGACCTTGCGATCGACTTCGACAATGATTTCCACCGGAATCTGCCCGCCGCTCTTGATATTGTGACGCGCCGCTGCCGGTGTGGCTATCGTGCCTGCACCGTAAAGACCATCGTAGACCAAGTCCATCACCACGCCATACGGATTCGTCGGACTGGTGGCGGTAGTGGCTACGGCCGCAAAAGTATAGGTGCCGTTGATGAATCCGGCGCGGGATATGTGCTCCCAAGCCAGAATATTTTCCTGAGGGACGCTGCCCCCGACCACTGCGCCGGCAGATTCGACCCGGCCATTGCCATTGCCGTTCTGGCTTGCGCCACTGATATTGGTTGTGGCTGTCGTGTAGTCACCGGGCAGCGCGCGGTAGCGGTCGAGGAAGCCGAAATAGGCTGCCTTGATGCCGTCCTGTGTGGAAATCAGGTTGCGCACTCTTGCGCTGGTAATCAATTCCTGACCCTTGAGCACACCACCGAGCAGCAGGCCGATAATGACCAGCACGATGGCGATCTCGATTAGCGTAAACCCTTGTTGGCGCTTCATTTCTTATCTCCTCGTCGCCCATAGGCGGCATTAAGTCCTGCTAATAATGCAATGTTCATGCCAGTCCGTGGCTGCAAGCCAAAATACTGCCTTTTAGCAGCAAACCGTGCGCACCCTCAGGGGCGGCATATAACTTGTTGAATTTAAAGATATTTTTTATTATTGCCGGCGTGCCAGTGGCTGAGCGGCGAGGGCCGGATTGTGTTGGGGTGAAATACACGCGCTCATTGTCGAGATTTCGACGGGGGCGACGAATTTTTGGCGCTTTCCAGCGCCTGCAAGCGCTCGGTCAGAAAGTGTAATTCACTGGGATCAGTGATCTCGCCAGTCGCCAGCAGCCCGCCGAGCAGCACTTTGGCGCTCGCCGTTTCGCCCATGTCTTCGAGTATGAATATCCGCATTTGCCGGGCCCAGTTCGAGGCTGCACCGGCGTGGCGGGTAATGTCGGAGGCATACCGCAGCGCCAGCGCCTGATCCTTGAGGCGATGTTTGGCCATGATTGCGCAGTGAGCGAGCCAGCGCCAACGTTCGTCAGGCGCTTCCAGGAACTGTGACTGCACGAACTCGCACATCGCGCGCTGTTTGCCGGGATCCGGCACCTGCCCATAGAGTTGTGAAGCCATCATCAGCGGATAACCGCTGCGCGGATCAAGGCGCAGCGCCAGCGCCAACCATGCCGCCACGCGCACGTAATCGAGATCACGGAAGGGGATGCTGATACCCGGCTGGTTGTCATAAGCCTGCAGATACAGCACCAGTAGTTGTGCGGCGGCAATGGGGGCGCCGAAGCTCGCAGCCCGCAGTGCCGCAGCGTCAGGCGCCGGAGGCAAAGCCTCGGCGCGCGCGACCGGAGCGGGCTGGGCGCCGTGCCACAGCAGTTGCAATACCAACACGATGACGAGCAACCATGCGACTGCGGGAGGCACTGCCTGCAGTGCGCGCTCGTCGGTGAATCCCGCAAGGGCCGGCATTTACAGGCTCCTGCGATAAAAATCAAACAACGCTGCCGCCGTCAACAGCGCAATGTAGAGGCCGCCTTGCATGACTATACCCATCAGCAGCGCCGGCTCGGGGGGCGTATTGACCAGCCAGGCCGTGTCGGTCCAGCGATCGAGAGCCGGCATCAGATAGCCCAGTCCTTCCACCATCGTGCTGGTGATCTGGTGTGACAGCGTATCCTGGCCCGCAACAGGATGTGCGCTCATCAGGCGCATCGCAGTCAGGCTGCGCGCCAGCAGATAAAAAGCAGCGACAAACCCTGCGGCAGGCAGCAATTGATTAAAGGTGATGATGCAGAACAGTGACAGTGCAGCGATAAGCGCCAGCTCGATGGCCAGCGATACCGTCCACATCGAGGCCGCTGCAGTCGGCGCCAGCAGCCACAGTGGCAGCGAGAGAATGACGGCGAGGATTAGTGCTGTCAGCACGAAACCCGAAAGCTTCCCGCAGATATAATGTGAGCGGGGCACATCCAGCGCGAGCAGCACATCAAGGCCCTTGTCATTGAATTCGCGGGCGATACTGGCCAGCACGTACATGCCGACCATGAATACTGCGCACAGACGCGCGGCCGTGGCGTAAAAACCAAGCTGGAAGCGGGTGATTTCAGTAACCGCGAGTTCGCGGATGAACAGGCTGGCGCCGAACAGTATGGCCAGCGTCAGCAAGGCCATGGCCGGTACGCGAGTGCGGATGGCCTCAAGGGCGGTATATTTGCCTATGGTGATAATGTGCACTGACGTAACCGGTTATTCCAACTGACGAAGCAGGACTGACGAAGCAGTATAGCCAATCCAGTATAGCCAAGCGTATGCCTGACGACCCACAGAATATTGTTACCCAAGCGGCCGGCGTGCGCGTGGCGTCAGCTGCGCCGCCGCGATATCTGAATCTGCTGTTGTCCTGCATGCTGCTTACGCTGCACGGCGCCATCGCGTGGGGCGTGGATGAGTGGTGGGCGCGCGGACTGCTGCTCGCACACTTTGGCTTGTTCCTGATGTGGCAGCCGGTATGGCGCGGTGAACGCCAGATACCCATGACGCTGGCTTTGCTGGTGCTGGGAATCGGTACCTTTTTCGCGGCCTCCGGCAACTGGTGGCTGATTGCGACCTGGATTGCTGTGCTGTTTGGTCTGATCGGCGGCGGTGTGCCGGGAACCATAGGCCGTGGGGACCGCATGGTCACGATACTGGGTGCAGTGTATCTGGTGACCATGCTGCTGATGTGGGTGGTGCCGCAGTTGTTCAGCCATTACACGGTGGTGCCCGGTGCCGCCGTGCTGGTGCAGTACGGACTGCCGTTGCTGCCGCTGGCTATCCTGATGATACCCAAGGGCAAGCACCGGCAGGATGCGCCGGTGATCGTGGACCTGTTCTACAGCGTTGTATTGTTTCTGCTGGTGGTAGCGCTGGCGCTGGGAAGTTTCGTCATCCAGGAAGTGTCGCACGGCCAGTATCTGCTGGGCCTGGCGCAGACACTGATGGTGATCGGGCTGCTGCTGGTGGGATTGTCGTGGCTGTGGGATCCGCACGCGGGCGTCGCCGGCATCAGCACCCTGCTGTCGCGCTACCTGCTGGGTTTGGGTTTGCCTTTCGAGCAACGCATGCGGCGTCTGGCCGAGTTGGCGCATGCCGAAACCCGATCCGAGCAGTTTTTGAGCAGTGCGCTGACCGACATGCTGGACCTGCCATGGGTCACGGGTTTTGGCTGGACATCGCCGTTGTCGGTCGGCGAGGTGGGCAAACAGAGTGTGCATGTCGAGCAGTTCGAGACCGGCAATGCCCAGCTGACCATGTATACCCACAGAACGTGTTCACCTGCCGTGCTGCTGCACATGAATTTGCTGATGCAGATGGTGGGTCATTTTTACGAGGCGCATCGACGGGAGCAGTTGCGTCAGCAATCGGCATATACCCAGGCCATCTATGAGACCGGCGCGCGGTTGACGCACGATGTCAAAAATCTGCTGCAGTCGCTGCGTTCGATCTGCGCTGCGGCGGAAATGCGTGGTGCCGACGACACTGCATTCCGGTCGTTGGTGCAGCGGCAGTTGCCGCAGATTACCCAGCGTCTGGGGGCTACATTGGACAAGCTGAAATCACCGGAAGTCGTCACTGGCAGCGACGTGGCGGCGTCCATCTGGTGGCAGGCGCTGCAGATACGCCATACCGGCCGTTCGGTGGTATTTGAAACCCAGGGCGAGCTGGCGGATATGCGCCTGCCGGTGGATTTGTTCGACAGCATTGCCGACACCCTGATCGAAAATGCACTCTACAAGGGTGCGCAAGGCGGGACGGTATGGGTCAACGTTATGCTGGCGCCAGGGCCGCGTCTGCGCGTTTGTGATGACGGGGCGCCGGTGCCCGCTGCGTTGACGGCCCAGTTGTTGCGTGCGCCGGTGACTTCAGACAACGGTTTGGGCGTGGGTTTGTTCCAGGCGGCGACCTTTGCCGAACAATCGGGATACGTACTGACGCTGGCGGAAAACAGCCATGGCAGCGTGTGTTTTGAACTGGCGCGGGTGGGTTAAGGCAGAACCGTGATGGCGGGAATAACCCGCCCGGCGGCAGCGGTGTAACCCGGCGATGGTGATGAAGCCTGCCCCTGCTTCCTTGCAGGAATGTAGTGCCAACCACGATACTACCGACCACGATAAATTTCCCGCCGGTGCCCGATAGCGAGTACAAGAACGGTGACGCGAGTATCCTGAATATCGCAAATGAGCCGGTAATCGCCGACCCGGTATCTCCAGAGAGTTGATTTGTCGCCGTGCAGCGCTTCGCCAGTGCGTCGCGGGTCTTCGTGGGTCGCAATGCGCTCGCGCAGAAAGCGTACGATGCGCTCTTTAGCGGAACGGTCGAGCTTGTCGATATCCCGTTTGGCCCTGTGGTCGAACTCAACGCGCCAAGCCAAGCGCGCGCTCTACTTCTTCAAGACTGACACGCGGACCGGCCTCTTCCAGTCGTTGCAGAGCCAGAAGATAGTCGGATCGGTCCTGCAGATAATTTTTGAGGGCTTCCCGGACGAAATAAGTTTTGCTGCGCCCGGTTTCTTCTGCAAGCTTGTTGAGTTGGTTCTCGAGTTCGCTTTCCAGTCTGATCGTCAGCATGCAATGCTCCCGCGCTGTTTGTGACACAAGGGCACCTCTATAAATTCACCAAACCCCGTTCGGGCTGAGCCTGTCGAAGCCTTTAGCTAATAAAAACAACAACTTAGCTAGCAGGCCCTTCGACAAGCTCAGGGCGAACGGTAATTTATAGAGGTGCCCACAAGTATATATCAGACGGTTTTCCCGACCCAGGGTTCGATTTTCTGCATGCACCGGTGCCGTCCGACAGTGGGCTGGGCGTGGGGCTGTTCCAGGCGGCGAAGTTTACGGAACAGTCGGGCCATGCGGTGACGCTGGCCGCCGGGCCGCGGTTGCGCGTTTGTGATGACGGGGCGCCGGTGCCCGCTGCGTTGACGGCCCAGTTGTTGCGTGCGCCGGTGACTTCAGACAGCGGTCTGGGCGTGGGTTTGTTTCAGGCAGCGACGTTTGCCGAACAATCGGGATACGTACTGACGCTGGCGGAAAACAGTCACGGTAGCGTGTGTTTTGAACTGGCGCCGACGGGTTAAGGCAGTTTGCCGGCGGCGACCATGCGGTTATAAAGAATGTTCGGCGACAGCCATACCATGATGTCGTCGAATTCACCGTTTGTGGCGGTGGAAGGCGTGGGCGTGTGATACACAAATCCCCGATTGTTATCACTGCTATTGGGGTTAGGGTTGGCCCTTTCGTCCAAGTCGGTGCCTCCATAGCTTCCGTTTTTTCCAGTGGAGTAAATCACCACCGGAACGCCAGTAGCCAGTGTCTTTCCGGTATCGCAATTGTTAATGGCGATGCCAGTGGCTGTGGAGCAGACGAAAAGGTTGGGCGAAAGTGCGGAGAGGCCGGTTGAGCTCATGCCATTTGCGGTTGTAAACGCATTGCTGTTGGCATTGGTCACGGCATAACGTATGCGATTTCCCCAAGGGTCAACAGCGAACCCTTGATCGTTTGTTGCCGTGATTCCAAGGGTTACCGCGGGAACGAACCCATCGTAGTTGACGGTGGTGCAGCTACCGCCACCAGAAAGACTCTCCGCGCCCGCGCTTGAGGCGGAGGCAGGGCACGGCAGTCGACCGTTCGCGATCGCGAATCCGATCAGCGCGTCCTTGATTTCATCCAGTTTTTTCTGAGCGTCCGCGATCTGCCGCTGCTCGACCTGTGTCGTCAGCGGCACGAGTATGCTCCCGAGCAGCAGGACGATGATGAACATGACCACTGCTATTTCAATGAGGGTAAAACCTCTGGATTGTCTCATCGCTTCACAATCATGGAACTGAAGACAGCCGGTCATTGTTGGTGGAAGAACGCGTTGGCGTCACAAAGACATTCCCGCTCAAGTTGGGCGCCTCCAGGCAAGCGCTACGTGCTACGCAAGGGCGGGGGGTTTGACCCGGCACGGCTGCCAGAGCACTGCTCCCGATCAATACGACCACATCCTTCGCAGTTCCATCGACTCTCGGTGGAAGGCCAAGTGCGCATAACGCGTTGAGGACCGATGTTGTTGTTCCCCCTGCCCCGGCCACCGATCCGACCTTGCAAGGATCGACCGAATAGTAGCTCACGGTCTGCCACAGATTGTTGCTGAACCACGCAGGTAATTCTAGCCCCCAGTCGGCGTATAGCGAGCATCCTGAAGGTAGTGGTAAGAGGGTTTTTATCTTCACGGGGAAGCGCCCTTCGGTTTGAAGATAGGCGCATTCATAATTGATATTGTCGCTATAGGGGTTGGCGAAGGGGTAGTAGCCATTTCCCGGCGTGGCTGCGTAAGCAATCAGCGCTGCGCGCATTGTTCGGAGAACGCGCATTTCCACCACCGACATGAGCGCGTTTCTCGTGATTGGCAGCAGTTTGTCGTTGAATGTGCAGTTCACGGCACTTGTGACATAAGTGGTGTCGCCATCTTCGTTACCGCACTCAAGATAATTCGTGACGTTGTTCTGGTTTGTTGATCCGTTCCGCACCTGTGAACCGACAGCCGAGCCTGCTGAAAACACGATGGCGATCGCATTGTCGGCCGGGGCGGTTCCGGTGACAGTGAGTTCGCCGGGAGTATCGCTATTCAAGGGGCAGCTTGCCCCACATGAGGGATTCCTCGCGAATTCTTGCGAAACCGCGTACCACAAACGCTCGCCATTGCTGTCGCGTAAATCAGGAAGACCCAGTGTTTTCCAAGGCAATCTTCCCACGTAGTTCGGACAAATCGACCCCGAAAACTGGTCAGCCGATCCATCATTTGGAATATTGTTGAATACAGGATTGTCCGTTAGCAAATCCGGGCACGGGAGGGAACCAGGACGATTATTGTCGCTCGCAGCGTAACCAATCAGCGCGTCTTTAGCCTGCGCCAGCGCGGCAGCGGTGATTTTGTCTCTGCCGATGGTGGAAGCGGTCGGGCTGACCAAGCCATAGAACGCTGCACTACCCCCAATGACCAGAATAATCAACAGTATCAGCAGAGTCTGGCCGCGCTGCGTTTTTAAATTATTGTTTAAAAACAATAAGTTACTATTATTCGACATGGTCAAGCTATTGGCGGGGCACTGTTTTCTGGTTTTCTTCTGAATCCGCGGCTTCTTTGGCACTTTGCGTGCTGTTCTGCCGGGCTTGCGCTGCGTCCGCAGCCCTATTCGTTGCCTCTGCTTGAGCCTTGGGTAACGTTGCATTGCGTCGCGCCGCATACAGTTCATCGACCCGCCCCGACAGCAACTCAGCACTCTGTCCGACCTTGAGTTGCACTTGTGCGGCGCCGGTTGCTTGCGGTGTCTGCAGCAGGATTTGTCCATTGCGGCCGATACGGCCGATGATGGACTGTTTGTCGCGCAATCCGGCTTCGGTGAGCTGTTCGCCGTTGACCCACACCGTGGCCAGGCCGTCGCTGCGACGCACGATGCCGTTGAAGGTGACGATTTCCGGTATGGGTTCGTTGCGTACCTGGGAAGCAACGGCACGCCTCGCGCGCAGATTGTCGAGCTGTGCGCGCTGCTCGGGCGTGTAGAAAATGCGACCTATGGGTTCGGCTGCCTGCGCGAGTTGCAAGGCAGCGAGCAGAGCCATGGTCAGGAACACTCTCATGGTTGCGCTCCCGGGGCGTCGGGCGTGGCCGTGATCCACATCAACTGGCAGTTGGCCTTGATGTTGGGCTGGTAGCGCAGGGTGTCGGAGCTGTCAGTGCGGCGCAGATTGCACTGATCAAGCTGGAACAGCCCCTTGCCCTGAGCGCGCAGCGTTTCAAAAAAACGCAGCAGGTCGCCTTCATGCAGCAGCTGGAAATCGAGTTTCATGGCGGATTGCCGCAGCCTGATCTGACCCGGATTGAGTTCGGCGGCAGCGGGGTAGGGTTGCTGGACGCCGATTTCGTAGTTGACGCCGAACAGTTCGGTGCGCTCGTTGGCGATACGCAGCGCGTCCAGCCAGTTGATGCGCCGCTCATCGCCGATAAAGCCGGATTGCTGCAACTGGCGGTACTTGCTGACATACTGAACGATGATGGCTTCTTCATCGCCGGAGCGTTGCATGCGCATCTGCGCGTCGCGTAACAGACTTTGCTGGTGGGTGAGCACGGCCTGTGCCTGTAGGCGCAGCATGTGGGTGTAATAAATGGCACCGGCGGTCACGGCCAGGGCCAGGGCCAGCCAGATCAGTGGTACGCGTAGCGCCTTGAGATCGTCGGTGGTCATGTGGGTTGCCTGAGTACGATGACCATTTTGAACTCGGCGGCGCCAGCCTGCGCCGGATTGTCTGCTGTGTTGCCGGACAGCGCGAGTGTAGGACTGGCATTCAGCGGTAGCTGTACGATGCGCACGTTTTCCACGGCCGCGTCCTGGCGCAGGCGTTCGGCCAAGCCATTGATGGAATCAATGGCCGTACGGAAGTCGCCATTAAAATTACGCACCTGGCCGGTGATCTGGCCGCTTTGCTGGCGGTTGGCGCCGGGAGCGGGGGCCAGGGCACGGGCGGCTATGTCAGTCGCTGTGGTGTTGGATTCGAATCCCCCCGCGCGGTGCTGCCAGGCAATGTCCGCGAGAGCAATTTCCGGGCTGGGAGTCAGCGCGCGGCCGATGACCTGCAGAAAACGTTCCGGAGTTGCCGCCGAGGCCTGCAACTGATCCGCGAGCTCGGTCGCCTTGCGCAGGTTTTCGGCAGTGGTCGGCGCCGAGGGGAAACGTCCGGTTGCGGCCTGATACTCCGCGTTGACGCTGGCCGTGCGGCGGGCGGCTTCGTCGGCACCGGCATTGAGCGAGATTTGTTCCCAGATGTTGTAACCCGACCAGCAGATGCCGATTGTGGCAACGAGGGCGCTGGCGGCGTAGAGCTGGCGGCGGGACTGGTAGCGCCGGTATCCGGCGGTTACAGCGCTGGAGGCGAGATTGTTATCGGGAATCCGCGTGCCCAGCAACTGCAAAGAGATGACGGCCGGAGAGATGTTGAGCAGCCCCGGGTCGAGTTTCAGGCTTGAGGCAATTTCCGCCGGACCGACGCGGCGGCATTCCATATTGGCATTGCTGTTGCGAATGGCCTGCGCGGTTGCTTCAAGCGTGTCTGCATGGTCCAGCAACACGACGTTGACCGCTTCATCCAGCGTGGCTGCGCGCAGCGCGTGCAGATAAAGGCGGGTATTGGAGATTTCGTCGACCACCGCCTTGTCGCGGGCGCCGGCGTCGACATCGCTGCGACTCAGGCGGCTGAGGCGGAAGGTGCCGCCGCGGAAAAAGGTCAACCGGGTACCCGCGGACTGTACGGTAACCAGCAGCAGATTGCTGGTCTTGTTGCCAACGGCATCAACCAGTCCGGCAGTCACCATCGGCAGCAGGTAGATGCCGCCTATGGGCAGGCCGCACTGCGTCAGCGCCGACAGCCACGGTGTGATGAGTTCCGCATTGGTCAGCGCCGAAAACAGGTAGCGGTCGTCGCGCCGTTTGTTGCTGTCGCGACCGATCAGTGACGCAGCACAGTAGATGGAACCCCGGTAATACTGGCGAAGCTTGCGCTCGACCATTTGCGCGCGTTCGGTGCTGGACGCATGGGGCAGAGTTTCGAAACGATAATCTTCTTCGGTGGCATCGACGATGACAAATGCCGGTGCGCCGCCGGAGGCTGCTGCGTAATCACGGAATTTCGCCGCACCCGCTTCGCTGTTTTCGAATACGGTGCACTGGGTCAGCCGTCCGCCCCGCCAGCGCGCGGCGGTTGCCTGGTTTGTCGATATGCAGAGTAGAAGTTTGTTGGCCATGATGGGGAAGGGGGTGCCCCGCGGCTAGAATTTCAGTTTGCCGAGAATATCATAGACAGGTCCCAGCACTGCCCAGATGACAAAGGCGATCATGCCGCCGAGCACCAGTGTCATCGCAGGCCCCAGCATTTGCATGCCCTTGTCCACTGATTCCTTGACGTCGCGATTGTAGAAATAAGTGACATTGGCCAGTGCTACGTCGAGGGCACCGGTGCTTTCGCCCACCCGCAGCATTCTGATGACCAGCGGCGGGAACAGTCCCAGATTGCGGAAGGTGTCGGTGAGGCCGTCGCCGGCAGCGATCTGCTGCACTGCGCGGTTGAGGCCGTCGGCGACCACGCGATTGCCGACCACATCCTCACTGATGCGTATCGCGTCGAGCACGGTGATGCCTGAACGGTACATCAGGCCGAAGATATTGGCGAAGCGCGACAGGACGATTTTCTGGATGATCGGACCGATGACCGGTAGACGCAGCATGGCGTGATCCCACAGGTATGCGGCCTTGTTGGAGCGCCGGACCACCAGCATCAGCGTGATGATGGCAATGGTCGGCAGCACCAGTATGGGCAGCCAGTAGTCCTTGGTGAATGCCGAGACGGCCAGCAGTATCCGTGTCTGCATGGGCAGCTCCATGCCCATGGATTTGAACAACTGGGCGATTTGCGGCACCAGGAACACGAGCAGCACGCCCATCACCCCGAGTACAACCACAAAAGTCAGCGCCGGATACATCAGCAGGCGCCGGGTTTGCGAGATGAGCTCATCCTGCCAGCGCGTGGTGTCGGCGAGATTCTTGAATATTTCCGGCAACTGTCCGGACTGCTCCCCGGCCCTGATCAGGCTGACGAATACGCGATCGAACACGTCCTCGTGCGTGGCCATGCATTGCGACAAGATGCTGCCGGCCTCCATGTCCTCGGTCATGATGGTCAACACCTCGCAAAACCGTGGCGAGTCGATGGTGTCGCGCATGTCGCGCAGGCCGTCAATGATCGGGATGCCGGAGCGCACCATCTGCTCCATGTCGAAGCAGAAGTTAATCAAATCCTGGCGGGTGACCGAGCCGCCGCCTGCCAGCGAAGAAGTTTTGCGATCGACCTCTTTGCAGGTGATCAGGTCCAGACCCATGCGGCGCAGCCGCAGTTCCAGGTCAATTTCGTTGACCGCGTCCAGCCCGCCACGCGCCGGTCGGCCGGTTTTGTCGATCGCCTTGTATTCGTATGAGGGCACGATTCAGCGGTTCAGGCGCAGCCGCGGGTTCTGGAACGGAGGCTCATTGGCGCAGCCGCCCGGTCAGGTCTACGGAACGGGCGACTTCGGCCAGACTGGTGCTGCCGTCCAGTACGCGGCCGAGACCTTCCTCCGCCAGGGAGCGAAATCCTTTGGAGACCGCCTCGGCACGCAGCTCCTTGGCGGTGGCGCGACGTGCGACAAGTTCGTCCAAGTCGGCGTCCATCACCAACAGTTCCATGATGGGGGTGCGGCCGCGATAACCCTTGTTCGAGCATTGCGTGCAACCCACGGGGCGGTACAGGAATGAGGTCGAGTCACCTGTGGGGCCGAGCAGGGCGCGTTCTTCCTGTGACGGCGCGTAGGCTTCCTTGCAATGGGTGCACAGCACGCGCACCAGCCGCTGGGCAATGATGCCGATAATGTTGCCGGCCATGATGTCGGGCTGTACGCCGATATCCAGCAGCCGCGGAAATGCACCCAGCGCGGAATTGGTGTGCAGGGTGGTGAACACCTGGTGGCCGGTCATGGCCGCGCGGAAAGCCATCTCGGCAGTGTCGCGGTCACGCACCTCGCCGACCAGAATGATGTCCGGATCCTGGCGCATGATGGAGCGTATGCCGTTGGCAAAATCCATGCGCGCTACTTCATTGACGGAGGTCTGCCGCATCAGCGTCACCGGATACTCGACCGGATCTTCCAGGGTCATGATGTTGACCGTTTCATCATTGACCTGTGCGAGCAGCGAGTACAGTGTGGTGGTCTTGCCGCTGCCGGTAGGGCCGGTGACCACGAGTATGCCTTCGGGGCGCGACAGCATGATATCCAGCTTGGTCATGGTTTCGCGCGACAGGTTCATGCGATCCAGGCTGACGATGGATTTTTCACGGTCGAGCACCCGCAGCACGATGTTTTCGCCGTAAATGGTGGGCTGGGTGGAGACGCGGAAATCAATCGGCCGTCCGTTGAGCGTCAGGGACAGCCGCCCGTCCTGCGGTGCGCGGGTTTCGGCGATGTTCATGTTGCTGACCACTTTCACGCGTACCGTGATGCCGGGCATGTAGGTCTTGTGCAGGCTGCGCACCGTTTCCAGTACGCCGTCGATGCGGTAACGGATGCGCAGAAACGCGTATTCCGGTTCAAAGTGGATGTCGGAGGCGCCGCGTTTGACGGCATCGACGAGGATGGCGTTGACCAGGCGCACCATAGGCTGGGTGTATTCATCACCGCCGGCCTGCAGGCTTTCATAATCGATCTCGCCGGTTTCAATCTCGGTGAGGATGCCGTCCACCGACAACTCGTGCCCGTAGAACTGGTCGATGAAATCACTGAGCTGCGCCTCCGCGGCGAGCAGGGTCTTGAGCTCCACGTCATGTCCGAGCATCGCGCGCAGCTGGTCCAGCGCCACGACGTTGAAGATTTCAGTCGTGGCGATGGTCAGCACCTGATCGGTCGGGTCATACGCGATCGGCAGCACGTGGTTGCGGCGCGCGAAATCTTCGGGCACCAGGCTGAGGGCTTCCGAGTCTGCGACCACCTGCGCGAGATCGATGGATTCCTGGCCGACGGTCCGCGCCATGATGTCGCGGATTGCCGTTTCAGTGACGAAGCCAAGACGGACCAGCAGGCGGCCGATGGGGATGTTACTGTTGCGCTGTTCGGCCAGCGCGATGGCCAGCTGATCCTTGGTGATCAGCCCCTGCTGTACCAGCAGCTCACCCAGCCGCAGTTTCTTTCGTTGTTCGGACATCGCGGTGGCCCCGGGGCCGGCTATTCCGGCCGGGCGGCGAGTTGGAGGATACGGTCTTGCGCTTGTGCCAGATTGAACCCGACGCGGCCCTTGCCTTGCGCCTGGGCGACGGCACGACGGTAGTAGCCGACGGCCAGTTTGGTTTGACCGACATGTTCAAGCCCGACCGCCAGATTGTAGGCGTAATCGGGATTCGCGGATTCCAGCTGATAGGCCTGGAAATAAGCCTGTTGCGCTTCGGCCCAGCGTGACTGGTCGCCGTACAGGTTGCCCAGGGTGAAATAAAGCGAGGGCAGCGGCTCGCGCGAGATCAACTGCTTGAGTTTGGCTTCTGCGGACGCCGGATCGGCGCGCCCCAGCATGGCAATTAATCCGGCTTGCGCATAGGCGTTGCGGGGTTCCAGATTCAGCACATTGAAATACAGGCGGCTGGCTTCTTCGGTCCGGTTTTCCTGCATCGCAACTGCGGCCAGTCCCAGCAGCGCGTTGATGTTGCGCGGTTCGTTGCGCACAGTGTCGCCATAGAGCTGGCGTGCCGTGTCCAGTTTTCCGGATTGCAGTGCTGCGTAGGCCTGCGGCAGTCGCGAATCCAGTTGCGGTTCGGTGGCGCCCGGGCTGACGCGGATGGTGTCGCGCGCCGCTTGACTGCTGGCTGCGGCTGCGCTCGCCGGTGCACGCGGCGCGGCGCGCTGGGTGCGCGGCGGGCTGGGCTCGCGTACCGGTGCAGCGGCCACCTGGGGCGGTGCCGGGGTGGCGGGGGCGACCACGGTGCCGGTGGCAATCGGCGGCTGCACGGGTGCCGGTGCCTGTGCCAGCGGCGCGGGCGGCCTTGGCATAACGGGTGGCCGGGAGATAAACAGCCCGGGATTGGTGATCTGCAGATAGAAATAAATGGCCAGACCCAGCGCGATGACACCACTGATGACGCCGATGATTAAAACCGGGGGAATGCGCGAACCACTGGTGGTTGGCGCCGCTGTCGCCTGCATGACGGTTGCGGCACGCGCCCGTTCGCGGTCCGCGGGTGTGGGTTTTGATGCTGACGGTGGCGGTGCCGCAGGTGGTGGTGGTGGCGACGGCGCGTCTGCCTGCAGCGGCTCCAGCGTCAGTTCCGCCGGCAGCGGTCTTGTGCCCGGGGCCGCTGCGGCGGTGGCGCCGACAGGCGCTGGCTCGGGCGGCGCTTGCTGCGCGTCGCCACGATCCTTGGCGGCCTTTTCCAAGGCCTTCATCAGCAGGCTCATGGGGCGGCGGGTCTGGGCGCGGAGGAAGCGTCAGCTTGCGGCAGGAAACGCTGGAAAAATTTCAGTTCGTCGCTTGCCAGTGAGGGGTTGGGCACCACAGTCGGCTTGAGGAAAATCACCAACTCGGTCTTGGTGGCATTTTCGTTGCGGTAGCGAAACAAATCACCGAGGCCGCCAACGCTGTTGCCATCCGAAAGCTCATCTGCCCCCGGGATCTGTTGCCGGCTGAATTGCGTGTTGTCTTCCATCAAGCCGCCGAGTATGGCGGTCTGGCCGCTGCTGACCTGCAGCACGGATTCCATTTCGCGCACCTGGATTTCCGGGACTATGTTGGGAATAATCAGTGCCGGATTCGGATCCCGCTTGCCCAGCCCAAACTGACGCGAGATGGTGGGCCTGACAATCAGGGTTACGCGGCCATCTTCATTGACCTGTGGAGTTACACCCATGACGAAGCCCACGGATACCGTCTTGGCAGTGGTATCAAAGGTAGTGACCGCCGGGCCGGTGGTCGGTGTCGTGGTGTTCGCTTTCACTTCAAAGTAGACGATGTTGTCCACGACCTTGAGCAGCGCTGTTTGATTGTTCATCGCCATTAACTTGGGGCTGGACAGTACCCGCGTGTTGCCGAATTCCTGCAGCAGCTTGACGGTTGCGCTGATGTTGCCGACGCTGGATGTAGGGTTTGAATAACCGACCTGCAGCAGATTATTGCCGAGTTGGGTCAGGCCGGCACCGAATCCGCCCAGCAGGGTCTGCTGCAGGGTGAAGCCGGTGCCTGCTGCAATACGGCTCCAGTCGATGCCGCCCTGGTAAGCGTTGGATAACCGCACTTCAACGATCGTGGCTTCGATCAGGACCTGGCGTTGCATGGCATTGATTACGCTGTCCAGGTGTCTTTGAATCAGTGCATGCTGCTTGTCCGTGGCCAGCACCGTAATCGTTCCGCTCATCGGATTGACGATCACGTCTTTCCCGGAATCGGTTTGTGTCAGAGTGCTGGAGCGTTGAGTGCTCGGAATGGAACTCTTGAGCAGTTCGCTCGCGCCCGGGCCGGCGCGTGAAGCGGCTTCGATTCTCTTCAGCTCTGCTTCGCGGGCGGCTTTGTCATCCTGCGCACGTTCTGCTTTTTCCTCGGCGGTGGCGGCAATTCTGCGGGTCGACACCAGTATGGCATTGACGTTGTCTTTGAGTTGTTCCCAGAAATCGTTGGTGGACTTGCTGGTGACTTCCGTTTTAGAGCCGCCGCTGGTGCTCTGCTGCCCGCCAGATCCTGATGAAGAGCCTATTTCTCCAGTCACATTAATGGTCGAAGTGACGGTTCGCGTCGTGTTGACATAGTTGACGCGGTAGGTTTTTACATACGGCGTATCCGGCGAGACAATTATGGTGTTGCCTTCAGTCCGGTAGCGCAGATTGACCTGAAACGACAGGCGCTCCAGTATCGCCGGCAGTGTTTCGTTGATGGCGTTGAGGCTGACCAAGCCGCTGAGGCCGGGATGGATGTCAATGTTCTGCTTGGTGTCGCGCGCCAGTGCCAGCAATAACTCTTTGACCGGGACTTCGTGCACGACCACGCTGTAGGTCTGGGGCTGGACCTGCGGTGCGGGCGGCGGTACCAGCGCTGATACGCGGGCAGGGGGTGGTATGGCTGCCGCCTGGGGTTGAGCGGCAGGTGCAGTGAGGTGTCCTTGGGATGGCGGAATGGCCGGGCGGAACTGGGCGCAGCCGCTGGCGAGCAGCGCCACTGCGCAGCTCAAGGCGATAGTTGCGGTTGAACCGCGCGGCATGGCGGCTGACCGCGCGGCGCATCGACTGTGAGCAGCTGACCGTTCGGACATGTAGTTCTTTCTCCCCTGCTTCACGGGCGGTTGGTATTCGTGTTTCACGGGTAGTGTTGTGCGGCTGCCATCACGACGGATTCATTCCGCCAGTTTCTGATTTGATGCCCTGAACTGTCCGCAACAGAGGTCTATACGCCATCAGGCGCGGTGGTAATTGTGCCATTGCCTTACGGGCTTCGCCTTGGCTATTAAAGCTGCCCCAAGTTACCGTTAAAGCCGGCTCACCCTTCGCCAAGGTACGATACACAAAAAAATCATTGATTTCAATGGACTTGGCGAGGAAATTGAGGTGTTGGTTAAGCTGTTGGTCATCGCGGGTGCCGAACAACTGAACGGTGTAGGTCTGAGGCGGAGCAGCGACCAGCCATGCCGTAGTGGCGGCCAGTCGTTGCTGCAGCAGTGTGCCGCCGTTTTCTGCGGGTGGCGCGGGGGCGGCGGATGGTGTGGCGGGCGCGACAGTTTTGACGGGCGCAGTGGTTGCGGGGGTCGCAGGTACGGGTGCAGTGACTGGGGCCGTGGCAGGGGCGGTCGCCACGTCAGGCGCAGGGGTCGAAGCCGGAGAGTCTTTGTAACCTGTTGTTTTTATTAATATTTTTTCGGAGTCCGTGGCGACATCTGCGATGGCGGGCGCGGCCGGATTGCTGTCCATGGCAAGCGGATTGGCGGCGGCAGGGCTGTGTTGATTGAGTCCACCCAGCCACGCATACAGGCCCGCGCCGGCGGCCATGCCCAGCACCACCAGTGCCATACCCAGTGCCAGTCGTGATTTTCCCGCAGGCGGTGGGGCCTGCTGTGCAAACTCACTGTCACGGACGGCGGCATCCAGGTGTTTCTGGCGGATGCTGTGGGTGTTTTCGGCAAAGGCGGCGAGCAGGGCCTTGTCGGCGATCAGGTTGATACGGCGTGTCAGTCCGCCGGTAATGCGGGCAATTTCGCGAATGATGGCTTCAGTAAACAGATCAGGGCCGCGATAACCCGCCGCACGCAGCCGGAACATCAGGTACTCGCGCACTTCCGGTCCGGTCAGTGGCTCCAGGCGGAAGCTGTGGGTAATGCGCTCCTTCAACTGGCGGATCTGGTTTTGTCGCAGGTTTTCGTCGAGTTCTGGCTGGCCGAACAGCACGATCTGCAACAGCTTGTCGGATTTGGTTTCGAGGTTGGACAGCAGCCGGATCTCCTCCAGTGTGGGTATCGGCATGCCCTGGGATTCTTCGACGAACAGCACCACGCGTTTGCCTTCGCCATGGCGCTGCAACAGATGCTGCTGGATGGCGTGCATGACTGACAGCCGGCTGGCCTGGGGGTCGGTTTTCAGTTGCAGTTCGAAGGCGATGGCGTGGAGTATTTCCTCGGGTGAGACGCTGGGATTGGCGAGATAGACCGTCTCCACATGTTCCGGCAGGCGGGTCTGCAGCATGCTGCACAGCATGGTCTTGCCGCTGCCGACTTCGCCGGACACCTTGACGATGCCTTCACCGTGGGTGATTGCGTAGATCAGCGCTTCGAGTATGGGGCCGCGGTTGCCGCCGCCAAAAAAGAAATCAGTGTTCGGCGTGATCTTGAATGGCGCCTGGGTGAGTCCGAAGTGTTCGTAATACATGGCCTGTTATTCCTCGGCGGTGTCCGTGCGCGACTGCATGCGACTGTAAAGCGTGGTGCGGTGTACGCCGAGCCGTTTGGCCGCCTGCGACAGATTGCCATTGGTCAGCGCGAGAGCGGCTTCGATGAAGCTGCTTTCCCAGCGTTTCAGTACGTGGTCCAGACTGAAGTCCGGGTCAGCCTCGAGTTGTCGCCGCGCCGCGGCCAGCAACATGCCGCCATCGGACAGCGACGGCATGCTGTCTGAGGAGAGGCTTTCGCGATCAAGTTCGCTTTGCAGCAGTTCCGGGGTGATCCTGGTGCCGGCGTATTTGGTGCACAGTCTGATGACGATATTGCGCAGTTCGCGGACATTGCCCGGGAACGGGTATTCGCGCCAGAGGCGGTGTGCGTCGTCATTGAGTTCCACCGGTTGCACGCCGATCTGCAGCGCATAGAATTTCCGGTAATGGTTGAGCAACAGCAATTTGTCTTCACCCAGATCGCGCAGCGGCGGCACGTTGACTGTAAAAACCGAAAGCCGGTGATAGAGATCGGCGCGGAAGCGGTTGTGGCGAATTTCGCTGCGCATGTCGCGGTTGGTCGCAGTGATGACGCGGGCGTTGGATACGCGGCTCTGGGTTTCACCGACGCGCTGGAATTCGCCATTTTCCAGTACCCGCAGCAACTTGGCCTGCAGTTCCAGCGGCAATTCGCCGATTTCATCGAGAAGCAACGTGGAGTCAACGGCGTCTTCGAAGTACCCGGCGCGTGCCGTGGTCGCACCGGTAAATGCGCCTTTGGCATAGCCGAACAGGGTGGGTTCCACCAGCGTCGGCGCGATTGCCGCACAGTTGAGCGCCAGAAAGGGTTTTGCAGCGCGGCGGCTTTGTTTGTGCAGGGCCTGCGCCACCAGTTCCTTGCCGCTGCCGGACTCACCTTCGATCAGCACCGGAAAAGGCGCGTCCGCGAATTGTGTGATCTGTTGCCGCAGTTTTTGCATGGGCGTGCTGTTGCCGAGCAATCCGGTTGCGGTGCTGCCGGCTTCAGCGGTTGTAATACTCAGCGCCTGCAGCAGCAGGGCCCGAAGTTGCGCGGGCTCTGCCGGCTTGGAAATAAAATCAATAGCGCCCAGCGTGCGCGCGTGTCGCGCGTTGGCTTCGTCATTCTGCCCGGAGAGCACGATGATTTTCATCGTCGGGGCTGCGGCGATTAATTCAGTGATCAACTGGAACCCCTCATCGGGGTGATGCGGGCGAGGCGGCAGCCCAAGGTCGATCAGCGCCAGTTGCGGCGGTGTGTCGCGCTGGCGCAGCAGCGCTTTTGCGTGTTGCCGGGATTCTGCGGTGCTGACGGCAAAATCGTTACCGAGTACATAACTCAGCGTGTCGACGATTGCGGGGTCATCGTCAACTATCAGCAATTCCGGCTTGTTCTGGTCACTCACGTGTGAATCTTTTATGCATGAAGCCCGTATTTAACTTACTGAAATTACTGGGTATTGTGCCAGATTGCGGAGGGCGAAACATCAATCGTCCGCGATACAGTCCAGGTACGCCTGTTCCAGGTCGCTTGCGCCATGCTGCGCGATAAAGTCGGCGGGTGTGCCGCAGAACCGCAGTTGTCCGCGATGCATCACGGCCATGCGGCCGCACATTTCCGCGACGTCGGGCAGGGCATGCGAGGTCATCAGCACCGTGCGCCCCGCCCCATGTTGGGTTTTTATCTCGCGCTTGAGCAAGGCCCGCGCTTTCGGGTCCAGGCCGCTGGTGGGTTCGTCAAGAATATAGAGGTCCTTGCCGGAAAGCAGGCAGGCAGCCAGACCCAGTTTCTGGGTCATACCCTTGGAATAGGCGCGCGCTGGTCGATCGAGAGCGCTGGCGTCGAGTTCCAGGCTGCCCAGCATCGCACACGCGCGGGTTTCATCGTAGGCAAGGTTATGCAGACCGCTGATGTAACGCAGGAAATCGCGGCCGGTCAGGTAATACGGCGGAGTGAAACGTTCAGGCAGGAAGGCCAACCGGCTGCGAGCTGCAGTTTGCCGGTGTGGTGTGCCGAAGATGCTGATTTCACCGGCCTGGATGTCACAGAAGTCGAGTATGCATTTGATCAGCGTGGTCTTGCCGGCGCCGTTTTCGCCAACCAGGCCGAAGCATTCACCCTGGGCGATTTCCAGCGAAAAACCGGCCAACGCAACGGCGCTGCCGTAGGCTTTGTTCAGACCGTTGATGCGCAATGCGGATGCTGACATGCGGCGTAACTTAGCTGAAAGTCGGGGGAGGGTAAACAATGGTCATAAGCAACGGTAATAAGCAAAGTAACAGGCCGGGGCGGGGATCAGCGCAACAATCGCAGGGGGGGTGGCTGGCGGTCATATAATTCAGCCATGCAAAACGCTGACCACGCCTTGCTGCGGCAGCTTTCCGAAAACAGCCGGCGTTACCGGGATCCGGTGACGACCATCGACTGGGCGCGGCTGGATACCGGCAGTTTCTGGCTGCCGGAACCGGCGATGTCATTGTACGGGCTGCCCGAATATGCGACGCTGGCGCTGGATGTGCGGCGGCGTCTTTCGCAATACGAATTCATCAATGTCATGTATGCCGGCCTGTGGCTGGAGCGCGTATTCATGCAGCGCCTGTCGCGGCGCCTCGCTCCGGAGCTGGCGCGTGTGGTGTACGAATATTTTCTGCACGAAATGCGCGAAGAGGCTGGCCACAGCCTGATGTTCCTGCGAGCCATAGAAAGCAGCGGACTGGATATACCCCTAGGCGCCTGGCGGCCGCCGCGACTGGCCGACTGGCTGGCGCGCAGGGCCCCGGCCGGCGGCGCCTTGTTCTGGGTGGCCACGGTGATTGCGGAGGATGTCCCGGACAAGTTCAACCGTTACCTGCGTTCCAGTCCGGAAATCAATCCGGCAGTTCGCGATATCTGCACTGTGCATTGCATGGATGAAGCCCGCCATATTGCTGCAGCACGCGTCCAACTTGAAACTGCGCTGTTGCGCCTGCCGCGCGTGGCCGTACATCTGCTTAATCCGCTGGTGCAGTTGCTGTTCCGGCAGTATGCAGGGGTTTTTTATACGCCGCCGGCGCAGTTCTATGAGCTGGCAGGACTGACTCACGGCGACCGCTGGCGCCGGCTGGCGTTGGGCAATCCGGCGCATACCCGGTTCGTCCGCGAAAACCTCGCGCCCACCGTGCGCATGCTGGAGAGTTACGGCTTCAGGCCGCAATAGCTGTTTGTATCGTTGGTAATCAGCGGGCGGCCGCCAGCGCCTGCGCAGAACTGTGCATCGGGTGCCAGTCCAGTTCCTGCGCGGCGCGGTTGCAATTCAGTGTCAGCGTCTGTTGCAATCCAGCCAGCCAGCCGGGTTCGCCACCCCAGCCGCACAAACCATGCGCGAGTTTGAGTCCGGCGAGCGCTGCTGCGGGCGGCAGCGGCAGGGCGCGCGCATGCCGGCGACGCATGATATCGCGCAGGTTCCAGGTGTCGGCGGCCGCGAGGTTGTAGGCGCCATGCGCTGCGCGCGTCAGGCTGCCAAGCACGGCCGCGGCGACATCGTCTTCATGGACGCACTGCAGTTCAGGCTGCGGATCCGGGAGGCGCAGATAAATGGGCAGGCGCAGGATTTGTCGCAGCGTCGGTTGCGCATGAGGGCCGAGAATGACATGCGGGCGCAGACATACGCATTCCGGCACCGCCTGTTCCAGCAGTGCTTCGAGTTCGGCCTTGTGCTGACCATAACCAAAACCCGGCAGCGGCGCATAAGGCGCTGTTTCACGGACGCCGGCACCGTGGCCGTACACCGCAGCGCTGGATAGATGCACGATGCGTCGTACGCCGGCGCTACGGGCGGCATGCAGCAGCGCCAGGCTGCCTGTGACATTGATGTCGTGCATGACCGATTCACGCATGCGACCGCGCAGCACGACATACGCGAGATGTACCAGTGCGTCGTGGTCCGGCAGCAGTGCTGCTGCGCGCGGATCGCGGAAATCCATGGCGGATGCACGGAATTTCGGGTGAGAAAAATGGGCAGGCTGCAGATCGATGCCGGTGATTTGCGTGATGTCCGGGCTGGCGCACAGCTGCGGTAGCAGTGCGCGGGCCAGGCATGAGCTTGACCCGGTGACCAGAACTTTCATGGGGCAGGGGCAGCGAAGGCGGGCATGACTTCGCGGGCAAACAGCGCCATGGATTCGCGCGTGATGGCGGTGTCCAGCGCGCCGGCGCCGAACGCGCACAGCAGGTGCGTGATGCCGGCGTCATGATACTTGCGCAGCTTGGCGATGCATTCCTCGGGTGTGCCGACCACCGTCAAACCGGCGAAGTCGGTCAGGCCGAGATTGACGCCGAGTTTCATCAGGCTGCGGAAGCGGCCCAGTTCGTGCATGTGTTCGTAGCCGGGATACAGGCGTTCCAGTACCGGCAGCGTGGTTTTGTAAAGTTCGCCGTAGAACCAGCCGAAGGCGTCGTGCGCCAGTTGCCGTGCTCTCGCGCCGTCAGCGAGGCATAGCACCCCCAGGGTCATGCCGGCGCGCGGCGCCGCGGCATGGGTCCAGGCCTGGCGATAACGCTTGAGGTCGTGCTCCACCATGAACCAGGGTTTGAACGGCCCGGCAAGCACGCCGAGTTGCTGCGCTGCTGCCCAGTCATAGGTTTCGGGGCTGACGGCGGCAGTCCACAGCGGCGGGTGCGGGCGCTGCACGACGCGCGGCACCAAATCGAGGTTGTTCAGGGTGTGTTGAGCACCGCGATGGTTGAGCGGTCCGTCGCGGAATGATGCGCGCAGGATGGCCAGGTTTTCTTCGACCAGCGCGCGGCTGTGGGCCATGTCCTGGCCGAATGTGGCGTACTCCAGCGGCGAAAATCCGCGGCCAATACCGATTTCCAGCCGCCCGCCGGACAACACATCGAGTGTGGCGACACGTTCGGCGACATGCACCGGGTGGTGCAGTGGCAGGGGAATGATGGCGTGGCCGATGCGGATGCGTTTGGTGCGCGCGGCGGCAGCACCCAGCAGGATTTCAGGTTTGGACGAATGCGAATAACCACGCATGAAATGATGCTCGACCAGCCAGGCGCAGCCGTAACCCAGAGCATCGGCGAGTTCGATCTCTGCCAGCGTGTCGGCATATACGACTGTTTCGCTGCGGCCGGTGTGGCTGGGGACAGCCAGTTCGTAAAAGAGGTCGAATCGCATCGGCGGGGATAGTGACATCAAGCGGCCATGATGCCAGCCGCGGGAAGCAGAAACAAAGTTCGCGTTGAATTTCGGGTCCAGGTGCGGTTTGGTTGCACTGGCAATCTCGTTTAGAATCCGCACTTTATTTCAGGCAACGACAGACGTCGTGGCATCCGAATTCCTCATTGAAATCAAGGACGTTAATTTCGCCTACGGGCGGCGTCCGATACTCACCGGCATCAATATGACCATCCCGCGCGGGAAGGTCGTGGCGATCATGGGTATCAGCGGTTCGGGCAAAACCACGCTGCTGCGGTTGATCGGCGGGGTGTTGAAACCGACCTCCGGCGAGATCTGGGTCGATGGTGAGTGCACCAGTGCGCTCGATCAGGCGGGTATATACCGGCTGCGCCGGCGCATGGGCATGCTGTTCCAGTTCGGCGCATTGTTTACCGATTTGTCGGTATTCGACAACGTGGCTTTTCAGATGCGCGAGCATACTGATCTGCCGGAAAGCATGATCCGTGATCTGGTGATGATGAAACTGCACGCTGTAGGCCTGCGCGGGGCACACAAACTGATGCCGGCGGAATTGTCGGGTGGCATGGCGCGGCGGGTGGCGCTGGCGCGGGCGATTGCGCTGGATCCGCTGATCATGATGTATGACGAACCGTTTACCGGACTCGATCCGATTTCGCTGGGCGTGATTGCCAATCTGGTGCGTCAGTTGAACGACACGCTGGGCACGACTTCGCTGGTGGTAACGCACGATGTGCAGGAGGCGCTGAATGTGGTGGATTATGTGTATTACCTGGCAGACGGCAAGATGAAAACGCATGGCACGCCAGAGGCACTGCGTGCGGACAAGGATCCGCTGGTGCATCAGTTTGTCTACGGTGAAGCCGAAGGTCCGGTGGCTTACCAGTATCCGGGCAAGGACTACGGCGAAGAGCTGAAACTGGGGAAGCGCTGCGAAGCAAGTCCTCCTGGGGGACGTCATGCCGCATAGAAGCCTGCCGACCATACGCAGCATCGGCGCCAGCGCCATCGACAACGTGATGCGGCTGGGCTACGCGACGCGTTTTATCGGGTTGACCATAGCGCATTCGGGCACCAGTTTTGCGCGTCCGGGGCTGATCATTCGCGAGCTGTACTTCACCGGAGTGTTGTCGCTGATCATCATCCTGGTGTCCGGCTTGTTCGTCGGCATGGTGCTGGGACTGCAGGGTTACCAGACCCTGACTACCTACGGTTCGGAGTCGGCGTTGGGCGTGCTGGTGGCGCTGTCGCTGGTGCGTGAACTGGGGCCGGTAGTGGCGGCGCTGCTGTTTGCAAGCCGCGCTGGCTCGGCGATGACTGCTGAAATCGGCCTGATGAAGGCGACCGAGCAGCTGTCGGCAATGGAAATGATGGCGGTGGATCCGATTGCGCGGGTGGTGGCGCCGCGGTTCTGGGCCGGCGTGATTTCGATGCCGCTGCTGGCGGCAATGTTCAGCGCCATGGGCATATTCGGCGGTTACATCGTCGGCGTGGTGCTGATCGGTGTCGACGAGGGTTCGTTCTGGTCGCAGATGCAGAGTGCCGTTGATGTCCGCGAGGACGTGGTCAACGGCGTCATCAAGAGTTTTGTATTTGGCGTCGCCATCACCTGGATTTCGCTGTTTGAAGGGTATGACGCGCCGCCAACCGCGGAAGGCGTTTCAGGCGCGACTACACGCACCGTGGTAACGTCATCTTTGGCGATTCTGGGGCTGGATTTCATCCTGACCTCCTTCATGTTCAGGGGTATATAGCTTGTTGAGAGGTGTGTAATGGGACGTTCAATGCTGGATTTATGGGTGGGCATATTCGTGGTTGCGGGTGTTGCCGCATTGGTAATCCTGGCTTTCAAGGTTGGCAACATGTCGAGCCTGGGCAGTGGAGAAACTTATGAAATCAATGCCAACTTTGACAACATTGGCGGCCTGAAACCGCGCGCATCGATCAAGAGCGCCGGGGTTGTGGTGGGGCGCGTCAAGTCGATCAGCTTCAACAACGAGCGGTTCATGGCCAAAGTGACCATGGCGATCGACTCCGGGTACAAGTTTCCCAAGGACACCACGGCGTCCATCCTGACGTCCGGGCTGCTGGGCGAACAATACGTCGGCCTTGATGGCGGCGGCGACGACCAGATATTGAAAGGCGGCGATACGCTACGGCTGACGCAGTCGGCCGTGGTACTGGAGAAACTGATCAGCCAGTTCCTGTTTGACAAGGCCGCCGAGGGTGCTCCGGCGAAGAAATAGTGCACTACCACCAGATAGCGGAATAGCGACCAGAGTATATGCGTAACACATTGATTTTATTTAGTTTTTTGTTTTCTCTTGGCGCGGCTACGGGCACCGCTGCCGCGAATCCTGCGCCCGATGTGCTGGCGCGCAGCGTGACCGACGAGGTCATCGGCATCCTGCGCAGCGATAAGGACATTCAGGCCGGCAACCATCAAAAGACGCGCGAGCTGATCGAGACCAAGATTGCACCGCACTTCGATTTTGCCGGCATGACCCAGCTGGCGATGGGCAGGAACTGGAGTGCTGCCAGCGGTGAACAGCGCAAGGCGCTGATCGTCGAGTTCCGTGCGCTGTTGCTGCAGACCTATACGGCGTCGCTGCAACTCTTTCGTGACCAGAAAATCGAATACCGGCCGCTGAAACTGACGCCTGCAGACACCGACGTGGTGGTGCGCTCGCTGGTGCGCAGTGCGGGGGGCGGCGAACCTGTGCAGATCGATTACGGCATGGAAAAAACCGCAGACGGCTGGAAAGTCTACAACGTCAAGATCGGGGGCATCAGCCTCGTCGAGTCCTATCGCGGCACGTTTAATACCGAAATCCGGAACAGCGGTGTGGACGGACTGATCAAGACCTTGCGCGAAAAGAACAGGGCGCTGATTGCGCAATCGGGCAAATGATTGAGTGCAAAGAGGGGCGTTGCACGCTCAAAGGCGCCGTCAACCTGGAGAACGCGCTGGCGTTGCGCGAAGAGGGCCTGCGGTTGTTTGTAGATGACACAGTGACCGTGGATCTGGCCGGCGTTACCGAAGTCGATTCGGCCGCAGTCAGCCTGCTGTTCGAATGGCGCCGTGCAGCGCTTGCTGCGAACCGAACCATCCGTTACGTCAACCTTCCGGACAATCTCGCCAGCCTGGCACAGCTTTACAGCGTTACCGAACTGGTGGGCGCTGAACAGGCGTAGCGGCGTGCGCGGCACTGCCCGCGCACCGCATGCTCACATCCGGTCATGACACACGCCATCGAAGTCATTGATGTCACCAAGCGTTATGGCAGCCTGCAGGCGCTGGCGGGCATTAGCCTGGCCGTGGAGCAGGGCGAATTTTTCGGCCTGCTCGGCCCCAACGGTGCCGGCAAAACGACGCTGATCAGCATATTGGCAGGACTGACGCGGGCGAGCCGCGGCACGGCGCGCATCATGGGGCACGACGTCGGCACCAATTACCGCGAGGCGCGGCGCGCGCTGGGCGTGGTGCCGCAGGAACTGGTGTTTGATCCGTTTTTCACGGTGCGCGAGGCGCTGACCATACAGTCCGGTTATTTCGGGCTGCGCGACAACCGGGCGTGGATAGACGAAGTGATCGAGAATCTTGATCTGGGCGACAAGGCTGACGCCAACATGCGTTCACTGTCCGGCGGCATGAAACGCCGGGTGCTGGTGGCGCAGGCACTGGTGCACAAACCGCCGGTGATCGTGCTCGACGAGCCCACCGCAGGCGTGGACGTTGAATTGCGCCAGGCGCTGTGGCGTTTCATCCGCCGGCTGAATAGCGACGGTCATACCATCGTGCTGACCACACACTACCTGGAAGAAGCCGAGGCACTGTGCGGGCGGGTCGCGATGCTCAAGCAGGGGCGCATCGTGACGCTCGATAAAACCGAAAACCTGCTGCGGCTGCATTCCGGCTGTTATGTTGAATTGCGATTGGGCGGTGCTTTGCCCGCCGAGCTCGAGCCGCTGGTCAAGGATCGGCGTGAAGACGGTGCGATCCGGCTGGCACTGCCGGAATACGCCGGGGTCGAGCGGGTCATGGCGGCGCTGCGCGAGTCGCAAGTGACGATCCAGGAAATGGAGATCATGCGGCCGGATCTGGAAGAAGTGTTTGTGCAGATCATGCGGAGGTCCTGACGCCATGGCCGGCTTCTACACCCTGTTTTACAAGGAATGGCTGCGCTTCTGGAAAGTCAGCGTGCAGACCGTGCTCGCGCCGGTGCTGACCGCGCTGCTCTATCTGCTGGTGTTCGGCCACGCGTTACGCGGTCGCCTTGAGGTGTTTCCGGGTGTGGAATACACGACATTTCTGATTCCCGGGCTGGCGATGATGGCGATGCTGCAGAACGCGTTTGCCAACGGGTCATCGAGCCTGATGCAGTCGAAAATGACGGGCAATATCGTATTCGTGCTGTTGCCACCGTTGTCGCACCGGGTATTTTTCCTGGCGTACCTGCTGGCGGCCATGGCGCGCGGCATTCTCGTTGGCAGCGGCGTACTGCTGGCAGCGCTGTGGTTTGCCGATCTGCCGCTGGCGCATCCGTTGTGGGTGCTGATGTTCGGTGTGGCCAGCAGTGGTGTGCTGGGTGCGCTGGGCATCGTTGCCGGCATCTATTCCGACAAGATCGAGCAACTGGCGGTGTTCACCAACTTCATCATCCTGCCGCTGACTTTCCTCTCCGGGGTTTTTTATTCGATACGTTCGCTGCCGTCTTTCTGGCAGGCGGCGTCGCACTTCAACCCGGTGTTCTACATGATCGATGGTTTCCGTTACGGGTTTTTCGGCGTGGCCGATACTTCACCTTGGCTGAGCCTGACAATTGTGGTCGGGAGTTTTATCGCTTTATCATTGCTGACGCTGGGGCTGCTGAAAAGCGGATATAAACTGCGGCATTGAGCAGCAGTAGTTGACAGTAGTTGAATCACTCATTCCGAATTCAAAAGAGGCAACGCGCATGGTTACTCCAGAAAGCATCAAACAATCCATCAGTACCGGACTTGAGTGTCAGCATGTTGAAGTAACCGGTGATGGTCATCACTGGGAGGCGGTTATCGTCAGCCCGGCGTTTCGCGGCAAGAACATGGTGCAGCAGCACCAGTTGGTCTACAAGGCGCTGGGCGACCGCATGCGCGAGGAAATCCATGCGTTGTCGATGAAGACACTGACCCCTGAGCAATGGCAGGAAGCCGGTGCCAAGTGATGGCCATGATAATTTGTTGCCGGAAACCGGATTAATGGCAGGCCATGGATAAACTGGTCATCGAAGGCGGTGTGCCGCTGTCCGGCACGGTGGCGATTTCAGGCGCCAAAAACGCCGCGTTGCCGATACTGACTGCAGCGTTGCTGACCGACGAGCCGCTGGTGGTAGAAAACGTGCCGCATCTGCGCGACGTTTCAACCATGCTCAACCTGCTGATGCAGATGGGTGTCATCACGTCGCTGGACGAAAAAGGCGGCGTTGAGTTACACGCGAAAAACATCACCGACCCGGTAGCGCCGTACGAACTGGTGAAAACCATGCGCGCGTCGGTGCTGGTGCTGGGGCCGCTGGTGGCGCGGCTGGGCGAGGCGCGGGTGTCGCTGCCCGGGGGCTGCGCGATCGGATTACGCCCGGTGGATCAGCATCTCAAGGGTTTGCAGGCCATGGGCGCCATCATAGACATGGAAGAGGGCTACATGATCGCGCGTGCCGAACGGTTGAAGGGCGCGCGCATTTGCATGGACATTGTGACCGTAACCGGCACCGAGAATCTGATGATGGCGGCGACACTGGCCGACGGTGTCACAGTCATCGAAAACGCCGCGCGTGAACCCGAAGTTCCCGATCTGGCGGCCTGTCTGACAGCCATGGGCGCCAAAATCAGCGGCGCCGGCAGTGGCGTGATTACCATCGAAGGGGTAGAGCGCCTGCACGGCGCGCGCCACAGCGTGATGCCGGACCGTATTGAAACCGGTACTTTCCTGGTGGCGGCGGCCGCCACCGGCGGTGCAGTGCGGCTGACTGGTGCGCGTCCGGGGACGCTGGATGCGGTGCTCGACAAGCTGCGTGAGACGGGGGTGCACATCACCACCGGTGAGGACTGGATAGAGGTCAAGGCCAACGGCGGGCTGAAGGCGGCCAATGTGCGCACTGCACCGTACCCGGCGTTTCCGACGGACATGCAGGCGCAGTTCATGGCGCTGAACAGCGTGGCTGAGGGCGCTTCGCGCATCGTCGAGACCATATTCGAAAACAGGTTCATGCATGTACAGGAACTGCAGCGCCTGGGCGCCGACATCGAAGTCGAAGGCAATACCGCAGTCATCAAAGGCGTCACCCAACTCAATGGCGCGACGGTGATGGCGACCGATCTGCGCGCGTCAGCCAGCCTGGTCATCGCCGGACTGGTGGCGACAGGGGCCACCACCATCGAGCGCATCTATCACCTCGACCGCGGTTACGAACGTATCGAGGAAAAACTGTCGAAACTGGGCGCCCGCATCCGGCGGGTGAATTGAACGGAACTGAGCTGAACTGAAACGAAAGGCTTCCGCCCATGCGCGACTACTGGCTGAGCAAACTGTTTTTTGACCTGCAGGATCCGGCCAAGGCAGCCGAATATCGCGCAGGTCGCGCGCAGGTCGCGCGCAGGTGCTCGACCGCTACACGCTGAAACCGGCAGTGCGTGCCGCGGTCGAGGCCGACGATGTCGGTTATCTCGCGCAGCTGGTTAATCCCTACCTGCTGCGGTTTTATTTTCTGGTCGCCGGCATGGCCGATGACGAATTCGTGAAGCGCATCCGCGCCTCCGGTGGCGGCCATGGCTGAACTCGCCGGCGTTTATGCGGCCAGCCACGGGCCGCTGATCATCCGCAAGTGGGACAGCGTAAGCCCTGCGCATCAACAGGCGCTGACCGGTGCATTTGACGAGCTGGGGCGGCGCATCAGGGCCCCACGGCTCGATGCGCTGGTGATCATTTCGCCGGACCACTGGGTGAATTTTTTCATCGACAACCTGCCAATGATTTGCATCGGTGTCGGTGACACCCACGGCGGACCCAACGAGCCGTGGATGGTGAAGGAATTTCCGCACCCGACACTGCCCGGGCATCCGCAGCTCGCGCGGCACATCCTCGATACCGCTCTCGAAACGGGTTTTGAGCCGTCGGTGTCGCACCAGATGCTGCTCGACCACGGGTTCTGCATCCCGCTGCTCAAGGCCGGCGTGGACCCGCTGCCCATCGTGCCCATCGTATTCAACGACATCGAACCGCCGTTCCCGACCGTGCGCCGCTGTTATGCCTGGGGTGAAATGCTGGCGCAGGCGATCGCCACGATGCCGGGCGACCTGCGCGTAGGCGTGCTGGCCAGCGGTGGATTAAGCCACTCGGTCGGCGAAGCGACCATGGGTCTGGTGGAGGAGGAGTTCGACCGGGAGTGTCTCGCGCATTTCGCGGCAGGCGACCGGCAGCATTGTGCGATTTTCTGACGCAACGTCTGCCGCAGGTCGGCAACGGCGCAGCCGAAATCCGCAACTGGGTGGCCGCGCATGGCGTGGCCGGCGGGCGTGGCTTCGACTTGATCAACTACAGCGCCGTGCCCGAAGTGATCGTGGGCTGCGGGTTTGCGGCCTGGGATCTGGCTGGACGGAATTGACTGGCGCGGGCAGGGTTTACGCAAAATTAACGTAAACTATTGATTATAAACAATAATTATTCTGGCAGCTCCATGTCTGCGGCATAGGTATTCTGTTTGTAGTGAAACGGCACCGGGCCATCAGGCTGGCCCTTGATGAACTGTTTGACGAACGGGTCATCGGATTTCTTTACGTCTTCCGTTGCGCCCTCGGCCACGACCACGCCGTCAGCCAGGAAGTACACATAATCGATCGCTTTCAGCGATTCCTGGGCGTCGTACGAAACCACGATTGAAGTCACGCCCAGCGCGTCGTTGAGTTGGCGGATCAGCTTGCCGACCACGTTGCAGGAAATCGGGTCGAGCCCGGCGAACGGTTCGTCATACATGATCAGATCGGGATCGAGCGCGATGGCGCGCGCGAGACCCACCCGCCGCAGCATGCCGCCGGAACATTCGGAGGGCATCAGTTGCGCCGCGCCGCGCAGGCCGACGGCATTCAGTTTCATCAGCACCAGATCGTTGATCATGTCTTCCGGCAGATCGGTTTTTTCGCGCATCTGAAAGGCGATGTTTTCGAACACGGACAGGTCGGTGAACAGGCCGCCCTGCTGGAACTGCATGCCCATCTTGCGGCGCAGCCGGTACAGCCCATCGCGGTCGAGCTGGTGGATGTTTTCGCCGAGCACATCGACCGTGCCGTGGGAGGGCCGCAACTGGGCGCCGATCAGGCGCAGCAGCGTGGATTTGCCGCAGCCGCTGGCGCCCATGATGCCAATGACCTTGCCGCGCGGGATGTCGAGGCTGACGGATTTGAAGATCTGGTTCGCGCCGTAGGAAAACGCAAGATCCCGGATTTTTACGACTTGGTCAGTGGTCATGGCAAAGCAATGCGGATAACGCAGTCCGGATGAGGCAATGAGGTTGGAGTGTAACGCGCAGCGCCTGGTTCGTGAACCGGATTTGGCCCGGCGTCCGGTGGAAATACGTTACAATTCAGCACTTTCGCGAGCGCCTGCGGGCGTTGCGTGCCACTCCGTCCGGCCATGCAGTCATGATCACTATCGCGCTCTCCAAGGGCCGCATTTTTGACGAAACCGTGCCGCTGCTGAAAGCAGCGGGCATCGTCATGCGCGAGAATCCCGAGTCCTCACGCAAACTGATACTCGCCACCAATCGCCGCAATGTGCGGGTGGTCATCGTGCGTGCCACTGACGTGCCGACCTACGTGCAGTTCGGCGGTGCCGATCTCGGTGTGGTGGGCAAGGACGTGCTCGATGAACATGGCGGCACGGGGTTGTACCAGCCGCTGGATCTGAAAATCGCCAAATGCCGGATGATGGTCGCCGTGCGCAAGGATTTTGATTACGCCACTGCGGTGCGCCAGGGCGCGCGGCTGAAGGTAGCCACCAAATACGTGCGGGTGGCGCGCGAACATTTCGCAGCCAAGGGCGTGCATGTTGATCTGATCAAGCTCTACGGTTCGATGGAACTGGCACCACTGACCGGCCTCGCCGACGCCATCGTCGACCTGGTCAGCACCGGCGGCACATTGAAGGCCAATGGGCTGGTTGCTGTGGAAGAAGTCGGGTTGGTCAGTTCGCGACTGGTGGTCAATCAGGCTGCGCTGAAACTGAAGCGCGCGGCGCTGCAACCGCTGATCGAAACTTTTGCCCGTGCCGTGGGTTGACCATGCGCAGGCTGTCCACGAGCCAGGCTGATTTCGACGCGCGCCTCGCTGAACTGCTGGCGTTCGAGGCCGCGCAGGATCCGCAGGTCGATGCCACGGTTGCCGAAATACTGGCGGATGTAAAAAAACGCGGCGATGACGCGGTGCTCGAATACACCACCCGCTTTGATGGCGTCACTGCCGCCACGCTGGCTGAACTGGAAATCCCCCGCAGCGAATTGCAGGCGGCGCTGGCGCGCATCCCGGCCGCGCGACGCACTGCGCTGGAAACCGCGGCGGCGCGTGTGCGCGACTACCATGAGCGCCAGCGCGCCCAGTCCTGGGGTTATACCGATGCCGATGGCAATGAACTCGGCCAGCAGATCACCGCGCTGGACCGCGCCGGCCTCTACGTGCCCGGCGGCAAGGCTGCCTATCCCTCATCGGTGATCATGAACGCGGTGCCGGCAAAGGTTGCAGGCGTGGCTGAGTTGATCATGGTGGTGCCGACGCCGCGCGGTGAAAAAAATGATCTGGTGATGGCCGCCGCAGCAATCTGCGGCGTTGACCGCGTGTTTACCATCGGCGGCGCGCAGGCGGTGGCGGCGCTGGCTTACGGCACGGCAACCATTCCGCAGGTGGACAAGATTGTCGGGCCCGGCAATGCCTATGTCGCGGCGGCGAAACGGCGGGTGTTCGGCGTGGTGGGCATCGACATGGTGGCCGGCCCGTCGGAAATCCTGGTCGTCGGCGACGGCAGCACCGATCCCGACTGGGTGGCGATGGACCTGTTCTCGCAGGCCGAACACGACGAACTGGCGCAGGCTATATTGCTGGCACCCGATGCGAAATACCTGGATGCGGTGGCGGCGAGCATCGAACGTCAGCTCAAAGACATGCCGCGGCGCGCGGTCATCGAGGCATCGCTCAAAGGTCGCGGCGCGCTGATCGAAGTACGCGACCTCGATGAAGCCTGCGCGCTGGTCAATCGCATCGCGCCCGAGCATCTGGAGCTGTCGGTTGAAAATGCGCAGACGCTGCTGCCGAAGATCCGCCATGCCGGCGCAATTTTCCTTGGTCGTTACACCTCCGAGGCGCTGGGCGACTATTGCGCCGGGCCCAACCACGTGCTGCCGACATCGCGCACGGCGCGTTTCTCGTCGCCGCTGGGTGTTTATGATTTCCAGAAACGTTCCAGCGTGATCCGCGTGTCACAGGCAGGTGCGGCAACGCTGGGGCGAATCGCGGTTGAACTGGCCGATGGCGAAGGATTGTCCGCGCACGCCCGTTCGGCGGCACTGCGCTTCCGGACCTAGGGCTACTCATGAGCTGTTACTGGAGCGACGTGGTGCGCAGCCTGACGCCTTATGTGCCGGGCGAACAGCCCAGGCTGCCCAATCTGGTCAAGCTCAATACCAATGAAAGCCCGTACGGTCCGAGCCGGCGCGTGCTCGACGCGCTGCGTGCCGAGATCGGCGAAACGCTGCGCCTGTACCCGGATCCGGACAGCGAGCGCCTGCGCGCGGCCATCGCGCAGCGTTATGGCGTGACCGCGGCACAGGTCTTCGTCGGCAACGGTTCCGATGAAGTGCTGGCGCATGTGTTCCTCGGCTTGCTGAAACATGACAAGCCGTTGCTGTTTCCGGACATCACCTACAGTTTTTATCCGGTGTATTGCGGCCTCTATGACATTCCGTTCGAGCAGGTGCCGTTGAACGCTGCGTTTGAAATTGCAGTCGATGACTACCTGCGACCCAATGGTGGCATCATTTTTCCGAACCCCAACGCGCCCACCGGGTGTTTGGTGGCGGTGGCCGAAGTGGAGCGTTTGTTGCGCGCGAACACCGGTTCGGTGGTGGTGATCGATGAAGCCTATGTCGATTTCGGCGGCGAGTCGGTGATACCGCTGGTCAGCCGTTATCCGCAACTGCTGGTGACGCACACGCTGTCAAAATCGCGCGCGCTGGCAGGTCTGCGCGTGGGTTATGCCATTGGCCATCCCGACCTGATCGAGGCGCTGAACCGGGTCAAGGACAGTTTTAATTCCTATCCGCTGGACCGCTTTGCGCAGGCCGGTGCGACTGCGGCGATCGAAGACGATGAATACTTCAAGGCCATGTGCGGCAAAGTCATGGTCACCAAGCAACAACTGGTGCAGGACCTGCAGACACTGGGTTTCGAGGTGCTGCCGTCGGCGGCGAACTTTGTATTTGCGCGGGTCGCGGGGCGTGATGGCGCCGACATTGCGGCGAAATTGCGTGAGCGCGGCATCATCGTGCGCCATTTTTGCAAGCCGGTGCGCATTGCCGAATTCATGCGCATCACGGTAGGCACCGCTGAACAATGCGCCGGCCTGGTCGAGGCGCTGCGCGAGATCCTCCGCGCGCCCTGAGCGGCGGCTGAGCGCGAATTCGTTTATACTCTGAAATCAACAAGTTACCTCAGGCACCGAACATCATGGCGAGGCAGGCGCAGGTCACACGCGATACTCAGGAAACCCAGATTACGGTCAAGCTCAATCTGGATGGCAGCGGCAAGGCGAAACTCGCCAGCGGCGTGCCTTTCCTCGACCACATGCTCGACCAGATTGCCCGTCACGGGCTGGTGGATCTCGAGGTCAAGGCCAAGGGCGACCTGCATATCGACGCGCACCACACCGTTGAGGATATCGGCATTACGCTGGGCCAGGCCTTTGCCAAGGCAGTCGGCGACAAAAAAGGCGTACGCCGTTACGGCCACGCCTATGTCCCGCTGGACGAGGCGCTGTCGCGCGTGGTCATCGATCTTTCAGGACGGCCGGGGCTGGAGATGACCGGCAAGTTCACCCGTGCCCGCGTCGGTGAGTTCGACGTTGATCTGGTGCGGGAGTTTTTCCAGGGTTTCGTCAACCACGCGCTGGTTACGCTGCACCTCGACAACCTGAAAGGCACGAACACCCATCACCAGGTGGAGACCCTGTTCAAGGCGTTCGGTCGTGCGCTGCGCATGGCGGTGGAACTCGATCCGCGGGTGAAGGGCATACCATCCACCAAGGGCAAGCTCTGAGCGCACACTGCGGCACGCAGCGGCAGAGGTGCCCAATTCCGGATGACCTGTTGAGCGAATCACGATGACCATAGACGTCGCCGTCATAGACTACGGCATGGGTAATCTGCGCTCGGTGTCCAAGGCCATAGAACATGTGGCACCGGGGCGCAACGTGGTGGTGACCAGCGATCCTGCCAAGGTGGCGCGTGCCGGCCGTGTGGTTTTTCCGGGACAGGGCGCGATGCGCGACTGCATGCGCGAAATGGAAGCGCGTGGGCTGCACAACGCAATCGTTGCTGCGGCGCGCGACAAGCCTTTTCTCGGCATCTGTATCGGCTTGCAGATGCTGTTCGACCACAGCGAGGAAGGCGATACGTCCTGTCTGGGCCTGTTGCCCGGCACGGTGAAACGCTTTCCGGCGGCACGCATGGTCGATGCGCAGGGTGCAAAACTCAAAGTGCCGCACATGGGCTGGAATGAGGTCGAACAGGGCCTGTCACATCCGTTGTGGCAGGGCATAACCGACCACAGCCGGTTCTATTTTGTGCACAGTTATTATCCCCAACCGGCCGACTCCGCGCTGGTCGCCGGCTGGAGCAGCTATCCGTTCCGGTTTGCCTGCGCGGCGGCGCGCGAAAACCTGTTTGCCGTGCAATTTCATCCCGAAAAGAGCCACACTGCAGGTCTGCAGCTGCTGTCCAACTTTGTGGCGTGGAAGCCATAACTGCGCATGGTGCCCGATGATGGTGCGACAGCGATTTTTTGAAACCGCCTTGTAATTCCCGCTGCTGTAGTATTATTGATGCCAGAGCAATGATTTTGCCGAAGACGCTGAAGATATCCCCGCTTATTTTTCTGCACACCACTCCTGATCCGGTTTACCTGTCGTTGCGCATTCCGACTCAACCCGGCTTCACAATTTACCTACTCCCATGCTGATTATTCCCGCCATCGATTTGAAGGACGGCAAGTGCGTACGCCTGAAACAAGGCGATATGAACGATGCCACTGTGTTTTCTGAAGATCCCGGCGCCATGGCCAAACAATGGCTGGATCAGGGCGCCCGCCGTTTGCATGTAGTGGATCTGGACGGGGCGGCGGCAGGCCGGCCCAAAAATCAGGCGACAATCAGGGCCATCGTTAAAGCAGTAGGCGTCGATCTGCCGGTGCAACTGGGCGGCGGCATCCGCAATCTTGACACCATCGAGTCTTACATCGATTCCGGCATAGCCCACATCATCATCGGTACTGCAGCCGTGAAAACACCGGGATTCCTGCAGGAGGCCTGTACTGCATTCCCCGGTCATATCATCGTGGCGCTGGACGCCAAGGACGGCAAGGTCGCCGTGGACGGCTGGTCGAAAATGACCGGGCATGATGTCATCGATCTGGCCAAAAAATTCGAGGATTACGGCGTTGAATCCGTGATCTACACGGATATCGGCCGCGACGGTATGCTGACCGGCGTCAACATCGAAGCCACGGTGGCGCTGGCACGCCAGTTAAACGTGCCGGTAATCGCCAGCGGCGGCATCACCGATCTTGAAGATGTCAAAAAACTTTGCGCAGTCGAAGCCGAAGGCATAACCGGCGCCATCACCGGGCGCGCGGTCTACCAGGGCACGCTGAATTTCAGCGAAGCGCAGAAGCTGGCTGATCAATTAAGCAAGAAGGACTGAACCACAGAGACTCCACATGGGTGTCTGTGCGCTGCATTCTCTGTGCCGAAGCTTTTATGGGCCTTGCCAAACGCATCATCCCCTGTCTCGACGTCAACGCCGGCCGCGTGGTCAAAGGCGTCAACTTCGTCGAGCTGAAAGATGCCGGTGATCCGATCGAGATTGCCCGCCGTTACGACGAGCAGGGTGCGGACGAACTGACGTTCCTCGACATCACGGCGAGCAGCGATGACCGTGATCTGATTCTGCATATCATTGAATCCGTGGCGGCGCAGGTGTTCATACCGCTGACGGTGGGTGGTGGCGTGCGCGCCGTGGATGATGTGCGCCGGCTGCTCAACGCGGGGGCCGACAAGGTCAGCATCAATACTGCCGCCGTACAGAATCCGCAACTGGTTGCCGATGCCACCGGCCGTTATGGTGCGCAGTGCATCGTGATTGCCATCGACGCCAAACGTGTCGCCGGGAGCAATCCGCTGCGGTGGGAGGTGTACACCCACGGCGGACGCAAGGCGACGGGTCTGGATGCGGTGGAGTGGGGCAAAAAGATGCAGGCCCTGGGCGCCGGTGAAATCCTGCTCACCAGCATGGATCGCGACGGTACGCGTGCGGGTTTTGACCTGGAACTGACGCGTGCCTTTTCCACGGCACTGGACATCCCGATCGTTGCCAGCGGCGGTGTCGGTAACCTTGATCATCTGGTCGAAGGCGTGACCATCGGCCGTGCTGACGCCGTGCTCGCCGCCAGCATTTTTCACTACGGCGAATTTTCGGTGCGCCAGGCCAAACAGCACATGGCTGCGCGCGGCATCGAAGTGCGCTTGTAGGCATTAAAAAAAACAATTAAAATCAACGAGTTATAAATTGGCGCGACGGACTCGTTTCCGCGATACTGAATCATGGATTGGCTGGACCGCATACACTGGAGTGCAGACGGGTTGATCCCGGTGGTCACGCAGGAGACCGGGTCCGGGCGTGTGCTGACCGTGGCCTGGGCCAATCGCGAAGCGCTGCAGCAGACGGCGGCCAGTGGTGAAGTACATTACTGGTCGCGGTCGCGCAAAAAACTCTGGCACAAGGGCGAAGAATCCGGCCATGTGCAGAAGGTGCGGGCGATACGCCTGGACTGCGATCAGGATGTGGTGCTGTTCGAGGTCGAGCAGATCGGCGGCATCGCCTGCCACACCGGGCGGCACAGCTGCTTTTTTCTTGAACTACGCGACGGGAGCTGGGTCGAGACCGATCCGGTGCTGAAGGATCCCAAGGCGATTTACGGTAAATAGCGGGCAAATAAAGCAATGGCAAAAACGGATACCACCCTACAGGACGTATTGCTGCGGCTCGGCGAAACCATCGCTGCGCGCAAGGGCGGCGACGCTTCGGGTTCGTACGTCGCCGGTCTGTTCGCCAAAGGCGAAGATGCCATTCTGCGCAAGATGCTGGAAGAAGCGACCGAGACCCTGCTGGCCTCGAAGGAGGGTGATAAACTGCATGTGGTGCGCGAGACCGCCGATCTGTGGTTTCACACGCTGGTGCTGCTGGCCTGGCATGGCGTCGGGCCGGAGGATGTGCTGGCGGAGCTGCAACGGCGCGAGGGCGTGTCGGGTATCGCCGAAAAAACGTCGCGTAAGTAGGGCGCTGCAGTACGGGCGCTGCAGTACGTATTGAGCATCGCGCGTATCAATTTTCACCCCGTGCTCGGGCACGGATCATGAGGAGCGTCATATGGGTTCGTTCAGCATCTGGCACTGGTTGATTGTGTTGCTGGTAGTGGTTCTGGTGTTCGGCACCAAAAAACTGCGCAACGTCGGTTCCGACCTGGGTGGTGCGGTCAAGGGTTTCAAGGAAGGCATGAAACAACCTGAAGATGGCAAGACCGATCAGGCCAAGGGAGAAATTCCGCCCTCCACCGGCCAGACCATAGACGGCGAGGCACGCAAGGAAACCACAAGGTCGTGAAGCGCCCAGCGTAAAACGCGCAACGCATCGGCGGGGATTTCTCCCCGCTGGCGGTCTGCTGCCACGTTTCACCTCGCGCCTATCACGTATCTTTCCCCATGTTTGATATCGGCTTCTCCGAACTGATGCTCATTGCCGTCGTGGCGCTGATTGTCATCGGACCGGAACGCCTGCCCAAGGTGGCGCGCACGGTGGGCCACCTGTTCGGCCGCATGCAGCGCTACGTCAACGACGTGAAATCCGACATCAGCCGTGAAATGGCGCTCGATGATCTGCGCAAGCTGCAGTCGAGCATCCAGGAATCAGCGCGCTCCATCGAGCAGTCGGTTACCCAGGAAATGCACTCTGCAGAATCCGAAATGAATAAGATCGGCGACGATGCCCAGTCGGCGCTGCAGGAGCCCGCGGCTCCGGCGGCAACACCGGCGCCGACCGACAGCGGGAAAACGGCATAACGCATGACAGGTTTCCGGCAGTGAGCGAAGACACCTTTATTTCCCATCTGGTCGAGTTGCGCGATCGCCTGCTGCGCGTGGTGGTCGTGTTCATCGTGGTGCTGGTGGTGCTGATCCCCTTTGCCTCCGATCTCTACGATCTGCTGGCGACGCCGATGATGCGCGCGCTGCCGGAGGGCGCAAAAATGATCGCCACCGGCGTGATAACGCCGTTCCTGGTGCCGATCAAGGTGGCGATGATGCTGGCTTTTGTCCTCACCCTGCCCTATACGCTGCACCAAGCATGGTCGTTTGTCGCCCCCGGACTCTACAGCCACGAAAAACGGCTGGTGATGCCGCTGGTGGTGACGAGCACCTTGTTGTTCGTGGTCGGCATCGCGTTCTGCTACTTCTTCGTGTTCAACACCGTATTCCACTTCATCAACCAGATTGCACCCAAAAGCATCACTGTCGCGCCGGACATCGAAAACTATCTGAATTTTGTGCTGACCATGTTCCTGGCGTTCGGGCTCACCTTCGAGACGCCGATAGTCGTGGTCATGCTGACGCGCATGGGTCTGGTGACGCTGGAGCAGTTGCGCAACATCCGGCCTTATTTCATCGTGGTCGCCTTTGTCATTTCCGCGATCGTCACGCCGCCCGATGTGGTGTCGCAGCTGTTGCTGGCGATACCCATGTGCCTGTTGTACGAGGTGGGTTTGCTGGCCGCACGTTTGGTGCCGAAGCGCGCCGCTGCGTCCGAAGATGACGACGGTTACCAGTCGCCCACCGACGAGCAGCAGGATGCTGAACTCGACCGCATCGAAGCCGAAGAGCGCGGCAAGCCCAACGGCTGATCCGTTGCGCCTTATTCCTTGCGCGGCTGTTTGGGTCGCTGACCGACGGTGACCTTGAGCTCGATTTCCTTGGTTTCACGCAATACGCGCAGTGTCGCTGGCTTGCCCGGCACCAGTGCGGCAATCAGATTAAGCATGGTGGCCGAATCCGTCACCGGCTTGTCTTCGACGGCGACCAGTACGTCCCCCACTTTAATGCCGCCACGGTCTGCGGGGGTGCCGCGGAAAACTTCGGTGATCAGTGCGCCGCGCACGGCGGGCATCTTGAAGGATTCGGCGATTTCGCGGGTCATGTCCTGCACGCCGACGCCGATCCAGCCGCGTTGCACCGCGCCGGTTTTGATGATCTGTTCCATGATCGTTTTGGCCGTGCTGACCGGGATGGCAAAACCGATGCCCAGTGAAGCCCCGCCCGGCGTTTTCGAATAAATTGCCGTGTTGATGCCGATCAGGTGACCGTTGATGTCGACCAGCGCACCGCCCGAATTGCCGGGATTGATGGCCGCGTCGGTCTGGATAAAGTTTTCGAAGGTGTTGATGCCGAGATGGCTGCGGCCCAGCGCGCTGACGATGCCCATGGTCACGGTCTGGCCGACGCCGAACGGATTGCCGATGGCCAGCACCACGTCGCCGACGCGAGCACTGTCGGGCTGACCGAAAGAGATGGCCGGCAGTTTCGGTAGATCAATCTTGAGCACTGCAAGGTCCGACTCCGGATCGGTGCCGACCACGCGCGCATTGACGCGCCGGGTGTCGGCGAGCGCGACTTCGATGCCGTCAGCAGCTTCGACGACATGGCTGTTGGTGAGGATGTAACCGGAATCGCTGACGATGACGCCGGAACCCAGATTGGTGCTGGGCTGGCTTTGCATTTCGGGTTGGTCGCCGAAAAAAAAGCGGAACAGGGGGTCATCCTGCATTGGATGCTGCAAGGTTTTGACGGCCTTGGAGGTGTAGATGTTGACCACCGCCGGCATCGCTTTGCGTACGGCATCGTTGTATGAAGCGGTGCGCGGTGCGTTCGAACTCGCGTCCGGCGCCGGCTGCCGTACGGTAATCACGGCGTTCTGCGGCACGCCGTTCAGCAGGTCGGGGCGCAGGGTGTTGACGATGAACAGCACGGCGAGGCAGATCGTCGCGGTTTGGCTGAAGATGAGCCAGAGTTTTTTCATAAGGCGAAGCTCCGCGGGGTCGCGGTTACAATGACTCTTTGGATTTCCGGGTAACGGCTATGGAACGTGCTGCGCTGGAAGACTATCTTGCAGATTTTCTGCAAGTCCCTAATTTTCGTGATTATTGCCCAAATGGTCTGCAGGTGGAAGGGCGGCGCGAAGTGAACCTGCTCGTCACCGGCGTGACCGCGTCAGCGGCGCTGATCGAGGCCGCCGTGGCAGCGGGGGCCGATGCCCTGCTGGTACACCACGGTTATTTCTGGCGCGGCGAAGACGGCCGCATCACCGGCATGCGCCGCCAGCGCATCGGCATGCTGCTGGAAAATAACCTTAATCTTTTTGCCTACCATTTGCCGTTGGACGCCCACCCCGAAGTCGGCAACAACGCCGCGCTGGCGCGGCAACTTGGTCTCAAGCCGACCGGCAATTTCGGAGAACAGAACCTTGGTGTGCACGGCAGCCTGGAGGGCGGCACCACGCTGGGTGCGTTTGCGCAGGTAATCGAACAAAAACTCGGGCGTGCACCACAGATCATAGGTGACGCGAAGAAACCGTTACGGCGCATTGCCTGGTGCACCGGTGCAGCGCAGGGCATGTTCGAGCAGGCGATTGCGCTGGGTGTCGATGCCTATATCAGTGGTGAGATTTCGGAGCCCACCGTGCACGCCGCGCGCGAGTCGGGTGTTGCATACATCGCCGCCGGCCACCATGCGACCGAGCGCTACGGGGTGCAGGCGCTGGGCGAACATCTGGCGCAGCGTTTCGGACTGCGGCATCGGTTTATCGAGGTGGGGAATCCGGTATAAGGCCTTTAGCGGTGATGCGGGGCGCCGCCGACAGTCTTCTGGCGCTATTGCGACTGAGCACTGTGCAGGCTCAAGTGCTGGATACGCTGAAGGTCATGTCGATCTCCACCGCCCCGTCAGCGCTGAAATAGTGATGCGTTGTGCGCTGTTTTACCGATTTTTCAGCGGGTTTGTCTTGTTACACCCGGTAACAACTTCATTCGCCTCCATGCCCCTGCGGGTCTATGATTAGTCATCTTCCAGCGACTTGGGGCATACCATGCGCGCAACTGCAATTTTGACATTGGCCACGGCCATGTTGGTCATCAGTACACAGGCTGACGCTCGCGGGGGTCACCACGGGCGCGGTCACTACGGCCATGCGCGTTTCGGCGTGTTTATCGGCGCGCCGCTGCTGCTGTCACCATGGTGGGCACATTCCAGTTATTACTATCCGCCGGCGCCGGTCGTCGTGCGAGAGCGGATCGTGGTGCGTGAACCGCTGATCTATTACGACGAACAGGGCAATCCAGTGCCACCTGCACAGACTCAACCGCAGGTCCAGGCTCAGGCACAAACGCAGGCCCAGCCGCAGCCGGAATCGTCAACGCCGACCTGGTTTTATTGCGCGGATTCACAGTCTTATTATCCCTATGTGAAAAGCTGCGAATCGCCCTGGCAGCGGGTTGCTCCGCATTCACCGCCGCCGCCGCGCTAGTCCGTCGTTTTTTTCCGGACGCGGCGTTACGCGTTTCCTCTGAGTATTGGCGTCCTCACGGCTAATTCTGCAGCCGCACGTGATGCGCCGAGCCTGCGCAGTCTTCATCGGTTTTCAGGTTGGCCGCACGTATGCCGTGCGCGGCGAGTTCTTCATCGCGTTCCTGGGTGTCGCCAGTTACGCCCACGGCACCGAGTAAATCACCGTCCGCGGCGCGGATCAGCATGCCGCCGCCCTCAGCGAAAATTTTGTCCTGCGAAGTCTTGAACAGGAAGTCCATGAACAAGGGACGCTGTTCCGTGCGCATCCGCACCAGACTTGAAGAACGGCCCAGCGCCAGTGCGGCGTAAGCCTTGCCCATGGCCATTTCAAACCGCATCATTGCCGAGCCGTCTTCTTTCATGAAGGCTTTGACTACGGCACCGGGTTCCACGACCACCACTGAAATGGGCCGGCATTGCAGTTCGCGGGCGCGGGCCAGTACGGCGGCGATGATTTTTTCGGCCTGGGCCTGGGTAATCTGGGGCATGGGTATCTCCAAAAGTGCGAAACTGCATGCTGCCATAAAAAAAGCAGTGCTTTATCCACAATGCGCGCCATGCGAGGAGGCAACATGACCCCCCCGAATTTTTGCAGTTTGCTGCTGGTTGCAATGACAGTCCTGTGCACGCCGCACGCGTGGGCGGCAGAGACCTATCCCGTAAAACCCGTGCGTTTCCTGGTGGGGTTTTCGCCTGGCGGCGCCAATGATCTGGTGGCGCGCGTGGTGGCCGCCAAACTTTCGCCCGCGCTGGGACAGCAGGTGGTGGTGGACAACCGCGCGGGAGCCGGCGGCAATATTGCGCACGATATGCTGGCGAAGGCCCCGGCCGATGGTTACACCATGGTGCTGGCATCCGTATCATCGCTGGCGATGAGTCCGGGGCTGCTCAGCAAAATGCCCTACGACCCCGTCCGCGATTTTGCGCCCGTGGCGCAGGTGGTCAACGTGACCAGCCTGCTGTCTGCGAATCTGTCGAGCGGTTCAAAATCACTCAAGGATTTTGTGGCGCGCGCCAAGCAGCAACCCGGCGCGCTCAACGTCGGCAATCCGGGCAGGGGCAGCATTGCGCATTTGGCTTTTGAACTGTTCAGCGTCACCGCGGGCATACGCGTGGTCAATGTGCCATTCAAGGGCGGCAGTCCGGCCGCGATTGGCGTCATCTCGGGGCAGGTTGGACATATGATCGGCATCATTTCGACCGGAGCGGCGCACGTGAAGTCGGGCAAGCTGCGCGGTCTTGCCGTAACGAGCCCCAAACGTTCAGCGATATTGCCCGATGTGCCTGCGTTCGCCGAAGGCGGTTATCCCGGGTTCGAGGCCAGCGGCTGGCTGGGCATTGCCTTCCCGGCGCAAACGCCCAAGGCAATCGTGCAGCGCATGTACCAAGCGGTGCGGGCAGTGATGGCCATGCCCGATGTGCGCCAAACTTTGGAAAACTCGGGACTGGATCCGGAAGTGAAAGATCCCGCGGCCTTCCAGGCGCTGATCAAATCCGATCTCGCGAAATGGGACAAACTCATCAAGGATGCGGGGATCAAGGAACAATAGCAGGCAGTCAGGGCATCGTTATTACCGCCGGCAACACAGCGGTGCCCGATGAACCGCCGGCGTCAGGCCTGGAGGTGCCAGAGTTAATTTCATAACATGTTGATTTAATTAGATTATTTCACGTTTTACTTAACTTCTACCCCTGCTCACGTGTAAAATACTGCGTTTTTCGCAGAGTCGAGCACTTTCAGGGGAGTTTCAGGCATGTCCGAGAAGGGTACTGATCAAGGGAAGCGGCAGTTTCTGGTCGCGGCTACGACGGTGGCTGGTGGCGTGGCAGCAGGTGCAGCGGCCGTGCCGTTCGTGGCGAGCATGTTGCCGTCTGAGCGTGCTAAAGCTGCAGGTGCGCCGGTGGAAGTTGACTTGGCCGGGATCGCGCCGGGCGAGCTCAAAACGGTCGAATGGCAGGGCAAGCCGGTGTGGGTGGTCCGCCGCACCAAGGAAATGCTCAACACCGTACGCGGCAACGACAGCAATGTTGCCGATCCGGAATCGAAGAAAAAAATGCAGCCGGCTTACGCAACCAATGAATTTCGTTCGATCAAGGACGAGATTCTGGTGGTGGTCGGCATCTGCACCCATCTCGGTTGTTCTCCGGTGGAAAAATTTGCCAAGCAGGCCGAGGCATTTGATCCCAACTGGCAGGGCGGCTTCTATTGCCCGTGCCACGGCTCGCTGTTTGATCTGGCCGGCCGTGTGTTCAAGAACAAACCTGCACCCGATAATCTGGTGGTGCCTCCGCACAAATACCTGTCCGACACGCGTATCGTGATCGGCGAAGACACCAAGGGAGCCTGATCGAAAATGGCTGCGACCCCCAAAGAACCCGTACAATTTACCGGCGCCGGCCCGCTCAACGCCCCCATCAGCGGTGTATTGACCTGGGTGGATCAGCGCTTCCCGCTGATGTCGCTGTGGCGCGACCATCTCTCCCAGTATTACGCACCGAAGAATTTCAACTTCTGGTATTTCTTCGGCTCACTGGCGATGCTGGTTCTGGTCATCCAGATCGTCACCGGCATTTTCCTGGTCATGCATTACAAGCCGTCTGCCGCGGAAGCCTTCGCCTCGGTGGAATACATCATGCGCGATGTGCCGGGAGGATGGTTCATCCGCTACATGCACTCGACCGGCGCCTCGGCGTTTTTCATCGTCGTTTATCTGCACATGTTCCGCGGGCTGCTCTACGGCTCGTATCGCCAACCGCGCGAACTGATCTGGATATTCGGCATGCTGATTTATCTGTGCCTGATGGCTGAGGCGTTTTTCGGCTACCTGCTGCCGTGGGGCCAGATGTCGTTCTGGGGCGCGCAGGTGATCATCAACCTGTTCGATGCGCTGCCGCTGATTGGACCGGATCTGTCGACCTGGATTCGCGGCGACTTCGTCATTTCCGACGCCACGCTGAACCGTTTCTTCGCGTTCCACGTGATTGCGCTTCCGCTGGTGCTGCTGGGCCTCGTTGCCGCGCACATCATGGCGCTGCACGAAGTCGGATCGAACAACCCGGACGGCGTCGAGATCAAGAAACACAAGGACGCGCAGGGTCATCCGCTCGACGGCATCCCGTTCCATCCGTATTACACGGTGAAGGACATCGTCGGCGTGGTCGTGTTCCTGTTCCTGTTTTTCCTGGTGGTGTTTTTCATGCCGGAGATGGGCGGGTATTTCCTTGAATACAACAACTTCATTCCGGCCGATTCACTGAAGACGCCGCCGCATATCGCGCCGGTGTGGTACTTCACGCCGTATTACTCGATCCTGCGCGCGATTACCGAAGACTTCATGCGGGTGCTGGCGGTCGGTATGGCGGCTTATGTGTGTCTGATCTGGCTGACCGCGCGCAACATGGGCGTGAAATTCCTGGCGTCGGCAATCGGATTGGTGGTGATTGTGCTGATGATAGGCGGACCGCTGGCGCTGGAAGCAAAAGTCTGGGGTGTGGCTGCGATGGGTGCGGCGACGCTGATTTTCTTCGTGCTGCCGTGGCTGGACCGCAGCCCGGTGAAGTCGATCCGTTACAAGGGCAGTCTGTTCAAGACCGCGCTGACGATCTTTGTCGTCGTGTTCCTGGTGCTGGGTTATTACGGCACCCAGACCGTGACCCCGGCCGGCACGCTGATCTCGCAAATCGGCACGCTGATTTATTTCGCGTTTTTCCTGCTGATGCCGTGGTATTCGGTGATGGACAAGACCAAACCCGAACCCGACCGCGTGACGAGGTAATGGATGAAATGATGAATAAAATCAATAAGTTATTCTCTATTCTACTGCTGGCCCCGACGTTGGCACTGGCTGCGGGCGATCACATCAAGCTGGATCGCGCGCCGATCAACGAAGAAGACATGGTGTCGCTGCAGAGTGGTGCCCGACATTTCGTCAACTATTGCCTGAACTGCCACAGCGCGGGTTACATGCGCTACAACCGGCTGCAGGACATCGGCCTCAGCGAAAAGCAGATCCTCGACAACCTGGTGTTTACCAGCGCCAAGGTCGGCGACCTGATGAAAATCGCCATGGACCCGAAAGAGGCCAAAAGCTGGTTTGGCGCTGCGCCGCCCGATCTGTCAGTGATTGCGCGCTCGCGCGCCTCCGCGGATGGCAGCGGCGCAGACTGGCTGTACACCTACCTGCGCGGCTTCTACCGCGACGCCGAGCGACCCACCGGCTGGAACAACACCGTGTATGCCAACGTCGGTATGCCGCATGCCCTGTGGGAACTGCAGGGTGAGCAGGTGCTGGACGAGTACAAGGTGCAGGGCGAAGGGTTCATGAAATCCGAAATGGTCCTGAAGCTCGACAAGCCCGGCAAGCTGACTGCGATCGAATACGACCGCATGGTTGCCGACCTGGTCAATTACATGGTGTACATGGCTGAGCCGGTGCGCAATGAGCGCAAGACCATCGGCATGTACGTGCTGATCGCGCTGTTCCTGTTGTTTTTCCTTGTTTACGCACTGAAGAAAGAATACTGGAAGGACGTGCACTGACCATCAGGCAGGCCTGCACGGGGTCGTGCGCGGAGATCGCGTCACGGCCCCGGTTATCTCCGGCCCGTTTTTTTGCCAACCTTGCCAACCGACTGACACGCCCACCGTTACGGATACCCCACATCATGATGACACTTTATTCGGGCACCACCTGTCCCTTCAGCCAACGCTGCCGCTTTGTGCTCTACGAGAAGGGCATGGATTTCCAGATCATCGACGTCGATCTGTTCAACAAGCCGGAAGACCTGGCGGTGATGAATCCGTACAACCAGGTGCCGGTGCTGGTCGAGCGCGACCTGATCCTCTACGAATCCAACATCATCAATGAATACATCGACGACCGCTTTCCGCATCCGCAGCTGATGCCGGCGGACCCGGTGATGCGGGCGCGGGCGCGGCTGTTTTTGTACCGCTTCGAGCAGGAAATGTTCATCCATGTGCCGGCCATCGAAAAAGGCACGCAGAAGCAGGCCGACAAGGGCCGCCAGACCATCCGCGACAGCCTGACCCAGATCGCCCCGGTGTTCGCCAAGCAGAAATACATGCTGGGCGAGGAATTCTCGATGCTCGACGTGGCGATCGCGCCGCTGCTGTGGCGCTTGGACCACTACGGCATCCAGCTCGGCAAACAAGCCGCGCCGCTGATGAAATACGCCGAGCGCCTGTTCAGCCGTCCCGCCTACATCGACGCACTGATGGCGTCCGAGAAAGTGATGCGGAAGTAATTTGTTGCCATGGCAGAACGTTCGACCAAACCGTACCTGATCCGTGCCGTCCACGAATGGGCGTGCGACAGCAACCTGACGCCCTATCTGTCGGTCAAGATCGATGACCACACGCGGGTGCCGATGGAGCACGTCAAGGACGGCGAGATCATGCTCAACGTCAGTTATGACGCGACGCGCAATCTGACCATGGGCAATGACCTGATCCAGTTTTCCGCGCGCTTCGGCGGCGTATCGCGCGAATGCTCGGTGCCGATAGTCGCGGTGCAGGGCATATTCGCGCGGGAAAACGGGCAGGGCCTGTTTTTCTCTGCGGAATCCGAGGCGCAGTCGACTGCGCCGGACGGTGTGTTGCCGCACCCGTCATCCCCGGACTCGCCCGAAGACCCCAAGCCGGATGCGCCCGCTCCCGGCGGCCGGCCCCGCCTGCAAGTCGTCAAATAGCTGCACCATCGGCGCTGTTGCGCCGGTCCTGTTTGACACCTTCCTGCCCGCGCCGCAGAATCTGCAGACGCCGTTATCTGCACAAAATTAATGCCGCTACAGCGGCTACAGCGGCTACAGCGGCGAATGCTCAGCGCTTCGTTACCCATCAGGAGTTGCGCATGCTGACCCCGGAAGAACTCGCGCAGGTTGTACCCGCCGAATCCACCCTATTCCCCTCGCCGATACCGACGCAATGCATTTCCAGCGACGAGTACATGCCGACGGCGCAGACCGCGAAGCAGCGCGAGTTCGAAGCGCGCGTCAAGGCCATCGGTGACGAACTGGCGAAAAAGCAGGGCGTCACCCGCCGCCGCTTTTTCAAGAGTGCCGCCGGCATGGCCGCGGCTTTTGTTGCGATGAACGATACCTATGGTCCGCTGTACATGGTGAGCCGTGCCGAAGCGGCGACACCGGACATGGCCAACGAACGTGCCAACGCGCTGAAGAGCCAATTCATCATGGACATGCACACCCATTTCCTGCGCGACGACACGCGCATCATGGGTTTTGTGCGCCAGCGCGAAGCGGTGGGCAAGGCCGGCTGGAATCCGCTGCTGGCGGGCAAGCCGCAGACCATCGAGGATCTGAAGTTCCCGAATTACTTCAAGGAAATCTACCTCGACTCCGATACCAAGATCGCGCTGATTTCGGGTTCCGGTTCCGAGGAGCCGAAGGACTGGTTCCTCACCAACGAAATGAAAAACGATGCGCGGGTCAAGGTCAACAAGGAGGCCGGCACCAAACGCATGTACGCGCATGCCATTTTCATGCCGGGCATGCCGGGCTGGCTGGACAAGGTGGATCACGACCTGGAAGTGCTGAAGCCCGATTCGTTCAAGGGCTACACGGTAGGCGACAACACCAACAAACATCTGGCGCGTCATCCGTGGCGGCTGGATGACGAAAAGCTGCTGTATCCGTTTTATGAAAAACTGGTGAAGGCATCGAAAGACAAGCCGAGTCTCGCCAATGTCTGTTTCCACAAGGGACTGTTTCCGCCGGCGACTGCCAAGCAGTTTCCGAACCTGCTGGAATATGCCGATGTGCGCGATGTGGGCAAGGCGGCGAAGGACTGGCCACAGCTCAACTTCATCGTCTACCACTCGGCGTTTCGTTTTACCGGTGGCGCCTACAAGATCGGCATGGAGCAGTTCGAAAAAACCGGCCGCATCGACTGGGTCACCGATGTTTCTGAGATTCCTGAAAAATTCGGCGTCAAGAATGTTTACGGCGACCTCGGCCAGTTGTTCGCGCAGAGCACCGTGGCCGAGCCGCGGCTCAATGCGGCAATGATGGGCCAGCTGGTCAAGGGCATGGGTGCGGATCACGTGGTGTGGGGCACCGATGCGGTATGGACCGGGGCGCCACAATGGCAGATTGAAGCGCTGCGCCGGCTGGAAATTCCGGAAGACATGCAGAAGAAATACGGCTTCCCGGCGCTGGGCCCGGCGGACGGTCCGATCAAGACTGCGATTTTTGGCGGCAACAACGCGCGGCTTTATGGCGTGATGCCGGAGCATCGTGCATCGCTGGTCAATGACCGGTTTGCGCAGGCGAAGGTGGCTTACGATCGCGAGGGTGGGGATCGTACCAACCTAGCTTACGGTTACGTGGTCAAGAAAACCTGATCGAACGGGAGTCGGGTCAACGGCACGGGTGCAGACCCGTGCCGTTTTTTATGCGACGTCATTCCGGCGAAAGCCGGAATCCAGTCTTGTCAAAAGGCTGCCAACTTCAACTTCGCCGGGGGTAGCCCGGCGGCTAGTTACTTTTCTTGCTCCGCCAAGAAAAGTAACCAAAAGAAGGCGGCCCCGGTTCACCGGCCCTGCGGGCTTCCCTGCGCTGCTCGCCGTGCCGGGCGGCTGCCACCCAAGGTGACTTCCTTCGGGGCGCGCAACTCGCCCTCGCAAACAACGCGAGGGCTCAGACAGTGCTCGCCGACATCCCCCGGCACGTCTGCGCTGCTCGGCGGCTCACAGGGGGAAGTGGTCAGTCTGCCTCCGTTTTCCGTTTGGAATTTTGTATCATCGTAGCGATTCTCTTACCAACTGGGTCGGGTCCGTGCTGGTTGCGGTCCAGTCCGCAATGCTTGGGTGTGTCGCGACGATCACCTTCAAGCCTTGGGTATTTGAAAATGCCTGACTGCGCCAGCGTCGATTGTTGTTCTCAACAAACTCCCCAATCATCTTGTTGGCGTGAACTTTCTTGCGCACATAATTTCCCGCGGTTTTTCCAAAACAGAGAATGACTCTTGGATGCAACCGTTCGATTGCATGCGCGTGGAATGACCAGCATTGATCGGCGAGTGATGACATGTGGCCTTTGAGGTCGCCCTCGCGGCGCGAGCGCACGAACACCAAATTGCTACAAGGGACATTCCCGGGGCTGACACCAAGTTCGGTGAACAAATGCAATACGCGAGGAGCCATCCCGTAAGTGCCTGGAGGTGCCTCTTCCCATGACTCGTCGCGGTATGCGCTCCAGTCAGCTGCTTGAGTGTGCAGAACTGTCTCGGTGTGGCTCTCTATAGTATCTGCTTGATGGTCGGCGGGATCGCCGCCCGGATTGACACCGAGTACATATAGAGCAGATGGAGCTGAGAACGCATTGCGGCCGGAGTAGAAGACCTTGCCAGATTTCGCTGGTAAGTTGACAGGAATTTTCTCCGAAAACGACTCTATCGTGAGCGTAATTGTGTTCATGATGCTGAACTAGCTCTGTTGGTTGATTTGTTCCAGCCAAGCATTATCTGCAAGGGTATGCCGGGCAGCATCAGCTCACTTGGCAGCGTCTGCGGATTTCGCTGATCACCGCGGCATTGTCGAATTCGGCTTCACCGTGTTTCATATTGCCTTCAACAATGTCGGTGTAGGTCGTCGTCAGCGGCAGTTGCTGTTGCAGCCGCTGTGCGAGTTCCAGCATCAGCTTGAAATCCTTCAGTGACTGCGCGATCTTGCCGTGGGGCGTGAAATCGCCGGCGATCATTTTGTCGCCCTTGATGTCCATGATCTGTGAATAGGCCGCTGAGTCCTTGGCAACTTTCAGGAATGCGCCGGGATCGAGTCCCATGCGTTCGGCGAATACCAGGCCTTCGGCCATTGCGGCGCGGTTGATGCCGAGGATCAGGTTGATCGCGAGTTTGGCGCGGCCGCCGTTGCCCGCCGCGCCGAGGTGGTGGCGGCGCGGGCAGAGAGCATCGAGTACGGCGCTTGCAGCATCCGCTGCGGCCGGATCGCCGCCGACCAGTCCCAGTGCTACACCTTGCGCCATTTGTTCGCTGGTGCCGGAGACCGGCATTTCGATGTAATGCAGGCGGCTGGCGGGCAGGCGCTGTGCCATGGTGCTGATGCGGTCGGGGTCGCAGGTGCTGACGCAGATTGCAGTCAGCGGCGGCGCATCCGCCGGCAGCGCTGCGAGCAGGCCCTCCGGCCCTTCCAGCGCGGCTTCCACCTGATCGGTGTTGAACACGGCGATGACCACAATGCGACACTGGCGCGCGAGTTCAGCCAGCGAGGCGGCGGCGCTGCCGCCCAGCGTGGCGAGTGCGGCGGATTTGGCGGGATCGACGTCGTAACCGGTGACGCGATAGCCAGCAGTCGACAGGCGTCGCGCGCAGGCCATGCCCATCAGGCCGTTGCCGATAATGCCGACCGGTGTGGTGTTGTTTTGAACTATGTTTGTCATCTGCAGTCCGTTAGAAGTTCGCGCAATTATAGGAGGCCCGGCACGCAGCGAGGCGCTATAATCCGGCCTTCGCGCCGGCATAGCTCAGTTGGTAGAGCAACCGCCTTGTAAGCGGTAGGTCGTCTGTTCGATTCAGACTGTCGGCACCATCAGCGCCGGCGCAAAAAATCCGCAGGAATCGGCGGAATGATAAATAATCCAATAAAATCAATGGGTTATGTTAATCGTGAGATTGGCGATGGGTGTCGTGTTGTTGTGGCGCGGCCGCATGGAATTTTCATTGGGCCACACCATCTAACACGCCACAAAAAACACGGGCCGGACGTATGCAAACCGCACCGGCGCGGCATGTGAATGGAGAGAGACAACTTGATTAACGTAGAACATCTGGTCAAGGCCTTCGGCCCCAAACTCGCAGTGAACGATGTTTCGTTCAACGTCGAGCGTGGCGAAGTGCTGGGATTCCTGGGCCCCAATGGCGCTGGCAAGTCGACCACCATGCGCATGATTACCGGCTACTACCCGCCAACTTCCGGCAGGATCACCGTCGGCGGCCATGACATGGTTGCCGATCCGATTGCCGCCAAACGCCTGATCGGTTATCTGCCGGAGAACGCGCCCGGTTACGGCGACATGACGGTGCATGGCTTTCTCAAATTCTGCGCCGAGTTGCGCGGCTTGCAGGGCGATGCCCGCAAACGCGCCGTTAACCGCGCGGTTGAACTGTGTTTCCTGGAGGCGGTGCTTTACCAGTCGATCGACACGCTGTCCAAGGGTTACAAGCACCGCACCTGTCTCGCGCAGTCGCTGATCCATGATCCCGATGTGCTGATCCTTGACGAGCCCACCGACGGACTCGATCCCAACCAGAAATACGAAGTGCGCAACCTGATCAAACGGCTGGGCGAAAACAAGGTGGTGATTTTTTCAACGCATATTCTTGAAGAAGTCGAAGCGGCGTGTACCCGGGTCATCATCATCGACCGCGGTCGCATTGTCGCCAGCGGCACCCCGGCGGAACTGAAGGCACGCTCGCCGGAAGGCAGGCTCGACGATGTGTTCCGCGCGATCACGCTGCCGGACACTGTCAAGGCGGAGGCACGAGCATGAATCCCGTAGCCAACATCAAAACCATCATGAAGCGCGAGCTCGGCGGCTACTTTACGTCACCGATTGCCTATGTGTTCCTGGTCATCTTCCTGCTGCTGACCGGATTTTTCACGTTTACCATCGGCAACTTCTTTGAGCGCGGCGAAGCTTCGCTGGTGTCGTTCTTCACCTGGCATCCGTGGCTGTATCTGTTTCTGGTGCCGGCTGTCGGCATGCGGCTGTGGTCGGAAGAGCGGCGGCTGGGCACGATGGAACTGCTGCTGACCATGCCCATCACCAACTGGCAGGCCATCGTCGGCAAGTTTCTGGCGTCGTGGCTGTTCCTGGCATTGGCGCTGGCGCTGACTTTCCCGGTGATCATCACCGTCAATTATTTCGGCGACCCTGACAACGGCATCATCGCCTCCGGTTATGTCGGCAGCCTGATGCTTGCCGGCTCATATCTGGCGGTAAGCTGCATGACCTCTGCGCTGACGCGCAACCAGGTCATCAGCTTCATCCTGTCGGTGATGATCTGCCTGTTCCTGATCCTCGCCGGCTATACCCCGGTGACCGACCTGCTGTCGCGGGTGGCGAGCCCGGTAGTGGTCGATGTTGTCGCGGCATTCTCGGTAATGACGCATTTCGAAGGTTTCCAGCGCGGCGTGCTCGACACGCGCGACGTGGTGTTTTTCGCCTCGGTGATCGGCTTCATGCTGTTCACCACCGGCGTGATCATCCGCAACCAGCGTGCGGGATAAGAGCATGAAAAACAAGAACGCAGAAACACTGATGTACTCGGCCGGCGGCATCATTGCGCTGGCGCTGATCCTGATCGCAGGCAACTTTATATTCAGCGCGATCAATGCGCGGATGGACCTGACCGAAGGCAGCGTTTACACGCTGTCGGACGGCACACGCTCCATCCTGTCGAAACTGGAAGCGCCGGTAAAAATCCGCTTCTATTACACCCAGGGCAGCGCTGCGGTGCCGCCGGGCCTGAAGACTTTCGCCGGGCGTGTCGAAGATCTGCTCAGCGAGTACAAGGCAGCAGGCAAGGGCAAGGTCATCATCGAGAAATTCAATCCCCAGCCGGATTCCGATGCCGAGGAATCAGCGGCGCTCGACAACGTCGAGGGACAGATGACCAACACGGGCGAAAAGTTCTACCTCGGCCTTTCGGTGTCCTTTCTCGACCAGAAATCACCGATTCCCGTGCTGACGCCGGACCGCGAGCGTTTGCTCGAGTACGACATCACGCGCTCGATATCGCAGGTGGGCCAGGCCAAGAAAACAGTTGTTGGTGTCATGAGCAATCTGCCGGTGCTGGGCCGTTCGCTGGACCCGATAAAAAAACAGCAGCCCCTGCAGCCATGGGTGCTGGCAGACGAGCTGAAGCGGATTTTCGACGTGCGCAAAGTCGAAATGAATGCAACCAAGATCGACGACGACATCAAGGTGCTGCTGGTCATCCATCCGCGCGACATCATGGAGACGACCGAATACGCGCTCGACCAGTTCGTGATGCGCGGCGGCAAGCTGATCACTTTCATCGACACCTACGCTTATTTTGACCAGCAGCCGGACCTGCAGAATCCGTTCGGCGGCAATGCCGCGGGTCAGTCTTCGCTCTACAACCTGTTCAAGGCCTGGGGGGTTGAGCCCAGCAACGGCAAGGTGGTTGCCGACCTGACTTTCGCCAGTGGCGAAGGCCCGCGGTTGCTGCCGACGCTGCTGTCGCTGAACAACGAAGCGCTGAATCTGGACGACGTGGTGACCAGCCAGATCGGCACGTTGCTGATCCCGTTCGGTGCCAGTTTCACGGTCAAGCCGCCCGAAGGCATCAAGCAGACCACGCTGGTGCACACTTCGAAAAACTCGATGCTCGCTGACCTGATCATCGCCACGTTGTCTGGTGAACCGTCGACGCGCGGCTTCCAGCCTTCGGGCAAGGAAGAGCCGCTGGCGTTTCGTCTGACCGGCAAGTTCAAGACCGCATTCCCCAACGGCAAACCCGGCGATCCGTTTGCGCGCGGCAAGCCGGTCGACCCGGCGCAGTTCGAAGCCGACCGCAAGTCACACCGCAGTGAAGCGGCCGCCGAAAACACCGTGGTCATCGTGGGTGACTCCGACATGCTGACCGATGGCGCGGCGGTGGACATCCAGGAAATCTTTGGCCAGCGCGTGGCGGTGCCGCGTAACGGCAATCTCGCCTTTGCCCAGGGCCTGGTCGAGCAGATGGCCGGCGACAGCGCGTTGATCAGTCTGCGCAGCCGCGCGGCATTCAGCCGCCCGCTGACGGTGATCAAGCAGATCGAGGCGCGGGCGCAGGAAACCTACCTCGGCAAAATCAAGGCGCTGGAAGACGAGCTGAACCAGACCAGCGAAAAGCTGCAGGCGCTGCAGAAAGGCGGTAAATCGGCGGTCGCCAGCGGCGGCGCGATCCTGACCGCGGAACAGCAGGCTGAACTGGAAAATTTCCGCAAAAAGTCGATCGAGACCCGGCGCGAACTGAAGGATGTTCGCAAAAACCTGCGTGAAGATACGGATGCGCTGCAATTGTGGACCAAGGCGATCAACATCGCGCTGGTGCCGCTGCTGGTGATGGTGTTGGGCGTCACGCTGGCGATCATCCGCCGGCGTCGCATCAATGCCCGGGTGCGACAGTCATGAACCGCAAACAATTCCTGTGGTTGATGCTGGTGGTGCTGGTGATCGGCGGTGCGAGCCTTGCGCTGTTCTGGCAGGACCTGACCGCCTACCGCGACAGTGGTGCGAAAATCGGCGCGCGCCTGCTGCCTGAATTCAAGATTAGTGATGTCACAAAAATGCACCTGCAGGATGCAACGCAGGAAGTGACGCTGGTGGCAAAAGACAAGATCTGGCGTGTTGAACAGCGTGGCGGTTATCCGGCGGATTTTTCCGAGATCAGCGGTCTGATTTTCAAGCTGCTCGATGCCAAGGTGGTGCAGTCGGAAGTGGTGGGCGCGAGCCTGCATCCGCGGCTGAATCTGGCGACGCCGGGCAAGGACGCCAAGGAAGGCACCGGCACGCTGCTGGAGCTGACCAATGCCTCGGGCAAGACCCTGGTCAGCATGGTGCTGGGCAAAGTATCGCTGAAACTGGATCCGGTGAATCCGCTGCCCAATGCCAGGAACGGCGTGCCTGCTGGCCGCCATGTGCTGGTGGCGGGCAAGGGCAACACGGTATACGTGGTGTCCGATCCGCTGGAAAAAGCGGTGGCTGACCCCGGTGCATGGCTGGCCCGGGATTTTTTCAAGGCCGAACGCATCAAGACGCTGCAACTGGCGGCTGATGGCGGCGGGGCGTCATGGAAAATCACCCGCGATGAAGAATGGGGCCAGTGGAAATTCGCCACCGGCGGCGGCCAGCTCGACCCCAGTGCTGCAGTGGCGGCCAACAACGCCCTGTCCAACCTGGCGGTGACCGACGTCATCATCGATGACAAGTCCGGCACCGAAAAAGTGGTGACGCTGGTTGCAGAGACTTTCGACAATCTGATCTACACCGTAAAAATCGCACCGCATAAGGGTGGCAATTTTGTGGTGCGTTTCGGCGTCGCCGGCACACCGCCGAAAACGCGCAAGCCGGAACCCAAGGAAAAAGCCGAAGACGTCGCCAAGCTCGACAAGGAATTTGCCGAAACCCTGCAGCGCCTGGAAGCGCGGGTGATGCTGGAGCAGGCGCGTTCGCAATGGGCTTATGTGGTGCCCGGCAAGTTGGTGGCGCCGCTATTGCTCAATCGCCAACAACTGACGGCTGCGCCACGCCCGAAGTAATAATATAAGCTGTTGTTTTAATTGAACTATATATAGCCCCGCGTGCAGGGCTATACTGCATGCATGAAGCGTTTTTCGATCAGTGTTGCACTCCTGTTTACGCTAACCGTGTTGCCCGGGTGCGCGGTTACGCTGCACGGCAATCAGACCAGCGGCGGCGGTAACGTGACTACGACCACCGGCAGCAGCTTCCAGGGTGGCACCCGCATCGGCAATGCCCACATCGGTGGTTCGTTCGGTGCACCTCCGACAGGCAACGCCGCCGGCGGCCAGGTGTCGTTTTCCAAAGGCGCTTCGGCAGTGCTGGTGCTGGGCCTGGTCGTTGCCGGGACGGTGGATCTGGTCAGCGACTGGTTCAAACCGGCGGCACCGCAGCCGGCCGAACGCACGGGCGACATCGCGCACACCTGTTCCTGTTATGGCTGGCAGCCGGAATTGACGCCTGCCGACCGTTTGCAGTAACTTCTCGCAGCATTCCATTTCCGTTTCACATTTTCCCGGCTACTCAAACAGACAGGTACGCATCATGAGCAACCCCAAAGATCCGCAGACGCCCACACCTTCGCCGGTGTTCCCGCAGGAAAAAAAATGGGACTATAAAAAACGCGAGGGTATCTACGAATCCGATGTGACGGCGCTGGTGCGCCGCATGCTCGAAGATGAGTCGATCAAGGAAGATCAGCGCGCGGCGTGGGAACGCTGGCGTAACGATCCTTCGGGATTGAAGCGATGAGCGCCCGCAGCTGGTCAGCATTGGGTGCTGCGCTGTTGCTGGCGGCGACAGCGGCTTCCGCGCAAAACTTTCCATCGCGTCCGGTGCGCTTTGTGGTGCCCTATGCGCCGGGGGGCAGCACCGATACGCTGGCACGTGCCATCGGCACGGCGTTGTCCGATCAACTCGGCCAGCAGGTGGTGGTCGACAACCGCGCCGGTGCGAACGGCGATATCGGCATGAGCATCGTCGCCAAGGCGCCGCCTGACGGCTACAGCATCGTGCTCGGCTATATCGCCAATCTCGCGATTGGCCCCAGTCTGTACGCGAAGATGCCTTACGATCCGGTGAAGGATTTTGCGTCGATCACGCAAGTCGCCGGCGCCTCCAATATTTTGGTGACCCATCCGTCGTTGCCGGCGAAGAATCTCAAGGAGTTCATCGCCTATACCAAGGCCAATCCGAAAAAAGTGTCGTTTGCTTCGGCGGGCGTGGCCAGCGTTGGCCATTTGACCGGTGAATTGTTGAACGACATGGCCGGCATCGACATGCTGCATGTGCCGTACAAGGGCAGCGGCCAGGCCATCTCTGATCTGGTCGGCGGGCATATCAAGGTCATGATCAGCGGCATGGCCTCGACGCTGCCCCATGTGCGCTCCGGCAAGCTGGTCGGCATTGTGACGACGGGTCTGAAGCGAACCCCGGCAACGCCCGATATTGCGACCATCGCCGAAACTTACCCCGGGTTTGAATCGAGCTCATGGTTTGGTGTGCTGGCACCGGCGGGTACGCCGAAGCCGGTCGTCGCACGGTTGAATGCCGATATTCACAAGTCCTTGCAGGATGCAGGCGTGGTCAAACGGCTGTCCGGCGTTGGTTTCGAGATTGTGTACGGCACGCCGGAGCAATTCACTGCGTATATCAAGTCCGAGATCAAGAAGTGGGCCAAGGTGGTGAAGGCTTCGGGCGCGAAGCCGGAGTGATCTGCTGATCACAGCTTTTTTCTTGCATTCCGGACCAGCAGGTCCGATACCGCATAAAGGAAAGACATGATCCACGTCATCGCCGTCATCACCACTAACCCGGGCAGGCGCGACGAGCTCCTGCGCCATTTCCGCGCCAACATGCCGGCCGTGCAGGCGGAGCAGGGCTGCATCGAATACGGACCCGCGATTGATGCCGACCCCGGGCTGTCGGTGCAGACGATATACGGCCCCGATACCTTTGTCGTGATCGAGAAGTGGGCGTCGATGGATGCGCTCAAGGCGCATGCGGTGGCGCCGCATATGAAGGAATATGCGGCGAAGACCAGGGAGTTGGTTGCCAGCCGGGCGATACACGTGTTGACGCCGGCTTAAGAGCTTTCGCTTAACGACGGCGAGGAATGTTCAACGCCTCTGTTTGCCGGCGCGGATTGGCCGGGGGCAGCCCGGCGGCTGGTGACTTTCTTTTGCTTGCCCAAAAGAAAGTCACCAAAGAAAAGGGCACCCTGGCTCGCCGCCCCCTCCGGGGATACCCTGCGCTGCTCGTCACGCCGGGCGGCTGCCACCCAAGGTGACTTCCTTCGGGGCGCCCCCCAAGGGGGCTTCCTTCGGGGCGCGCAACTCGCGCACCGACGCGATGACAGTCAAAGTATCGGGGCGGGTTGGCGTGTTGCCCTTACAACGACTTGCGCGGCTCGCCCAGTGCTCGCCGACTTCCCCCGGCGCGACTGCGCTGCTCGGCGGCTCACAAGGGGGAGCCCTGTGGATTTACGCCGGTAGGTATGACAAACAGATTTCGACTATTCTTTTGCCTGATTGTCAGGCGATGCTTTTCACGCCATTTTATCCCTGTCAAAATCCCGCTGATTTTTGTTAACCAATTGAATTAAATAAAAAAATATGAAAATAAAGCAGAATGTTATCCATCGCGCCGGAATGTTATTCGGTGTTATCGCCGTATAAAACTAGTTGAACTAAACCGCTAACGCGGTGGCTGCCAGCGGGTATTTCATTTTTGGCGGTGAGTTGACAGGTGCCGGTGTAAGGCAATTCTTCTGGAGTTGGGAGGATGTCCCGCCCGTAGTTGAAGGTTGAGTTGGTGGTTGAAGCAGTCGTGGGCCCAGAATGCGGGTTCTCGACATCCTCAACCTGAACCGAAGAAAGCTCAACCACCATGAAGAAGTCTACTCGC
>Ga0209491_10000235_pt1 | contig 107896 bp, 110 predicted proteins | sample BON02_FD_187213 | JGI IMG/M metagenome (GOLD analysis project Ga0209491, IMG submission 187213) | Freshwater microbial communities from Lake Bonney liftoff mats and glacier meltwater in Antarctica - BON-02 (SPAdes) (version 2) | ecosystem: Environmental > Aquatic > Freshwater > Ice > Glacier... | reverse complement strand
CTCGAACCAATAGGCTATATTCCACCGGCAGAAGCTGAGGCAAACTACTATCTGCAACTCGCCAAGAAGACCTCTTCTCTGGCATTAACTTAAACCAACCAGCCTCCATGAAACCCGGGGCGATTCAAATTTTTAAATTCCTGTGCGCAACTCCAACTTCAGCCCGAGCATTTCTTATCATAGTCTCAGAATCGAAAGCGCCTAGCCGATTCGTTGCTGATGGGCAGTCACGCCGTGGAGCACACGAGATTCCAGGTTCTAGCGGGTGCTTCCATGTGCGTCGTACAGTGAAGGCGGCAGCTAGCTTCTCAAATAAAAGCACTGCTCATTATGTGTGTTTATTAGAGGTATTTCGTGCTCGCCCTAAGAAACTCCCCAAAATCTAACAAGTGCATGTGAACTGATTGTAAAAAGTGGCGCCCCTCATTGGTCTGCTTTTTGTTACCGGTGATGTGAAGCGTCAATCCATCAGCAACCCAAACCACTCCTCCCCCAGCTCCTTCCGGTATTTATCCGTCACCGGTTTCACCGCTTCGACAAAGGCGCGATGCTCATCAGCGGTGAGTCGCACGACTTCATTCTCCGCGGGATCGAGTTTTTTTAGCATTTCCTCGTCTTCCGCTGCAGCGAGCTGACGCTGCAGCACCGTGGCTTCGGCTGCAGCGATGTCCACCGCCTGCTGCACCTCGGCCGGCCAGGTGTCGTATTCGGCGCGGTTCACCATCAGACAGGCCACACCAAACACATGGCCGGACAGGGTGATGTAGCGATGGTGCTTGTGCACATTGAAGTTGACGATGTTGGTCAGCGGATTGTCCTGGGCCTGGAAACGTTCGCCGGCGATCTGCTCAAAAAAAATCTTGATGTCCTCGGCGATGGGTTCGAAGCCCATCAATCGCAGTGATTCGCCCTGCAGTGTGCTCATCTGGTGGCGGATGCGGATGTCTTTGCAATCGGCGGGGGTGTGGATGGGGCGTACCCGGTTGCTGAAATGCCGAAAGCCGTTGTCCCAGTAACCGAGCAGCCGGTAGGGCGAGTGTTCCAGCAGTTGCGCGCGCAGCCGGTCGCCCAGCGCGCCGTCGAGTGCGGCATAGACCGTGGCGCGGTCGCGCATCAGGAACGGCAGATCGAATATTTTTAATGCCGGCACCCATTCGGTGAAGCGCAGCGACGAGATGTAGCACATCGACAGTTCGCCGTTTTTGACCATGATCGGCAGATCGCCGGACTTGCGGCCCAGCGCCAGCACGTCGGACACGAACTGGAAGTCGACCTGGTCGCCGAGTTTGGCTTTTAATACTTCACCGAATCGCTCGCAGGCGCGGGTGTGGATGGAGGCGGGTTTCTGGTAGCCGCCGAGGCGGATGGTGATAGGTTTCACTTTATGGTCGTGCCTTGAGTTTGTTTTTTTTGAGGAGGCAAAAAATGCGCGGTTGCTGCCCCTCACCCTGCCCCTCTGCTTCGCTTCAAGTGTTCCCTTGTCCCCGAAGCGGGAGGAGATCATCTGTTTTCGCGGGCCTATGCTATAGGCAATCTGCGGTGCAGTGTGTCAAAGTATTGATGCGGACAGATTGCCAAGACTCAAAACGCAGCAATCAACGTCCAAATCGTGATCAATCAATGTGCACCATGACTATGTGGAGGGTAACAACATGCAGATGAGCGGCATACATCACATCAACATCGGCTGTCGTGAAAGCGACCTGCCGGCCATCGAAAAATTTTACTGTGGCGGACTGGGCATGACAGTGGGTCCACGGCCGAATTTTCCGAACGAGGGACTGTGGTTGTATTGCGGGGACCATCCGCTGGTGCATGTGGTGTCGCGCTTCAAACCCGACTGGCCCGGCTCCGACGACACGTTCAGCGGTTATGACCATACCGCCTACAACGTGACCGGAGTGCAGCAGTTCCGCGAGCGGTTGAAAAAACAGGGCATCAAATACGATGAACAGAACGTGCCCAACGCAGGCTTCCAGATGTTCATGCGTGATCCAGTGGGCAACAAGGTGGAATTGAATTTCCCCAATGACGAGAAGCCGGATGATGTGCCGGTTGGCAAGCTGTCGACCATGCAGTTTCCGGAGCAGGCAGGCAAGCGTTGAGATGTGCGTATAAGTAATTGATTATATTTATTATTTAAAGTCATGAGGTTGACGGAATGAAGCTAATGGATATTGCGCGGGTCATTCGCAGCAAGAATGCGGGGCCGACTACACTGACGCTGGATCTGATGTTCAACGATGAGACGGGTTATGTGCAGGCGCAGGGTTCGCCGGCGCTGCAATCCGGAGCCATCGCCTTGTTGTACGGGCTGGAGCCGCGACAGGTCGAAGTCATTCCATACCCTCCGGCTTGTGCCATCAAGATCGTGATGGATCGCAAGGTTGTTGCCGGAACGCCGGGTGACCGTGATGTCTACGGCGCGCAGCAGCACGGACCGTTGCTGGAGATCGAGTTGTGAGCGCGCTCGAACGGCTGCGCGCGGAGCTGACCGGCGGCGAGATGCGCAAGCCGCTGCGTGCATTGGCGGCTTCCGGACAACTCGGTTACGGCATACCCGATGCGGCATTGGCTGCAGGACTCAAGCGCGAACCGCATTTCATTGGATGCGACATGGGCTCGGTGGATCCGGGACCGTATTACCTCGGCAGCGGCCAGCTCGCGACCAGCGATGCCATCACGCGCGCTGACCTGACCAAAGTGCTGCGCGGCGCCCGTTCAATCAACGTGCCTCTGCTGCTAGGCACGGCAGGCACGGCAGGCGCCAAACCGCATCTCGATACCACGCTGCAGATGGTGCGTGACATCGCCCGTGCCGAAGGATTGCATTTCCGTCTGGCATCGATCCGCGCCGACATGCCGCGCGATGTACTGAAAGCGGCGGTACGTGCCAAGCGGGTGCGAGCACTGGGCGCGATTGCGCCGCTGAGTGAGGTTGAGATCGATGGCGCGGCGCATATCGTCGGGCAGATGGGCATTGAGGCGTTCCAGCGTGCGCTGGAAGCCGGCGCCGATGTGGTCATTGCCGGCCGCGCCTGCGACACGGCGGTTTTCGCGGCAATTCCGGCGGCACTGGGTTATCCGCTCGGGCCGGCGATGCACATGGCGAAGATTATCGAATGCAGTTCCATCTGCACCACGCCGGGCGGACGCGACGCGCTACTCGGCACACTGGAAGGCGACAGCTTCACAGTGGACAGCATGAATCCGGTGCGTCATGCGACGCCGATGTCGGTTGCCGCGCACAGCCTCTATGAGCAGGGCGATCCTTATCGCGTGCATGAACCCGAAGGCACCTTGCATACCGACAGCGCGAATTACGAAGCCGTGGATGAACACCGCTGCCGCATTTCCGGCGCACGCTGGGAGCCGGCGCGGCAATTCACGGTCAAAATTGAAGGTTCGACCCGCGTTGGCGAACGTGCCGTGCTGCTCGCCGGTTGCGGCGATCCGCGCGCCATCGCGGCGATGCCCGAAATACTGACCAATGTCGAGAAGACGGTACGCGAACTGGTGGCGGGATTGGTCAGTGGTCCCTTTAAGATTTTTCCCAAGGTGTACGGCATCGACGGCGTCACTCACTGGCCGACTGCTGCACCGACGCCACCGCGTGAGGTGTTCGTCATGGTCGAAGTGATTGCCGCGACCATGGCCGATGCCAAGTCGGTGGCGACGGTGTTCAAGCAATACTTGCTGCACAATGGTTTTCCGGGTCGTATTTCCACCGGCGGGAATCTTGCTTTTCCGTTTACGCCGCCCGAAGTGCTGGCCGGTACCGCGTACCGTTTCAGCGCGTATCACGTGTTCGAGGTTGATGCCCTGGCGCCGCTGTTTCCATTGCAAATTGAAGAATTGTAAGTTTTAAAGAAGCGACAGACCCCGGACCTGGAGAAGACAGATGAAAACGACAGCATTCAATTCAATTGAAAAGAACGGCATTGCTCGGCAGGTGCTTCGTGGTTTGCTGATGATGGCCATGCTCGCTGCGGCGAGCGGCACCGGGGCGCAGCAGGCCAAATCGAGCGAGAATTTTCCGACACGAGCGGTGCGCTGGGTGGTGCCGTTCACGCCGGGCGCGTCGAATGACGTGATTGCCCGATTGCTTTCGCAGACGCTTACTGAAATGTGGGGACAGCAGGTGGTTGTCGATAATCGCGGCGGCGCTGGCGGAATGGTGGGCGCGGATATCGTCGCCAAATCGACCGCTGATGGTTATACCCTGCTGCTGGCAAACCCTGGCGCCAATGCGATCAATTTTGCATTGCGCAAGAAGACGCCGTACCGCGCAGAGGATTTTGCACCGGTCATCCTGCTGGGCTGGTCGCCTATCATGCTTGCCACCAGTGCTGGTTTTCCGGCAAACAGTGTCAAGGAATTGATTGCGATGGCCAAGGCCAAACCGGGACAACTGACCGCAGGGTCATCAGGTACCGGTGGCAGCAGCCATCTGGCCATGGAATTGTTCAAGCAGGTGGCCGGCGTTGATATTTTGCATGTGCCATACAAGGGGGCGGCGCCAGCCATTGCCGATATGCTGGGCGGGCGTATTTCGATTATATTTACCACTTCGATCACCGCCCAACCTTTGATTGCGGCAGGAAAGCTCAAAGCACTGGCCGTGGCAGGTAACAAGCGTCTGCCGATTTATCCCGATGTGCCCACTTCAGCAGAACAGGGCCTCAAAGGATTCGATGTGTTGATCTGGTTTGGGGTTTCGGTGCCGGCAGCGACACCCAAGCCGGTTGTCATCAAGCTGAATCATGATCTGCAAAGGGCCTTGCAAACCGGCAGTGTTAAAGAGCGCTTTACTACGCTCGGGTTAGAACCTCAAGGTGGAAGCCCGGAGCGCTTCGCGTCATTTTTGCGCGAAGATATCGAGCGCTGGAGCAAAGTCATTAAAGCGGGCAATGTGCGCAGCGATTGAGGTCTAAGTGAATTCATGATCAGATTTTTTGAGACACCCAATTGAAATTATTAACTTTTATTGCTGACAACCGGGTGCGTCCCGGTGTCATCGACGGTGGCCGCGTGGTTGATCTGACCGCTGCGGGTTTGCCGGTCAATGAAACCGGCGACCTGATGCGCATCGTGCGCGGAGGTGACGCGATGCTGGAGCGGGTGCGCGGCGCGATCGAAAACCCGGACCGGCATTCATTCGATCTCGACGACGTCGCCGTCATCGCGCTGCTGTTCACTCCGCCCAAGATCGTCGCCGTCGGCCTCAATTACACCGACCATTGCGAGGAGGCCAACCTGCCGCTGCCGAAGGAGCCGGTGCTGTTCAGCAAATTCACCAGCTCCGTGGTCGGACCTTTTGCTGATATCAGCTGGCCGACGGACATCATCCGCGAAGTCGATTACGAGGTCGAACTGGGCGTGGTCATCGGCCGGCGCGGCCGCAACATCAAGGAAAAAGACGCGCTCGATTATGTCTGCGGCTATACCGTGGTCAACGATGTGACCGCGCGTGACCTGCAGTTCGCCGGTGACCGGCAATGGGATCGCAGCAAATCGCTGGATACCTTTTGTCCGTGGGGGCCGTACATCGTGACGCGCGATGAAATCGAAGATCCGCATGATCTCGATTTGCGCACCCTGGTCAACGGCAAGGAAATGCAGAAATCAAACACCAGGAACATGATTTTTAACATCAACCAGATCATCGCCTATGCCTCGCGCGGCACGACGCTGATGCCCGGCGACCTGATCCCCACCGGCACGCCGTTCGGTGTGGGTTACCTGCGCAAGCCGCCGGTGTTTTTGAAGCACGGCGACGTCGTCGAGTGTTCGGTGGAGAAGGTCGGAAAAATAATCAATAAAGTGAATCTGGAGTAGGTTTGTGGTGTGGGTGTTATGGGGGGGCGCTACCGCTCACCGGGCGGTGTATTTTTATGAACAACTGCAAAGCAATAGCGGGAGGATGTAAAAAGTGAAAATCTGGTATCAAAGCATGTCGCGGCAGAAGGCCTGGGGACATTACAACGTGGCGCTGCGGCGCATTCTGGACCGGGTAAAAGATCCGGACACGGAGATCGAGATTCATGGCATCACCAAGCGCGGCGGCTTCGCTGACCAGTTTCATTACCTCGATTACCTTGAGTCGGGCGAAGTGATGGAGAACGTGCAGATCGCGACCAAGCGCGGATTCGACGCCTTCCTCATCGGCAACATCGGCGACCCCGGCATCCATTCCTGTCGCGAACTCACCCACATGCCGGTGCTGGGGCTGTGCGAGACCGCGCTGCATACGGCGTGCATGATGGGGCAGAACTTTTCGCTGGTGACCATCAACGAGAAGTTCACGCCGCGCATCATCGACAACGTGCATCGCTACAAGCTGGAGCGGCGGCTGTCGGCGGTGAACCGCATGACGATAGACCGCATCAACGATCTCGACGCAGGTTTCGTCAATGCGGCGGCGCGCAAGCGCATCTTTGCCCAGTTCATGAAAGCTGCCAACGCCAATGTCGATCAGGGCGCGGAAGTCATCATCGCCGCGGGTGGGGTGGTGATGGCGCTGCTCGCAGAATTCGGTGTGCACGAAGCGGCGAAAAACACGCCCATCCTCAACGGCATTGTGTCGCTGGTGAAAATGGGCGAGGCCGCGGTGAAGATGAATCGCATCATGGGCGGCAAGTTCCTGAGCAAGCGCCTGTATTACGCACCGCCGAGCGTGGATCAGATCGACGAGATCCGGAAATATTATGGCGACGTCTATCCGACGGTGCAGAGTCCGCGTGCCCAAAAAAGCGCGCCCAGGCGGAAGGCAAAAAAATGATTGCGAGGCGTCACCGGCAGGGTTTGGGGTGACATCAGGAAGGGTTAAAAATATGAATATAATCAATAACTTATATTTAATTCCCCTCTGCAGTTGAGCATGTAGCGCCTACTCTGGAGAACACGCCATGAAAATCCTGATTACAGGTCTGGCCCTGATGCTATTTGCCGCGCCGGCGCTGGCGCGCAAGTCCTGTGATGAACTCAAGGCCGAGATCGAGGCCAAGGTCAAAGCCAATGGCGTGCAGGTGTACACGCTGGCCATCGTGCCCAACGATCAGGTCGGGGAGCAGAAAGTGGTGGGCAGTTGCGACGGCGGCAGCAAAAAAATTACCCTCAAAGTCGGCTGACCGGCGCGCGCTGACCGCGCGCGATGCAACCGGGCGCTATGACGATGCGCGGCATCACTTTGGCAGTTGCGCCCTGAAGTTTTATACTGGGCCTGACGATGCAGGGAGTGCCGGGACGGCAATCGAGCAAAATCAATAAACCCGCCGCCCCATGACTGGTAGGAGGAATGTCATGGCTGAAAACAGCAACTGCAAGCAATGCGATACGCCCTTGCGGCTGAAGATCATCAGTCCCGTCGCCGGGGAAGAGGGCGTCCTCAAGGTCTCGATCACGGATTTCCCGGGGCTGGAGTGCGAACGCGGTCACCGGCAGTTCATCACGCGCGATTTCCCGATGCAACTGCTGGAGCAGGTGACCAGCGGCGACAGGACTGGCCTGCCGGTGGGGAAAAAACAGGGCCTGCTGTTTAAAAAACATCACTGTGGCAAATGCGGCGAAGCGCTAGGCGCCGACGGCGAACCGCGGCCGTTTGCGTTTGACGTGAAGATTGCGGATGCATCGCAGATGCGCGTTGAACTCACCGTAGCCGTATTCAAATGCGCGTCGTGCGGGCAGGAACAGTTGCGGGAGAGTGACGAGATCGAGGGGCTGGCGCCGGCGGCGCTGGCGCATGCTTTTCAGGCCGCGGGGATCAAACCGTAGCTCTGAGCTGCGCGCGCATCGTGAGGGTGCGAGCCCTCAAATGATGTCGTTCTTTTCCGGTGCCCGCTTGCGCCCGGTGAACATGGCGGCGACCAGGTTTTCCCGGTGACGCAGTGAAGAGAAGATGGCGCCGGCGATGTGCAGGGCAACCAGTGCGAGCAGGAGGTTGGTGAACCCTGCGTGCAGTTCCTCTACCCACTCGATGCCCCAGAACCGGTCTGTGGTGTAGAGCCAGCCGCTGGTGCAGACTGCGGTCGTGGTAATCAGCAAGGCTGCGATCATCCATCCGCCCAGCGGGTTGTGGCCGATGTGCCGGGGTTCACGGCCGGCGTATAACTGTTTGCCGTATTCAAGCGTGGCCGCCGGCGGACGCAGGAATTGTGCGAACCGGGCGTAGCGGGGTCCGGCAAAACCCCAGATTACGCGTGTGACCACGACGGCCAGTACCAGATAACCCAGCCATTCATGCCAAAGCCCGCCGCCGTGTCGCGTGAGCCAGGCTGCAGCGATACCGATGACCAACGTCCAGTGGCCAAAGCGAACCAGCCTGTCCCACACACCAACGGTCGGGCTGGGGGCTGGTGTTGCTGCCGCTGCCGCCAGGCATCAGCGCTGACGCGGCGTGGTCGGGACGGGGGCGAACGTTACCGGATGAAAGTAGGCTTCGACGCGTTCGCCTTTGTCGTTGAAGGCGTAAACCTCATAACAGCCGCCGTCTTCCTTGATGCGGCGGATTTTCCAGCCTTTTTCGGTGAGTTGCTGTTCGAGCTTGTCCGACGGCTGCCAGCCTGACTTCGGACCGGAATCGCAGGTGGCCAGGCCCGTGGCGTGGCTTTGAACGGAGAAAAACAACGAGGCAAGGGCGAGGCAAACCGTGGCACTTACTCAGAAGTCGGTAACTTGTGCAACAAAATTCGGCCCTCGTCATAGAGCGTTGTAACGATAAAAGTGTCGTCTAAGTTGGCGACTTCTGAGTAATTTCATCGCAGACTCCGCATGGGGAAAAGGGTGAAACAGGATACTCCGCGGCTTTGCGATTTGCGGCAATTTTTCTTACACACTGTTACAGGTTTCCATGAGTGCCGCGGCTGGCACGGCACGGCCGGGGGCGCCCTGCGGGCGATAGGAGGCGCATGGTAATCTCGTCTTTCAGATACGGAGCTTGAAATCCACATGAATACTGCAAATGAGACGCCAGCGGTTGCGCAGGATGCAACCGACAAGGATCAGCCTTTGCGCGAGGATATCCGTCTGCTCGGCCGGTTGCTCGGCGATACCGTGCAGGAGCAGGAGGGGGCGGAACGTTTTGAAGTGATCGAAAACATTCGCCAGACGGCGGTGCGCTTCCATCGTGACAATGATGCCGGGGCCAAGCAGGAGCTGGAAGCGATGCTGAACGCGCTGGACCATGAGGCGGCGATTTCCGTGGTGCGGGCCTTCAGTTTTTTTTCGCAGTTGGCCAATATCGCCGAGGACCTGCATCACAGTCGTCGTCGCCGTGCCCATGCGCTGGCCGGATCGCCGCCGCAAAAAGGCAGCGTGGCGCATGCCTTGCGCGGGTTGCAGGCAAAAGGGATCAGCGCAGAGCAGCTCACCGGCTTGTTGCGGCGCGCGCAGGTTGTGCCCGTGCTGACTGCGCATCCCACCGAGGTGCAGCGCAAAAGCATACTGGACTGCCAGCGTGATCTGGCGCGGTTGCTGGCCGAGCGCGACCGCGGCATGCTGCCGCGCGAACTGGAAGCAAACGAGCAGGCACTGCGCCGCGTAATCCTGACGTTATGGCAGACGCGCATCCTGCGCAACACCCGGCTGACGGTGCGCGACGAAATTGCGAACGGGTTGTCTTATTACCGCTATACCTTCCTGCGCGAGCTGCCGCGGCTTTATGCCGAAATCGAAGATGCCGTCGGCGAATTCTGCGGCGATGATGCGGTGCGCGTGCCGCCGCTGCTGCATATCGGCAACTGGATCGGCGGTGATCGCGACGGCAATCCGTATGTGACGCACGAGGTCATGACGCATGCGCTGCGCGCGCAGTCCCTGCTGGCGCTGGAGTTTTATCTGGATGAGGCGCATCGGCTGGGTGCGGAACTGAGCATGGCGCGACGGCAGACGCGTGTCAGCAAGGCGCTGGAGCAGTTGTCGGCAGCGTCACCTGACAAATCCGAACACCGGGCGGATGAGCCGTACCGCCGGGCGCTGATCGGCATTTACGGTCGACTGGCGGCAACGGCCAAAGTGCTGGAATTGCCGGTAGTCGTGCGCGGGTCGACTGCGGTGATGCCGCCGTACGCCAGTGGCACGGAGTTCGTTGCCGACCTGGATGTCATTGCCGACTCGCTGACCGCGCACGGCGGGGCACGCATCGCCCGCGGCCGGCTGCGCGACTTGCGTCGCGCGGCGGAAGTTTTCGGTTTTTACCTGTGTCCGCTGGACATGCGCCAGCACAGCGGCGTGCATGAACGGGTGGTGGCGGAGCTGCTGGCACGCAGCGGCAGCAACATCGACTATGCGGCGCTTGCCGAGAATGAAAAAATTGAACTGCTGTTGCGCGAAATCGCCAACCCGCGCCCCTTGCGTTCGCCGCACCTGGAATACAGCGAGGAGACCCGCGGAGAGCTGGCAATATTCGATACCGCTGCCGCGGCGCATCGCCGCTACGGCCCCGAGGCGTTGCCCAATTACATTATTTCCAAAGCCGATGGCGTCAGCGACATGCTGGAAGTGGCGCTGCTGCTGAAGGAGACGGGACTGCTGCTGCCGGGCGATGTGCCGCAGTTGTCGCTCAACATCATCCCGCTGTTCGAAACCATAGCGGATCTGCGCGGCGGTGCGGCAATCATGGAGGCACTGTTTGCCTTGCCCTATTACCAGCAGCTGCTGGTCAGCCGCGGGCAGACCCAGGAAGTGATGCTCGGGTATTCCGACAGCAACAAGGATGGTGGTTTTCTGACGGCCAACTGGGAGCTCTACAAGGCCGAGCGCGAACTGGTCGGTGTGTTCAAGCGGCACGGCATCAGCCTGCGCCTGTTTCACGGCCGCGGCGGTACGGTGGGTCGCGGCGGCGGACCGAGTTACGAAGCGGTGCTCGCGCAGCCGCCCGGTGCGGTCAACGGCCAGATCCGCATTACCGAGCAGGGCGAGGTCATCGCCAGCAAATATGCCGACAAGGATATCGGCCGGCGCAATCTGGAAACCTTGTTCGCTGCGACGCTGGAGGCCACCTTGCTCGAAACCGGCGGCGCCGGCAAGGACGAGGCGGCGTACTGTGCGGTCATGGAAGAACTGAGCGGGGACGCTTTCCAGTCCTACCGCGAGCTGGTAGCGGGGACGCCCGGGTTCATTGATTTTTTTCGCAACGCCACACCGATTGCCGAAATCGCGCAACTGCGCATCGGCAGCCGTCCGGCTTCGCGCAAACCCTCATGGGAGCTGGACGATCTGCGCGCCATACCCTGGGTGTTCAGCTGGTCGCTGTCGCGCATCATGCTGCCGGGCTGGTACGGATTCGGCAGCGCGGTGCAGGCCATGATCGACCGCGAAGGTGCGGGTGCCCTGACCCGACTGGGCGACATGTACCGCCAGTGGCCGTTCCTGCAAACGCTGTTGTCCAACATGGACATGGTGCTGTCGAAATGCGATTTCGGCATTGCTTCACGTTATGCCGAACTGGTGCCGGACGAGGCGATACGCGCGCAGGTGTTTGGCAAGATCAAGGCTGAATGGCAACTCACGACCCAGCATCTGCTGGCGATCACCGGACACAAGGAGCTGTTGCAGACCAATGCGGCACTGGCGCGCAGTTTCCGCAATCGTTCGCCGTATATTGACCCGCTGAATCATCTGCAGGCGACGCTGCTGCGTCGCCTGCGTGCGGGTGAAGACGACGATGTCATCCGCCGTGCCATCATGCTGACCATCAATGGGATCGCGGCCGGGTTGCGCAACAGCGGTTGATTGCGCCCGGACCCGGAGGTGCGGGGCAGCCGGGCAGCAAGGCGTCAGCCGCTGCGCCCGTCTATGCGGGGACGGATCAGGATGGGCCAGAATTTGAAAGTAAACAGCGCAAAAGCGGCGGTCCACAACGCACCGGACACCATGATGGTTTGCAGATACCACCCGGGCATGAGCAGTGGCCCGAATACGCGCACGATGGCGCCGGACTGCACCAGGAGGAACGCCGCGGTTTCCAGGCCACCCGTTTGCAACGGCAATCCAGTATGGCCGCGGGCGGTGCGCGTCATCATGCCCAGCGTGAGGCCACCGATGGCACCTGCGGTCAAGGCGTGCGTGGCTGCGCTGAGCGGTACCAGGTCGATCATCACCAGCGCCCGCAGAAACAGGTGTATGACGATCCAGGCGTACGATGCGTGCAGTATCCAGACGATAGGATGGTGCGCGGTTCGCCAGGGTTGCCATAGCAGCAGCCGTACCAGATGTGCACAAGCGGTGATGCCGGCTACCACGGCAATTGCTGTGGTATTCATTCCGGACACATCCGCCGCTATGAGCAGCAGCAGTCCGGCCAGGGCCGTGCGTTCGATTCCCGGGATGCGACGCGGTTGGCAACCTGGCACGCCATTGGCAGTAAACATGGGAATCACGCGTCCACCTACTATGGCCATCAGGAACAAAATGAGGTTGAGGCCGAGTTGCAGACCGCGTTGCAGCGGAAAATCAAGAATGCCCATCACACTCAGATAAAAAGCGGCATTGGCTGACGCGAAGGCCAGTAGCACCAGCACAAAAAAATAATTCCGCCGGTTGCCTGCGACGAATAGCGGAACGGCAATGCCGGTCGCAACAGCGAGCGCAAACAGCGTGTCAGCAACAAGGGCGGGCAGACCCCAGGGAGTGAGAGCAAGCAGTCGCGCCGCCAGCCACAGCGCGGCAATGCCGGCAAGAACATAGCCGGTGGGCGTTGGTTGTCCGGTCCAGTTGCGCACGGCAGTGAACAGAAAACCGACGATGACGGCAAAAACGTAGCCAAAAATCATTTCATGGGCATGCCACAGTGGTCCCGGCAAAAAGCTGATGGGTTCCAGCCTGCCACTGAACTGCGCGATCCAGTACGGCATGGCGATTGTGGCCAGCAGTCCGGCGAGTAGAAAGAACGGGCGGAATCCCAGGTTCCACAGGGCGATCGGCGCCAGGGGAGGGGTGTGGGGCGGTGTGCGGGTGGATTCTGGCATTGCGCAGTCCTTGCAGAATAATCAGTGCCGGGCTGCAGTGGCGGCGAGATATCGCTCAGTGCAGTCACGGGCGATGGCGAGTACGCCGCTGACTGTGCCTGCGGAATTTGTGATCAAGCTGAAACTGAGATCGACGTAAAGTTTGCCGCCGTTTTTGCGCTCGGCGCGGGTGGTCAGCACGCGGCCTGCGTATTTGGTTCTTCCGGTTTCAACCGCCTTGTCGAATCCTGCCCAATGCGCGCGCCGGAGGCGTTCGGGAATGATGATGTCCAGGTTTTTGCCGATGACTTCATCGGCGGTGTAGTCGAAAATTCTGGTGGCGCTGTGATTCCAGATCTGGATGGTGCCGTCGCGACCGGCATAGATCATTGCATCCGGCGCCTGGGCGACGATGGCCCAGAACAGGGCGGGCGGCAAGCCGTCAAATTCTTTAACGGGCGGCATCTTCAGGCTGATTCGGAATCAGTGATTCAAAGTCCGGCACCAGCATGTCATGCTTCAGTGATAACAGCTCTGCGCGGTGCAAATGGGCGAGTTGTTCCAGGCAGTGCGCACCTTTGCCGGTGAGCCGCACTTCCACCTGACGGCGATCGCGAATGCTCGCACTGCGCATGACCAGTCCGGCAGCCGCGCACCGTGAGATCAGCGATACCACGCCGTGCTGCTGCGCCTGCAGGCGTTCGGTGAGTTCACCGACGGTAGCCCATTCCCGTCCCGGGAAACCCTTGATCTGCAGCAACAGCAAATATTGCAGCACGGTAATGCCATTTTTGCGGGTGATTTCTTCGCTGAAGCGCAGGAAGCGGCGTAGCTGATAACGGAAGTTCGCCAGTTTTTCGAAATCCGCCTTGGACAGCTTGCTGGATTGTCGGGAGGTTTTTTTCATTGTCCATTTATATCACAACATGATATAAATGGAAAATCCTCAACCGGCAGTTGCTTCAACACTACCAATCACCACCAATCAAACCAGCAAGGCCACCATCATGATCATTACTTCGCTTACAGAAATGTTTGATTTGCAGCACCCGGTGGTGCTGGGGCCGATGGGTGGTGTATCAGGTGGCCGGTTGGCCGCGGCCGTGTCGAATGCCGGTGGACTGGGGCTGGTCGGCGGCGGTTATGGCAATGCAGACTGGCTGCGCACCGAGTTGACCCGGGTGAGCAAACAGACCTCTCGCCCCTGGGGCGTGGGATTTATTACCTGGTCGCTTAACCGGTCGATACTGGATTTGGCTCTCAACTATTGTCCTGATGCCGTCATGTTGTCTTTCGGTGATCCCAGTCCGTATACCCAGGCCATCAAGTCCGCCGGTTGCTGGCTGATCTGCCAGGTGCAGGACGTAGTGCAGGCAAAGGCGGCGTGTGCCGCCGGTGCGGATCTGATCGTGGCCGAAGGTGCGGAGGCCGGCGGCCACAGTGGTTCCCGCGCCACCCTGCCTTTGGTGCCGGCCATCGTCGATGCCGTGCATCCGATACCGGTGATTGCTGCCGGAGGCATAGGTGACGGGCGTGGTCTGGCCGCTGCACTGATGCTGGGCGCGCAGGGTGTGTTGCTGGGCACGCGTTTTTATGCCACGCATGAAGCCCTGGGGCAGGCCGCGGCGAAACAGCGCATCGTTGCCGCTGCCGGCGGCGACACGGCGCATACCCGGGCATTCGATATTGTGCGCGGACTGGAATGGCCGGCGCAGTATCCCGGACGCGCCCTGCGCAACCGTTTCATGGAACAGTGGCAGGGCCGGGATGATGAGTTGCGTGCTGCAGCCGAAACCGCCGGCATTGCCTATCAGCAGGCTGTAGAGGCAGAAGATTATGAAACTGCGGTGGTCTGGGCCGGGGAGGTTGTCGACCTGATCAAGGATATAGAAGATGCTGGAACGATCGTGCAGCGGATCAGTGCCGATGCCGAGGTACTGCTGCAGACCGCGGGTCGGTTCCTGCGCTAGATGGCAGTCCTCTGTTGTCCGGTTTAATGCCATCGCACTTACGTGGATGACCTGCAAGGAGCACACACATGAACGATCCTGAGGATATCGGACAGTGGCGCAAGGCGCGGCGCACCGAACTGCTGGCGCTGCGTTCCGCTGTTTCCAAGTCACAACATCGGGAATGGACTGCGGTGATTACCCGGTTGCTGGTGCAGGGGTTTCCGTTGCTGCGATCGATGGCGATCAGTTTTTACTGGCCGTTCAAGGGAGAATTTGATCCGCGGTTTGCCATTCGGCATTTCCGCCAGCGCGGCGCCACGGTTGCGCTGCCCGAAGTGGTGCGCAAGCAGATGCCTTTGCAGTTTCGCGCCTGGTGGCCCGGCGTGTCGGTGGCCAAGGGGGTGTTTGATCTGCCGGTGCCGGAAGGCACGGCATTGGTCCGTCCGCAGGCGCTGCTGATACCGCCAGTCGGGTTTGATGAGCGGGGCTACCGGCTGGGTTATGGCGGCGGTTATTTCGACCGGACGCTGGCGGCCATGACGCCGCAACCGCTGAAGATCGGAGTCGCGTTCGAGTTGTCGAAAATCGCAAGCATTTGGCCGCAAGATCACGACATCCCCATGGATTTCATCGTGACTGAAGCCGGCATACACGGCGTCGGCAGGGATGGGCTTGAGTTGATCGCGGATCCGCAGCGTGCGGCAGCGCGTGCCAGCGCCATTGTCATTGCGCGCAATTCCGGTGGAGCAGCGCGCAATGTGCAGACTGATGTTGATGATGAAAGCAACACTGCGCCCCGGCAGTATGCGTCGCCACCGTGTTACGCACATGAATTCGATTATTGGCAGGACGAATCATCAGAGCCGCAGGACAAGTCGTAGCGCATACTGGTTATTGCCGAAAAGTTTTTCAGTCTGACTGTCATGTTTTAACGCAGGTTGCAGAGCGATGTGCAATGCATCGTGATGCAGGCAGTAGCTGGAAAAATGACAAGCGTTGCGTGCGTTTTGCGTGCGAAGAAAAAAATTCCGTCTTTTCATTGCGCCACATCATGCGTCCATGATGGATGGTGCGCCACAGCATGTACACGGCTTTTTCTGGTTTGCGCCTGAGCGAGGCCGTAGAATGGCGTACTACGTGACTTGAATAATCCGCGCGTCGCAAGAACGCGCCGACAGAAAATCGAGAGGGGCAATCAAACAATGAGCAATACTGATATGGCGGTTAGCGCAACGGGGCACACTCGACGCGGCCTCGATGTGTTGCGGGACCCGATATTGAACAAGGGCACGGGTTTTACCGAAGCCGAGCGTAAAGCGCTGGGTTTGCGCGGACTGCTGCCGCCGCATGTGCATACCCAGTCTGAACAGAAGGAGCGTTTCCTGACGAGTTTTCGCAGGCTGGTCAATCCGCTGGATAAATTTGTCGCGCTGAATGCGCTGCATGATCGCAATGAAAACCTGTTTTTTCGGGTGCTCAGCGAACATATCGACGAAATGCAGCCGCTGGTTTATACCCCCGTAGTCGGCCAGGCCTGTCAGGAATTCGGCCGTATTTTCCAGCGGCCGCGCGGCATGTTCATCGGCATCAATGAGCGCGGTCACATTGCGGAAGTCCTGCGCAACTGGCCGCACAAGGCCGGCATCATCGTGGTCACTGACGGCGAACGCATACTGGGACTGGGTGATCTCGGCGCGAACGGCATGGGCATACCCGTGGGCAAGCTGTCGCTGTACACCGCCTGTGCCGGCATCCATCCCGAATTGTGCCTGCCGATCACGCTCGACGTAGGCTGCAACAACGACGCATTGCGCGATGACGTGTTTTACGTCGGTTTGCGCCAGCGCCGGGTGACCGGTGCGGCCTATGACGAGTTTGTTGACGAATTCATGACGGCGGCGCAGGAAGTATTTCCGGGCGTGGTCATCCAGTTCGAAGATTTTGCCAATCACAATGCGTTCCGCCTGCTCGAGAAATATCGCGACCGCATCAGCAGCTTCAATGATGATATCCAGGGCACGGCGGCAGTGGCGCTGGCCGGCATATTTTCAGCACTACGGGTTACCGGAGAGAAACTGACCGACCAGAAAGTTCTGTTCCTCGGTGCCGGCGAAGCAGCTACCGGCATTGCCAATCTGGTGGTGTCGGCCATGGTGGCGCAGGGCCTGTCGCGGGAGGAAGCGCTGCATACCTGCTGGCTGGTGGATTCGCAGGGCCTGGTGGTCAAGAGCCGGCAGAAGCTGGGACATCACAAACTGACCTATGCGCACGAACATGCACCGGTCGCTGACTTCCTGAGCGCGATCAAGGCGCTGAAGCCCACGGCCATCATTGGCGTATCGGCGGTCGGCGGCACGTTTACGCGCGAGGTGCTGGAGGAAATGGCGCGGCTCAATGAGCGGCCCATAGTATTTGCGCTGTCGAATCCGACTTCGCAGGCGGAATGTACTGCGGAGGAAGCTTATCGCGCGACCGGTGGCCGCGCGTTGTTTGCCTGTGGCAGCCCGTTTGATCCGGTGGAGCTAAATGGCCAGACCTTTGTGCCGCGGCAAGGCAATAACTCCTACATATTTCCCGGCGTCGGCCTGGGCGCCATCGTCAGCCGCGCGCAGCGTATTACCGACGACATGTTCATGACGGCGGCACACAAGTTGGCCCACCTGGTGACTGAATCAGACCTTGCGCAGGGCAGCCTCTATCCGGCATTGCCGCGGATACGTGAGGTATCGGCGCAGATTGCTGCGGCCGTAGCCAATGTCGCGCACAAGGGCGGTTATGCCGGTGTATCCAAACCGCGCGACGTGCTGCAGGACGTCGAAAGCAGGATGTACGACCCGCAGCAATAACGCGCCCACTTCCGCAAAAACTTTTGCAGGCAACGCCGGCATGAGTGCAGCGAGCATCCCTCATTCATGCCGGTTTGCCGTTAGCTCAGTTCACAGGGCGTATTCCCCACTGGCTTCGGGTTGATAGGCGACTTCCCGGATGCGGATGCGTGTGGTCCGGCCACGCGGCAGGGGAAGTTCCGTTTCTGCGCCTTCGCTCAGTCCGAGCAGGGCGACGCCTACCGGTGACAGGATCGATATTTTCCCGCCAGTAGGGTCCGCGTCATCCGGATAGGCAATAGTCACCACGCGCTGTTCGCGCGATTGCAGGTCCTCAAAAACGACTTTTGAATTCATCGTGACCACGTTATGCGGAACTTCGTGCGGCAGAACGACGCGTCCGAGATCCAGTATTTCCTCCAGCGCTTCCACGCCGGCCTGCATGCCGCGCGTCCGTTTGGTGAGATTGGCAACCAGATGGCGCAGACGGTTCAGGTCGTGATCAGTCAGCCAGATAGCAGTGTTTTTTTCCATGAGTTTCAGCCTCGTATTGATAGTGATTGGAGTGAGCAGATTCGGCGATGCGCGGGCGCCTCGCTGTGCTCAGGATCAAGTGAGGAAGCCCGGCGCCCTGTTCCGCCGGGAGGAAAATTCAGGGGCGGATCAGGTTACCGGGCAAAAGAAACAAAGGCGTTGCTGAGCTCCGGGTTTTGCAGGTGCCGGTGGTATGAAGCATGACCGGGGGAGTGCCAGGGACCGCAATGCAGGCGTACGGCAGCCTGCCTGCCTGGGCGGCAGGCGGCAATCCACAGTTCGCACCACATCACTATCAGCATCTGGCAACTTTCAAATCACTATACGTTCATGAACAGACACTGGAAGTGCAAACGAGTTCCCGGTACCAACGATCAGGACGCAGCGGCGACCTTTCGTGTCGGCTTGCCTATGGCCGCGTTGACCTGCGGCATGACTTTTTCGGCCATCAGTTCCATGGACCGTTTGGCCAGCGTCGGATCTACCCAGTCCATGCCGGCATAAACGATTTCGCCGAAATCTCCCGTTTCTTCACGCAGCGCGAGTATCTGGTCAGCGACCTTGCCGGGACTGCCGCAGAGGACCAGCTTGTCGACCATGTAATCGGTGGTCAGTTCATGGTCGTCCTGTTCGGCATGGGTCTTGAAAATCGCCTGGCGTTTCGAGATAAACATTTTGCGCAGCATCAAGTCCCAGTAGTAACGATAGGGGCTGGCGCTGTCTTCGAGTCCGTAGCGCCGCGCGGTTTTGTCATCGTCAGCAACGAAAATGGTGCGGGCGATGCGCCAGTCGGCGGGGTCGGCGACCTGGCCGGCGCTTTTTTTGCCCTCGGCATAGTTGGTCCAGTGCGAGGGCAGGTATTTGGACAACAGGAAATTCGCTGACAGCGGATGGAAATCACGCGCGCCCATCGCGATCACGCCTTTCGAGCCCGGCGCGACCACGGTGCCGACGATTTCGGGGCGCGGTTGCTGGAAGGTTTTGTACATCTGGCCGCGGCCGACACTGTCGTTCTGCGTGATGGCCGTAGTGACTTTGAAACGGTTGCCGGGCAGGTCGATGTTGTAGGGGACGCTGCCGTTCCAGATGGCGAGGATAACGTCGATGGCTTCAGCAAACAGCTTGTTGCGGTCCTCGCCGAGCATGCCCAGCGCTTCTGCATCCGAAGGCAAAGCACCGGGGCTGACGCCGAAAATGAAGCGGCCCTGCGCGAGATGGTCGAACATTGCTGCATGGGCGGCGATCAGTGTTGGGTGCGTGTGCGACAGGTTGGAGGTTCCGGTCGCGAGCATGATGTTTCGGGTTTGATGGATCAGTGTCGCCAGAAAAATAAAGCTGTTGGTGACGTTTTCCGATTTTTCGGTCAGGTGTTCACCGACAAAGGCGTCGTAGAAGCCCAGTTTGTCGGCGAAGATGATGGCTGCACGGTCTTCCTCGAGGGTGACGGTGGGCGCCCGCTCGGACGGGTGCAGCGGCATGGTGAAAAAGCCGAGGCGCATGATGAATGTTTCCTCCGTGATGGCGCCCGGTACCTGTGTTTGATCTGGTCGGACCGTGGCGTTGCAGTATGACGATTCAATGTAACATCGGGTCATTGTCATCTGCAATGAAAGCCGCTCATGAATCTGGACGCCATCACAACGGGCCTTAAAGGCTCCACTGAAATCATGGTCGGCACGCGTGATACGGCGCCCCATGTGGGCAGCGGCAAGATCAAGGTGCTGGCAACGCCGGTGCTGGTGATGTTGCTGGAAGAGGCCGCGTTACATGCGGTGGAAGGGTTGCTGCCAGCGGGCCATCAGACCGTGGGTACCCGGCTGGATGTCAGTCATACCGCGGCGACACCGGTGGGCATGCGTGTGCTGGCGCATGCCGAGGTGATCAAGGTCGACGGCCGCAAACTGACTTTTCGGGTGTGGGCCGACGATCAGGTGGAGCGCATCGGCGAGGGTGTGCATGAGCGCATCATCGTCAACGTCGAACGTTTCGACAAGCGCACGCAGGTCAAAGTGGCCGGCGGCGAGTCAAAAAATAATAAATAAATACAACGGGTTACGGAGTTTCTGCGACGCTGTGGCCGCAGTGTAGTTCAACGTTCCGTGCGTTCGTCGGTAATGACCGTTTCGACGACTTTGTATTCGCCTTCAACGTAGGATTCCTGCTGCTGGCGCTGCAGCTTGCGTTTGATCCACCAGAAGCGCAGCAGTATCACGCCGGCGAGTATGGCACCGGCAACCAGTGCAATGCCGATGAAAAAGAATGCTGCCACCAGCACGATCAGGCCGAGCGCAAAAAATACAATGCGCTCGAGCAGGCTAGCTTGCGGGCGGTTGAGGATGTGGATGCGGGGGCCTTGCTGATTCATTGCGGTATGGTCTCCTGAAAACCATCAGACCGCAATCGGGCGCCTGCGTTCAGTAATTCGGATTCAGTAGCTCGGCTTCAGTAGTCCGGGTTGTAACTCTTGATGATGACGCCGTTGGATTTTTCGTCGGGCTGCAGCTCCAGCATTTTGCGCGACTGTGCTTCTTCCAGGAGTTTGCCGAACGAACGGAAGCCGTAATAACTTTCGTTAAAGCCGGGCTGGCGGCGTTTGAGCGTTTGTTTGACCATCGACGGCCAGATCTTGTCCTCGGCACCGCGCTCGGCGAACAGGGCTTCGATGGTTTCCATGACCAGGTCCAGCGCTTCGGCTTTTTTGTCGCCGGCGTCCTTCTCGCTGCTGTCTGCCGTGTTTCCGGCTTTGGCGGCTGCGGCCGGGCTGGCGGCGCGCTTTTTGCGGCTTTGCTGTTTCTTTGCCTTCTCGCGCGCGAGATCGTCGTAGAAGATGAATTCATCGCAGTTGGCGATCAGCAGGTCGGACGAGGACTGTTTGACGCCGACACCGATCACCACCTTGTTGTTTTCGCGCAGTTTCGATACCAGCGGCGAAAAATCAGAATCACCGCTGATGATGACAAAAGTGTCCACGTGCGATTTGGTATAGCAGAGGTCGAGTGCATCGACGACCATGCGGATGTCCGCGGAATTCTTGCCCGACATACGCACATGCGGGATTTCAATCAGTTCGAACGCCGCTTCATGCATGGGTTTTTTGAATTCGCGGTAACGCTCCCAGTCGCAATAGGCTTTTTTGACCACGATGTCGCCCTTGAGCAGCAGTCGCTCAAGCACCTTCTTGATGTCAAAATCGGCGTATTTGGCTTCGCGGACGCCGAGCGCGACGTTCTCGAAGTCGCAGAACAGGGCCATGTTGTTGGTATCAGCTGCGGTGCTCACTGCACCTCCTCGGTGGGTATCAGCGGTGATTGTGACGCTTAAGGCGAGCTTTGTCGACGCGTGCAAAACCGAGGCTGTCCGGGGTGGTGGAGTCCGGTGCGGTTGCAAGTTGCGGCCGCCGTCTTGCGGCGTCCGGGTTCGGTTATCATCCGGTCACCATGGCCAATAACAACGACGACCATCTGGCGGTGCTGTTTGCCGATATCGCGGAGAGCACCGAGCTTTATCGTGAAATAGGTGATGTGGAGGCACTGAATGTCATCAGTATCTGCCTGCACGCCATGAAGGGAGTGTTGCCGCGACACCAGGGGCGACTGGTGAAAATGCTGGGCGATGCAGTGATGTGCCTGTTTCCCGATGCCGATTGTGCGGTAGAGGCGGCGGTGGACATGCAGCGGGAGATTACCGCGCTGGCGCCCGCCGGGCGTTCCATGCAGATCCGCATCGGGTTGCATACCGGTCCGGTGGTGGTCGGCGGTGACGATGTTTATGGCGATACGGTGAACGTGGCGGCGTACCTGGGCGATGCGGCGACGCCGGGACAGATTCTGCTCACCGAGGCGACGGCCAAGAATCTCGGGGCGGAACGGCGCGATGGTGTGCGGCCGATTTTTGATGCCATTCTCAAAACCACGTTGTCCAAGACCGCGGTCTGCGAGGTGTTGTGGCGGGATGATCATTTGGAGCGCACCAATATCAACCTGCGTGTGGTCCGCACGATTCCCGAAGACGCAGGCAGCCTGCTGCTGACCCTGGGCAGCGATGAGCGGCGCATCGATTATTGGCACGCCAAACTGTTGATCGGACGCGATCCGGGATGCGACCTGGTGCTGCTGGCCAAAGTGGTGTCGCGGCGGCACGCGACGATACGCATCGAGCGCACACAGTTTTTTCTGGTCGACGCCAGCATCAACGGCACTTTCGTGACCCGTGCCAGCGGCGAGGAGATACATGTCGTGCGCCGCGAAATCATGCTCGAGGCCAGCGGTGAAATCCGACCGGGTTACAGCAGGTCCGAACGGCCGGAAGAACCGTGCATCAACTTTCGCCGCGACCGGCGCTCGATGTACCGGGTGTAGCCCGAACTACAGCGGCTCTGCCATTCAGTCGGCAAGCCCCTTGATGATGGCGGCGCCGTCGCGACCCTGTTTGCGGGCGTCTTCGGGTGATTCCCGGCCCAGCGCAGTCTGCGCAATCATTTCATACATGTCAGCAGCGCCCTGCAGGATGCGCGGGGTCAGGCTGACGCCTTCGAAAGTTTTGGCGATTTCAAGCATTTCCGGCACCCAGCGATGGGCTTTGGGGGGCATCATCGTGGCGCGGCTGAGTATCCACTGGCGGCTTTCGGCGGCGCTTTCCTGCAGTTCGCGATCCAGTGCAGCGTCGACGCCCAGGTGGCGTGCCGTCATCAGCATTTCAACCCCGAGCGCAAGAGCGCCCTTGGTGTAAGACGCGTAACACATCTTGATGGCGGAAGCGTCGCCGATGCGTTCACTCATGACGCGGACCTTGATGCCGGTATTGCTCAGTTGTTCCAGCAGTGCAGCTTGCGGGCCCGAGACATACATGCGCATGCTGGCCTTGCCGCGCGGCGGCGGCCCGATGATGCCGGCGTCCACGCAGTCGCCGCCGGCGGCGCGGATGATGGCGTCGATTTCATGCGCAGTCTGCGGAGCTACGGCGTTGCAGTCGACGAACAGACAGCGCCGCCCAGTGGCCTGCATGGCGGCTGCTGCTGCGCGTGCATTGTCCACGGCAGCGGCCGGATTGAGGATGGACAAAACGACATCGCAGGTTTCAACCACTTTCTGCATCGTGCCGCAGTCATTGAGGCCGGCGGCCTGCGCGAGGGCCTTGGTGCGTGCGCTGCGGCCGTCGAGCGCAGTGTGGACTGCGTAGCCGCTGTTTTTGATGCTCTGGGCGACACCCTGGCCCATGTCGCCGGGACTGACGATGCCGATGTTTTGAAATTTCATGGGGATTCCGATCCGTGGTTGGAGTGGCGATACGATAAAATACACGCCGCAGCTTTCCGTGAACAAGAAGAATTTTATTTCGTAATGTGGATATCGCAATTTGATCGCGCTGGATTGACGTCACCCGCTGCGCGCAAGGGCTGACCGGGACGTGCCGCCGATACTCCGTGTTGTTTTGCTCAGCGTACTGACGCACACCGCTTTCAAGGGCAGCAAGGTGTTGATGACGTTGTCGGCACTGGAGCTGGGTGCGAACGAATTCTATGTCGGTTTGCTGTTTTCGACGTACGCGATGTTTCCGCTGCTGCTGTCGATATATGCCGGCAAGATATCCGACCGCATTGGTTTCCGCCGTCCCATGCTGCTGGGCTCCCTGGGGCTTTTTGCAGGGCTGACGCTGCCGTTTCTGATGTTCAGGCTGGAAATGCTGTACGTCGCCGCTGCGTTGATCGGTTTTTGTTACATCTTCTATACGGTCGCGGTGCAGCACCTGATCGGCGCCATGGCCGAGGGGCTGGACCGCACCAAAAATTACAGCTGGTTCAGCCTGGGCATCGGCATGACGGCGCTGCTCGGTCCGACTGCAGCCGGATTCCTGATCGATGCTGTGGGTCACCGCATGACCTTCACGGTACTGGCGGCATTTCCGGTGGTGCCGGTGCTGCTGTTGGGACTGTGGACGGGTTGGCTGCCGAAAACCTCGCACGCGCCTGCGAGCAAGGCAGAGAAGGCCGACCATCGTGTCGGCGACCTGTTGCGCAACCGGCCGCTGCGCCGTGCGTTGATCACCGCGGGCATTATTGAAACCGGGCTGGAACTCTACAACCTGCTGCTGCCGATATACGGCCACCGCATCGGTTTGAGCGCTTCGGAAATCGGCCTGATCCTCGGCGCTTTCGGTCTGGCGCTGCTGGTGGTGCGGGCGCTGATGCCGCACCTGATCAGGCGCTCCAGTGAAGAACGCGTGCTGGCCGCCTCGCTGATGTTGGCCACGGGCGTGTGCGTGGTATTTCCGTTTGTGACCAGTTTTGTGACGCTGCTGGCGATTTCATTTGTGCTGGGCATGGGGCTGGGTTGCGGCAGTCCGTTGTCGATGATGCTGTCATATAACCGCGCGCCTGCAGGACGTTCGGGTGAAGCCATGGGGCTGCGCCAGATGGCCAACAAGGGCACGGAATTGCTGGTGCCGTTTGTTTTTGGTTCGCTGAGCACGGCTTTCGGCATGGTACCGGTGTTCTGGCTGGATGCCATGTTGCTGGCGATTGCTGCGGGTCTGATGAGCAGGGATGCGGCGGCGGTCAAGAAGCCGCCGACATAAAAAAGCCCGCGGTCCGGGAAAGGACGACGGGCCCTGGTGAAGCGCAACGTGTTTGGTTTTACTCGACCTTGGCGCCGGAAATTCTGACGACCTCGGCCCAGCGCGCGACTTCCACTTTCAGCAGTTTTGAAAATTCAGCCGGGGTATTGCCGATTGGGTCTGCGCCCTGATCGATCAGCCGCTGGCGGGTGTTTGCATCCAGTGTGGCCTTGTTGATGGCACTGGCCAGCGTGTTGACGATTGCCGGTGGTGTCGCGGCAGGCGCAAGCAGTCCGTACCATACAACAACATCCACGCCCTTGATTCCGGCTTCCGCCATGGTCGGCACCCCGGGCAACTGATCTGAACGTTTCGGGCCGGTATTGGCCAGCGGGCGCAGGCGTTTGGATTTAACGTGCGCCGAGATTGCCGGGATGTTGGCAAAAGTCATTTCCACTTCGCCGCCGATCAGGCCGGTCAGCGACGGGGCGCTACCCTTGTACGGGATGTGTACGATTTTGGTGCCCGCGCGCAGGTTGAACAATTCACCCGACAAATGCTGGGTGGTGCCGCTGCCTGCCGACGAAAAATTCAGAGCGCCCGGTTTGGCTTTGGCCAGTGCCACCAGTTCCCTGACATTTTTTACCGGCACTGAAGGATGAATGACCAGCACATTGGGGCTTTGCGAAAATACCGAGATCGGCGCGAAGTCGCGCAACGTGTCGAAATTCACTTTTTTGTAGAGGCTCATGTTGATCGCCACCGCAGCGGTATTGATCAGGATGGTGTAACCATCGGGCGCAGATTTCGCAACCAGTTCGTTGGCGATATTGGTGCCGGCGCCGGGACGGTTGTCGACGATGAACTGCTGACCGAGGTATTCGGCCAGTTTCGGCGCCAGCAGGCGGGCGTTGATGTCTACACCGCCGCCGGGTGTAAAACCGACAATGATACGCACGGGTTTTGCAGGGTAGGATTGCGCAGTTGCCGACGCAGTGGCGCAAATGGCAAGGGCGGTAAAGACGGCAAATCGCGAGGCAGCAACTAATTTGATCATGTGTATGCTCATGGATGGGTGGATCGAGGTTGTCTGAGGTCCGATCGCGCAGACCCGCGGGATGAAAGCGGGGCGGAGATTAGCAGAACTTGCTGACGGTATGCTGATTCTGTGCAGCTTGATGTGAGTTTGAAATATGAACGCCTGGCGGTTGCTGCCAGGCGCCGGCGTTTATTAAAAATATTTAATAAAATCAATGATTTGCTACATTTTTAGGCGATTGAGGCTGACAGTCCTGCTAACTGGCCTGATCGTGTGTGCCGGTCCGGTTAGCGCGGCCGGTGCTGCTGTGCCGGAGACGGTGCATTTCATGAGCGCTGACGGCACAACCCGGCTCACCGGTTATTTATTTCTGCCGCAGCAGCCGGGGCCGCATCCGGCCGTGGTCATGCTGCATGGCCGTGCCGGCCCTTATTCATCGCTCAAGCGCGGGCAGCATCATGCCGGCGCGCTGACGCTGCGTCACAAGATGTGGGGCAACTTCTGGGCAGCGCGCGGTTACGTGGCCATCCATGTCGACAGCTTCGGGCCGCGCGGTTATGGCGACGGCTTCGGCAAACATTCCTACAGTCGCCGGCCGCTGGAAGTGAGCGAGCAGGCGATACGACCACTGGATGCTTATGGTGCGCTGGCCTATCTGCGGAGCCGCAGCGATGTGGTGCCTGATCGTGTCGGCGTGCAAGGCTGGTCCAATGGCGGCATGACCGTGCTGGCTGCACTGGGACCGCAGCCACCGGGCCTGTCGAACCCGACACCGGTGCGCGGTTTTCGTGCGGCGATTGCGCAGTACCCGAGTTGCCGTGTGCAGTCTGCGCAGCCGGATTACCTGCCGTACGCGCCGCTGCTGATGACCGTTGCGGAAGATGACGAGGAAGTGTCGCCCACGGTGTGCCGGACGTTTGCAGAATCGCTGCGCGCCCGCGGCGCAGCGCTGGAACTGGTGTGGTATGACGGCGCCCATCATGCGTATGACGATCCGGGAAAAACCAAGCAGAGTCACGAACCCAACCGACTGGCGTTGCAGGACACGCAGCAACGTGCCGCTGCATTTTTCGCGCAGTATTTGCGGCCCTGATGTAATGAGCATCTCCAGACCCGGAACCATGGTGTTGTATTGCCTGCGCACCTTGGTGCTGCTGTGGTGCTGCGCCGGTGTGGCTCAGGCTGCCGATCTGTCGCGGGCAGCTGTGGCATCGGCGCATCCACTGGCCACGGCTGCGGGGGAGGCGATGCTGGCGCGCGGTGGCAATGCTTTTGACGCGGCAGTGGCCGTGGCGGCGGCGCTGGCGGTGGTGGAACCTTATTCTTCCGGCCTGGGAGGTGGTGGTTTTTTTCTGCTGCATCGCGCGACTGATGGCCATCAAGTGATGATCGATGCGCGGGAGACTGCGCCTGCGGGCATTGACGCGCGACATTTTTTTGATGCGCAGGGTGTACCAATCAAAGATGCAACAACGCGCGGCGGTACGGCTGCAGCGATACCGGGCATGCCGGCGGGCATGGTGCATCTGGCGCAGCGTTACGGTACATTGCCGTTGGCGCAGACATTGGCGCCGGCAATACGTCTGGCGCGTGAAGGATTCAGTACGGATGGCCGTTATGCGCGGATCGCGCAGTTGCGCACAGCGATGCTGCAGGCGACGCCGGAGACTGCACTGTTCCTCGACGCCGGTCGTGCGCCGGCACCGGGATACGTGCTGCGTCAGCCTGATCTCGCGGCAACGCTGGAGCGCATTGCGCAGCATGGCGCTGCAGGTTTTTATCAGGGTGCAGTGGCGGATGGGCTGGTGGCTGCGGTTAATGCCGCAGGCGGCGTGTGGCGCACGCAGGATCTGACTGATTACCGAATTGTTGAACGTGAACCCGTGCGTTTCAGGTATCGCGGGGCAACGATAACCTCGGCGTCCTTGCCATCGGCAGGCGGCATTGCGCTGGCGCAGACACTGGGCATGCTGGAACACTTTGCGCTGGGCGATGTGCAGCAGCCAGACACCGCGCATGTCGTGGTGGAGGCACTGCGGCGTGCGTTTCGCGACCGCGTGCGCCTGGGAGATCCTGACCAGACGCCCATGTTACTCACCGAACTTCTTGATAAAAATTATTTAAATCAACAAGTTAAATCAATTCTTCGGGATCGCGCGACGCCGCTGCCCCCGTTGTCCGAAAGCGAGGCGGGCACCGGCAGTCGCAACACCACACATCTTTCGATAGTCGATGCAGCGGGCAATCGCGTTGCCGCTACGCTGACCATCAACCTGTTGTTCGGTGCCGGCGTGGTCGGCCGCGGCACCGGCGTGCTGCTCAATAACGAGATGGATGATTTCACGTTACGCGCCGACGTTGCCAACAGTTTTCGGCTGCGCGGCGGAGAGGCCAACAGCATCGCGCCCGGCAGGCGCCCGCTGTCAAGCATGACGCCGACCTTCGTCGAGGATGCCAAAGGCGTGCTGGTGCTGGGCGCACCCGGCGGCTCGCGCATCATCAGTCAGGTACTGCTGGCGACGCTGGAGTATTTACGCAACCCGCAGGTGGATCTGCCGCGACTGGTGGCGATGCCGCGTTATCACCATCAAAACTGGCCGGACCAGATTGAAATCGAACCGGAAGGATTTTCCGCAGATTGGCGCAAGGCACTGGAAGCCAAAGGCCACCACTTGCGCGTGGGTAGGCGGCAGTGGGGCAACATGCAGGCAGTGTTCCAGCCGCGGGGTGATGGCGCGGCGCAGGCCGCAAATGATCCGCGCGGCAGCGATGTGGCGTGGTACTGAGATTCAGTGAAGGGGAACAGGTGGATGCGTGAAGGGTAATTGTGCAGTAACTATGGAATTTTCCCTTCACCCTTCTCGCATGCATCCTTCGCCCAATCACCTGTATCATTTCAACCCATGAAAACGACATTCCTTGAATTCGAGCAGCCTATTGCCGATCTGGAAACCAAGATCGAAGAGCTGCGTTATGTGCAGGACGATTCAGCGCTGGATATTTCGGAAGAAATTTCCCGGCTGCAGAAAAAAAGCCAGACGCTGACCAAGGACATCTACGCGAAACTGAATTCGTGGCAGATTGCGCAGGTGGCGCGCCATCCGCAGCGGCCGTATACCCTGGATTACATCAACGCGCTGTTCACCGATTTCGAAGAAATGCATGGTGACCGTGTTTATGCCGATGATGCGGCGATAGTTTGCGGACTGGCGCGTTTCGGCGGCCAGACCGTGGTGGTGATGGGGCATCAGAAAGGCCGTGATACCAAGGACAAGATTTACCGCAATTTCGGCATGCCGCGGCCCGAAGGTTATCGCAAGGCGCTGCGGCTGATGAAGCTCGCGGAAAAATTCGGCGTTCCGGTATTTACCTTCATCGATACGCCAGGCGCCTATCCCGGTGTCGGTGCTGAAGAACGCGGGCAGTCGGAAGCCATAGGTCGCAATCTTTATGCGATGGCGGCGTTGAAGACACCGGTGATCTGCACGGTGATTGGCGAGGGCGGCTCCGGCGGCGCACTGGCGATTGCGGTCGGCGATGTGACCCTGATGCTGCAGTATTCGACTTATTCGGTGATTTCGCCGGAAGGCTGCGCGTCTATCCTGTGGAAAAGCGCTGAGCGCGCGGCTGATGCTGCGGAGACCCTGGGTATTACCGCGCCTCGGCTAAAGGCGCTGGGCCTGATCGACAAGATCGTCACCGAACCGCTGGGCGGCGCGCATCGTGATCACGAGGCGATGATGTCATCACTGAAAAAAGCGTTGCAGGAGAGCTGGCGCCAGCTGCGCGACATCCCGCTCGACAAGCTGGCTGATGCCCGGTTTGAACGGCTGATGGGTTATGGCAAGTTTAAGGAAACGGCGACCCGCTGAACCGGTGCCGCGTCATGCGTCGCGGCACGCGTTGTCCGGTAAGCCCATGAAGCAATCCCTCGCGGTGCAGGTTGATGCGGTGCTGCAACGCCACGTGCGTCGCGATTCCCATTTGCAGATTGGTTTGAGCGGCGGCATTGATTCCGTAGTGCTACTGCATCTACTGGTGCGCCAGCTGTGCTGGCCGCTCACGCAGCTGTCGGCTACCCATGTGAATCATCAACTCAGTCCACACGCTGCGCGCTGGGCAGCATTTTGCACCCGGTATTGCCGCCGGTTGGGCGTGCCGCTGCGTATCGAGAAAGTGGATGTGGCGCGCGGCAACAGCACCGAGGCTGCCGCGCGGGCCGCGCGTTATGGCGTGTTTGCCAGCGGCGGTGCTGAGCTGGTGGTGCTGGCGCACAATCGCGATGATCAGGCGGAAACCGTGTTGCTGCAATTGTTGCGTGGTGCGGGACCGCGGGGCTTGGCGGCGATGCCTGAACTGAAAGCGGCGACTGGCGGCATGCCTGCCGTGCTGCGTCCTTTACTGAACGTATCGCGAGCGGACATTGCCGCCTATGCGCGGACGCAGCGTTTGCGCTGGGTGGAAGACGAAAGCAATCGCGACCGCACTTATCTGCGCAATTTCCTGCGCCACGACGTGATGCCGGTGCTGTTGGCAAAGGTGCCCGGAGCAGACATCACGCTGGCGCGCGCCGCGCGCCATCAGGCCGATGCCTCGGCGTTGCTCGATGTGCTGGCTGCCCAGGATCTGGGCGATGCTGCTGTGACAGATTGCATGCAATTGGCGCCATTGACGGCGCTGACCGTGCAGCGGGGGCGCAATGTGCTGCGTTATTTCCTGCGTTGCCATGGTGTGGCCATGCCCGATGCTGATCACCTCGATGAATTGCTACGTCAGGCGACCACGGCGCGGCGTGATGCCAGGGTCTGCGTGGATGTGGGGAGTGGCATCGAGTTGCGGCGGTTTCGTGATGCGCTGTATGTGGTCAGCATACTGCCGTCGCTGGAGCAGTCTTTCGAACTTGCCTGGGATGGCCGCGGCATCCTGCAGTTGCCGCAGCTGGGCGGTTCGCTGCGGTTGGCGCGGCGCAAGGGTGCAGGTATTGCCGTACAGGCCCTGCGTGCAGCGTCGCTTACCTTGCGGGTACGGCGGGGCAGCGAAAGTCTGCGGCTGAATATCAATGGTCGGCAGCGGACGGTACGCAATTTGTTGCAGGAGGCGGCGTTGCCGCCATGGGTCCGGGAACGGTTGCCGTTTCTCTATATTGACGGCGTGCTTGCGGCTGTCCCCGGCCTGGGTGTTGATGTGAAATTCCAGCCGGGGGGCAATACGTCGGGATTGTTGCCGGTCTGGACGCCGGATCAGGTGGGTTTTGCAGGGTATTTTGGATAAAGCGCCTGTTTCAGGTTTGCCAAATTTTGAGGGCTTTGTTAACCTGCTTTTGTTTATCTGCAGGATGAAAATAACAACCCGCTTTGCAAAGGGGTACCCCCTGAATCTTAACGTTCAAATTTTGAGGAAGAATAATATGAGAGTTGCACAGCTTACCAAGCTGGTGCTGGCGGCTGTTACCGGGCTGGCTTTGGCGTCGGGAGTACATGCTGCACAGCCGAACCCGAAGTGGCCGACCAATCTGACACTGGGCACAGCTTCGGTTGGCGGCACCTATTTCGTCTATGGCCAAGTGTGGGCAAGTCTGGTCAATGAAAAGATCGGTACCAATATCAGCACCCAACAGACGCAGGGGCCGAATCAGAACATCATCCTGACTGATTCGAAACAGATCGATTTCGGCATGGCGACCATGGGGGTTGCCCTGCAGGCCTGGGAGGGCAAAGGCGAGTGGACCAAGGGCAAGAAGTATAGCAACATCCGCGCGATGTTCCCGATGTATGACACGCCGTTCCATTTTGTTGCGCTTGAAAAATCCGGTGTCAAGGCTGTCAAGGATCTGGCCGGCAAGAAATCAGGCGTCGGCCCCCGTGCCGGAACCTGCGGTACCTATTTCCCGCTGTTTTTCAAGGCGCTTGGCATTGATACCACGATTCGCAATGGGCAAGCCTCGGACATGGGCTCCAATCTGCAGGACGGCTTGATTGATGTCTTCCCGTTTTGCGCGGGTGTTCCGATCGCGATCTATTCGGAACTGGAAACCACCAATAAGGTAAATTTCTTCACGTTTACCAGCGACGAAATCAAGAAAATCAAGGCGGCATTGCCGGAGTTGTCTGACTCGCTGATCCCCAAGGGTACCTACAAGCAGCAGACTGAAGACCACAAGACCATTGGTCTTTACAATTTTGCGATTGCCAACAAGGATGTTTCAGACGATCTCGTGTACGCGGTCGTCAAGGCAGTGCTGGATAACAATCCGCAGATGGTAAAAGGTCATGCCGCAGCCAAGGAAACGCTTACCGAGAACTGGAACCGTAACGGTTTCCTGCCGTTTCATCCGGGTGCGATCCGTTATTTCAAGGAAAAAGGCATTAACGTTCCAAAAAATCTGATTCCGCCCGAATACAAGGGCTGAGCAAACAGTTGTCGAAAACAACCGCACTGTGCCTGATGGCCCAGTGCGGTTTTGTTTTGCCTGGAGGGGCATGGCGTGAGCAATCAAAAAACCAATGATGTAGAAATAGACGAAGTCATCAAGCCACCGATGGCGGATGAGGAATTCAGTGGCAACAAGCGCGTGCTGCATCGCTGGGAGGGGGTGCTGCTCGCGGTGTTGTGCATCGGTTTCACGGTCTTTCATCTCTATGTGCTGAATGTCTACTCACTTGAGCCTTTGTTGTTCCGCGCCATCCATGTGGGTTGGGGGGGCGCGCTTGGATTCATACTCTATGCGCCGTTCCGGCGTGCGGCAAAAGCCGGCGTGCCCTGGTATGACTGGGGTTTTGTGCTGGCTTCGATCGCGTGCGCGGTGTACATCACGGTCGAGCTGGATGGATTGCTGTTTCGCGCCGGCGCCCAGTTCACCACTGGCGATGTGATTGTCGGACTGCTCGGAACTTTATTGGTGCTGGAGTTTGCTCGACGTACTTCTGGTCTTGCACTGCCGATTATTGCCGGCATTTTCATTCTCTATTCGTTCGTCGGGCAATGGATGCCGGGCGTACTCGAACACAAGGGTTTTGCACCTGACCGTTTCTTTACCTATATCTACAGTGAATACGGTATTTTTGGTGTGACTACGCAGGTGTCATCGTCTTACATCATTCTGTTTGTTACCTTCGCGGCATTTCTGCAGGTCTCAAAGGTCGGCGATTACATCAATGATTTGTGCAACGCGTTGTTCGGCTGGGCACGCGGCGGCCCGGCCAAGGCGGCGGTAGCCTCGGGAATCTTGTTTGGTTCGATCTCGGGCTCGGCGGTGGCGAATGTGGTTGCCTCAGGCATGGTAACCATTCCGATGATGCGCAAAGTCGGTTACGACCGCTCGACTGCGGCAGCGATCGAGGCCACGTCTTCCACCGGCGGGCAGATCACGCCGCCGGTGCTGGGCGCCGGCGCATTCCTGATGGCGGAGATCACGGGCATACCGTATGGACAAATTGCGCTTGCGGCAGTGATTCCGGCGTTGTTGTTTTACATTGCATGCTGGATCCATGTGGATCTGCATGCCATCCGTCTCGGACTGAAGGGAATTGCTCGCAGCGAGCTGCCGCCGCTGAAACTGATGTTGACACGGCTGTATCTTTTCTCGCCGCTGATCATATTCGTCTGGGCGTTGCTGGAGGGCTATTCTCCATTTCGAGCCGGTGGCCTGGGTATAGTCGCGGCATTGTTTGCAGGCTGGCTGTCACGCGCTTTTAATGATTTGACGAGCGCAGACGGTGTCGAAGATTCACGTTCTGCAGCAGCAGTGCTGGCAGCGCTGTTGCTGCGGTTTGCGGCACTCGCCGCGGCAGGTGCGCTAATGGCTGTCGGATTTCAATACGGCGTACCGGCATTGAAGTCATTGGGTGAATTTGCGGTTTGGGGATTCATTGCGGCGCTGGTCGGAGTGCCGGCGGCACTGTTCGGCTGGCAACGCACTCTGGCCGCGCTGAATCTTGCGGCCCGGGATACTGTGCAACTGGTCGCGGTGTGCGCGTGTGCCGGCATCATCGTCGGCGTGATCGCACTGACCGGCATTGGCGGGCGGTTTTCGGAGTTGATACTTGGCGTCGCTGGCGCCAGCCAGCTTGCAGCAATGGTGTTTGCAGCCGTGGTTGCGCTGGTGCTGGGGATGGGTATGCCGACTACGGCTGCTTATGCGATCGCGGCCGCTGTCATCGCGCCAGGACTGACCAAAATCGGCGTGCCGGTGCTTGTCGCGCACATGTTCGTGTTCTATTTTGCGGTCGTTTCGTCAATTACGCCACCAGTTGCGTTGGCGTCTTTTGCGGCTGCGGGCATGGCGCAGGCTGATCCGTGGAAAACTTCGTGGATTGCGCTCAAGATGGGTTTGGCGACCTTCCTGGTGCCGTTCATGTTCTTCTTTTCACCTGTGCTGTTGATGCAGGGACCGTGGCTAGGAATCGTGCAGGCGGTGATTTCGGGGGCCATTGGCGTCTGGTTTCTTGCTGGATCGACCGAAGGCTGGTTCGGTGGGAAATTGGCGATGCCGCTGCGGGTCATTCTGTTCTTCGGTGCACTGAACCTGTTGCATCCTGGCGCGGCAAGCGATTTCATAGGCTTGGGAATCGGTGTGCCGATTTACTTGTGGCAGAGGTATCGGTTCCGTCACGCTGCCGCTTGAGCTTGCGGATGAGGCCGGAGCGCATGTTCCGGCCCATTGCATACTGGTAAATTTGCCTGTAAACCTCTTTTATTCAAGACGTTATCGTGCTATTCTTTCCTGTTATTCTTAACTCTGGAATTTAGGGGATTTTCATGGCCGTTGAACGTACACTTTCGATCATCAAACCGGATGCGGTTGCCAAAAATGTCATCGGTCAAATTTACACCCGCTTTGAGCAGGCCGGCCTGAAAGTTGTCGCAGCACGCATGCCACACCTGTCGCGCCAGCAGGCGGAAGGATTTTATGCCGTGCACAAGGAGCGCCCGTTTTTCGGTGATCTGGTGGCATTCATGATTTCAGGCCCGGTGATGATCCAGGCGCTGGAAGGCGAGAGTGCCATCCAGAAAAATCGCGACTTGATGGGCGCTACCGACCCCAAAAAGGCGGACAAGGGCACCATCCGTGCGGATTTTGCCGACAGCATCGACGCGAATGCCGTGCATGGTTCGGATTCGGTGCAGAATGCTGCAGTTGAAATCGCTTACTTTTTCCCCGCACTCGACGTTCATACGCGCTGATCTGCAGGGGCTGCCAGGTATTCCATGTCGCGCAATCTGCTGGGATTAAATCGCAACGAGTTCGAAGCGCTGTGCGCAGACATGGGCGAGAAACCCTTTCGCGCCCGGCAGATGATGCGCTGGATGCATCAGTCCGGAGTTGCCGATTTTGATCTGATGACCGATGTTTCGCGGAGTTTCCGCGAGCAGATGTCAGCCTGCGCAACAATAGCAGCCCCTCCGGTGCTGCGCGATACCACGGCGCCTGACGGCACCCGCAAATGGTTGTTTGATGTCGGTACCGGCAACGCCATTGAAGCGGTTTACATACCGGAAGGTGATGCCGATGACGACGCATCGCCTGACGGCGGAAAACAATCGCGGCGTTACCGCGGCACCTTGTGTGTATCGTCGCAGGCAGGTTGTGCGCTGGAGTGTACGTTCTGTTCCACCGGCCGCCAGGGATTCAACCGCAACCTGACGACGGCCGAGATCGTTGGCCAGGTGTGGCATGCCAGCCGCAGTGTCGCAGCGACGCTGGGCGTGGAGCGCCCGATCACCAACGTGGTGATGATGGGCATGGGTGAGCCACTGGCCAACTTTGACAATGTCGTGGCTGCGATGCAGTTGATGCTCGATGACCATGCCTACGGCATTTCACGCCGCCGCCTGACGTTGTCGACTTCCGGATTGGTGCCGGCGCTGGATCGCCTGCGCGAAGCTTGCCCGGTTGCGCTGGCAGTGTCACTGCATGCCCCCAACGATGCCCTGCGTGACCAGCTGGTGCCGATCAACCGCAAATATCCGATCCGGCAGTTGCTGGATGCCTGCGTGCGCTATATCGAAAAAGCGCCGCGTGACTTCGTGACATTTGAGTATGTGATGCTCGAAGGCGTCAATGACAGCGTGGCGCTGGCGCACGAACTGGTCAAAACCGTGAGGCCGGTGCCTTGCAAAATCAACCTGATCCCGTTTAATCCCTTTCCGGATTCCGGCTACACTCGTACCGGTGCAGCGGCGATTACGGCGTTCCGGGATGTGTTGTTGCAGGCGGGGCTGGTTGCCACGGTTCGCAAAACGCGTGGCGATACGATAGATGCCGCCTGCGGTCAACTTGCAGGGCAGGTCCGCGACAAGACGAAGCGCGTGCTGCGTCGCATGGAGGAGAATCGAGCATGATGAATGTCTGGATCAGGGGCCGTCTCGGCAGTCTGGTGGTTGTGCTGATTGTTGCCGGTGCCATCTCGGGCTGTGCTGCTACCGGTGGTGGTGACATGAATTCCGGGGTGCAGCCCACGGCTGATACTACGGGCAACGAAAGTGATGCCCGCAACCGTGCGCGCATTCACACTGAGCTGGCCGGCGGTTATTTCGGACTTGGCAATCTCGGCGTTGCGCTGGAAGAAGTGAGAGTTGCGCAACAGTCCGATCCTGGTTATGCCACGGTGTACGGTGTTGCCGGGCTGATTTATGCGGCGCTGAAAGATGATCGTCGCGCCGAAGAAAATTTTATTCGCGGGTTGCAGTTGAGTCCCGCCGATCCGGACGTCAATCACAATTTTGGCAGTTTTCTGTGTGAACGCAAGCGTGAGGCGGAAGGTATAAAATATCTGCTCGCGGCGGTTCAGAACCCACTATATCAGACGCCGGACCGTTCGCTGGCCAATGCGGGAGTCTGTGCCCGCCGTAACGGTGACGATGCAGCGGCACAGGATCTGCTGCAGAGAGCGCTGACGGTCAATCCCAATCAACCCCTGGCATTGCTGCAGCTCGCGGAGTTGTCGTTTGCAGCCAATAATTTTGCGGCGGCCCAGGGTTATCTGCGACGTTATGCGCAGGTGGCGCCGGCGTCATCGGAAATACTGTGGTTGGCCCTGCGGGTCGAGCGCAAGCTGGGCAATGCACTGGCAGAAGCCAGTTACGCGCAGCAGTTGCGCAAGAATTACCCGGAATCCAAAGAGGCGGCTGCCTTGCAGGCGGGCCGTTTTGAATGAACGACACGGATGCAGCCAGTGATGTACTGATTACGGCGCCTGAGTCACGGCCAGGCCGCGTGCTGGCGGCTGCACGCACGGAGAAAAATCTCAGCGTGGCCGAAGTGGCGCAGCAACTGAAACTTTCCACCGGACAGGTGGAAGCGCTGGAAGCTGATGCCTATGACCGCTTGCCAGGGCCGGTATTTGTCCGGGGTTTTGTGCGCAACTACGCGCGTTTGCTTGATCTGGACGGCGAAGCGCTGGTATCCGCTCTCAGTTTGCGTACCGAACCTGCACCGATTGGTGTTGCAGTCCCCCATTCACACAATATTCCGTTCCCCGATCAGCACCCGGTCAAATGGCGGGGTTACGCTGCCGGTCTGCTGGTGCTGGTCTGCGGGGTCGTATTGTTCGAGATTTTTTTCTCGCCCCCCCAGACCGTTGTGGTGCAGCCGCCGCCTCCGGATGTCGCGCCCCTCGCGGTTGCGCCCATGAATACAGTGGAGTCGCCAGTTCTGGCGCCAGCGGCATTCCCGGAAAAAGCGACTGAAGTTGTCGCAGCCGTAATTGAAACACCAGCAGCACCAGCAGCACCGGTAGCGCCGGCAGTGCGCAAAAATATGGCCGAGCTGCATTTTGTGTTTGATGCGCAGTCGTGGGTGGAAGTGCGCGACCGCAATAACCGGTTGCTGTTTTCGCAACTCAATCCCGCTGGCACGGAATATCACTTGCAGGGCCAGCCGCCGCTGAACGTGGTGGTGGGCAATGCACGGGGTGCGCGCTTGTTGTATAACGGCCAACCGTTCGATCTCGCACCGCATACGCGGGTTGAGGTGGCGCGGTTCACGCTTGAGTAATCGATGATGCAGTGTCTTCCTCCATACGGTGCGGCCAAACGGCGCCACAGTGTCGCGGTAACCATAGGCGGCGTAACGGTGGGTGGTGACGCGCCGCTGGTCGTGCAATCGATGACCAATACCGATACCGCGGATATCAGTGCAACGGTGACGCAGGTGGCAGCGCTGGCGAGCGCCGGGTCGGAACTGGTGCGTATTACCGTCAACAATGCCGAAGCCGCGGCAGCAGTACCGGTGATTCGCGAGCAACTGGATCAGCGCGGGGTCAACGTGCCGCTGGTCGGCGACTTTCATTTCAACGGCCATCGCCTGCTTACACAACATCCGGCATGTGCCGAAGCGCTGGCCAAGCTGCGCATCAATCCCGGCAATGTCGGTCGCGGTTCGAAACGCGATGAACAGTTTGCAACCATGATCGAGTTCGCCTGCCGCCTTGATAAGCCGGTGCGCATCGGCGTCAACTGGGGCAGCCTCGACCAGGAACTGCTGGCGCGACTGATGGATGAAAATGGTCGCCGCGCCCAGCCGGAGGATGCGACTGTAGTCATGCGCGAGGCGCTGGTGACTTCGGCGCTGGACAGCGCCCGGCAGGCCGAAGCACTGGGCCTGGCGCATGACCGCATCCTGTTGTCGTGCAAGGTCAGTGGCGTGCAGGATTTGATAGCGGTGTACCGTGACCTGGCCGGCCGCTGTGATTATCCGCTGCATCTCGGGTTGACCGAGGCCGGCATGGGATCCAAGGGCATCGTGGCATCAACAGCGGCGATGGCAGTGCTGTTGCAGGAGGGTATAGGCGATACCATCCGCGTGTCGCTGACGCCGGAGCCCGGTGGCGACCGTACGCGCGAAGTGATCGTTGCGCAGGAAATGCTGCAGACCATGGGGTTGCGTTCGTTTGCGCCGCTGGTCATTGCCTGTCCGGGTTGCGGACGCACCACCAGCACCGTGTTCCAGGTACTGGCAGACCGCATCCAGGGATATCTGCGGGCGCAGATGCCGGAATGGCGCGGCCGTTATCCCGGTGTCGAGAACATGCATGTCGCCGTGATGGGCTGCGTGGTCAATGGCCCGGGGGAGAGCAAGCAGGCCAACATCGGCATCAGTCTGCCGGGATCGGGCGAGAATCCGGTGGCCCCGGTGTTTGTCGACGGCGTCAAGACCGTGACCCTGAAGGGCGATGCCATCGCCGAAGAATTCCAGCGCATCGTTGATCAGTATGTCCGTGATCATTATGGCGCAGACGTGAATGCTGAATCATCCGCCGGTACGGCCTGATAGAGCGTCTGCAGATCATGGCGAATAAAGTTCAGGGCGTACGTGGCATGAATGATGTGCTTCCGGCAGAAGCGCAGCATTGGGATTTTTTTGAATCCACGGTCCAGCGCTGGTTGCGGGCCTACGGTTACCAGGAAATCCGCATGCCCATCCTGGAGCGCACCGAATTGTTTGTGCGTTCCATCGGTGAAGTCACCGACATCGTCGAAAAGGAGATGTATACCTTTACCGATGAGTTGAATGGCGAACAGTTGACGTTGCGGCCCGAGGGCACAGCATCCTGCGTGCGCGCCGTGATTGAACATAATTTGTTGTACCCGGGGCCGCAGCGCTTGTGGTATCGCGGTCCCATGTTCAGACATGAACGACCACAGAAGGGCCGTTACCGCCAGTTTCATCAGGTCGGTGTTGAGGCGTTGGGTTATGCCGATCCGGATATCGAGGCCGAACACATATTGATGTGTGCACGGCTGTGGCGGGATCTGGGCCTGAGCGGCATCCGCCTGGAACTGAATTCGCTGGGGTCAGCGGAGGCCAGGGCAACATACCGCAACAAGCTGGTGGCTTACCTTGAGCAGCATGTGGATGCACTGGATGAAGACGCGCGGCGACGCATGCACAGCAATCCCCTGCGCGTGCTCGACAGTAAAAATCCGGCGTTGCAGTCGCTGATTGCTGCCGCGCCGCGCCTGGCTGATGATCTGGATGACTCATCTGCCCGTGCTTTTGCGACGCTGCAGGATTCGCTGCGGGCGGCCGGGGTCGAATTCAGTGTCAATCCGCGTCTGGTGCGCGGACTGGACTATTACAATGGCACGGTTTTCGAATGGGTGACCGACCGGTTGGGTGCGCAGGGCACAGTCTGTGCCGGCGGCCGCTATGATGGACTGATTGAACAGATTGGCGGCAAGCCGGCGCCGGCCTGTGGTTTCGCGATGGGGGTGGAGCGTCTGCTGGCACTGGTGGTTGACGGTGGCGCAGCGTTGCCCGTTGCCGTTGCCGATGCCTATATCGTGCGTCAGGGTGATGCTGCGGTGATTTATGCTGAAAGGGTAGCGGAGCAGTTGCGCGACGCCGGGCTGTCGGTAATTTTGCATTGTGGTGGCGGCAGTTTCAAAGCGCAGATGAAAAAAGCGGATGCCAGCGACGCACGTTACGCCGTGCTGCTGGGTGACGATGAGGTGCAAGCCGGCGTGTTGTCGGTCAAAGCCCTGCGGGTGGGGCAGGAGCAGGTGCGGCAGGAACAGGTACGCGTTTCGATATCCGAAGCGTGTGAAATAATAAATATCAGGTAAATCAATGGCTTACGATTTAGAAGAGCAGGAACAAATGGCAACCATCAAAGCCTGGTGGGCTGAGTACGGCAGGCTGCTGATCGTTACCTTGGTCGCGGGATTACTGGTGGTCGGAGGCATACGGGGCTGGTATTACTACCGCGCTAACCAATCGGCCTCAGCGGCGGTCCTGTTCGGACAGTTGCAAAGTGCCGAACGAGCCAGCGACCACAAGAAGGTGCGTGACATCGCGACCCAGATCGTCGACAAGTACAGTGTCACACCCTATGCGGCGATAGCCGCGCTGGCGGCGGCCAAAAGTGATTTTGATACCGGTGAACTGGCCGGTGCGAAAACCCGTCTGCAATGGGTGATCGACAACGCCAAGGAAGAGGAAGCCCGCGATGTGGCGCGGCTGCGTCTGGCGCGTGTGCTTTTCGATGAGAAAAACGCTGCAGCCGCATTGCAGTTGCTGGAAACCAAGCCCGTTGACAGTTTTGTCGGGCTCTATGCCGGCCTCAAAGGCGATGTGCTGGCGTCACAGGGCAAGCGGCAGGAAGCGCGCGCAGCCTATCAGCTGGCGCTGGACAAGAGCGATGCCGCGAGTTCCATGCGGCAAATCATCCAGCTAAAAATCGACGCCCTGGGTGAATCGAAGTGATGTCGCGGATTGCAGCACTGGCGGCGATCCTGCTGTTATCCGGCTGTCAGAGCGTATCGAATATTTACGACGGCTGGTTTGGTGGGCCGAAGCAGAAAGCCGCTGAACTGGTGCAGTTTGAGGCGCGCGCAACACCCCGCATCGTGTGGCGTGGCAGCGTGGGCGGCGCGCAGCGCAACGCCTTTTACCCGGCGGTGTCCGGCAACGTGGTTTATGCCGCGGGCGCTTCGGGGCAGATCGCTGGTTTCGCGGCGAATACCGGCGACAGTCAGGTGCGTTTTGACGCCGGTACCCCGCTGTCCGGGGGGCTGGGCTTTGGTGCTGGATTGGTACTGGCAGGAACCGCGCGCGGGGAAGTGCTGGCATTTGACGCCTCGGGCAAGTCGGTCTGGAAGACACAATTAAGCGGGGAAATACTGTCGCCGCCGGCTGCTGCCGAAGGTGTGGTCGTGGTGCGTACCGGGGACGGACGTATCTACGGCCTGAATGCCGCCGACGGCAAACAGCGCTGGGTGTATCAGCGCGCCTTGCCGTCGCTGGCGGTACGCAGTTTTGCCGGCGCGGTGATTTACCGCGGCGGCGTGTTTGCCGGATTTCCCGGTGGCCGCCTGGTTGCCATTGCGCTGGAGACCGGCAATGTCGGCTGGGAAGCCGTAGTGGCATTGCCCAAGGGGACCACCGAACTCGAACGCGTGACTGACGTGACCAGTTATCCGGTGATCGACGGTAAGCAAGTCTGTGCTGTGGCTTATCAGGGGCGCGCCGCCTGTTTTGATGCGATCCGCGGCGAGACATTGTGGGCACGTGATGTTTCCAGCATTGCCGGCATGGGCTTAGACGCGCGCAATGTTTACGTGACGGATGAACGCAGCGCAATTCTGGCACTGGACCGCAACAGCGGCGCCAGCGTATGGAAACAGGACAAGTTGTGGGGCCGCTGGGCCAGTACACCGCTGGCGCTGGGTCGTTATGTGATCGTCGGTGATTTTGAAGGTTATGTGCATGTGCTGTCGCGTGAAGACGGCGCCTTTGTTGCGCGAATTGCCACTGATGGCAGCCCGATCCAGGTGCCGCCGGTAGCACTGGACCTGTCCACCCTGCTGGTGCAAACCCGCGACGGCGGTGTTTTCGCCATCAATATTCAATAACGGGGGGCGGCTGGCATCGTCCGCCGGCGTGCAGCGGTGGCACCGCTGCCGCACCTGAGATGCTTTCATTATGAAACCTACAGTGGTCATCGTTGGCAGGCCCAATGTCGGTAAATCGACATTGTTCAACCGGCTGACCCGCACCCGCGATGCAATTGTGGTGAATTTGCCCGGCATTACCCGGGACCGTCATTATGGCAACGGGGTGGTCGGCTCCAAGCCCTATCTGGTGGTGGATACCGGCGGCTTCGAGCCGATTGCCAAAGACGGCATATTCCACGAAATGGCGCGCCAGGCCCGGCAAGCCGTGGACGAAGCCGATGCGGTCTTGTTCATCGTTGATGTGCGCAGCGGGCTCACCGGCCAGGATCGCGAAATCGCCGCTGAACTGCGGCGCAGTGGTCGCAAGATCTGGCTGATCGTCAACAAGGCCGAGGGCATGAATCACGCGATGGCAGCGGCCGATTTTCATGCCCTGGGCCTGGGCGAGCCGCTGGCTATATCAGCCGAACACGGCGATCACATCAGTGATCTGATGGAACTGGTGCTGGCGGATTTCCCGGAGCCGGAGCGTGAATCGCAGGGATCCGAAAAACAACCGAAGATTGCCATTGTCGGACGGCCGAACGTCGGTAAATCGACGCTGGTGAATGCGCTGCTGGGGGAGGAGCGGGTGGTTGTATTTGACCAGCCCGGGACCACCCGCGATTCCATACACATTGAATTTGAGCGCGCCGGCAGGCGATATACGCTGATCGATACGGCAGGTATGCGCAAGCGCGGGCAGGTTGATGAAGCCGTAGAGAAGTTTTCGGTCATCAAAACCCTGCAGTCAATTGCCGATGCCAACATAGTCATTCTGGTGTTGGATGCGCAGCAGGAAGTTGCCGAGCAGGATGCCCATATCGCCGGGTTCATACTGGAGGCCGGGCGGGCGCTGGTGGTGGCCGTCAATAAATGGGAAGGCCTCAGCGAGACTGTGCGCGACCAGATCAAGCGCGATGGCGCGCGCAAGCTCAACTTTCTCAATTTTGCGCGATTTCATTTCATTTCCGCATTGCAGGGGCAGGGCGTCAGCGCCGTGCTGCAATCGGCGGATGCCGCCTACGCGGCTGCCATGTCCAAATTGTCGACGCCGCGGCTGACGCGGGCATTGATGATGGCCGTGCAGCAACAACAACCGCCGCGCGCCGGGATGGTTCGGCCCAAAATGCGCTATGCCCACCAGGGTGGATCCAATCCGCCGCGGATCATAATTCACGGCACGGCGCTGGATCGTGTTTCCGACACCTATCGCCGCTATCTGGAACGATTTTTCCGCGACGCGTTCAAACTGACCGGTACCCCCCTTAAAGTGGAGTTCAAAACGGGGCGGAATCCGTATGCCAGGGACGGTGCAAAACACCACTAAGTCTATGGCCAGACGAGAAAAATTAGGCTAGAGTCATCTTTCCAATAACGACAATACAGAGGGCACCATGAGTAATAAAGGGCAGTTGCTACAAGACCCGTTCCTGAATGCACTGCGCAAGGAACACATCCCCGTTTCGATATACCTGGTGAATGGCATCAAGTTGCAGGGGCAGGTGGATTCGTTTGACCAGTATGTGGTCTTGCTGAAAAACACAGTCACGCAGATGGTCTACAAACATGCTATTTCCACGGTAGTGCCGGCGCGTGCGGTCAGCCTGGCGATGGATGAGACTCAAGATAAGTAATTGATTTTATTGAATTTTATTGATGTTTGAGCGTCCCGGTAGCGGCACCAGTGCGGTGCTGGTGGCGCTGGATCTGGGCGAACCGGATTACGCCGAAAGCCTGGAAGAACTGCAGTTGCTGGCGCGCAGTGGCGGCGTCAGCGTCACCGCAGTGGTGCGCGGGCGCAGGGATCGCCCGGATCCCGCCCTTTATGCCGGCAAGGGCAAGGTCGAGGAGATTGCCCGCACCGTGGGTGAAACCGGCGCCACAGTGGTAATTTTTAATCACGCATTGAGCCCCATCCAGGAACGCAACCTGGAGCGTCGGCTGTCGTGCCGGGTGGTCGACCGCACCAGCCTGATCCTGGATATTTTTGCGCAGCGCGCGCGCAGCCACGTCGGCAAGCTGCAGGTGGAGCTGGCGCAGCTGGAGCATCTGTCTACGCGCCTGGTGCGCGGCTGGTCTCACCTGGAACGGCAACGCGGTGGCATCGGCATGCGTGGACCCGGTGAAACCCAGTTGGAAACCGATCGCCGGCTGTTGGGCAAAAGGGTGAAATCCCTGAAGGAAAAACTGGTGCGCGTACGCGCCCAGCATGCGACCCAGCGCCGTTCTCGCGTGCGTGCCCATGTATTTTCGGTATCGCTGGTGGGTTATACCAATGCCGGGAAGTCGACGCTGTTCAACCGGATTACCAAGGCGGAGGCTTACGCCGCCGACCAGTTGTTCGCAACCTTGGATACCACCACCCGCCGCCTGGGTGGTGTTGAGGGGGCGTCGGTGGTTATTTCGGATACGGTAGGGTTCATCCGCCATTTGCCGCATACGCTGGTCGAGGCGTTCCAGGCTACGCTGGAGGAGACCGTGCATGCCGATCTGCTGCTGCATGTCATCGATGCGAGCAGTCCGGATCGCGATGCGCAGATCGCCGCAGTCAACACAGTGCTGACGGAGATTGGTGCCGACAAAGTGCCGCAGATCATGGTCTACAACAAGATCGATCGCAGCGGTGTACCGCCGCGAGTTGAACGTGATGAATGTGTTAGAATTTCCCGTCTTTGGTCGAGTGCGCTGACAGGTGAAGGCATAGACCTGCTGCGCAGCGCCATAGGTGAATATGCGCTGGAAGTTGCACCTCCGCGCCAACCTGCTGCAGCCTGATAGCGTCCAATAATTTTTAGCCTGAGTCGAATGACTGAATCCTCCATTACTTTCCGCGACCGCCTCAAGGGCGGACTTGCCAGAATGCTGGCGCCGCTGCTGTCCTTAAACGATCCCCAGTGGGGGCGTCGTCCGGGCGGCAACAACCAAGGCCCGCCTGACCTTGACGAAATCTGGCGCAATCTCAACCAGAAACTGAACCGCTTGCTCGGCGGCAAGGGCGGCGGTAATGGTGAATCACCCGGAGGCGGACCGAGTGCCGGAATGGTAGGCGGTGGTGCCGGCTTGCTGATTGCATTGATCGTTGTGGTCTGGATTGCCAGCGGTTTCTACATTGTCAACGAGGGCCAGCGCGGGGTCGTGCTGCGCTTCGGCAAATTTGTGGAAACGACAATGCCGGGCCCGCGCTGGCATCTGCCGTATCCGGTCGAGTCTGCGGAAGTGGTCAATGTGGCGCAGGTACGCACCGTCGAGGTGGGTTACCGCAACACCGTCAAGAGCAAGGTGATCAAGGAATCGCTGATGCTGACCGATGATGAAAACATTATTGACGTGCAGTTTGCGGTGCAATACATCCTCAAGAGCCCGAGTGATTTCCTGTTCAATTCCCGTGCGCCGGAAGACTCCGTGCTGCAGGCTGCAGAAAGTGCGATTCGCGAAATCGTTGGCCGCAACAGCATGGACTTCGTCATTTTCGAAGGCAGGGCGGAAGTCGCCGCGCGTGCCCAGAAACTGATGCAGGGCATTCTCGATCGCTACGGCACGGGGATCAGCATCAGCAAGGTCACCATGCAGAATGCGCAGCCGCCGGAGCAGGTGCAGGCTGCATTTGATGATGCCGTGAAAGCCAGCCAGGATCGTGAGCGCCAGAAAAATGAAGGTGAGGCCTACGCCAACGATGTGATTCCGAAGGCACGTGGTATGGCTGCGCGGGTGATGCAGGAAGCCGAAGGTTATCGCGCCCGTGTGGTTGAGCAGTCACAGGGTGATGCCTCGCGCTTCCGTCAGGTTGTCACGGAATACAGCAAAGCACCGCAGGTGACGCGTGACCGTCTTTATATCGATGCCATGCAGCAAATCATGACCAACACCAGCAAAATCCTGATAGACCAGAAAAATGGCGGCAATTTGTTATATCTACCACTCGACAAGCTGATGCAGGTTACGGGTACGGGAACCGCTGATGCGGCCCAGGCCAAACCGATTGACTCGACGCCTATCGACAGTGCGGCGCGCAACCGTGAAGCATTACGCAGTCGTGAGCGGGAGGGCCGTTGATGAAACGCAATTTTGCACCGCTGCTGATCGGCCTGGCCATCATACTGTTGGTCGTGTCGATGTCGATGTTCATCGTCGACCAGCGCCAGAACGCCATCGTGTTCCGGCTAGGCGAGGTGGTTTCGATCAAGAAGGACCCCGGGCTTTATTTCAAGGTGCCGCTGCTCGACAACGTGCGTTTTTTTGACGTTCGAATTCTGACCATCGACTCCGCGGAGCCCGAACGTTTTCTGACGTCGGAAAAGAAAAACGTGCTGGTGGACCTGTTTGTCAAATGGCGCATCACTGACGTACGCAATTACTACATCTCGGTCGGCGGTGAGGAATCACGCGCCCAGACACGGCTGCTGCAGACCATCAATGACGGATTGCGCGCCGAATTCGGTAATCGCACCGTGCATGACGTGGTTTCCGGCGAGCGCGACAAAATCATGGAATTGATGCGCAAGAAGGCCAATGAGGACGCCATGAAGATTGGCGTCGAGGTGCTGGATGTGCGCCTGAAACGCGTGGACCTGCCCCAGGAGGTCAGCGGTTCGGTATATGGCCGAATGGAGGCTGAGCGCAAACGCGTGGCGAATGAACTGCGGTCCACCGGTTTTGCCGAGTCGGAGAAGATCCGGGCGGATGCCGACAAGCAAAAGGAAGTCATCCTTGCCGAAGCCTACCGTGACGCGCAGCGCATCAAGGGTGAGGGCGATGCCAAGGCCGCCGCGATTTACGCAAAGGCCTACGAAATCAATCCCGAGTTTTATGCCTTCTACCGCAGTCTCGAAGCGTATCGCGCCAGTTTCAAGAGCAGGAGCGACGTGCTGGTGCTTGAGCCGAACTCGGAATTTTTCAAGTACCTGAAGTCCGGCGGCAAGCCCGTCGCCAAGTGATCGTGGCGGGTCTGGCGGCTGCCGCAGTTGCCGGCGGCCCGCCGCACCGATTGCATTCATGACCGACAGTCTGTTGCTTGCAGTGGCCCTGATGCTGGTCATCGAGGGCATGCTGCCTTTTCTGCTGCCCGCGGTATGGCGGGAAACTTTTCGCCGACTGATCGAGATGAGCGACGGACAACTGCGCTTTATCGGCATGAGTTCCATGCTGCTGGGCCTGTTCCTGCTTTATTTCGTGCGTGGTTGAGCGCCAAACTTCTATAATGTGCACTTTTGTGCCGGCTTTATGCTGGGCATAGTGCAGATTGACGTTACCCCATGAGAACCTGGCTGCTGCCTGAATATATCGAGGACATCCTCCCCGACGAGGCGCGTCGCATAGAGCGGCTGCGCCGGCTGATCCTTGATGATTTTGCGGTGCATGGCTACGAGCTGGTCATGCCGCCTCTGCTGGAATACGTCGATTCGCTGCTGACCGGCACCGGAGAAGATCTGGACCTGCAAACCTTCAAGCTGGTGGATCAGTTGTCGGGGCGCATGCTGGGTGTGCGGGCAGACATTACGCCTCAGGTTGCGCGCATCGATGCGCATCTGCTCAATCGCAGCGGCGTGACCCGGTTGTGTTACACCGGCAGTGTGCTACGCACGCGGCCCGACGGCATGAACCGGACGCGGGAGCCGTTGCAGATCGGCGCGGAAATCTACGGCCATCGCAGCATTGAAGGCGATGTCGAGGTGCAACGCATGATGTTGCAGGCTCTGAAGCTGGCAGATGTGCGCGAGGTGTCGCTGGACATCGGGCATGTCGCGGTGTTTCGCGCCTTGCTGCGCCGTGCCCGCGTCTCGCGCGCGCTGGAAGCCGATTTATTCCAGGCGATGCAGTCCAAGGACGCGCCGGCAATTGCGAGCCTGGCCCAAGGTCTGGATCGCAGTACCCGTGCCGCACTGGCGGTGTTGCCGGAGCTGTACGGCGGCCCCGAGGTGTTGGCGCGCGCACGCCGGGTGCTGCCGGCATTGCCGGAGATCCGTGCCGCGTTGCGCGATCTGTCAGCGTTGTCGCAGCGGCTGGCAGACCAAGCACAGATCCGCAGTTTTGATCTGGGCGAGTTGCGCGGCTACCACTATCACAGCGGTGTTGTGTTTGCCGCGTATGCGAATGGCCGGCCCAATGCTGTGGCGCAGGGCGGGCGTTACGATGAGGTGGGCAAGGCGTTCGGGCGTGCCCGGCCGGCGACCGGTTTCAGCATGGATTTGCGCGAGCTGGCGGCAGCCAGCGGCAAAGAGGCGCGGCAGTCACGGGTGCTGGCCCCCTATCGTCCAAGCGACGGGGCACTGCAGCGGTGTATCGCCGGGCTGCGCGGTCGTGGAGTGGTGGTGATCGAGGACCTGCCCGGGCATGCGCGGTATCGCGGTGAACTCGGCTGTGAACGTGTGCTGGTGCGGCGTGGTGGCCGCTGGGTTACCCAGAAATTAGATTGAAACAGTAATTTAACTTATTGTTTTTAAAGATAATTTATAATTAATTCATCGTTAATGAGATTTAAAAAGGTCGCAGAGGCATGAGCAAAAACGTAGTCGTAATCGGCACCCAGTGGGGTGACGAAGGCAAAGGCAAGATCGTCGATTGGCTAACCGACCGCGTCCAGGGCGTGGTGCGTTTCCAGGGTGGCCATAACGCCGGGCATACGCTGGTGATCAATGGCAAGAAGACGGTGCTGCACCTGATCCCCTCGGGGATATTGCGCGACAAGGTGGCGTGTTACATCGGCAACGGGGTCGTGCTGTCGCCGGATGCCTTGCTGGAAGAGGTCGGCACGCTGACCGCGGCAGGCGTCGATGTTGCCGGACGCCTGAGAATCAGTGAAGCCTGTCCGCTGATCCTGCCGTATCACGTGGCGCTGGACCGGGCCCGTGAGACGGCCAAAGGGGCGGGCAAGATCGGCACCACCGGTCGTGGCATCGGGCCGGCCTATGAAGACAAGGTGGCGCGCCGGGCGATCCGCCTGCAGGACTTGTTTTATCGCGAGCGTTTTGCCGCGAAACTCGGCGAAGTGCTGGATTTTCATAATTTTGTGCTGAAGAATTATTTCAAAGCCGACACCGTGCCGTTCCAGAAAACACTGGACGACACCATGGCCTTCGCGGAACGCATCAAACCCATGGTGGTCGATGTGCCGCGGCTGTTGTACGAAGCGCAGCAGGCAGGCGACAAGCTGTTGTTCGAGGGTGCGCAGGGCACGCTGCTGGATATTGATCACGGTACCTATCCCTTTGTCACCTCCAGCAACTGCGTGGCAGGCGCGGCGGCGGCCGGCGCAGGCATCGGCCCGCAGAGCCTGCATTACGTGCTCGGCATTACCAAGGCCTACACCACCCGGGTGGGTTCAGGACCCTTTCCGACCGAACTGGATGACGATATCGGCAGGCAGATAGCCACCCGCGGCAACGAAGTGGGATCGACCACCGGCCGGGCCCGGCGCTGCGGCTGGTTTGACGCCGCGGCACTGAAGCGTTCCATCCAGATCAATGGCGTGTCAGGGTTGTGCGTGACCAAGCTCGACGTGCTGGACGGCATGGAAAGCGTGCAGATCGGGATCGGTTACAAAATGAACGGCGTGGCGCGCGACATTTTGCCTTTCGGCGCCGAACTGTTGGCCGAGTGTCAGCCGGTATACGAGGAAATGCCGGGTTGGCAGGACAGCACTGTCGGGGTGACCCGTTTTGAGCAGCTGCCCGCAGCGGCGCGCAATTACCTGAAACGCATGGAAGAAGTTTGCGGCGTGCCGGTCGACATGGTGTCTACCGGTGCGGATCGCGAGCACACCATCGTGCGCAGAAATCCGTTTGATTAGGCTGCATATTGATGCGGAGACGGAGCGCGTGTTGTTGCCTCCGCGCTCCTTCTGCCTGCAGTCTTACTTTTTAACTCTGGTGCCCAGGAGAGGACTCGAACCTCCACGGTATTACCCGCCAGCACCTGAAGCTGGTGCGTCTACCAATTCCGCCACCTGGGCCAATAAGGGCGCGATTCTAGCCCATGAAAGCAGTTTATTCAAATGAAAAAACCAAAAAAATCTCCGGCACATGGCAAGACTTCGCGCCGCGCCGCTGATCCGTTCCAGGCACGCGAAGCCGAGCGCTACGAGCACCCGGTACCCAGCCGTGAACTGGTGCTGGAGGTCCTGATTGAGGCCGGCGTGCCGATGGACGAAGCAGACCTGATCGCGCAACTCGAAATCGGCAAGCGTGAACGCGATGCGTTTGCCCGGCGGCTCGGGGCGATGGAACGCGATGGCCAGATCATGCGCAACCGGCGCGGTGACCTGTGCGTGGTCGAGAAACTCGATCTGATCCGCGGCCGGGTGCTGGGGCACAAGGACGGTTTCGGATTCCTGCAGCGTGACAAAGTCGGGGATGAGAGCGGACCGGATCTGTTCCTCGGGCCGCGCGAAATGCAGAAAGTGCTGCACGGTGACCGCGTGATGGCACGCATCAGCGGCATGGATCGCCGCGGCCGCCCGGAAGGCAAGATCGTTGAGGTGCTGGAACACGGCCAGACCCGTCTGGTGGGGCGACTGCATGTCGAGCACGGTGTGACGTTTGTTGCTGCCGAAGACAAGCGTATCAGCCAGGAATTCGTGGTGCCCGCCGGCGAAGCCGGCCGCGCGAAAGCCGGGCAGGTGGTGATGGTCGAAATCATGGCGCAGCCGGGCCGTCAAGCGCAGCCGCTGGCGCGCGTGGTCGAAGTGCTGGGGAACTACGCCGATCCGGGCATGGAAATCGAAATTGCGCTGCGCAAACACGCGCTGCCGTGGATATTTCCGCCGGAGGCCGAGGCCATTGCCGCGAAGCTGCCCAAAACCGTGCGCAGCGCCGATCATCGCGGACGGGTGGATCTGCGCGACATGGCACTGGTGACCATCGACGGCGAGACGGCCCGGGATTTTGACGACGCGGTGTATTGCGAGGCTGCCGGCAGCGAGTTTCGTTTGGTGGTGGCAATTGCAGATGTCAGCCACTACGTGCGACCGGGCGATGCGTTGGATGTGGAAGCCCGCGATCGCGGCAACTCGGTGTATTTTCCGCGGCGCGTGATCCCTATGCTGCCGGAAGCGCTGTCGAACGGACTGTGTTCGATCAATCCGGATGTAGAACGCCTGGCGATGGTCTGCGACATGCAGATCGATGCGCATGGCGCCGTCAAGGGTTACAAATTTTACGCTGCGGTGATGCGCTCGCATGCCCGGTTCACGTATACGGAAGTGGCTGCCATCCTCGATGATCCCAGGGGCGCGGCGGCAAAGCGCCGCAAGGCGCTGGTGCCCAACCTGCAGATCCTGCACCGGCTGTATCAACAGCTCGCCAAGGAGCGCGCCAAGCGCGGTGCGATCGATTTCGAAACCACCGAAACCCAGATGATTTTCAATGATCAGGGCAAGATCGAAAACATCGTGGCGGTGGTGCGCAACGATGCGCACAAGCTGATTGAAGAATGCATGTTGGCCGCGAATGTCTGTACCTCGGAGTTTCTGCATGAACACGGCCATCCGGTGCTCTATCGCGTGCATGAAGGTCCGACCGCGGAGAAGCTGGAAGCGCTGCGCGATTTCCTCAAGGGTTTCGGCCTGCAGCTCGCCGGCGGTGATGCGCCGCATGCTTCCGACTACGCTAAATTGTTGTCCAAGGTGAAAGGCCGTCCCGACGAACAACTGCTGCAGACCGTGATGCTGCGTTCACTGAAGCAGGCGGTATACACGCCGAAAAATGCCGGGCATTTCGGACTCGCCTACGAGTCCTATACCCACTTCACGTCACCGATCCGCCGTTATCCGGATCTGCTGGTGCACCGGGCGATCAAGGCCGTGCTCGAGGGCAAACAATACGAACCAGGCGACTGGCAGCAACTGGGTGCGCAGTGTTCGATGACCGAGCGCCGCGCCGATGAAGCGACGCGTGATGTGACGGCGTGGCTCAAGTGTTACTACATGCGCGACCGGGTCGGTGAAGTATTCATGGGCAGCGTTGCCGGTGTTGCGGCGTTCGGTGCCTTCGTTGCTCTGGATGACATCTATGTGGAAGGCCTGGTGCACATCTCCGATCTGGGCAAGGATTATTTCCATTACGATGCGGGCAAACACGAACTGATGGGGGAGCGCACGAAGCAGCGCTACCGCCTCGGTGACCGGGTTCGGGTCAAGATTGCCAAGGTTGATCTGAATGCCGCGCGCATTGACTTTATTCTTTCTTAAAATTAACAATAAAATCAATAACTTATAATAATTTTTATTTGCTATGAGTGAATTGCGCCTGATCCACGGATTTCATGCAGTGACCAGCAGCCTGCGCCAGCGCGAAGGCGCGGTGCGGGAGATTTATCTCGATGGCAGCCGGCATGATCAGCGCGCGAAAGATCTGCTGGCATTGGCCGAAACCCGCGGCGCGCGGGTGATGCTGGTGGATACCAAACGTCTTGATGGCATGACCGGGCAGGCTCGGCATCAGGGTGTGGCGGCGCGGGTTGAAGCCGTGCGCATGCCTACACATATCGAGGATGTGCTGGACGAACTGACCGAACCGCCGCTGTTGTTGCTGCTCGACGGCGTCACTGATCCGCACAACCTTGGCGCCTGTTTGCGCGTGGCCGATGGCATGGGCGTGCATGCAGTCATCGCACCGAAAGATCATGCCGTCGGACTCAATGCCACGGTGGCCAAGGTGGCCAGCGGTGCGGCTGACAGCGTGCCCTACATCATGGTGACCAACCTCGCGCGCACCATGCGTGAACTCAAAGAACGGAACATCTGGCTGGTCGGCGCGGATGAACGCGCGGATCACGATCTCTACGGCGTCAAACTCGAAGGTGCGCTGGGCTGGGTGCTGGGCGCAGAGGGCGCCGGCATGCGCCGCCTGACGCGGGAGACCTGCGACACGCTGGCGCGCATACCCATGCTGGGCAGCGTCGAAAGTCTGAACGTTTCAGTGTCGGCAGGAATATGTCTGGCTGAAGCCCGGCGCCAGCGCGGCATGCTACAGACATAGTCCGTGCGATGAGCCCCGTCAGGCCAGTTGCACCCAATGTACGCATTGCGAAATTTCCGCTAAAAATGATCTGAGGTGGTTTGTTTCTGCGAATACGTGCGAATTGTCACAGTCTTTGCTGGAAAATGTCCTTGACAAGCTCGCCCGTATTGCAATATGCGTTTAGAATGTTTCGAAAGTAGGGACTCAGGGATTGCCATTAAAATGGGGCCTGTGCTTCGATCACTTGGGGTGGGTGGCGGTCTTAAGAAAAAACGGGGGGTGAAACATGGGTAAATCGAGCCTGCAACAGTTGCGCAAGGCATTAACGAAAGCGCATTCACACCAACCTCTGCGGCCCACGGCTGCTGCGCTTGCCGTAGCGACTTGTTTCTCCGCCAGTCTTGCACTGGCCAATCCGACGGGCGGGGTAGTAGTGAACGGGGCGGTGGTGGGAGGGCCAAATATTCCTGGTGCTGGAAATATTCTCAACATCCAGACGCTGACGGCTAATACGATCATCAACTGGGGTTCGTTCTCGATTCAACTGGGCGAACTGACGAAATTCATCCAGCCCTCGGCGTTGTCTGCAGTGCTTAACCGCGTTACCGGTCAGGATCCCTCAGCGATACTTGGCGCTTTGCAGTCCAACGGCCGGGTATTCCTGGTCAATCCCAACGGCATAGTTTTCGGTGCGGGTGCGCAGATTGACGTGGCGGGACTGGTGGCATCGACGCTGAATCTGAGCGATGATGATTTCCGCAACAACCGCATGCGCTTTACCGATGGCGCCGGTGCGGGCAGCGTGGTCAACCAGGGCAACATATCGAGCGGCAGCGTTTATCTGGTCGGCAATGCAGTAACCAATGACGGGCTGATCACCAGTCCCAATGGTGAAGTCATCCTCGCGGCTGGCAACAGTGTGGAACTGGTCAATCCGGGTACGCCCAATTTACGGGTGGAAGTGGTGGCCACGGACCATACTGCGCGCAATCTGGGCACGATCACGGCTGACGCTGGCCGCATCGGCATCTACGCCGGACTGATCAGCAACAGCGGCACCTTGAATGCCAGCAGCGCGGTGGCCGAGGGCGGCCGCATCATGTTGAAGGCGACGCAGAGCACGACGCTGGCTGCGACCAGCATCCTCGACGCCAGTGGCGCAGGCGGTGGACGCATCGACGTGCTGGCGGATGACACCGTGCATGTGGATGGGCGGCTGGATGCATCGGCGCCATCAGGAGGCAACGGCGGTTTTATTGAAACTTCGGGCAAGAACCGGGTGAAGATTGCCCCTTCGTCAGTCATCACAACCAACGCGCCTTACGGCAAGACCGGCACCTGGCTGATTGACCCCACAGATTTCGTTATTTCCAGCAGTTATGGTGGTGATGCTTACGGCAGCACGATTGCCACCAATCTCGCCTCCAGCAACGTGATTATTACTTCCGATCAGGGCGCGGGGGGGGTAAACGGCGACATACTGGTGAATGATTCAATCAGCTGGACAGCGTCGAATAGTCTGACCTTGCTTGCGAAACGCAATATTGAAATCAATAGCCTCATTGATGGTGGTGGTGATGTTTCGCTCTACGCTGGATGGAATGGTGCATCAGAAGCTGCACCTGCTGTAACCAACGGCGTGGGTGACATTACGGCGACGGGTTGCTGTAGCACCGTACAAACGCGCGGCAACATCTTTTTCGAGGCGGGTCGCGACATTATTCTGCCCAGTATCCAAGTGTTGGCCGGGGTTAATTCGTTTGGCCTGGCCACTGATGCTGCTCCCAAGAGTGTGCAGTTGACCGCGGGCAACAGCATTAATCTTTTTGGGGTGGATGGCCCCACAGTTGTCAATGCGACCGGCAACAGCGGCAGTGCGGCCACTGTGAGGCTCGAAGCGAAATCCGGCAGCGTCACAGTGCAAGATTCCAGCCAGGTTCTCGCGTACGGTGGTGCAGAAGGTGGCGAAGGCGGTGGCGTTGGCGGTGCAGCCACGGTCACAGTGATCGCCGGTAACGGCATCAACGTGATTAGTAGCGGCAGTATTGCTGCCTATGGCGGCAGCGGTTCCGGCGCAAAAGGCGGCGCAGCGGCGGTCAGCCTGAGTGCTGTCGGTGGCAGCATACAAATCGATGGCGCCGAGGGTGCGACGGCACAAGGTGGCGCGGGGACGACTACTGGCAATGCGACGATATCCCTGGTTTCGGCGGGCGATATTGTTGTGAAACAAAACAACTCCATATCCCCCCAATTGAAAGCCAAGGCAAACTCCGGCGACAGCCCGGGGACAGCACTGGTGTTGCTGGCAGCTGCGGGCAACGTCAATCTGAACAGCGCAACGATTGACAGCACCGGGGGTGTCGGCTTGGGCGGCGCCAATATCGCACTGAACAATGGCACTATCAGTGCGGGTGGTGGCGTTATATTTACGGCGAAAAGCAATCTCGACGTAGTGAACAACAGTAACGTTACCGGCAGCGGTATCCTTAACATCGGGGCCGGCGGCAACGTGTTGGTAGATCAAAGCAAGCTATCCGGGTCACCGGATGTCGTCATGACAGTCGGCGGCACGGTCAGAATTAATGGAACCCTGGCGACTCCCGGTTCGATTTCGGCGGTCTCGTCGCAGACCATCTACCTGACATTCCCGACAGGACTCGGCGGCGGTTTTTACATCAACGGCATTGAGGGGGTGGTATACGACTCGGCAACCAATACCGGGTTCTTCGCTGGAGGCAGCCCGGCGGTACTCGGGACCAATTTCCTGGTCACTTATGGCGGTATTAGCAGCCTGACGGCACCTACCGATGCGTTGATAGTGGCGATGGGTGAATCAGGCAAACCACCGGATCCGAATAAGGACAAAGACGTCTTTAAGGATGCGGAAGATGAAGAAAAAGACGCGCCGGTCTGCCGCTGATGGAGCGGTTGAGTTTCATAAAAAACCCCGGCGCTTGCGTCGGGGTTTTTCGCTCAGGTCCATAGTCTTGGCGGGCGTATGGAAATTACGCGGAAATCTGCCATAATTCGAATGTATGCAGGGGATGCGTACCTTGATGCGACAGATCATGCACGGATGGAGCGTTGACGATACGTGCGCACTGGCATTAAGCTGATAGTGATTTAAAAACAATAGGTTGCAAAATGACCGCGCTACGCCAATTTATATATGCTGTCGCCCTGGTAGTTGCCGCTGGCGTGGCCTTTGCGCAGGATGTGGTAATTCCTGCACCCAAATTCGACATCCAGCGCTTTGAAGTTGTTGGCGATACCGTACTCGGTGCGGAATCCGTGCAGCGCCTGGTGACACCTTTCGCGGGCACACAAAAAGACTTCGGCGACGTGCAGCGTGCACTGGAGGCGCTGGAAGGTGCTTATCGGGATCTCGGCTACGGTGTGATCCAGGTGCAATTACCGGAACAGGACATCACGCGTGGCGTGGTCCGCTTCAACATCGTTCAGCCAAAAATTGGCAAGGTGATCGTCGAAGGCAATCAGCACTTCAGCACCGACAACGTGCGCCGCTCGCTGCCGACCGTCAAAGAGGGCGATATCCCCAATTCCAACGACATTGCCCGCAATTTGCAGATCACTGCCGAACATCCGGTCAAGCAAACCAATGTGCTGTTGCGCTCTGGCGCGAACGAGGGCGTGGTCGATGTCAATGTGCGGGTAAAGGACGACAAACCGTGGCGCCTGGTCGGCACTCTCGACAATACGGGCACATCCGATACCGGTTACTTGCGTCTGGGCCTTGGTTATCAGCACACCAATTTGTTTGATCGTGACCATACGTTGTCGCTGCAATACATCACCTCGCCTTCCAAGCTGGATCAGGTTTCCATTTATGGCATCGGCTATCGCATACCCTATTACCGGCATAACAGTTCGCTCGATCTCTACGGCGGTTATTCGGATGTGGATTCAGGTGTGGTCGGCAATCTTTTCAGTGTCAGTGGCAAAGGCACCATTGCCGGCGCGCGCTGGAATTATTATCTGCCGAAGTGGCAGGACGTCGAACACCGGGCTTATCTGGGCCTGGACTACCGTGCATTCCAGAACAATGTGACTCTGGGCGGCGTCGGGTTCGTGCCGGATATCACCGTGCACCCGGTATCGGCGGGTTACGCCGGACTCAAGCGCATGACTTCGAGCGAATGGGCATTTAACGGTTCGGTTTCCGCCAATGTTCCCGGTGGCAATGACGGTAATGCACCGGATTTCCAGCGCACCCGCTCCGGCGCCTCCCAGAACTACGTCATCCTGCGCGCCGGCACCAGTTTTTCACATGCTTTCCGCAATGACTGGCAAAGCCGCGTGGCCCTGCATGGGCAGTACACGGAAAATTCGCTGATCCCCGGCGAGCAGTTCGGCATCGGTGGCAATGACACCGTGCGCGGTTATCTGCCGAGGGAAGCGGCGAACGACAAAGGTTATGCCGCGCAGTTGGAGGTCTATACGCCAAACTGGGCTGAAAATATGGGGCTGAGTGATAAATGGCGTACGCGGGTAGTTGGTTTTTACGATTTTGGCGGTGTCAGCCGCAATAACACGCTGCCCGGCGAACAAGCCGGCAAATACCTGGCCAGCACCGGACTGGGCTTGCGCCTGTCCTACGGCAAGAGTGTCAGCCTGCGCGTCGACCTGGCACAAATACTCAAGGCGCACGGCACCCGTCAGACCGACGACCAGCGCCTGAACGCCAGCCTCGCGATCATTTACTGATCCTGGCCGGCGCGGCCAAATCCTTGATTCTGGGGGTGGTTCCGGTATAATTCCGGCCTCCCGCGCGGCTCTGCTGCGTCGGAATATTCGTTCTTAGAAGTACTGAACATATCCTTGCCGCACCGTGCTCGCATCGCGGGCGGCCCAACCAGCCCATAAGGAGACTATAAATGCGACATTACGAGATCGTTTTGATCGTCCATCCGGACCAAAGCGAACAGGTGCCGGCGATGCTTGACCGCTACCGCCAGATGATCGCCAGCCACAACGGCGTGATTCACCGCCTTGAAGACTGGGGGCGCCGCCAACTGACCTATCCGATCCAAAAGCTGCACAAAGCGCACTATCTGCTGATGAACGTCGAGTGTGACAATGAAACACTGCTTGAGCTGGAGCATGCGTTCAAGTTTAACGACGCCGTATTGCGCCACCTGACGGTCAGCATGACCGAAGCGGTGACTGGTCCTTCACCGATGATGCGGGATGAGAAGTCGCGGCCGATTGCCAGCGACGAACCTGCAAAGCCGGCGCCAGCGCCTGCACCAGAGGCTGCACCAGCGGCTGCACCAGCGGTTGCGGAGAGCGCGGCCTGAGCGGGCTGTAATGTGCTGGCTGCAATAAGTGAGCCGGAACACAGTCAGGTTGAGTGCAATTTTGGCCGCGATTGAAACCTTGCGCCATACCCCCGCCGGATTACCGGTAGTCGATTTCACGCTGGCTCATGCTTCGGAGCAAACAGAAGCAGGCAATCAGCGACAAGTGGAATTCGACATGCCGGCGAAAGCGACAGGTGAACTGGCTGCCCGCATTGCGCAAACGCAGCAGGGCAGCAAAGTCGAGGTGCAGGGATTTCTGAACCGCAAGCATCGGATGAGCAGGCAAATGGTCCTGCATGTAACGAACATGGAAATGATCTGAAAAGGAAACGCACATGGCACGAATGGGTGGCAGTGGCGGTAAAGGCAAGTTCAAGGGCAAGGGCAAAGGCAAGAAGGACGGACGCAAGGGCAATGCTCTGTTCCGGCGCCGGAAGTTCTGCCGTTTTACGGCTGAAGGCATCAAGCTGGTTGATTACAAAGACACCAACCTGCTCAAGGATTTCATCAACGAGAACGGCCGGATCATTCCGGCACGTATCACTGGGACCAAGGCGCGTTTTCAGCGCCAATTGTCGATAGCGGTCAAGCGCGCGCGCTTCCTGGCGCTGTTGCCGTATACCGACCTGCATTGATAGGGAGGCCATAACATGCAGATCATATTGCTGGAAAAAGTAATCAACCTGGGAACATTGGGTGATGTGGTGCGCGTCAAGGACGGTTATGCGCGCAATTTCCTGATTCCGCAGGGCAAAGCCAAGCGTGCAACAACCTCCAGTCTGGCCGAATTCGAGAAGCGTCGTGCCGAGCTGGAAAAAGCGCACGCCGCAACATTGGCGCAGGCGCAGGAACGTGCCGAAAAAGTCGAAGGCCTGATGGTGCAGATCACACAGAAGGCCGGTGTGGACGGCAAGCTGTTCGGATCGGTGACCAACAGCGACATCGCGGAAGCACTGAAAAAGCAGGGTGTCGAAGTGCAGAAGGCGTCAATTCGCATGCCCGAAGGTCCGCTCAAGACCATCGGCGACTTTCCATTGAAGGTTGCATTGCATACCGATGTGGTAGTGACGATCACCGTGTCAGTGCTCGGCGAGGCCGTTTGAGCACGACACCGCGCTGAATCAAAAGCGTTTTTTGCATTATCAAAAAAGGGCTGGCGACAGCCCTTTTTTTTCGGTAGATTGAACAGGCGACGAGGCATCAGTTTCGCCTGCGATAATAATAAAAATATCATTTAAAACAATGTGTTACACAGGAATTCTGGATACCGATGGTGCAACTCGTCACGCCGTTCAGCAAAGATCCCCAACTCGACGCCGCGCGCACGCCACCGCACTCCATCGAAGCCGAACAATCGGTGCTCGGCGGACTGCTGCTCGACAATACTGCCTGGGACCGCATCGGTGATGTGATCACCGAAGCCGATTTTTACCGGGGCGACCACCGCACGATATTTCAATTCATCGCGCAGCTGATCGAGCACAACAAACCTGCCGATGCGCTGACCGTGGCGGAAGTCCTGGAACGCAACGGCAAACTCGTCGAAGTGGGCGGGCAGGCCTACATCGGTTCGCTGGCACTGAATACGCCGAGTGCAGCCAACATCCGCCGTTACGCCGAAATTGTCCGTGAACGCTCGATCATGCGCAATCTGGCCGCTGTCGGCACGGCGATTGCCGATTCCGCATACAGCCAGAGCGGCAAGGATGCCCACCTGCTGATTGATGAAGCCGAAGCGCGGGTGTTCCAGATCGCTGAAGCCGGCTCCAAGAGCAAGCAGGGTTTCGTCAAGATCGATCCGCTGCTCACCGAAACGGTGGAACGCATCGACATGCTCTACAGTCGCGAGAACAAGGGCGACGTGATCGGACTGTCGACGGGTTATGTGGATCTTGACCGTTACACCTCCGGCCTGCAGCCGGGTGAACTGATCATCATTGCCGGCCGCCCCTCGATGGGCAAGACCGCGCTGGCGATGAACATGGTGGAAGACGCGGCACTGGCGAGCAAAAAGGCCGTCGCCGTGTTCAGCATGGAAATGTCAGGTCCGCAGCTGGCGATGCGGATGATCGGTTCGGTCGGCCGGGTTGACCAGCACCAGTTGCGTACCGGCACCTTCAAGGAAGAAGACTGGCCGCGTCTGGTCGATGCCGTCGGCAAGCTCAATGATGCGCAGATTTTTATCGACGATTCTGCCGGACTCAACGCGCTGGAAATGCGCTCGCGCGCGCGCCGGCTGCACCGGCAGTGTGGCGGGTTGTCGCTGATCGTGGTCGACTACCTGCAGCTGATGTCCGGCACTTCGGGTGGACGCGAGGAGAACCGCGCCACCGAGATTGCCGAAATCTCGCGGGGCTTGAAAGGACTGTCCAAGGAACTCAAGGTGCCGGTAATCGCGCTGTCGCAGTTGAATCGCAGTGTCGATTCACGCCAGGACAAGCGGCCGATGATGTCGGACCTGCGCGAATCAGGCGCTATCGAGCAGGACGCCGACGTGATCCTGTTCATCTATCGCGACGAAGTCTACAACCAGGATTCACCGCGCAAGGGCATTGCCGAGATCATCATTGCCAAGCAGCGTAACGGCCCGGTCGGTAAAATCGATCTGACGTTCATTGGCCGCCACACGCGCTTTGAAAATTACGCCGGCGGTGGCGACGGCGTATTCTGATCAGTGCCTCGCTGATTTATAACGTTTCAGCGGCATAGTCAGCGAGCCGCGAACGTTCCCCGCGCATCAGCGTGACATGGCCGCCGTGCGGCCAGCCCTTCATTCGGTCCACCACATATGTCAGTCCTGAACTGCCTTCGGTCAGGTACGGCGTGTCGATCTGCGAGATGTTGCCCAGGCACACCACCTTGGTGCCAGGACCGGCGCGGGTGATCAGGGTTTTCATCTGCTTGGGCGTGAGGTTCTGCGCTTCATCAATGATCAGGAACTTGTTGATGAAAGTGCGACCGCGCATGAAGTTGAGCGACTTGACCTTGATGCGCGAGCGAATCAGGTCACGGGTCGCGGCGCGCCCCCATTCCCCGGCTTCATCATCGTTGTGGTGCAGCACATCGAGGTTGTCTTCCAGCGCGCCCATCCACGGATTCATTTTCTCTTCTTCGGTGCCGGGCAGGAAGCCGATGTCTTCGCCGACCGGAACGGTGACGCGGGTGACGATGATCTCGGAAAAAAGTTTGTCTTCCAGGGTCTGCACCAGGCCGGCGGCCAGTGTCAGCAGCGTTTTGCCGCTGCCGGCCTGGCCGAGCAGTGTAATGAAGTCGATGTCCGGATTGAGCAGCGCATTCATCGCAAAATTCTGCTCGCGGTTGCGCGCGGTAATGCCCCAGACATTGTTGCGCTGGTGGGTGTGGTCCTTCAGTGTCTGCAAGATCGCGGTTTTACTGTTGGCTTCGCGCACCTGCGCATGAAACGGCTGATCGCCATCGAGGTAGACAAACTGGTTGACCAGCAGGCTGTCGCATAGCGGACCGTGGACCCGGTAAAAGGTCTGGCCTGCCTGCTGCCAGGATTCCATATTCTTGCCATGGGTGTCCCAGAAATCTGCCGGCAGCGCACAGATGCCGGTGTACAGCAGGTCGGTATCTTCAAGTACCTTGTCGTTGAAATAGTCTTCGGCATCCAGGCCCAGCGCGCGGGCCTTGATGCGCATGTTGATGTCCTTGGACACCAGGATAACCTGGCGCTTGGCGTGTAATTCCTGCAGGTGCTTGACCACGCCGATGATCTGGTTGTCGGCCTTGCCGCTGGGCAGCCGCGCCGGCAGTTCGCCGTTGATGGCCTCGGTCTGCAGGAACAACTTGCCGGTGGCGGCCTTGTCGCCGTGTGATTCCAGCGGTATGCCGCCGGAGATGTCTCCCTGCAGCAGGCTGACCATCTCATCGACATAACGGCTGGCTTGCCGCGCATTGCGCGAAACTTCCGACATGCCTTTTTTGTTGCCGTCGAGTTCCTCGAGCGTGGCCATCGGGATGAACAGGTCGTGTTCCTCGAAGCGGAACAGGCTGGTCGGATCGTGCATCAGCACATTGGTGTCGAGCACGAACAGCTTGATGGCAGCCGGGAGGCGCGCCACAACAGGGGTTTTGGACTCAGCCTTGCGATGAATCATGGGCCTCCTGGCGTACTGGGCAGTGGGGAAAACCGTTGTGCCGGGAGATCAGGCGATGGATTTTACGAATTCCAGCACCTCTGGCGCATGTCCCGGAACTTTTATGCCGCGCCATTTGCGGCGTATCAAGCCGTTGCGATCGATGACAAAAGTGCTGCGTTCAATGCCGCGCACTTTCTTGCCATACATGTTTTTCATTTTTATGACGTCGAACAGCTTGCACGCGACTTCATCGGAATCGCTGAGCAGATCGAACGGAAAACTCATTTTGGCCTTGAAATTCTCGTGCGACTTGCTGCTGTCGCGCGAGATGCCGTAAATGGCGCAGCCGCTGACCATGAACTGCTGGTGCAGGTCGCGGAATTGCTGCCCCTCGGCAGTGCAGCCCGGAGTGTTGTCTTTGGGGTAGAAGTAGAGCACCACGGTCTGTCCGAGCAGGGCGCTCAGCTTGAAGGTCTTGCCCCCGGTCGCGGGGAGCTCAAAGTCGGGTGCGGGCTGATCCGGCGCGCTGGTGAGTTGCTGATGAATCGTTAATCTGCCGTGAAGAGGTTGCCGCTATCTTGGCCCAATTTTTCCCGGTGCGCAACCGCTGGTACCGGTAACCGCCGCCAGCGTGAGTGCCGAAAAATTTTAGCTTGCTTGACTTATTGCCGTGATGCGCACCAATGAAGAACAGAAGGGTCGGGCACCGCGGGTCATTGCCAGTCGTCTGGGACCGCAGATGCGCGGCCGCCTGATCGTTGATGGACGCAATCGTGCCGGCACCGGAGGCGATCAGTCCGATTGCGGGCTAACCCGCCGCTGCTGTTGCAGTTTCTCCGGCCATGACCGCGCCGGCTAGATGAGCCATTGCAGCGGCCGAATTGGCGGACAGCGCAAAGTGTGCCGCCTGCGGCAGATGTGGATAATGCGCATTGATGGCGCGGGTATAAGCCGGGTCGTAGTGTTTCTCCAGCAAGGCTTCGGTGAGCTGGTCCCATGCGCCATTCCGGCCCATGCGCTGCCAGTTGTTTATGACCGCGCTGCCATGCAAGGGTCTGAGGCAGTCCAGTTGCACATTCAGCAGTTCGGCATCACCAAGGAAATGCGCATACTCTTCCTTGAGCAGAGCAACACGCACGGCCATGCTGGCGTCCACCACGACGCAGTGGCTTTGCCACATGGCATCGATCAGTGTTACAGGAACGCGCAGGTTGCCGATTTTTTTGCTTTCGGATTCGACGAATACCGGGCGCCCGGAATCAAATTGCCGCAATGCATGCCAAACCCGGCTTTCGAACAGTTTCTGCGGCGGCTGCGGCGCATCGGGCAGGTTGCCCAACACCGATCCGCGGTGCGCCGCCAGTTCTTCCAGATCCAGCACCTGGGCGCCCTGATCGCGCAGCGCGCGCAGCAAACGGCTTTTGCCGGTGCCGGTCATGCCGCAGACCACCCGCCACTGGAATCGTGATGGCAGCGTCAGCAGGTCATCAATTACGGCTCGGCGATACGCCTTGTAGCCGCCGTCGAGGCGGCCGGCACGCCAGCCGATCTGGTTCAGCACATGGGCGAGGGCACCGCTGCGGCCGCCGCCACGCCAGCAATAGACCAGCGGGCGCCAGCCGCGCGGCCGCTCCTGCAAAGGCCCCTGCAGATGCCTGGCGATATTGGCGCTGACCAGTGCGGCGCCGATTTTTTTGGCATCAAACGATGACACCTGTTTGTAGATGGTGCCGACCTGTGCGCGCTCCGCATTGTTGAGGATCGGCAAATTGACCGCACCGGGAATGTGGTCCTCGGCGAATTCACCCTCGGAGCGTACGTCGATGATCTCGTCAAATTCAGCGAGTTGTGCTACGGTGACCGCGCTCGCTGGGCGCTCCCGTTGGGGCGCACGATCCGTGGCGTCAGACATTGCGATTGCTTGCGCGGTTGGTGCAATTGGTCATTTCGTCATGACGCCGAGTCGACCTGTTCAGTGAAGCATACATACCCATAGTGTAAATCATGAACAAACCTGTAGAGCCCTCCGCGTTGCGTCTGACCCAGTTTTCGCACGGCGGTGGGTGAGGCTGCAAACTGACGCCAGCGTTGCTGAGCGAGGTTTTGTCAAAAACACCGGCGGCACAGCCGTTCAAGGATCTGCTGGTCGGCACTGAGTCGAGTGACGACGCGGCGGTCTATCGTCTTAACGATCAGCAGGCCATCATCGCGACCACGGATTTTTTCATGCCTATCGTCGATGATCCGTACGACTTCGGGCGCATCGCCGCGACCAATGCGATATCCGATGTGTATGCCATGGGCGGCAAACCGTTCATGGCGCTGGCGCTGCTCGGTTTTCCCGCAGACAAGATGCCGGTGGAAGCAGCGCAGCGCATCATTGCCGGCGGCCATGCGGTGTGCGCTGAAATCGGCATTCCGATTGCCGGTGGCCATTCAATCGATGCGCCGGAACCGATCTACGGACTGGTGGTGCTGGGGCTGGTGCATCCGGACAAGGTCAAGCGCAACGACCGCGCGCAGGCCGGCGATGTGCTGATCCTCGGCAAGGGGCTGGGCGTCGGCATCATGAGCGCGGCGATGAAAAAAAATGAATTGAGCGACGTGGCCTACCAGCAGATGCTGGAGTCGGCGACCAAACTCAATACGCCGGGTGTGGCGCTGTCGGATATGCCGGGCGTGCATGCGCTGACCGACGTCACCGGCTTCGGTCTGCTGGGCCATTTGCTGGAAATCTGCCGCGGCTCGAAGCTGGCGGCGGAAATCGAATGGGCCAAAGTGCCGGTGCTCTCCACCGCGCGCCCATTGGTCGAACAGGGTTACGTTACCGGCGCTTCGGACCGCAACTGGGCGAGTTATGAGGCGCAGGTGACCCTGCCCGCAGGAGACACCACGATACAGCGCAGGATGCTGACCGACCCGCAGACCAGCGGCGGTTTGCTGGTGGCCTGCGCGCCGGATCAGGCCGAGCAGGTGCTGGCACTATTTCGTAAAGATGGCTTCGAGCATGCCGCAGTGATCGGCAAACTGAGTGCCGGCTCTGGCATCCTGGTAAAGTAACGTAAGTTATTGATTATATTAATAATTTTAGTTATTTTAGGATGGGTGCGAGGGATTTCCACACCGTGTCCAGCATCCGGGGCTGGGCGATGGCGGCTGGATGCAGATTATCGGCCTGGAAATAATCGCGCCGCCCGGCAAATCCATCCAGCAGAAACGGCACCAGCGGCACCCGCCGGGTTTTTGCCACCACCTCAAACGTGGACTGGAACTTATCGGTGTAGCTCCGGCCATAGTTGGGTGGTATGCGCATGCCGACGAGAATGATGCGTGATTTTGCGCGCTGCGCAGTATCGATCATGCGTTCCAGGTTGCTGCGCATGGTGTCGAGGTTGGCGCCGCGCAAACCGTCATTGGCGCCCAAGGCAAGGATCACGATGGCAGGCTGGTGCAGGCGCAGCGCATCGTCAAAGCGTTTGAGCCCGCCCAGTGTGGTTTCACCGCTGATGCTGGCATTGGCGACTTTATAATCCAGTTTTTTCTGCTGCAGGCGCAGTGCCAGCAAATGCGCCCAGTCCTCGCCGCGCGCGAGTCCGTAGCCCGCAGACAGGCTGTCGCCGTAAACGAGTATGGTTTTGGCGCTGGCGGCAGGCGCGCTGATCGGCAGAGCAAGCAGGGCAGCCACCAGGCTGAACATCAGAAAGAACCGGCGATTCAACATGAACGACATGACCAACATATCCTCAAAATCTGCAGTGCAGGTAACGCAACTGACCCGGCAGGTTACCACCGGCGATTCTGAATTGACCATTTTGCGCGACGTGAGTTTCAGCGTCGCGGCCGGAGAGTCCATCGCCGTGGTCGGTGCTTCCGGTTCCGGCAAGTCGACATTGCTGGGCCTGCTGGCCGGACTGGATGAGCCCACATCCGGCAGCGTACAGATTAACGGCAAAAATCTGTTCGAACTGGATGAAGACGGCCGCGCCGCATTACGCGCGCAGTTGCTGGGTTTTGTGTTTCAGTCGTTCAACCTGTTGCCGGCGATGACGGCGCTGGAAAACGTGATGCTGCCGCTGGAACTGGCCGGTGCGCCCGACGCTGCTGTTACCGCCCGTGCCATGCTGGCGCGCGTAGGATTGGCAGAACGATTGACCCATTATCCGAAACAGTTGTCGGGTGGCGAACAGCAGCGGGTGGCGATCGCCCGCGCGTTTGTCACACGTCCCGCATTGCTGCTGGCCGATGAACCCACCGGCAATCTGGATGCAGCGACGGGCGCGGACATCATCGACCTGATGTTCGAGCTGAATCGCGAGCACGGTGCCACGCTGATCCTGGTGACCCATGATCCGGAACTGTCGCGGCGCTGCGGACGCGTGCTGCAACTCGCCGGAGGCCTGCTGCAGTGAAAGGCTGGCGCGGTGATTTCGGTTTGATGCTGCGCCTGCTGGCGCGCGACTGGCGTGCCGGTGAACTGACGCTGCTGGCCGTGGCCGTGGTGGTGGCCGTGGCCAGTGTGACCACGGTGGATTTTTTCACCGATCGCGTATCGCAGGCACTCAGCCGCCAGGCCAATCAGCTGCTGGGTGCTGATCTGGTGGTGGCCGCAGACCAGCCGCTGGATCCGCGTTTCGAAACTCAAGCGGCGCAGCGTGGCCTGCAAGTCACGCGCATGCTGCGTTTTCCGAGTATGGCGGCAGTCAGCGGGAAAAATGTGCTGGCGGAAATCAAGGTGGTCAGCGCCGGTTATCCGCTGCGCGGTGAACTGCGCATCGCCGATGCGCTGTACCAGGCCGACCGCCGCGCCACCGGCATACCAGCGCCGGGCACGGTGTGGGTGGATGAAAAACTCTACACCCGACTGCAGTTAAAGATCGGTGAGGCCGTCGAAGTCGGCAACAGCCGCCTGCCGGTCGCAGCCATCATTACCCGCGAACCTGACAGTGCGATCGGTTTCATCAATGCCGGACCGCGAGTGCTGCTGAATGAAGCTGATGTCGCGGCCACCGGCCTGGTGCAGATCGGCAGCCGGGTGCGTTACCGGGTACAGGTGGCCGGTGCGCCTGCCGTTGTCGATGACTACCGCACCTGGGTCAGCGCACAACTGGGGCCGGGGCAGCGCGTGGAGAGCATAGAAGACGCGCGTCCTGAAATCCGCTCGGCATTACAACGCGCCGGACAGTTCCTCAACCTCGCCGCATTGCTCAGCGTGGTGCTGGCCGCGGTTGCGGTGGCACTGGCGGCCCGGCGGTTCCTGCAGCGCCATCTCGATGCCTGCGCCATCATGCGTTGCCACGGTGCAACCCAGGGCCGCATGGTGCGCCTGTATGTATTGCAGTTCGTGACGCTGGGTTTGGTCGCCAGTCTGGTGGGCTGCGTTGCCGGTTGGCTGGCTCAGCATGCGCTGGCGCTGTGGTTGGGGAATCTGGTGCCGGTGGAATTGCCGGGCGCAGGCGTGGGGCCGGCGTTGCGCGGACTGGTGACCGGACTGGCCTTGTTGCTGGGTTTTGCGCTGCCGCCGGTGATGGCGCTGGGGCGCGTCTCTACGTTGCGGGTGCTGCGCCGTGACCTCGGTATGCCGCGCGGCATGGGTCTGCTGGCCTATGTGCTGGGGGCTGCGGTGATCAGCGGATTGATCCTGTGGAAAGCCGGCACACTCAAAACCGGCTTACTGGTCATTGCCGGATTTGGTGGCGCGTTGCTGGTTGCGGGATTGCTGACCTGGGGCGTCATGGCGGCGGTGTCGCAGTTGCGCGGTGTGGGCGTGTCGTGGCGTTTCGGCATCGCCAATCTGCGCCGCCGGCGTCTGGCCAGCCTGCTGCAGGTCATGGCCCTGGGTGTGGGCGTGATGGCGTTGCTGACGCTGACCATCATCCGCGGTGAACTGCTGCACCTGTGGCAGACCTCGCTGCCGCCGGATGCGCCCAACCGTTTCGTCGTCAACATCCAGCAGGACCAGATACCGGCGCTGCAAAAGTTTTTTGCCGCACAACAAATCGCCACGCCGGAACTGTATCCGATGGTGCGGGCGCGGCTGCTGCGCATCAATGAACGGGCGGTATCGGCGGCAGATTATGCCGATGACCGCGCGCGCCGCCTGGTGGACCGGCAATTCAATCTGTCGTGGGCCACGCACCTGCAAAAAGACAACAGCCTGGTGGCCGGTAGCTGGTGGGGCGATTCAAATGGAAAAAGCGCGCAGCGTCGCGACCAGTTCTCGGTGGAGGACGGCATCGCGCGCGCGCTGGGCGTGAACATCGGCGACCGCCTGACCTTTGATGCGGCAGGCAACACGTTCTCGGCCGAAGTCACCAGCCTGCGCAAAGTCGACTGGGATTCTTTCAACGTCAATTTTTTCCTGGTGGCGCCGCCGGGATTGCTGGAACAACAGCCGGTCAGTTATGTCACCAGTTTTTATCTGCCGCCGGGTAATGTGGAACTGCTCAACAAGCTGGTGCAGCAGTTTCCGAATTTTCTGCTGATCGACGTGGCGCAGGTACTGGCGCAGGTGCAGCAGATGATGGCGCAGGTGTCGCGGGCGGTGCAGTTCGTGTTCCTGTTTACACTGCTGGCCGGACTGGTGGTGTTGTACGCGGCCATCGCCAGCAGCCATGATGAGCGCCTCTACCAGGCCACCATCATGCGTGCGCTGGGTGCCAGCCGCCTGCAACTGGCGCGGGCGAACCTGGCAGAGTTTGCAGTGATCGGTGCGCTGGCCGGACTGATCGCTGCTGCGGGCGCCAATGCGCTGGGCTATGTGCTGGCGCAGCGCGTGCTCAACATCGGTTACGGCTTCAGCGTATCGGTCTGGGTGATCGGGGTACTGTGCAGCATGACCGGCATTGCAGTGGCGGGTCATCTGGGCACCCGTCAGGTGCTGCGCGCAGCACCGCTGCAGGTATTGCGTCGGCTGGCCTAGCCCGCGCAGTGCCCGTAAATCCCGCCGCAGAACTCCTTGCCTGCGGGCGCGGGTTATATACTTGCCCGGAATTTTGACGAAACCTGGCCAGCCATCATGAATGAAAACCTGTTAATTTATATCTTATTGATTTTATTGGTATTTTTGTTTGCCGCCCTCGTGGTGATGGTGATGCAGGGCCGCGCCATTCGCGGCATCGCCGGCGAACTGCAGCAGGCGCTGGAAGACAAACACCGCGCCATGCTTGGTGACCTGCATGCGGGGCTCACCCAGCAGGGTGACCGCCTCGGCACCCAGGTCAATGCAGCCAGCGACCGCCAGCGCGTGTCTACCGCTGACGAACTGAAACAGACGCGCGATGTGCTGCATGCGCTGCGGCTGACGCTGACCCAGGAAATGGGCGGCCAGCGCGAGGCCTTGCTCGAACGGCTGGCGGCGACCACCGAATCGCTGAACACCAAAATCGATGCGCGCCTTGGCGAAATCGCCGGCAAGGTCAACGAACGCCTCGATGAAGGTTTCAAGAAAACCAATGAAACTTTCGTCAACGTAATGACGCGGCTGGCCACCATAGACGAAGCACAGAAAAAAATAGAAAGCCTGACCGGCAGCGTAGTCAACCTGCAGGAACTGCTGGGTGACAAACGCGCGCGTGGTGCCTTCGGTGAAGTGCAGCTCGAAGGCCTGGTGCGCAACGTGCTGCCGCCGAATGCCTACGAAATGCAGGCCACGCTGTCCAATGGCAAACGTGCGGACTGCGTATTGCATTTGCCACCGCCGACCGGGCTGGTCGCAGTGGATTCCAAATTCCCGCTGGAAAACTATCACCGCATGTTTGCGCCGGGAACCAGCGGCGCGGACTACACGCTGGCGCAAAAGCAGTTCAAGGCCGACATCAGGCTGCACATTGATGCGATCAGCAGCAAATACATCATCGCCGGCGAGACTTCCGATGGCGCCGTGATGTTTGTGCCGGCGGAAGCGGTGTTCGCCGAAATTCACGCCCATCACGCCGAGGTGGTCGAGTATGCCAACGCCAATCGCGTGTGGATCGTGTCGCCGACCACGCTGATGGCTGTGCTCAACACCGCGCGCGCCGTATTGAAGGATGTGGAAACCCGCAAGCAGATTCATGTCATCAAGGACGCGCTGGTGCGGCTGTCGGTGGATTTCAACCGCTTCGATGACCGCATGCGCAAGCTGGCCGATCATGTGCGGCAGGCGCACGAAGACGCCCAGCAGGTGCAGATCAGCAGCCGGAAAATCTCACAGCGTTTCGCACAGATCGAAGGCGTGGAACTGGACGAGCAGGACGAGTTGGATGGGGAGGCCGAGCAGGCGCAAGTGCTCAAACTGCGCGACGGCGGAGCTTGATTCCTGATGGACTGGTTCCGGCGCTGGCGGCGGGCGCGCGTGCTGCGGCGGCAGCCGATCAGCGATGCCCAGTGGCAAAGCGTGATCGCGCGGTTTTCGTTCCTGCAGGCATTAACCGCGGCAGAACAGCAGCGGTTGCGCGAGCTGACGGCGCTGTTTCTGGACCAGAAATCAGTGCAGGGCGCCGGCGGGCTGGTGCTGACCCGGGACATGGAACTGGTCATCGCCGCGCAGGCCTGCCTGCTGATCCTCAACCTTGATCTGGACTGTTACCGTGACTGGGTGGAAATCATTGTGTATCCCGACGAGTTCGTGGTCGACCATGAATACGCCAGCGAAGACGGCGTGGTCCATCGGATGCGCGCACCCATGAGTGGTGAGGCCTGGGAGCATGGTCCGGTGATCCTGTCGTGGCGGGATGCCGCCGCTGCCGATAGCGGATTCGGGTATAACGTTGTCATGCACGAATTTGCGCATAAAATCGACATGCTCAACGGCGCGCCCAACGGTTTTCCGCCGCTGCATGCCGACATGGACCGCAAGGCGTGGAGCAAGGTGTTCGGTGCAGCCTACGAAGACTTCCGCCAGCGGGCGGCGCGGCGTGATGACAGCCGCATCAATCCTTATGCGGCAGAAGAACCCGCTGAGTTTTTTGCAGTGCTGAGTGAAACTTTTTTTGAAACGCCGGACGCGGTGCAAGCGGAGTATCCCGACGTCTACCGGCAACTGGCGGCCTTTTACCGCCAGGATCCGCTTTCCAGGGGGAAACCATGAGTTCAGGTCCGGTGCTGGTGCTGGCTGGCGATATCGGCGGCACCCATGCCACGTTCAGGTTCAGTGAGCTGCAGCCCGATGGCAGCCTTGATACCTTGATCGAAAAATCCTTCGCCAGTCGTGACTTCGAGAATTTCCACAGCCTGCTCGAGCGCCTGTTCAGCACCAGCGACACGCTGGCCGCGCGGCCGCGGCTCGCGGCAGCCTGCCTTGCCGTCGCCGGCCCGGTGGAACACAACATTGCGACGCTGAGCAATCTCGGCTGGACAGTGGATGCCGCCGAGATCGCCACCCAATTCGGCCTGAAATCCCTGCGCCTGATCAATGATTTTCATGCCGCCGGACATGGCGTGATGGCGCTGGGCGAACACAGACTGCACAGCCTGCAGGCCGCGGAGCCCGTTACTGACGGCACCATTGTCGTCATCGGTGCTGGCACGGGGCTGGGTGTGGCGATCCTCGAACGCGAAGGCGCAGGGTATCGCGTGCTGCCCTCCGAGGCCGGCAACGCCGATTTTGCGCCCACCGACGAACTGCAGGACAAGCTGATGATTTACCTGCGCCGCACTTATGGCCGCGTGTCCTGCGAGCGCGTCATCTCGGGGCCCGGCCTGATGCGCGTGTTCAGCTTCCTGCAGGACAGCGGCTTTGGTGTGCCGTCCAAACAACTGCTGGCCGCGACCAAGCGACCTGATGCAGACCCCTCCGAAGTCATCGCCGAATACGCGCTGGCCAAACTCGATCCGCTGGCGGTGCGCGCGCTCGACCTGTTCATCGGCGCATACGGTTCATTCGCCGGCAACATCGCGCTCACCGCGCTGGCGCGCGGCGGCGTCTACATCGCCGGCGGCATCGCACCGCGCATCATCAACCGGCTGAAGGAAGGCGGCTTCATGCGTGCCTTCACCAGCAAGGGCGCGTTCACGCCGCTGCTGTCGGGGATACCGGTGAAGGTGGTGATGGATGCGCAGGTGGGGTTGCGGGGGGCGTTGCGGGTGGCTGCAGGAAATGTAGAGCCAATTTTTTAAATGCGTTAGGGCGAACGTGAAGTTCTCGCTAGACAGACCGCAATTTCAGATTTATTCCGACGAAGAAATGGTTGAGGGGCTGTGTCGTGTTGCGGCTCACTATGAAAACCGTCGCTTTTCCCGTCGCGAGTACGACTCTGTCGCTACTACCTGCAAAGGCTCTGCGATACTTGCGCGCTTTGGCTCATGGCAAACTGCGCTTGACGCGACGGGACTCGTATTAGAGATTGTTGGAAGGAATCGCTGGGCAATTTCAAACGAACAACTTTTCCAAGAAATGAGTCGAGTTTGGAGTGCAGTCGGTCATCGCCCATCCCATGATGAGTGGGTAAGCCAAGGTCCTCGTTATTCATATACTACCTACAAGGCAAGGTTCGGAGGCTGGATCAATGCTTGTTCGGCTTTCATCGCCTTTGTGACTGGATCAACCTTGCCGGAGCCGAAGTTAAAGGCTGCCGCGCCGCTTACGCCCATACCTCGCAGTAAAATGGCTCGTTCGGGCAATCCAGAAAAGCGAAACGTCTCTGAAAAGTTGCGCTATCGCATCCTTGCCAGAGATCATTTTAAATGCGTGCTATGTGGCCGTAGCCCGGCAACGGAGGCAGGGGTAAAGCTCCACATAGACCATATCATTCCATTCGCTCGTGGTGGTAAGACAGAGTTCGATAATCTGCGCTCTGTTTGCAATTCTTGTAACTGGGGCAAGGGCGTGGATCTGGAGAGTGTGCCATTGGCCTTAGGGCCGTAGGGCGGATGAGCCGCAAAGCGGCGTTATCCGCCGTATGGGATTCATTGATACACTGCTACCTCAGGCTATTGCTGCGGAGGAAAAATGGGCAATCCGAAAGATGAAGTTCACTCGCTTCTGGAAAAACTACCGGAAGACGCGAGCTACGAGGACATTCAGTATCACTTGTACGTGCTGGAGAAGGTCCAGCGAGGACTGCGGCGCGCCGAGACAGAGAGTGTCGTTGCGCATGGTGATGCGAAGGCACGCCTCGGCAAATGGCTAGGGCCCTAGTCTGGTCTGCTGAAGCCGTCGAGGATGTAGAGACGATCGCCGGCTACATCGAACGTGATTCCCCATGGTATGCGAAAGCGGTCGTGTCGAAGATTGTCGAAATCGCTGAAAGCATTCCAGAATTTCCTGAAATGGGGCGTGTGGTTCCCGAGATTGGCGACACGACCATTCGGGAACGATTTGTTCACCGCTATCGTGTCATTTATCAACTGGGCGATGCGCGGGTTCTCGTTGTCGCGGTCATACACGGGCGGCAGGATTTCGCGCCCTTTTCTGAGCGCATGCAGGGCGAGTAGGGTCGTCGGGCGGATACGCCCCGAAGGAAGTCCTCTTGGGGGAAGCCGCAGAGCGGCGTTATCTGCAGCAAGCGTAGCCCGTAAGGAGCGAAGCGAATTACGGGGTCAAGACGATCGCTCACCAAAATCCCCATCCAGAGTTCCACAAGCCCAATCTGCAGGCAGCGTTCCATTCTGAATGTATCTATGAATGGTCGAATGCGGCCAGTCTACAGCCCGCTTTACAAGGCCATGCTTGACCGGGTTGATGTGTATGTAATTCACATGCGCCTCAAAATCCCGGTCGCCCCGGATGGTGTGTTCCCAGAAGCGCTTTTGCCATGACCGGTAATCACCCCGTTCATCTTTTGAAATTTGCAGTCCAGTGGCGATCAGATGTCGCGTGAACCGGGCTTTGATCAGGCGTATGCGTCGGGCGTACTGGTCGTCATCTGGCGGCAATGTCCATACCGCATGCCAATGATCGGGCAGGACCACCATGGCATCAATGGTGAATGGCAATGCCTGTCTGACTTTACTGACAATGGAGCGCAATGCATCGGCATGGTCGACCAGCAGCGTGCTGCGGCGATCGCGCAGGGTGATGGTGAGGAAATAAGTGCCGCCGGGGATGAGGTTGCGACGATAGTGAACCATGGTGATGTTTGTCCCGTAATCCGCTGCCCCCCAAGGGGACTTCTTTCAGGGCGCGCTCCTTACGGGCTACGGGTTAGCTAATGTCGCTGTTGGCAGCCAGTTCTTCCCGCGTATTGATATTCCGAAACGCCGCCTCATCGGCAAACTGTACTTCCGCTACTTTCAATTGCGCATACCACGCGTCAATCTTGCGCCCACCGGATTCGAGAAACGCAGTCAAACTCGGCAGCACGGATTTCCTGCATAAGCTGAACACCGGATGCGGCTGGTCGCCGGTCTTGGCGACAGCGAGGTCAGCATTGTTCGTTTCAAGCGCAGCCTTCAGTTGTGCTACCAGGTCCAGCGGCAGGAACGGTGAATCACAGGGCGCGGTGACGACCAGCGGGTGAGTAGCCTCGCTCAATCCCCGATGCAGGCCAGCCAGCGGGCCGGCAAAGCCACCGATGGCGTCAGGGATGACCCTGTATCCAAGTTGTTGATATTGTTCAATATTCTGGTTGGCGTTGATCAGCAGTTCTTCGACCTGCGGCGCGAACCGTTCGATCACCCATTGCGCCATGGGTTTGCCGCGCAGCAATTGCAGGCCCTTGTCGACGCCGCCCATGCGCCGGCCCTGGCCGCCGGCCAGGAGGATTCCGGTAATCGCGGTCATGCCACCATCGTGCTGGTAATAGGTTTGACGAAACGCTCGCGGCCGGTGAACAGCAGGTAGTGCTTGTTGACTGCGCGGCCGAGCATGGTGATGCCGGTGCGCTGCGCGACGTCGTGACCCATCTGCGTGAGGCCCGAGCGCGAGACCAGAAAGGGGATGCGCATCTGCGCGGCCTTGATCACCATTTCCGAAGTCAGCCGACCCGTCGTGTAGAACACCTTGTCCGAACCGTCGAGGTCTTCCAGCCACATCAGGCCGGCAATGGCGTCCACGGCATTGTGGCGGCCGACATCTTCGACGAAGTGCAGGATATCGGCGTGGTCGTTATCGACCGCGGCGAGGGCGCAGCCATGAACAGCCCCGGCTGATTTGTAGATGGTTTCATGGCGGCGCACGGCGTCGAGCAGGGCGTGCAGGCCGGCTTCGGTCAGGCGCACATCGCTGCGCAATTCGATGCTGTCGATTTCTTCCATCAGGTCGCCGAACACCGTGCCCTGGCCGCAGCCGGTGGTGACCGTGCGCTTGCTCATTTTTTTGGTCAGGCCGCGAATACCCTTGCGCGTGGTGACTGCGGCGGAATCGGTTTCCCAGTCGACCTGCACGGCGGCGATTTCATTAATTGATTTCACCAGCCGCTGGTTGCGCAGATAACCCAGCACCAGTGCTTCGGGGTTCTGGCCCAGCGTCATCAGCGTGACGATTTCACGCTTGTCGATGTAGATGGTCAGCGGATGTTCGCCGGCGATCGGCGTGACCTGGCTTTCACCGTGTTCGTTGATCGACTCGACTTCGACGGTCAGCGGGCGGGTGGCGTGGGTGATTTCGGGTTTCGGCATGTTGTTTTTTAGCCCACCCCCTGCTCCGCTCCAAGTGTTCCCTTGATCCTGGCCTTCTGCTTCGCTCCAAGTGTTCCCTTGCCCCTGAGGGGGAAGGGGCTTTCGTGGGCGTTTCGCTAACGGCGAGTTAGCCACCGATGTAGGACATCTCTATTTTTTTCAGCGGCACAGTCTGTTCGCTGCGGATTTCGGAGTAACGATCACTGCGTTGCGTCCAGACTTTGCCGATGGTGTCATGGATCGCTTCATCGCTGGCGTTGCCGCGCAGCAGTGCGCGCAGGTCGTGGCCGGCAGTGGCAAACAAACAGGTATAGAGCTGGCCTTCAGTGGAAACGCGGGCGCGGGTGCAGTCGCGGCAGAAGGCCTGGGTCACCGAGGCGATGACGCCGATTTCACCCGATCCGTCCTTGTAACGCCAGCGTTCGGCGACTTCGCCGGTGTAATTGGGGTCTGCGGGTTCCAGCGGCATTTCCTTGCTGATCATGTCGACGATCTCGCGCGCGCTGACCACATCGTCCAAGCGCCAGCCGTTAGTGGCGCCGACATCCATGTATTCGATGAAGCGCAGGATGTGGCCGCGTTCACGGAAGAAACGCGCCATCGGCACGATGCTGTCTTCGTTGAGGCCGCGCTTGACCACCATGTTGATCTTGATCGGCAGCAGGCCGGCGGCTGCCGCGGCATCGATACCGTCGATGACCTTGCTGACGGGGAAATCGACGTCGTTCATGGCCTTGAACACGGCATCGTCCAGCGAGTCGAGACTGACGGTGATGCGTTTAAGTCCGGCCTTGCTCAATGCTTCGGCTTTTTTGGTCAGCAACGAGCCGTTGGTGGTCAGCGTCAGGTCAAGCCCGGGTATGTCGGCCAGCAGCTTGACCAGTTGCTCGGCATTGCGCCGCACCAGCGGCTCGCCACCGGTGAGGCGAATTTTTTCGATGCCGTGGCGGGTGAATATGCGCGCCAGCCGGGCGATTTCCTCGAAACTCAGCAGCGCCGAGCGCTCGAGAAACTGGTAATCGCTGCCGAAGGTCTCCTTGGGCATGCAATAGACGCAACGAAAATTGCACCGATCAGTGATCGAAATGCGCAGGTCGCGCAGCGGCCGCTGGAGGCGGTCGAGGGTTACGGCGGTTGGCGGTGTGGATCGAATCGGTGTCATGGCGGTGCTCGGGTCGGAAGCTGATTATGGCAAAGGTGAATCAACCGGTGCAAGGAAGCCAATACTTGTAAATCAAGTATTTACGCATGCATCCGGGTTGAATTGACCGTGCTGCTGGCGCAGAATGCCCGATATGGATGTGACCACAGACGAAAAGGAAGTTCAGCGCTGGGCGGCCGCCGTTGTCATGGAGCGCAGGTCCCTGGAAAGCCGCTGGGCCACCGAAAAATGGGAAGCCAAGGCGGTGATGCCTGACCTGACGCCGGATGCGCAGCCGCGGGTGGTGGTCGATACGCCGCAAATCACCCATATCCTGTTTTCGGGATTGTCACTGCTATTAAAACGCGACGAGGTCGAGGGTTATTACATGAACCTCACCTCGCACCAGCCCAAGGTGTTTGTGCTGTGGCGCATGGAAGAGACTCGGGGCGAAACCCAAGGCAAAACTACGGCAGAACCGATAATGCTCACCGTGAGTTACAACGAGGGCGCGCGTTGGCTGGACAACGAAGAGAATGTCGATGGTGTGCCCTTGCCGGTGGAACTGCTCAGCTGGATTGCCGAGTTCAGCGACCGGAATTACCAGCCCGAGCCGCGCAAAAAAGTGAAATATGCGACCAACAAGGACAAGGGGCGCATGGGCAACTGGCGTCCCGACTGATACCGCGTAGCCGATGAGCACATCCGACTCTCCCCCCAAGGAAACCGCAGAAGAGTTCATGTCGCGGTGGTCGCGCCGCAAACAGCAGGCGCGGGAGGAAGTGCCGGCGCCTGCAACATCGCAATCCAGGGTGGATGCCGGACCGGCGCCCGAGCTGCCACCGGTGGAAGAACTCGGCATGGATTCGGATTACCGGGATTTTTTTCACCCCAAAGTCAAAGAAGGCGTGCGCCGCGCAGCGCTGAAAAAACTGTTCAGCGATCCGCATTTCAGCGTGATGGACGGCATGGATATTTATCTCGACGATTATTCGATTACCGAGGAAATACCCGCGGCCATGATGGCCGAACTAAAACAGGCGCAGAACATCCTCGGCTGGGCGAAGGAGGACCGCGAAGCGGAAGCCGCGCGCGAACGCGCGCTGGCGGAGGGGGCAGTCCCGCCTGCGATCGCCGAGGCCGGACCGGCTGCGGTCGATCCGGTGGACGTGCCGGCAGAGGCTGAAGTGGTTGAGATAAAACAGGAAGCGCCGGACGACGGTTCACAAACCGCGTAGACTGTGGCGTCATTTGTAACTCCCCGGGAAGTTCATGCGCCACAAGACATTGCTGTGCGATTGCAACCGGACGATGCAAGTTGACGGGAAAACCGTAGCCCGCGGACTGGGCGTTGATGCGCTCCCTCCGGTGCAGAGTGAAATGTGCAGGCGGCATCTGGCCGCCTTTGAAACTGCGGTGAAGTCCGGCGACGATCTATTGGTCGGCTGCACTCAGGAGGCGCCGCTGTTTACCGCCCTGCACGAGGAAATGGGCGGCACCGGCGCCATCAGCTTCGTCAATGTGCGGGAGACGGCCGGCTGGTCGGATCAGGGCAAGCAGGCTGCACCGAAAATGGCGGCGCTGCTGGCAGCAGCGGATGTAGCCGACGCGGAGCCTGTGACCACGGTGAGTTATGACGCCGGCAGCGAGCTGCTGATTATCGGTCCCGCGGTGATGGCGCTGGCTTGGGCGGAACGCCTCGTCGAGCAGCTGTCCGTGACGGTGTTGATCACCGATAACGGGCGGGGCGCGGCATTGCCGGTCGAGCGTCGTTATCCGGTGTATTCCGGACAGGTCACTGCGCTCAGCGGTTATCTGGGCGAATTCAAGGTGGGCTGGGCGCAACACAACCCGATCGATCTCGATGTCTGCACGCGCTGCGGCGCCTGTATCGAGGTTTGTCCCGAGCAGGCGATCGATTTCAGTTACCAGATTGATCTCGACAAATGTAAGAGCCACCGCCAATGCGTGGCTGCCTGCGGCACCATCCGCGCTATCGATTTCGACCGGGACATAGAGGCAGCGGCACGCGAAGATCATTTTGATCTGGTGCTTGACCTTGCGGAGACGCCGCAGATCCGGCTGCATCAGCCGCCGCAGGGGTATCTCGCGCCGGGGCGCGATCCGCTGGAGCAGGCGCTGGCCGCCGCCAAACTGACCCAACTGGTTGGCGCGTTTGAGAAACCCAAGTTCTTCGTTTACAAGGAAAAAATCTGCGCCCACGCACGGTCGGAAATCGTCGGTTGCAGGCTGTGTATTGATGTCTGTTCAGCCGGCGCGATCAGCAGTTTGATCAAGGAGAATCGCGTTGTCGTCGAACCCCATCTGTGCATGGGCTGCGGCGGCTGCGCGACGGTGTGCCCGTCGGGGGCGATGACCTATGCCTACCCTCGTGTAGCTGATGTCGGTGCGCGGCTGAAAGCGGCACTCAAGGCCTACACCGCAGCAGGCGGGCGGAATCCGCGATTGCTGTTTCATAACAACACCGATGGACGCGAACTGATCGCCCAATTGGGACGGCGCGGACGCGGTCTGCCGGCGGATGTGATTCCGATTGAAGTGCTGCATGTGGCGGCGATAGGGCTCGATCTGATGCTGGGCAGCATTGCGCTGGGTGCGGCCCAGACGCTGATACTCGCGGCGGGTTCCGAGGCGCCCGACTACGCCGGGGCAGTGGGCCGGCAGATGGCTCTGGGTGAAGAAATCCTCGCCGGCTTCGGTCACGCCACCGGACGCCTGCTGTGGCTGGCAGCCGGGAGCGTGGAGCAGGCTGAAGCGTTGATCTGGGCGCTGAAATCACCGCAGTCCATCAAGGCGGCGGGTTTTAATCTGACCAATGAAAAACGCAGCACGCTGGATTTTGTGTTTGATCATCTGCGCAGCCAGGCACCTACGCCGGTGGAAACCATTGCACTGAAAGTGGGCGCACCATTTGGCAGCATTGCCGTAGATGCGAGCAAATGTACGCTGTGCATGGCCTGTGTGGGGGCGTGTCCGGAAGGGGCTTTGCTCGATTCCAAGGAAACACCAGCATTGCGTTTCATAGAGCAAAATTGCGTGCAGTGCGAATTGTGCGTACGCACATGTCCGGAGCAGGCATTGGCAGTACAGCCCAGATTGTTTTTGTCACCCCAGGCCAAGCAGCCGCGGACCTTGAATGAGGCAGAGGTATTTGCCTGTATTAAATGCCAAAAACCTTTTGGAACCAAACAGATGGTTGACAACATGCTGGCGAAGCTGGGTCAGCATTCGATGTTTGCCCAACCCGGCGCGCTGGACCGCATCAAGATGTGTGCGGATTGCCGGATCATCGATCTTTTGGAAAATTCGACGCATGGCAGCATAAATGACCAATGATATTTAGAATTTTCGTGGAATGAATTTCTCGGAAAAAATTTGGAGTTTTTGCACAAACAGATATAAGATAAGAAAAATTGCACATTTAATGACTGCGACCATAGAAATCACAGAAAAACAGGCTGTCGGTGCGTTGCCGGTAGTCGTTGCTGAGGAGAACGGAGTCAGGGCTGCTCTATATGGTGTGCTTGCACACTTGTTCATAGACAGTCCCTCGGCCGAGTTGCTCCAGCATGTTGCTGATGCAGGGCAACTGCTGGCAGATGATGCGTCACCGCTGGTGACGGAATGGAGTGCGTTGCGTAATGCGTCTACTACTGCTGATCTAAAAATGGTGCGCGGCGAATACGACGAGGTATTTGTAGGCACCGGGCGCCCCCCGGTGTCGCTGTATGCATCCAGCTACATGTCCGGCCGCCAGCGCGGCCAGTTGCTGGCCGAGTTGCGTGATGATCTGGCACAGACGGGTTATGCCCGTGCCGAGGACAGCAGCGAATACGAGGATCACCTGTCGGCACTGTGCGACGTCATGCGCGGGCTGGTGACCGACGAGGCAGAGACCGCAGACGGTTTTGAACGGCAGAAAATATTTTTCCGGAATTACCTGGCGCCCTGGTACGGCCGGGTGTGCGAGACCATTTGCCAGACGGAACAGACAAATTATTACCGTGCCGTCGCAAGATTTGCCAATATGTTTTTTACCAACGAAGCTGAGTATTTCGAGTTAGCCTGAAGGAGGCCATGACCATGAGCGCCAAGATGAGTCGTAGAAAATTCCTCGCTGCCGTCGGTGTAGGCGGAACTGCCGCTGCCGTGGCCGTTGCGTCCAAGGTTGGCGGCGAACCCAAGGCCGACACCGCACAGGCAACGCCGCAGGGCAAGGGCTACCAGCTGACTGCGCACGTGCGCCGCTATTACGAAACCACCAAGGTTTGAGGAGGCCGCCATGTTACTGACCCGCAAATCCACACAGACGACGGCTGCGCCAAATCGCCTCGCGCGCGGCGCCTCTGCCTTCCTCGGCAATACCATAGACCGCCGGGCGTTTCTGAAACGCAGCGGTTTTGCTGCAGGCGGTGCCGCAGTGCTGTCGCAATTGCCGTTTTCGATGATGCGCAAGGCAGAAGCCGCGACCATGAGTGCGACCGGCACCGTAGAGGTCAAACGCACGGTCTGCACCCACTGTTCAGTGGGCTGCGCGATCGACGCCGTGGTGCAGAACGGCGTCTGGGTGCGGCAGGAACCGGTGTTCGATTCGCCGATCAACCTCGGTGCACATTGCGCCAAGGGTGCATCCATCCGCGAGCACGGCATGCACGAGATTTCGCACCGCCTGCGCACACCGATGAAGCTGGTTGGCGGCAAGTGGGAGAAAGTTTCCTGGGACCAGGCGCTCAACGAGGTTTCGCAGAAACTGCTGGCCTTGCGCAAGGACAAGGGGCAGGACTCGGTGATGTGGATCGGCTCCTCCAAGCACAGCAACGAACAATCCTACCTGTTCAACAAGTTCGCGGCCATGTGGGGCACCAACAACATGGACCATCAGGCGCGCATCTGCCACTCCACCACGGTGGCGGGCATTGCGAATACCTGGGGTTATGGCGCGATGACCAATTCCTACAACGACGAACAGAACTCCAAGTGCATCCTGTTCTTCGGCAGCAATGCGGCGGAAGCGCATCCGGTGTCCATGCTGCATACGCTGCATGCCAAGGAAAATGGCGCCAAGGTTATTGTGGTCGATCCGCGCTTCACGCGCACTGCGGCCAAGGCGGACACCTATTACCGCATCCGTTCCGGCACTGACGTGGCGTTCCTGATGGGGATGCTGCATCACATCTTCAAGAACGGCTGGGAGGACAAGGATTACATCCGTGATCGCGTCTACGGCATGGACAAGGCCAAAGAAGATGCGATGAAGTGGACTCCGGACAAGGTCGAAGAAGTGACCGGCATGAAAGAAGCCGAAGTCCGCGACGTTGCCGAAAAAATGGCGAAGAACCGGCCCAGCACCATAGTCTGGGCGATGGGCCAGACACAACACACCAACGGCAATGCGATCGTGCGCGCATCGGCGATTCTGCAACTGGCGCTGGGCAATGTCGGCAAGGCGGGTGGCGGCTGCAACATCTACCGCGGCCACGACAACGTGCAGGGCGCCACGGACATCGGTCCGAATCCGGATTCGCTGCCCGGTTACTACGGCCTGGCAACCGGCTCGTGGAAACACTGGTGCAAGGTCTGGGGCGTCGAATACGACTGGATGCTGTCGCGCTTCCAGGACAAGACGATGATGGAAAAGCCCGGCATCACGGTGTCGCGCTGGATCGACGGCGTGCTCGAGAAGCCGGAGAACATGGACCAGAAGACCGGGCTGCATGCAGTGGTGTTCTGGGGCCATGCGCCGAACTCGCAGTCGCGGGGCAAGGAAATGGTCGATGCCATGAAAAAGCTCGATCTGCTGGTCGTGGTCGACCCGTATCCTTCGGCCACGGCGGCGATGGCGGCGATGGTGCGCAAGGACAATGTGTACCTGCTGCCGGCGGCCACCCAGCTCGAGACCTCGGGTTCGGTGACGGCGTCCAACCGCTCCCTGCAGTGGCGTGAAAAAGTGATCGAGCCGATGTTTGAATCGCGCACCGATCACATGATCATGTACCAGCTGGCAGAGAAGTTCGGATACGGCAAGGAGTTCATCAACAAGATCAAGCTGGTGAAGGGCAAGGGCGGCATGGAACCGGACATGGAAGACACGCTGCGCGAGATCAACTCGGGCACGTGGACCATCGGCTACACCGGGCAGTCGCCGGAGCGCCTGCAGGCCCACATGCGCAACATGCATGTGTTTGACATCAAGACTCTGCGCGCCAAGGGCGGCAAGGATGCCAAGACCGGTTATGTGCTTGATGGTGATTATTTTGGATTGCCGTGGCCGTGCTGGGGAACGCCCGAGATGAAACACCCGGGTTCTCCGAACCTGTACGATCACACTCGTGACGTGCGAGATGGTGGCGGCACGTTCCGTGCGCGTTACGGCGTGGAGCACAACGGCGTCAACCTGCTGGCCGAGGACGGCATTTCATCGGTCAATTCGGAAATCACCACGGGTTATCCGGAATTCGACCACGTGCTGCTGAAGAAGCTGGGCTGGTGGGATGACATGACGGCCGAGGAGAAAACGGCGGCCGAAGGCAAGAACTGGAAAACCGACCTTTCAGGCGGCATTCAGCGCGTTGCAATCAAGCATGGCTGCGTGCCGTTCGGCAATGCCAAGGCCCGCGCCTTGGTCTGGAATTTCCCGGATCCGATCCCGCAGCATCGCGAGCCGCTGTATACGCCGCGCCCGGACTTGATCGAGAAATATCCGACCCATGCCGACCAGAAAAACCGCTGGCGTTTGCCGGTGCTGTTCAAGACCGTGCAGGATGCCAACAAGGATGCGGTTAAATCCTATCCGCTGATCATGACCAGCGGCCGCCTGACGGAATACGAAGGCGGTGGCGACGAAACCCGGTCGAATCCGTGGCTGGCGGAATTGCAGCAGGAAATGTTCGTCGAGATCAATCCCAAGGACGCGAACGACCGCGGCGTGCGCAACAATGAATACGTCTGGGTCGAGTCGCCGACCAAAGCCAGGTTGAAGGTCAAGACGCAGGTGACCGAACGCGTGGGGTCAGGCACGGTGTTCCTGCCCTTCCACTTCGCCGGCTGGTGGATGGGCGAGGACATGAAAAAGTATTACCCGGAAGGCGCTGCCCCGATTGTGCGCGGCGAGGCGGTCAACACGGCAACTACATATGGTTACGACATCGTGACCATGATGCAGGAAACCAAGACCACGCTTTGCCAAGTATCCAAAGCATAACGACCAGAGACTCCTAGGAGATCAATATGGCCAGAATGAAATTCCTGTGTGATGCCGAGCGCTGCATCGAGTGCAACGGTTGCGTAACTGCCTGCAAACAAGAGCATGAGGTGCCCTGGGGCGTCAACCGCCGCCGGGTGGTGACACTCAACGACGGTTTGCCGGGTGAGAAGTCGATCTCGGTGGCCTGCATGCACTGCTCGGATGCGCCGTGCATGGCGGTATGCCCGGTGGACTGCTTCTACAAAACTTCCGAAGGCGTGGTACTCCACGACAAGGATCTGTGCATCGGCTGCGGCTACTGCTTTTATGCCTGCCCGTTCGGCGCGCCGCAGTTTCCGCAGGACGGCGCTTTCGGCCTGCGTGGCAAGATGGACAAGTGCACCTTCTGTGCAGGTGGCCCGGAAGCCGACAACTCTGCGGCCGAATTCAAGAAGTACGGCCGCAACCGTCTGGCGGAAGGCAAACTGCCGGCCTGCGCCGAGATGTGTTCCACCAAGGCCCTGCTGGGTGGTGATGGCGACGTGGTGGCTGACATTTACCGCAACCGCGTGTTGAGACGCGGTAAGGGCTCCGAGGTCTGGGGCTGGGGCACTGCTTACGGCAAGCCTGATAAAGGCGCGACGCCGCCGACCGGAGCCAAATCATGAAGCGGATCCTGATTGCAGGTCTGGCGGGCAGCCTGGTGCTGCTGGCCGGTTGCGGCGAGAAACAACAGGTGATCGTGTACAAGCAGGGTCAGTATCAGGGGAAACCTGACAAGCAGCCTTGGGACAATGCCCAATTCAAGAATGACAAGGTGGCTTGGGAGAAGGCCATCAAGGCGCGTACCGATGGACAGAATGAGTACACACGCACCACCAACTAAAAAAACGGAGGATCAGGCCATGCAGGTCCGTGCAAGACAGTGGTTGATGGTGGTGCTGGCGTCGTTGATGTGCGCAGTAGTTCCGGCACAGGTGATGGCCGCGGATACCAGTTCGGCACAGGAGCAGGCAACGCGTCAGCAGACGCAACCCGGCAATAACCAGCCGTTCTGGAGCGATGTGCGTGGCGGCGACAATGCCTACCAGACGACACAGGTGCGCGGTATCGAATCGAGTGTGCTGGTGCAGTCTGCCGGCGAAACCTGGCGGCAGCTGCGCAATGGTCCGATTACCAATTACGGTGGCTGGCTGATCGTTGGAGTGATGATCCTCATCGGCGCGTTTTACGCCTGGAAAGGGCCGATCAAGCTGCATGAAAAACCGACGGGGCGCCGTCTGTTGCGATTCGGTTCATGGGACCGGATGGTGCACTGGGGGGCGGCGATCAGCTTCGTGCTGCTGGCGGTGACCGGCATCATCATTTTGTTCGGCAAGCATATCCTGCTGCCGATCTTCGGTTACGCGCTGTTTTCGTGGCTCGCAATACTGGCGAAAAACATCCACAATTTTGTCGGTCCGGTATTTGCCTTCTGCACCATCCTGCTGTTCGTGACCTTCGTCAAAGACAACTTGCCCAAGCTGCACGACCTCAAATGGTTTGCCAAGGGCGGCGGATTGCTGACTGGTGAACATGTCCCCTCGGGGCGTTTCAACGCCGGTGAAAAAGCCTGGTTCTGGATTGGTGTTACGGCGCTGGGCATAGTTGTCAGCGCCACCGGATTCATCCTGAACTTCCCGAACTTCGAGCAGGGCCGTGAATTGATGCAGCAGGCCAACGTGATACACGCCATCGCCGCCGTGGTGTTTATGGCCATGTCACTGGGTCATATCTACATCGGCACCCTCGGCACGGAAGGCGCCTACGAGGCCATGCGCACCGGTTATGTCGACGAGGTCTGGGCCAAGGAGCATCACGAGTACTGGTATCAGGAAACTGCCGGCAACAAGGGGGGCGGGGCGGCCAGCCCTGCTGCTGCATCTGCACTCAAAGAAGGGTGGAAAACATGATGGCGAAGAAAATGTTGAAGCTGATTCCGGCGGTGTTGACCTGCTGCGTGGTGGGACTGGCCGGGGCAGCACAGCCGGCACCTGCGGCCAAGGCTGATGCCGCCAAGGCTGCAGCGGCGAAAAAAGGGGATGACGCGAAGGCCAAGGCAGAAGATCGTGCGGTCGCGAACTACAAAAAGAACAAGGGCATGATGGCCAAGAAGTAATGCAGTAATGCCGCGGCACCATTAGTGTTAAGCATTAAAAAAGCCCGGCATGCCGGGCTTTTTTTATTGCTGCTGCAAACATCTGCTGAGAGACGTATCTTAAAATATATAATAAAAACAACAAGTTATGATATTTTTCCGATGCTGTCTTCCAGCAATTCCCAGGCTGTGGCGCCTGCGGCTTCCCGCCAGCGCTGATAAAAGCCGGCCTCTCGCAGACGGTCACGGAATCCATCGCGATCCACTGGTGTGGCAATCATGCCCCATTCCCCAACGCGCGATTCCAGCGAACGGTTCAAGGCGTCGGTGTGAGCACGCTGTCGCGCCACATGTTTGCGTACTGCACGTTCCACGATCTGCTGCACGTCAGCGGGTAGTGTGTTCCAGAACTTGCCGCTGGCCATCATGTTGAAGCCTGACCACATGTGCGAAGTCAGTGCGACATGGCGGGTGACTTCATGCAGCCGCAGCGCTTCGGTGATCGACAGCGGATTTTCCTGGGCATCGATCTCGCGGTTCTGCAGTGCCGCATAGAGTTTGAGCACATTGACCTCGACCGGCACTGCGCCCATGCTGGCAAACGCATCTGCAAACATGCGGCCTTCCGGTATGCGGATGCGCATGCCTTCGAGGTCGGCGGCGCTGGCAATGGGGCGGTCCACCGTTGAGATGTGGCGAAAACCGTTCTCCAGCAGGCCATAGGGCAGGGCATGGATGCCTTTGGTGTCCAGTTCCTTGCGCAGGTATATACCCAGCGGACCATCCAGGGTCGCATGCACCTGGGCATGGTCCTGGAAAGCAAAAGGCAGTCCCTGAATTTCCATCGCCGGTACCAGCGGGCCGAGTATGCCGCCCATCAGGGCATAAAACTGCACTTCACCGGCAATCAACAGATCGACGATGGCGAGGTGCGAACCCGGGAGTCCCTCGTTTTTGGCATGTACGGTGATCGACAGGCGGCCGTCGGTTGCAGCCCGGACTTCATCCCACAGTTCGACCAGGAACGGATGGACGTGGCTGTCCTGCGACAGATAGTGATACTGCCGGCCCTGCCATTGCGGCGTGCTCATGCCGGCAAGGCCGAAGCCATCAGCTCAGGGGTGATGCCCTGGGCTTCGGCATTGGAGTAATTCAGTTCGACCTTGATGCCGTTGGGATCGAACAGGAAGAGCTGAAACAAGTCCTGGTCGCTGACCATGCGCCGGCTGAATTCGACTTTTTTCTGCTGCAGGTGCTCCATCATTTCGCGCAGACCGGTGCAGCGGAAAGCCACATGGTCGAGCACGCCGCTGCCATGGGTCGCTTCCGACTGCTGGCCGAGATAGGCCTTGCGATTGGCGCTGACGTTTTTGCCGCCCTGGGTCAGGTGTACGACATCGCGGTCGCCGAGATACAACCAGACCACCGGAAACTTGAAGTCCGGGTGCGGGCCTTCGTGAAAGCCCAGCACGTTGACGTACCAGTCACGCGTGGCCTCAAGGTCGACGGTCTGGATCAGGAAATGTTCAAGATGAGTGAGTGGCATGTGAGGGCTCCTGAAAAATTATACTGGCGTGGCATCGCCCGATTCGACGATGACCTGCTCGACTTCACTGACGCCGGGAGCACGCCGGAATGCGGCTGCAGTCTGGTATTCCGGTGACTGGTGGCATTTTACCGCCTGATCCAGAGTCGGGAACTCGATCACCACGAAACGATGGAAGCGGTCAGTGCCTTCCATGATCTGATGTTTGCCGCCGCGCGCCAGTACCTTGCCGCCGAATTTGGTGATGATGCCGGGCACCTGGTCGGTGTATTTTTTGTATTCAACCGGGTCGTTGATCTTGCAGCGTGCTAACCAGAAGGCGGGCATGGGGTGTCCTTTTCAATCGTCAATTTTTGATCGTTACGTCTTGCAGTGTTCAGAACATTAGGCTTGGCAGGAAGGTTGCGATCTGCGGAAACTCAAGTATCAGCGCCATGGCAACGAGGATGATCATCCAGTACGGTGTTGATCCCTTGAAGATGTCGATAATGGAAACATCGGGATCCTCATCCTGGATGGCGGCTTTTACGGTATAGACCAGCAGTCCGAACGGTGGCGTCAGTAATCCGGATTCGATGGCGAGGATGCCGACGATGGCAAAGGCGATCGGATCGTAACCAAGCTGCATGGCGATGGGTGCGAAGATTGGCACCGTCAGCAGCATGATGGAAATCGAGTCGATCACCATGCCGAGCAGGAACCAGACGATGACCATCATGACGATGATGAGCAACGGGGTGAGGCCGGTGCCCAGGAACAGGTCCTGAATCGCGGTGGTTACCCCCGTCATCGCAAGGGTGCGCGAGTACAGCGATGCCGCTACCAGCAGCAGCAGGATGGGTGCTGAGGTGCGTCCGACCGAGAGGATGGACGCGATGATGTCCTTGTAGCGCATCCCTTTGACGATGCCCAGCACCAGTCCGATGAATGCGCCTGCACCGGCGGCTTCTGTCGGCGTGAACACGCCGAACCAGATGCCACCGAGGACGGCGAAAATAATGACCAGTATCCCGAAGAAGCTGGTCAGGATCGTCGACAGTGGCAGGTCCGCGGTGTTGTCTTCCTGTGCCTGCCGGTCTATACCGCCGCCGACCATGGCCGGCCGTAACAAAGCAGTCATGAAGATGTATCCCACAAAAAGGAAGGTCAGCAGCAATCCCGGCAGCACGCCGGCGAGAAAGATCTGGCCGATCGACTGCTCCGTCAGGATGCCCCATACGATCATCAGCACGCTGGGCGGGATCAGCATACCCAGGCAGCTCGAACCCGCGACGGCACCCAGCGCAAATCCTTTGTTGTAGCCAAAGCGGCGCATCTCGGGATAAGCGATGCGGGAGAAGGTTGCCGCAGAGGCAATGGATACACCGGTAACGAATGAAAACATCGCATTCCCGAGTACTGTGGCAATGCCCAGGCGTCCGGGCAGGCGCCGCAGGCCACGGTTGATCCCGCGGTAGACGTCGGTAACCGCACCTGACTTGCCGATGAACTCTCCCATCAGCATGAACAGCGGGATGACTGCAAAAACATAGTCGCGCAAGGACTCGTAAGCCGTGCTGCCGAGCATGTTGGCCACGACCTGCAGGTCTCCGGTCACCAGGTAGATGCCCATTGCGCTGGTCATGCCCAGCGCAATGGCGATATGCACGCCCAGGGCGACCAGCAGCAGCAGGCTCGCGATTAGTGCAATGGCAGTGGTGTGGTCGAACATGAGGGTTGGTTTTCCGGGCGCCGGTTATTCGTGGAGTACCGAGAGGCGTTATGGTCTGGGTGTGGGGCGGAAGTCGTCTGCAGTCCCCATGGCAACTCCGGGGCGCATGACGTCCAGGTAGGCCATGATCAGGTAGTTGGCGATGGCCAGGGCGCTGCCGAACAGAATCGTGAAACGTGTCGGCCAGGCGGGCACCCGCAGCGCGCCTTCGCCTTCGAATTCACCACCCGTCCAGGAATCGATGGCCAGTTGCCATCCGCCCCAGAGTATGAGTACGAAGAACGTCGCGCCCAGCAGGTATCCGAATGCCAGTGCGGCGCGCTGGGCCCAGACCGGAAAACGGCTGACGAGGAAATCTGCGCATAACATGGAGCGGCTGCGTATGGCGTAGCCGGCCTGCAGGAAAACGATGATTACGATGGAGTTGGCGACAATTTCGCTGACGCCGTTGACTGGGTCATTGAACACGCTGCGCCCGATGATGTCTGCGAGGATGATGAAGGTCAGGATGAACGACCAGACCGCGGCCATCACCATCAGGAATTTTGAGATTTTGTCGCTGATTACCCGTAAGGACATGATCTACCGCTACCGGTTGCGTGATTTCGACATGGCAGAGAACAATAAGTTGTGAGCCTGAGACTCACGACTTAAAGTTCACGAACTGAACGTGAGCTGAATCCGGGGCCGTCGGCGCGTGTTGCGCCGGCGGAGCGATCACCGGAAGAGAGCGCGTGTTACTTGACGGTGTAGCGAACCGGCCACTGGTGGCCATATTTCTCAGCCGATTCCAGGGCGGTGTTGAGCGCCTTGACCACTGGCAGGCCTTGTTTCTTCAGGGTGTCCGCGTGAGATTGCGGCCAGTCCTTGAGCGACATGGCCCACTCCTTGCGCACGGCAGGATCGAGTTCCTTCACCTTGGCGAGGCCACCTTTGAGTTTTGCGATATCCGAGCTGTAGCGTTCCTTGTTGTTGCTGCCGGTCAGTTCTTCGAACGCTTTGGCGACTTCCAGCACGATCGGCTGGACATCCTTGGGCAGGCTGTCAAATTTTTTCTTGTTCATGGTCAGGCCGTGCCAGGTGATCGATCCGAATCCGATCATGGTGTAGTGGGGGCCTGGCTCATAGAGCTTGAGGTTGACCCACGCACTGGGGAACATGATCCAGCCTTCGTAGACGTGTGTTTTCAAACCGGTATAGGCCTCGGGCAACGAGCCTTGTACGGGGGTGACACCCGCATATTTCAGCCAGTTGAGATTGAGACCGGCGCCTGCGATCTTGACGCCTTTCAGGTCGGCAACCTTGTTCCATTCAAATGACGTGCCCAGGTTGTAACCGCCGTCGGCGATGCGCGCCAGCAGTTTCTGGTTATATTTCTTTTCGAAGACTTCGGTCAGGTACGGAACCGCCTTGTACACATCCTGCGCGACTTTCAGACTTACCGTCGGGTCCATGGTGCCGAAAGGCAGCATGACCTGGAAGGCATGCAGCGGCAGTTTTGAGGCTTCGAAGCAGAAGCAGAAGCCGCCGATGTCGACGATGCCGTTCTGCACACCCTCGAACGTTTCCGTCACTTTGACTATTGAGCCGCTGTAACCTTCGACCCACTCGATTTTGTGCTTGGTTTTGGCTTCGACCTGTTTTTGCAATTCCACCTGAAAGAAATCTTTCATCAGGCCGGCATAAACCACGCCCGGCGGATGCCCGGAAGCAATGCGTAACTTGATGGTTTCGGCCTGGGTGGCGGCGGCGCCCAATGCCATGGGCAGTGCCAGCAGTAATGAAGCGAGTATTTTCGTGCGGGAAAATTTCATGATTCTCCTCCTGGTTGAATGCTTCCCCGGGCAGGGACGCGGGTGTAATACAGCTTAAATCTTGTTTTTCTGATATTCCACTGACTGCATGAATCTTGTCAAGATCAGGCATGGTTTATCAAGGCCAATCTTGGTAAATTTCATGATCGCTGATATTCTACGCCTCCCTGCCGCATGTCAATCGCTGCGGCTCTGGCGGGTTTGTTCAAAGGGTAATACGCTGAAAATTTCTTATTCAGAAGTGGCCGAATTGCAGGCTTCCGCACCGTTGATGCGGGACGGCGTTTATGAGCGTCTGCGTAACGACATACTGAGTTGCGTGTTCAAGCCCGGGTCACAAATACATGAGCAGGATCTGGCGCAACGCTACGCGGTCAGCAAATCACCGATACGCGATGCCTTGCTGCGCCTGCAGGAACAGCAACTGGTGGAAGTGTTGCCGCGCAAGGGTTATCGCATCAAGCCAATATCGGTGTCCGATGCGCGGGAAATGTACGAAATGCGCCTGCTGCTGGAGCAATCCTGCCTGCGGCGCGCCATAGAACAGGCCGCGGACGCAGAGCTCAAGCGGCTCGACCGCTTCCTGAAGGTACCGCGCAACATTGATTTGGCGGAGTGGATCGCCTACAACCGGGAATTCCATATCGCTATTGCCCAGGCCTGCGGCAACCAGCGCATGGCGCGTGCCAGCATCGAAGTGATCGAACAGTTTGACCGTCTGACCTACACCGGCATCTCCAGTCTGGGCGACCGTGAGGCGCTGCAGCGTTTTGTCGAAGAGCATGGCGAAATCGTCCGTGCCATGCAGCGCCGCGACAAACGCAAGGCCTGTGCGCTGGCGAGGGAACATATCGAAAATTCGCGCAAGCGGCTGCTGGAGCGGCTTGCTGAACAGGTGGTGGTGCCCTGAGCAAGGGATTGCCGGGGATTTTGAAGTAACAATGGAATCACGAAAGGGTATGCAATGAAAACGAAAGTCATCCGCATGGCGAAGCAGGGCGCGCCTGACGTCATGTCCGTGGAATCGGTGGAACTCAATGAACCCGGTGCGGGGGAAATTCTGATCCGTCAGACAGCAATGGGCCTCAATTTCATGGACGTGTACCATCGTGGCGGACAGTATTCGTTGCCCTTGCCCAGCGGGCTGGGTGTAGAGGCGGCCGGCGTGGTGGAAAAAGTTGGTGCCGGGGTCAAAGACCTGAAAGCGGGTGATCGCATTGGTTACGCGGGCGGCGGGCCCGGCGCCTATGCCGACTATCGCATCATGCCTGCCGATCGCATGCTCAAACTGCCCGACGGCATCAGCGAAGAACAGGCTGTCGCCTGCATGATGAAAGGCATGACCACAGAATACCTACTCAACCGCTGCGTCCCGGTGCAAAAAGACCAGTTTGTGTTGTTCATGGCGGCGGCCGGTGGCGTGGGTCTGGTCGCGGGGCAGTGGGGCAAGGCCCTGGGTGCCAAAATGATCGGTGTTGCAGGCGGCGCGGACAAGTGCAAGCTGGCGCTGGCCAATGGTTACGCCCATGTCATTGATCGCAAGAGTGAGGACATCGCTGCGCGCGTCAAGGAAATCACCGGGGGTGCCGGTGTTTCAGTGGTTTATGACTCCGTGGGCAAGGATACATTCGAAGCTTCGCTGAATTCGCTGGCGCCGCGCGGTTATTTTGTGTCGTTCGGCGCCACCACAGGATCGCCGCCGCCGGTGGAAGCGGGGATGCTGGTGAAAAGAGGTTCCTTGTATTTCACGCGTCCGACGCTGGTGACTTACACGGCCAAGCGTGAGGATCTGCTGGCTTCCGCCAAGGCGGTATTCGACATGGTACTCAAGGGTGCAGTAAAAATTCACATCGGGCAGCGTTACAAGCTGGCGGATGTGGTGAAGGCGCACACAGATCTGGAGGCAGGACGTACCCAGGGTTCATCAGTGCTGACGCCCTGATGTTTTTGAGCTGATAAAAAAAGCCCGGCATGCCGGGCTTTTTTTATGTTGTGTTCAGATGCGGATCAATTGGCTTTTAACCCTGCCGCCTTGGCCAGTACTGCAAACTCTGTAACCTGCTTGCGAATGAAGCTTGCATATTCATCCAGCGACTTGCTGGCGACCAGTTCTATGCCGCGCTCGCCGAAGCGGTTGCGCACTTCGGGAACGGCCACGGCTTTGGCGACATTGCTGCGGACTTTATCGAGGATGTCGCGCGGTGTGCCGGCCGGCGCCATCAGCCCGTTGAATGTGGTATCGACATAACCTTTCACGCCTGACTCGTCGATGGTCGGCACATCGGGAAACAGCGGCGAACGGGCGAGACTGGTGACGCCCAGTGCGCGCAGGCGTCCGGCCTTGATGTACGCGGCCGAAGTGCTGACCTGGTCAAACATCAGCATGATCTGCCCGCCGACGAGGTCACTGGTCGCCGGTGCGTTGCCCTTGTAGGGCACGTGCAGCATCTTGATGCCGGCCTTGCGGCTGATCAGTTCGGCGGCGACGTGTCCTGTCGAACCCAGGCCGGAAGAACCGTAGGTCAATTCTCCCGGGCGCTTTTTGGCGAGTGCTACCAGTTCCTGGATGGATTTGACCGGCAACGCGGGGTTGACGGACAGCACCATCGGAATGTCGCAGGTCTGGGTTACGCCGATGAAATCATTGATCGGATCGTAGCCGGCGTCAGCCACTATCGCCGGCACGCGGGTATAGGTGTTGGACATGGCTAGCAGCGTATATCCGTCCGGTGCGGATGACTTTACATATTTGGTGCCGAGGATGGCGCTGGCGCCCGGGCGGTTCTCGACGATGACCTGCTGCCCGATGATGCGCGACAGTTGTTCGGCGACGGCGCGGGCCACGATGTCCTGGTTGCCGCCCGCTGCCAGCGGATTGACGATGCGTATGACTTTGTTGGGATAAGGGCCGCTCTGTGCTGTTGCCTGCAGTGCGGAAAAACTCAGCAGTCCGACGATGGTGATTGCAGCAAGTTTCACGGTCATGGTGTTCCTCCTGGGTGTTTTCTGTGCTGATGGTTATGGTTGTGCAAGAGATGGTCGCAGGCAAATCAGAGCGTCACACTGACGATACGCCGTTCGTTGATGGATTCCAGCACCGCATTGGTGACTGCCACGGTATAGAGGCTGTCTTCACCGTCTGGCAGCAAGCTGCGTATGCCACGCACGTCGGATTCGAAGGCCTGAACCTGTAGCTCGTAAGCCAGACTGGCCGGGAAGCGCTCCTCAACGGCCCCCTTGGGGTCACGTACGGTAATGACGTGCTCCTTGGCAAAGCGCAGTGCGGAAGTGATCAGCGTGGCCTTGTCGCCTTCGATGATCAGGTTGTTTTCTGCGCTGGCCACTTCGCGGGTGGCTCTGGCCAGTGCATGACAATCGCCCTCCAGGCGGCCGAGCACGGTCATGGTGTCATCGGACAGTTTTTGCCGGCGATCAGGATGGGTGAAGGCGGACACCTCGACAAAACGCTGGCCACTGACATATTGGATCAGGTCGAGCAGGTGCACACCGACATCGAACATGACGCCGCTTTGCTCAAAGTCCTGGCGCCACGAGACCCGCGAGCCGATTGCGGACGCGCGTTCGAGTGATATCTCAGCCAGTCGCCCGAGCCGTCCCGACTGCACGATTTCGCGCGCCCTGACGATGGCGGTGTCCAGCCGTATCTGGTGGGCAATGCGCAGCACGACTTTGGCGTCACGGCAGGCCTGCACCATTTCCCGCGCGTGCTCCGTTTTTATCGCAAACGGTTTTTCACACAGTATGTGTTTGCCGGCGCGTGCAGCGGCCAATACCGCTGCGTGGTGCATGGCGTTGGGCAGGGCGATGTAGACCGCGTCAACGTCAGGATCTTTAAGTAGGCCGTCGAGATTCTCGTGTGCGCGTGTTGCGCCGAATTTTTCGGCGAAAGCGCGGCTTTTCTCCGGCGTACTGCCGAGGCAGGCTGCCAGCTGCGAGCCTGGACTTTTGACGATGCCCGGTACTACATAATCCGTGGCGGCCCAGCCCAGGCCGACCACGCCCCAGCGCAGCGGATCTTGTTTGCTGCCCAATTTGTAATCCTCCCGATAACGCGCCGTTTCAGGCCGTGCGGTGTTTTAAATGACGCTTTCCATGACCTGCACTTCAACCAGCGTGCCGGGCGTGACGTTGCCCTGCTCAGTGGGCAGGATGATGAAACAATTGGCTTCGGACATCGAGCGCAGGATGCCCGAACCTTGTTCGCCGGTGACGCGCGCACTCAGGTTGCCGGATGCGTCGCGCGACAGAATGCCGCGCTGGAATTCGGTGCGGCCCGGTGCTTTTTTAAGGTTGGAGGTGCAGGGTACTTTGAAAGTAGGCAGGGGCTCGATCGGATCGCGCCCGGAAAGCTTCAGCAGCGCGTCGCGCACGAACTGATAAAAAGTAACCATCACGGACACTGGATTGCCGGGCAGGCCGAAAAAATGCGCATTGCCGATTTTGCCGTAGGCCAGCGGGCGTCCGGGCTTCATGGCGATTTTCCAGAACACGACTTCGCCGAGCTGGTTCAGCAACTCCTTGACGAAATCGGCTTCGCCCACGGATACGCCACCACTGGTGATGACCACATCAGCGATGCTGGCGGCTTCGCGAAAGGCGGCTTCCAGCAGTTTGGGATCATCGCGGACCACGCCCATGTCGATGATTTCGCAGCCCAGCCGCGTCAGCATGCCGTAAATCGTATAACGGTTGCTGTCGTAAATCTGGCCCTCGCCCAGTGGGGAGCCGATGGCCACCAGTTCATCGCCGGTGGAGAAAAAAGCCACGCGCAATTTGCGATAGACGGAAACCTCGGCAATGCCCAGCGAGGCGATGAGGCCGATTTCAGCGGGGCGTAGCGGTTGGCCGCAACGCAAGGCCGGCTGGCCCTGTTGCAGATCCTCGCCGGCGCGGCGCAGGTTCTGGTTTTTGCGATGGCTGCCGCCGACAGTGACCTGCCCGTCCTTGGCTTCTACATGTTCCTGCATGACGATGGTGTCGGCGCCTTCAGGTACTACACCGCCGGTCATGATGCGCACGGCCTGACCCGCGGCGAGTTTGCCCTTGAACGGCACACCGGCAAAAGAAGTGCCGGTGACTTTGAGCGTGACCTTGCCATCGTTTTTCAGGTCGGAAAAACGCACAGCGTAACCGTCCATCGCCGAATTGTCGTGCGACGGCACATCGACCGGCGAAATGACGTCTGCAGCGAGCACGCGTCCCAGTGCTGCGCGTATGGCAACGCGTTCAATGGTGGTGACCGGTGCCAGGAAGCGTGCGATGACTTCGCGCGCCTTGGGCACCGGTATGGAATTGGGATCGTAGTCGTCGGCGCAGGACAGTTCGCGCAAGGTCGGAATGGCAGTGCTCATGGCTGGATCCTCAACTGCAGGGTGCGGAATGAACCTGATTTTATCAGGCAGGTTGCGGCGCTACGTCAGTATTTCCGTGGCCGGTCGCCAGTCCAGTGCGCCTGCCGACTGGTATCCGGCGAGCTTGTTGACCAGTTTACGAAAGGCGGGACTTTCCATGCGGGCGAGCAGCGGGAGCAGGCGCGGCTGCCGCAGCAGGGTGCTGCGGGCTGCGAAATAATAATGTTCCTGCACGATGGGGACGAAGGCGAGGTTGTGTTCGCGTGCAGCCGCTTCGATGCCGAAGCCGGCATCCGCCATACCGCTGGCCACCGTGGCGGCGACGGCGGCGTGCGTGAATTCTTCGTGGGCGTAGCCGTGTATCGCGCCGGGCCGCAAGCCGTGCTGTGCCAGCAGGAAATCGAAACACAGCCGCGTGCCGGAGCCCGACTGCCGGTTGACGTAACGCACGCCCCGGCGTGCAAGATCGGTGATGGCGGCCAGTTTTTTCGGATTGCCGGCAGCGACCATCAATCCCTGGGTGCGATCAAAGAGACGCGCCACGCGCAGCGATTTCAGGCGCAGCCAGGGTCTTAATTGGGCAATGAGTACGCTGGCTTCCGGCATGACCGGCAGATGGAAGCCGGCAATGTCGCACTGCTTGCGGCGCAGTGCGGAGAGGCAGCTGAGACTGCCCTGGAAATGCAATTCCAGCGCCGAGTCCTGGTCGTCCTGCATCAGATCGCGCAGTCGGGCCAGCGCAAGGTCATGGCTGGCGTGCACCACCACTGCTTTGGTGGTTGTTGCGGGCAGGGCAGTGGCCAGGGTATCGCGCAACCGGGCTTCGCCTTCACGGATTGCCGCCGCCAGCGGGCCGCTGGCATCCACCAGTCCGGCGAGCAAACGCTCCGCCAGCGGAGACAGGCTGGTGCCGCGGCCCTGCTTGGCCAGGACTAGGGATTCCCCCAGTTCATTGGAAGCCGCTTCCAGCAGCCCCCAGGCGTGGCGATAGGACAGGCCGGTGTTTTTTGCTGCGCCCTGCAGGTTGCCCAGGCGGGCGATCGACTCCAGCAGCATGACCAGCCGCGGCTCCATGGTCAGGCCTTCTATGGTCCAGCGGACTTCCCCGGAAATCTTCATGGGTATGTTTTTTGTTGCATATTGATGGGTATTTATATACGCATATAATCAATGCTTTTCAAGTATTGCAAACAATTACATGAATAGTATGGGGGAGGCGTTCAGCGCTGCCTGGCGATTGCTCGCCGGATTTGACGCAGAGCTGGCGCAGATCGTCGGCTTGAGCCTGCAGGTCAGCATTACCGCTGTGGTAATCGCGACGCTGCTGGGCCTGCCGCTGGGTGCGGCCATTGCTGTCGGGCGTTTCCCTGGCCGCCAGTCGCTGATCGTGCTGCTCAACGCCCTGATGGGGCTGCCGCCGGTGGTCGTCGGACTGGTGGTTTACCTGCTGCTGTCGCGCGCCGGCCCGTTGGGCAGCCTGGGCATCCTGTTTACACCGCAGGCGATGGTCATTGCACAGACCATACTTATCGCCCCGATCATTGCCGCACTGTCGCGGCAGACCATAGAAGACGCCTGGCGCGAATACGACGAGCAATTGCGTTCGTTGGGCGCGCACCGTCTGTCAGCAGCGATGACGCTGATCTGGGATACACGGTTCTCCCTGCTGACCATCGTACTGGCCGGTTTCGGCCGCGCCGCAGCCGAGGTCGGCGCAGTGATGATCGTCGGCGGCAACATCGACGGCGTGACGCGGGTGATGACCACGGCCATCGCACTGGAAACCAGCAAGGGTGATCTGCCGCTGGCGCTGGGACTGGGCATCGTGCTGATCGGGCTGGTGCTGTTGCTGAACGCGCTGGCGGCAATCATCCGGGAGCTGGCGCTGCGGCGCTACGGCTGAGCCATGCTGCCCCTCGAATTGCACGAACTTTCATACGCGGTTGGCGACACGCAGATCATCCGCAGCATCTCCGCGCGCATGGAGGCTGGACCACGAACGGTGATCCTCGGGCCGAATGGCGCAGGCAAAAGTGTGCTGATGCGGCTGTGCCATGGACTGCTGGCACCCACGGCCGGTCGCATCATCTGGCATGGCGCCAGAAACGGCGACGTGCGCCGCCATCAGGCCATGGTGTTCCAGCGTCCGGTGGTGCTGCGCCGTTCGGCGCTGGGCAATGTGATGTACGGGTTGAAACTTGCCGGCAAGTCGCGCAGCGAATGCGAGTTGCGCGCCATGGATGTATTGGAAGTCGTTGGCCTGGCGCAGCACGCGGCACGGCCGGCGCGGGTGCTGTCCGGTGGTGAACAGCAGCGGCTGGCATTGGCGCGGGCCTGGGCGCTGGGGCCCGATGTGCTGTTCCTCGATGAGCCGACCGCGAATCTTGATCCGTCGGCGGCGCAGGATATCGAAAGCATCATCAACGCGATCCACGCTTCCGGCACCAAGATCATCATGACCACCCACAACCTCGGTCAGGCGCGGCGCCTGGGCGACGAAATCCTGTTTATGAGCAACGGTCGGTTGATGGAGCACGCGCCCATCGACCGGTTTTTTCGTGAACCCGCTTCAGCCGAAGCGGCGGCTTTCATCAAAGGAGAATTGCCATGGCAATAGTGCGGTCAGCAATCATTCGTGGGGCCATGCTGGCACTGGCAATGTTGGGAGTAGTGCAGGGGCCGCTGGCCTGGGCACAGCAGAAATCAATTACGGTTGCGTCTACGACATCCACCGAAAATTCGGGCCTGTTCAAGCACATCCTGCCTTTGTTCAAAAACAAGACCGGGATCGACGTGCGGGTGGTGGCGCAGGGTACCGGGCAGGCGCTGGATACCGGCAAGCGTGGTGATGCCGACGTGGTGTTTGTCCATGACAAAACCAAGGAACTGGCGCTGGTCAAGGCAGGCGCCTTCGTCAATCGTCATGACGTGATGTACAACGACTTCGTCGTGGTCGGGCCGAAGGCAGATCCTGCCAAGGTTGCCGGCGGCAAGGATGTGGTCGCGGCCTTAAAAAAAGTCGCTTCAGCCAGGGCGGCGTTTGCTTCGCGCGGCGACAAAAGCGGTACGCATTCGGCCGAGCTGCGCTTGTGGAAAGCGGCCGGGATAGACGTTGCCGGCGGCAAGGGCAGTTGGTATCGCGAAACCGGATCGGGCATGGGCGCGACACTGAATACCGCTGCCGGCATGAACGCCTATGCGTTGACGGATCGCGGCACCTGGCTGTCGTTCAGGAACAAGGCCGATCTGAGCATCTCGGTTGAGGGTGACAAACGGTTGTTCAATCAATACGGTGTGATGCTGGTCAATCCGGCACGGCATGCCCATGTCAAAAAGGAACTGGGGCAGATGTTCATCGACTGGCTGGTCTCGGTTGCAGGCCAGCAAGCCATTGCGGATTACAAGATCAACGGCGAACAGTTGTTCTTCCCCAACGCTGCTCAGTAATGGCTTGCGGTATGCTCCCGCAATCCTCAGTAGGGAGTATCCCTTTGCATTCATCAGGCACGGAGCGCAGTCATACGCCGGTACTGGGCATAGCCATCGCGTTATGCGCGCTGCTGCTGATCGTGGGCGTAGCCTTTTCGGTAGGCCAGTACCCGGTGAGCGTGACAGAGCTGCTGCGGGTGCTACAGTCTTGGGCGGGGGGCGCGCCGCACGGTCTCGATCCGACGCTGGATACCGTGGTGCTGGAAATCCGCGGCCCGCGGGTGCTGGCTGCGCTGCTGGTCGGCGCCGCACTGGCGGCGGCGGGCGCGGCTTATCAGAACCTGTTCCGCAATCCACTGGTATCACCCGACATCCTTGGTGTATCGACGGGCGCGGCGGTGGGCGCAGTGTTGGGCATTTTTTTGTCGCTGGGCGTGGTGGCCGTCCAGTCGCTGGCTTTTGCCGGGGGCCTGGCTGCGGTCGGCATGGTTTATTTCATCGCGAAATCCGTGCGCGGCCACGATCCGCTGCTGGTGCTGGTGCTCGCGGGCGTGGTGCTGGGTTCGCTGCTGGGCGCCTGCGTGGCATTGATGAAATATCTCGCCGACCCCTATAACCAGTTGCCTGCCATCACCTACTGGCTGCTGGGCAGCCTGGCCTCAACCGAAGCGCGCGATCTGTGGATTGCCGCGCCGCTGATGCTGGCCGGATTGCTGCCACTGTGGCTGTTGCGCTGGCGCATCAATGTGCTGTCGCTCGATGATGAAGAGGCGCGCGCGCTGGGCGTGGCCACCGGACGCATCCGCCTGGTGGTGATCGTCGGCGCCACGCTGATGACTGCCGCTGCCGTGGCGATTTCGGGTGTCATCGGCTGGATCGGTCTGGTGATCCCGCATTTTGCGCGCCTGCTCACCGGCCCGGATTTTTCGCGGCTGCTGCCGGTGTCGGTATTGTTGGGCGCGGGCTTCCTGGTTGCGGTGGATGCCCTGGCGCGCGCGATTGCGAATGTCGAAGTGCCGCTAGGTGTGCTGACGGCACTGGTCGGTGCACCGCTGTTTTTATGGCAACTCGCTACTGCGCGGCGGGGGTGGCAATGAGGCTGGCTGCCAGCAACCTTGCCTATGGTTATGCCGATCGCAAGGTCGGCAGCGGCGTTACGCTGGAACTCGCGGCCGGCGAAGTACTGTGCCTGCTCGGCCCCAATGGCAGCGGCAAGACCACGCTGTTCAGGACGCTGCTGGGCCTGCTGCCGGCACAGGGAGGAGAAGTGCTGCTTGACGGTTGCGATGTGCAGACGCTGACGCGCGCGGCTATTGCCCGCCAGGTCAGTTATGTGCCGCAGGCGCATGGCGCATTTTTTCCGTACACCGTGCGCGAAGTCGTGCTGATGGGGCGTACCGCGCACATGGGTTTGTTCGCTGCACCCTCGGCACGGGATTACGCCGCAGCAGTGGCGGCGATCAACCGCATGGGCCTGCAACATCTGGCCGATGTCGCCTACACCCGCATTTCCGGCGGCGAGCGGCAACTGGTACTGATTGCGCGCGCGCTGGCGCAGGATGCGCGGATGGTGGTCATGGACGAACCAACGGCGAATCTGGATTTCGGCAATCAGGTGCGGGTGCTTGAACGCATACGCGCGCTGGCTGACGAGGGGATCGGCGTGCTGCTGTCCACCCATGATCCGGATCACGCTTTCCTATGTGCGGATCGTGTGGCGATGTTGTATCAGGGAGAACTGGTGGCCTGCGGTACGCCGGCTGAGGAAATCACTGCGCAGCGCCTGAAGCAACTGTATGGCATTGACGTTGCGATCACGGCGCTGGCACTTGCGGATGCGCGCATACGCAATGTCTGCCTGCCTTTGGGTGCACTCTGATGGTATATCATAAGTTGTTGATTATATTAATATTTTTGTTGATTTCCCCGTGCGGTATGGCGGTGCCTGCTGATCGTCCGGCAGTGGCGGCAGCCTCCGATCTGCAGTTTGCGCTGGCTGCAGTGGCTACACGTTTCGAGGCTGACACCCAACAATCCGTGCGATTGTCATTCGGTTCTTCCGGCAATTATTTCCGCCAGATCGGGCAGGGCGCGCCGTTCCAGTTGTTCCTGTCGGCAGATGAAAATTTCGTTTTGCAACTGCATCAGGCCGGCAAGACCGAAGACCGCGGCGTGCTTTATGCCACCGGCCGTATCGTGCTGTTTGCACCGCATGGCTCATCGCTGCAGGTGGATGACCAGTTGACGGGACTAAGGAACGCGCTGGCCCACGGCCAGATCCGTCGTTTTGCGATTGCCAATCCCGAACACGCCCCTTATGGCCGGGCTGCCGAACAGGCCTTGCGCAAACTCGGTCTGTGGGACGCGCTGCAGCGCAAACTGGTGCTCGGCGAAAACGTGTCGCAGGCGGCGCAGTTTGCGGCTAGCGGTTCGACACAGGGCGGCATCTTCGCCTATGCACTGGCGCTGTCGCCTGCAGTCGCAAGAAAAGGACGCCATGTGCTGCTGCCTGAAAACCTGCACCAGCCGTTGCGCCAGCGCATGGCGCTGGTCAAGGACGCGGGTGCAACTGCGCACGCGTTTTATGTTTACCTGCAGCAGCCGGCAGCACGCGCGATATTCGAAAAATTCGGTTTCGTAGTGCCGGCCAGCGCAAGGCAATAAGCCATGGACTGGTCCGCACTCAGCCTGTCGCTGAAACTCGCCACGTGGACGGTGTTAATCCTGCTGCCGCTGGGCATCTGGGTCGGACACGCGCTGGCGGCGAATCGCTTCCGTGGCAAGGCCTGGGTGGAAGCACTGCTCGCGCTGCCGCTGGTGTTGCCGCCTACCGTGCTGGGTTATTACCTGCTGATGGCGATGGGCGGCGCGTCACCGCTGGGCCAACTGTATGAGGCGGCGTTCGGGCGGCCGCTGGTATTCAGTTTCGAAGGCCTGTTGCTGGCGTCGGTGATATTCAACATTCCGTTTGCGATCCAGCCCATGCAGCGCGGGTTCGAAGCCATTGCACCGGAAGTGCGCGATGCCGCGGCCTGCTGCGGCCTGACGCGTTGGCGTACCTTGTGGCGCATCGAACTGCCGCTGGCGTGGCCGGGCATATTGTCTGCGGTGGTGCTGACGTTTGCGCACACGCTGGGTGAATTCGGCGTGGTGCTGATGGTCGGCGGCAATATTCCCGGCGAAACCAAAACCGTGGCCATTGCGATTTACGACCGGGTGCAGGCCTTCGATACCGCCGGCGCCGGCATCATGTCCGCAGCACTGCTGCTGATTTCTTTGATTGCCATAGGGGCAGCTTACTTTACGGCCTCGCGAGCACCGGCGCGCCGCCATGACTGAAGGTATCCGCATCCGCTTGCAGCAAAGCGGCCCGATCCCGCTGGATGCGTCGCTGGAATGCGCGCCGGGCGAAGTGCTGGCGCTGGTCGGGCCTTCGGGCAGCGGCAAGACCACGATACTGCGCGCGATTGCCGGTCTGCTGCGGGTCGCCAATGGTGCGATTCATTGCAACGGTGATGCCTGGTTTGATGCCGAACGTTCATTGTTTGTCGCGGCCCGTCGCCGCCGCGTCGGTTATGTATTCCAGAACTACGCGCTGTTTCCACACCTGAGCGCGATGCATAACGTGATGGAAGCCATGCTCGAACTGCCAGCGGCCGAACGCGAACGCCGCGCACGCGATGTGCTGGCGCGGGTGCGGCTGGCCGGGCTGGAACATCGCGTGCCCGCCATGCTTTCTGGCGGTCAGCAGCAGCGCGTCGCAGTGGCGCGTGCACTGGCACGCGAGCCGCAGGTGCTGCTGCTCGACGAACCGTTTTCTGCGGTCGATCGCGCGACGCGCCAGCGCCTGTATCGTGAACTGGCCGAACTGCGGCGTGAACTGGCGATGCCGGTGATCCTGGTGACCCATGATCTTGATGAAGCCCTGATGTTGTCCGACCGCATGTGTGTGTTGCACCAGGGGCGCACCCTGCAGTCGGGAGAGCCGCTGCAGGTGATGACACGGCCAGAGACGGTGGAAGTCGCGCAGCTCGTCGGCCTGCGCAATGTGTTCCGTGCCGGTGTGGTGGCGCACGATGCTGAACGCGGCGTTACCCTCATCGAATGGCGCCGCCACCGGCTGGAAGCGCGGCTGCAGCCGGAATTTGCCGTGGGTGCACAGGTGACCTGGGTGATACCGCAAGGCCATATCGTGCTGCACCGGCGTGACCGGCCGTCGCGTGGCGAGCATGAGAACCCGGTATTCGGCAAAGTCGTGGAATGCCTGTCTCTGGGTGAAAACATCGTGCTGTCGGTGACCATCAACGGCCCGGACCGGCCGCCGCTGTTTCTGACCGTGCCGGCGCACACTGCGCGCCGCAATGGCATCGCGCAGGATGTGGACATCGGCGTTTCGCTACTGAGCGAAGGCATACACCTGATGCCGGTGGACGATGCGCGGATCCGCAGCAAACCGGAGCAGGGCGGCGGACAGTTGCAGGGCGCTGGTAAGATGGAGCACTGAAACACAACCTTGAATCGCAACCCCGAATCGCACAGATCTGATTGTCCATGAAAATATTCGGCTTCGCTGGTTATTCCGGCAGCGGCAAAACCACGCTGATCGAGAAGCTGATTCCGCTGTTCGTGCAGCGGAATCTGCGGGTGTCGCTGATCAAACACGCGCACCATACCTTCGACGTCGATCAGCCGGGCAAGGATTCTTACCGCCATCGCCACGTCGGCTGCACCGAAGTGCTGGTGACCTCGTCGCGGCGCTGGGCGCTGATGCATGAATTGCGCGGCGCGCTGGAACCGGGACTCACCGAACAGATCGAACGCCTGTCGCCCTGCGACTTGCTGCTGGTCGAGGGCTTCAAGCATGAAACCATTGCCAAGCTGGAGGTTTATCGGGCGGTAACCGGGGAGTCTCTGATTCATCCGAACGATCCGAACATCGTTGCCATCGCCAGCGACGCCAGGGTGGATACCAAACTGCCGCAGTTCGACCTCAATGCGCCGCCGGCGATTGTCGAGTTCATCCTCAAACACCTGGAACTGCAATGAGTTGCGGCGCGGGTGCGGCAGAGTGACAATCCCCACATGATTACTTTGCTTTATTTCGCCCGGCTGCGCGAAGCGCTGGGCACCGGGCAGGAACAACTGGCGCTGCCGACCGGCGTGAACAATCTGGGCGCGCTGCGCGCGCACCTGGCGCAGCGCGGCGATGCCTGGGCTGTTGAGATGGCCACCGGCCGCAATCTGCGCGCGGCGATCAACCAGACCGTGGCGACGCCGGACATGGCAGTGGCCGATGGCGACGAAGTGGCGTTTTTTCCGCCGGTCACCGGCGGCTAGGCCTGACCATGAACGTACGCGTACAGCAGGAAGATTTCGACATCAGCGCTGAAATCACGGCAATGCGCAGCGGCAATCCGAAAATCGGCGCCATCGCCAGCTTTGTCGGCGTGGTGCGCGACGTCAACGACGGCGACAGTGTCAAGACCATGACGCTGGAGCATTACCCGGGCATGACCGAAAAAGCGATCACCGAAATCATCGAACAGGCGCGCGGGCGCTGGGAGGTGCTGGACACGCTGGTGATTCACCGCGTCGGTACACTGCAACCGACCGACCAGATCGTGCTGGTCATCGTTGCCAGCACCCACCGTGGCGACGCCTTCGCCGCGTGTGAATTCATCATGGATTACCTGAAAACCCAAGCGCCGTTCTGGAAAAAAGAAGTCACGCCGCAGGGTGGACGCTGGGTGGATGCACGGGTGACAGATGATAAGGCGGCGCAGCGGTGGGGAAAGTAATGCGATCACGTTGCCTGTCAAATTCGCTGTAATTCTGCAGCCGTGCGCGGCGAAGAGAGCGCGTGTCATTTGACGGCGCGTTGATCCCGCTGTGGCTCAAGCTGGCCTACACCGTGCTGGTGTGCGGCATTGTCGTGGTCTATGCGTTCAAGTATCCGCTGGGAAACTTTTTGTGGTTTTCCGACATCGCCCTGATCGGCACCGTGCCGGCGCTGTGGCTGGAACACAGCCTGCTGTCGAGCATGCTGCTGCTCAGCGTATTGCTGCCGGAGGTGGTGTGGAACGTGGGTTATTTCGGACAGTTGCTGACGGGCAAACGGATATGGGGATTGGCGGAATACATGTTCGATGCCAGTCAGCCGCGCTACCTGCGCGCACTTTCGTTATTCCACGTGTTTTTACCCGGGTTATTGCTATGGATGACCATTCACGTGGGTTATGACGAGCGGGCGTTGCCGGCGCAGACGGTCCTGGCATGGATCGTGTTGCTGCTGAGTTACCGGCTGACCGATCCGCAGATAAATGTGAACTGGGTGTTCGGGCTGGGCAACGGATCGAGGGGACGCATGACGCCGCGGGCGTATCTCGGGCTGGCGATGCTGGTGTTTCCGTTGCTGGTTTATCTGCCGACCCATTTGCTGATGCGCTGGTGGTTGAATTGAAATGAAACCCAGAGTCTCCCTGATCACGCTGGCCGTCGACGATCTGCAAAGATCCGTAAAGTTTTACCGCGACGGTCTGGGCCTGCACACCGAAGGCATCATCGGCGCCGAAGTTGAGGATGGCAGGGTGGCCTTCTTCGATCTGCAGTCGGGACTGAAACTGGGGCTGTATCCACGTAAAAGCCTGGTGAAAGATTTCGGACTACCTGAAGGAAAACCCGATGCTACCGGCTTTTCTCTGGCTCACAATGTTGCTTCCAAAAAAGAAGTCGATGCGGTGATGGCGCAGGCAGCCAAGGCCGATGCGGTGATTGTCAAATCGGCGCAGGACACCTTCTGGGGTGGTTATGCTGGATATTTCCAGGATCCCGATCAGCATTTGTGGGAGGTGGCGTGGAATCCGCACTGGGCCCCGCCGGATTGAGGCATGATCTTCGTTGTCCGGAGATCGTCACCCGCTGACCCTCGGTGGTCCCTGCAGTTTTACGGCAAAGCGTATCCAACACGGAGGAGTCCATGTCATTCCTCGCCAATCTTGTCGTCGGCCTGATCGCAGTGCTGCATGTCTACATCCTCGTGCTCGAAATGTTCCTGTGGGACAAACCCGTGGGATTGCGTGCTTTCCGGCAGACTGCAGAGCGTGCGGTGGCGACCAGAATATTGGCGGCCAACCAGGGGCTGTATAACGGTTTTCTCGCCGCTGGTTTGTTGTGGGGATTGATGCTGGGCGATGGCGGTTTCGGAATAAAAGTATTTTGTGTCTATTCAGCCAAGGGCAGGCGAGATGGGCTGACCGATGAAGGCCAAGCGAAGCGCCTCGAAGACATTATGCCCTTGCTTGAGCATGGTATCGAGGTAGGCGCGGATGACACAGAAGTCCTGTG